>Ga0206930_1192_pt1 | contig 8707 bp, 6 predicted proteins | sample Alteio_BWOrgHeat_20_FD_152939 | JGI IMG/M metagenome (GOLD analysis project Ga0206930, IMG submission 152939) | Enriched cells from forest soil in Barre Woods Harvard Forest LTER site, Petersham, Massachusetts, United States -... | ecosystem: Environmental > Terrestrial > Soil > Temperate forest > O... | reverse complement strand
GACAAGTTGGTAAAAAAAGAAGACGCACCTGCACATATTTTAACGGAAGAAGAATCAGCAAAGGTGAAGGTCATCTTCGACAATGCCATCAACCGCCCGGCATTTAAAGTTGAGCTGGAAAGCCTTAACCCGGAAGAACTACCAGTAACGGTTACCATGGATGAATTTATGCGCCGCATGAAGGATATGGCCGCAATGGGTGGCGGCATGGGTTTTTATGGCAGCATGCCCGATAATTACAAGGTTGTTGTAAACGCTAACCACAAGCTTATTACACGTATTTTACAGGATGAAAACGAACTAGAACAGGCTCAACTGGCCCGCCAGGCATTCGATCTTGCGCTCCTTTCACAAGGCTTACTTACCGGCGCCGACCTTACTGAATTTGTTAACCGCAGTGTTAACCTAATTTAGTAAAAGCCCTGCATAGTACAAAGTAACTCTGTGCTTCTCTGTGAAAACCTCTGTGTCTTCTGTGGTAAAAAGTTAACCACAAAGGACACAGAGGGAAAAACACGAAGAGGCACAGAGTTTTTTTTTATATTGTACTGATTTCCTCTCTGTTGAATAATTTATTATTAATTAAATATTCTGTAATTTTATGGAATAACTGCCCGTTATCCATCATACCTTTAATATGAAAACTTTCAAAAATATATTTATCCTGGTGCTAATAGTTAGTGCCGGATTCAGTACAGCCAATGCCCAAACTACCAAAAAGGACAAGAAGGCTGCCAAGGAAGCTGCTATAAAGAGCAGCGTTGATGCAAGGAATTATACTTTTAACGCCAATTATGTTCTTCCACAGCGTGGTGGTGGCCGGGTACTTACTTCCCTTTATGATCTACGCGTAACGAAGGACAGTGTAATTGCGTTCTTGCCATATTTTGGTCGTGCGTATTTCGATGTACCATATCCAGCAGGCGATGGTGGCATTAAATTTACCTCCACAAAATTTGAATATAAGGTCGAAGAAAAGAAAAAGGGCGGTTGGGAGATCACCATCAACCCGCAGGATGCAAAAAATACCCGCCGGCTGATATTATCAGTTTCTCCGGATGGCTATGCCTCATTGTCAGTGAGCAGTACCAACCGTGATATGATCATGTTTGATGGTACTTTGGAGAGTAACGTTAAAAAGTAACACGATTAAAAGATTTAAATGATTTTCGGGATATTATCATTTTTAATATCCTGGAAATCATTTAATCATGTAATAATCCGGCATTATCCTTTAATGCTACACCCGATATTTTCCTCTTAAAAGCCTCCTGTACCAAATAAAATACCTTTTTTGCGGCTGGTTTGAAAGCCAGGCCATGTGGCCTGATGTTGGAAATGCAATTGCGCGATTCATCAGTTAAGCCAGGCTTTGGGTTAAATGTTAAATATACTCCCACACTATCGGCTGAGCTCAAACCAGGCCTTTCTCCGATAAGAATAATTGATAGCCTGGCATTAAGACAATCCCCAATATCATCGGCTATGGCTACCCTGCCCTGCTTTACAAGGGATATTGGTGAAAGCTTTAACCCTGTCGAATAAAGCAAGGGAATCAATATTTTTAATAAACCTATTGCATTGCTATTAACTGCCGTTGCCGAAAGCCCATCCGCTATTACAATCGCGATATCAGTATTATTATCTGCCCTATCATTTACGAGGTTGATCGACTCCTCATCCAATTTCCGCCCCAGGTCGGGCCTTTGCAGGTATTGTTCGCGATAAGCTGCTTTACTATGCAGTTGTAAAACCGGCAGGTCAAATTGTTCCAGATCACCAGCTAATTTGTCGATGTCAAGTTCTGAATAAACAGCATCCCGGGCATGCGCATGGGCAAGTTTAAATTCAAGTGATTGTTTTAGGGGGATACTTGAACCTGTCCGGCCTAAGCCAATTCGCGCAGCAGTGAATTCCTTTAGGATGCTTAAAGGATCATCTCCGGGGTTTTGTATGGGTCCTATCTCGTCCATAGCTTCTTCATCCCAATTAATAATCGCTGATCAGTTTGTGGTGTGAGTTGCCCCTGTTGATCCATTATCCCCTGCCTCATCAGCCAAGCTTCAAATTCAGGTGCCGGCCTCAGTCCAAGCACATTTCGCAGGTATAAGGCATCATGAAATGAGGTGGATTGGTAATTCAGCATAATATCATCCGAACCGGGGATACCCATTATAAAATTGCACCCGGCTACACCAAGCAGGGTTAATAGATTGTCCATATCATCCTGGTCGGCTTCAGCGTGGTTGGTATAGCACACATCAACTCCCATCGGCAAACCCAAAAGTTTACCACAAAAATGATCCTCCAAAGCTGCACGAGTAATTTGCTTGCCATCATACAGATATTCGGGCCCTATAAAACCCACAACAGAATTTACCAACAGTGGCTTATATCTCCGTGCAACTGCATAGGCCCTCACTTCGCAAGTTTGTTGGTCAGCCCCATGGTGTGCATTAGCAGATAACTCACTACCCTGCCCGGTTTCGAAATACATCACATTATTGCCGATAGTTCCACGGTTCAGGGATAAGGTAGCTTCGTAGGCCTCATCCAATAACGCTAAACTGATACCGAAACTGGCGTTGCTTTGTTCAGTACCCCCTATTGATTGAAAGCAGAGATCAACCGGTGCTCCCTGTCTGATCAGTTCTAAAGTAGTAGTAACATGACACAATACACAGGTTTGGGTAGGTATATCAAATTGCTGCCGCAATGTATCCATTAAGATCAATAAGTTGTTTACCTCAGTGGGACTGTCAGTTGCCGGGTTGATGCCGATTACCGCGTCGCCGCTGCCGTAAAGCAAGCCGTCTATCATACTTGCGGCAATTCCCTTAGGGTCGTCAGTAGGATGATTAGGCTGTAAGCGCGTCGAGAAATGTCCCTTTAAACCTATTGTATTCCTGAACTGTGTTACAACCTCACATTTTTTTGCTGCCGCGATAAGGTCCTGGTTGCGCATCAGTTTGGATACTGCTGCCACCATTTCGGGTGTGATACCTGCAGATAAATTTTTTAAGGTTTTAGTATCTGTCTCGTCCAGTAAAAGCCAATCCCTAAATTCACCAACGGTTAAACTGCTTATGAGGCTAAATGCTGCGATGTCATGACTGTCAATAATCAACCTTGTAATTTCGTCCTTTTCATAGGGGATAATAGTCTCGTTCAAAAATACCTTCAAAGGCACATCTGCCAAGGTTATTTGTGCAGCAACCCGCTCCTCGTAACTTTCGGCTGATACGCCCGCCAGTACGTCGCCAGACCTATAGGGCGAAGCTTTGGCAAGCAGCGTTTTCAGGTCGTTAAACCGGTATGTTTTTTTGCCTATGGTATGGTGATATTGCATAATTATTCTGTTGGCACCATTACTACAGCCTTTTCCAATAAAACGTCATCCGTGATCCTCACTTTGTGCTTGCCCATCAGCATAAATATGATAATCACAACAGCGAGCCCTCCAAAGAAGTAAAGGCTGAGCAGCCAGTTATAATAAATAATGGCAACCAGGCACACGCCTGAAAGTATGAGGGCTATTGCGGGAAAATAAGGATAAAGGGGTGAGACAAATGGCCGTTCCAACCCAGGTTCCTTCTTCCGGAGAATAAATAAACTGATCATGCTCATCATATACATCAGAACGGCGCCCATTACAGAAATGATAATGATCTGTGCCGTGGTACCTGTGTAAAGCGCGATAAAGCTAACTATTCCTCCTGCAAAAATTGCCCAATGCGGTGTTTTAAAGCGATTGCTGACTCCAGATAAAAAGCGCGGCAGATATCCACCGCGCGCCATAGCAAATACCTGTCTTGAGGACGCCAGGATAGTACCATGGAATGAAGCGATCAGCCCAAATAAACCGATGCTGGCAAATATTTTAGTGAGTCCGTTTGCCTTACCCAATACTATACCGATGGCTTCAGGCAAGGGGTAATCAAGATTGCTTAGTTTGCGCCAGTCGGTAATCCCCCCGGTCAGGATCATTACGCCTAAAGCTAAAACTATCAGGGTACCCAGGCCATAAATATATCCTTTGGGGATATTACGTTTCGGTTCCTTCACTTCTTCGGCCACCATAGCAACGCCCTCGATAGCCAAATAAAACCAAACAGCGAACGGCAATGCGGCAAACACACCTCCCCAGCCAAAAGGCATTGGATGACTCAAATAGTTGCCCATTTTAAAATGAGGTGATATGATCCCCATAAAAAGTAATAATTCGGCTACAGCCAGTATCGTCATAAATACTGAAAAGGTGGCAGATTCCTTTACGCCGGAAATATTTATAGCAATAAAAACAAGATTAAAGAAAATAGCCGACTGCAGAACCGGAATGGGTTGATACAAGAAGTGCAGATAACTACCTAATGCAAAGGCAATAGCGGGCGTAGCAAACAAAAAATCGATCAGCGTGGCATAACCTGCCACCAAACCGGCTATCGGGCCCATTGCCCTGTAAGCATAAGCAAACGCTCCTCCGGCATGAGGAATGGATGCAGTTAATTCGGTATAGCTAAAAATGAAGGTGATATACATTACAGTGATCACCAATGTCGCGATCAGAAAGCCGATGGTACCCGAAACGCCCCATCCTAAATTCCAGCCAAAATACTCGCCCGAAATAACCAAACCAACAGCTATTGCCCATAAATGGACGGGCTTTAATACTCTTTTTAGTTGCTCCGCGTTGGAATTTGTCATTAAATACAGGTTTTTTTTATTGCCGCTTTAAAGTACTTAAATGTGCTGTTAAATCAAAATTGCTCCTGTTATCAAATTATTAATTACTTTCTGAATAACTAAGTAAATGTTAAAACATCCTTTTACTTAAATTGTTAGTTGTACGATTACAGATTATTAACTACTAATTTAAAATATGTTACGAATTGATGTCCCGTCAGACGGCCCGTCCAACCTGACCTTTAATGAACTTCAAAAATATAGCATTCCGGCGCCCGAACTTGGATTTCAGGCAGAGGTAAATGACGATGTTGTTATGCTGTTTGAAGATGAGCAGCAGGCGATAGATTACGCACATGACGTGGATGTTTACGCAGGCAGCATAGATCATACCTCACAAGAATATATGATCATATCTGATATGATAAAGGCTATTAGTGACGATGAGTTCGTTCAGGCTTATATCCAGAGTTAATTCAGGTTCAGGCTTCTACAATTATACCTGCATAGGTAAGCCCGCCGCCAAAACCCAGCATTAAAATTTTATTTCCCGGCTTTATTTTGCCTTCCTTACGGGCAAGGTCCCACGCCAGAGGTATTGAAGCTGATGAGGTATTACCGTACAGTTCGATACTTGTCAGCATTTTATCCATAGGGATATTCAGCTCAAGTGCAACGGCTTCAATGATTCTCAAATTGGCGCTGTGCAGGATCACCCAGTCTAATTGATCCAATGTCATTGCATTTTTCGAAAGCAGCTCGGCCACTTTATGGACTATGGTTTGTATGGCCCATTTAAATACCACTTTCCCATTCTGATGTATCTTACCGTTAACTTCGATCTGCTCGCCATTTACAATAGAATTGTGCTGTGAAAGGTACAGGTCCTTGCCATGACTGCCGTCTGTACCTGTGATCGGGTTAAATATTTTAAGCTTGTCTGAGGCCTCAATTAATGCCACACCTGCCGCATCACCAAATAATATGCAGGAAGTACGGTCCGTGAAATCAGTGAATTTCGACAACGTTTCCGCTCCAAATACTAATATCTTTTTATGAGTTCCGGCAGCGATCATCCCTTTGGCTAATACAATTCCATAAACAAAACCAGCACATGCAGCCATGATATCCAGGCAGCCTGCATTCTCAATATTAAAGGCGTTTTGTATCTGGCTCGCCATGCTGGGCATTACCTGGTCAGCAGTTGTTGTGCCCACCAGGATAAAGTCGACACCGTCCAGATTGACGTCCGGGTTTTCAGCTAATAAGTTTTTAACCGCTTTTATACACATGTCGCTGGTAAATTCATCCGGCGCTGAAAATCTCCGCTCCTTAATGCCTGTTCGGGATATTATCCATTCGTTATTGGTTTCAATTTTATCGGCAAACCAATCATTAGGCACTACGTTGGAGGGTGCGTAAACACCTATGGCTTTAATTTGAGAATTCATTTATTAAAAAATTAAGGGGTGCTCATCAGGGCATCATTATGTAAATATAGCCAAGAGTTTTAATGATTGCAGAACTAAATTTTTAATACCAAATACCCTGTCCTAATTTTTTCATCCTTACAACAAGCAATTAGAGATCAAACCCGTCCACCCCGTTTGATGTGAAGCTCCCACGCCGCGGCCGTTATCTCCGTCAAAATACTCATAAAACAGTATATAATCCTTAAATTCAGGATCGGTTTGCAATTTATTGTAATTGCCGAATACTGCCCGCCGACCGTTCCCATCGCGCATAAATATTTTAAGCAGGCGATAGTAAAGATCGTCGGCTATCTCCTTTAAATTCATAAACTTGCCCGAATTGGTAGGGCATTCTACCTTAAAATCATCGCCATAATATTGATAGAAGCGGTGAAGGCTGTCAATAATGAGGTAATTCATGGGCACCCATATCGGCCCGCGCCAGTTACTGTTGCCGCCAAAAAGGCCACTGTCGCTCTCGGCAGGAGTATATTTCACTGTAAACTCGTGGCCGTCGACTACTATACTGTAGGGGTTATTTAAATGATATTTTGAAACACCACGGATACCATAATCACTCAAAAACTCATTCTCATCCAGCATATATTTTAGCAGGGATTTCATCCTGTAGCCTCGCAATAAGCTCAAAAGATGTTTTCCCTTATCATTCTTTTGGTTCCAGCGAGATACCAGCGAGGCCAGGTCGGGGCGGTTATCGGTAAACCATTGCATCCTGCTTTTAAATATAGGGCTATCTGCAATGTCGCTTTCTTCCAACACTGCTGTGGCAAACAGTGGAATCAGCCCTACAAGGCTGCGTACCTTCATTTTCTGCACGCTGTTGTCAGGCGACCGTAATTGGTCGTAAAAAAATCCGTCCTGCTCATCCCACAACCCCTCGTTATTGTTACCCAGATTATCCATCGCCCCTACGATATAGATAAAATGCTCGAAAAATTTTGAGGCAATGTCCGCATACGCGGGGTTGTGATTGGTTAACTCTGCAGCAATGTGCAACAGGTTGAGTGAATACATCGCCATCCAACTGGTACCATCGGCTTGTTCCAGATGTTGACCCGAGGGCAACTGTGCATTTCGGTCGAATACTCCGATATTATCCAGCCCTAAAAATCCCCCTTCAAATATATTGTTGCCCTGCGCATCCTTGCGGTTCACCCACCAGGTAAAATTCAGCATCAGCTTATGAAATATCCGCTCCAAAAACATGGTATCACCTTTGCCATTGTTCGTGTCCCTATCCTGTCGGTAGATGGTCCACGTAGCCATAGCAAGCACGGGTGGGTTGGCATCGCCAAAATCCCATTCATAGGCCGGCAATTGACCGTTAGGGTGCATATACCAGTCGCGGGTCAATAAAAGCAGCTGTTTTTTGGCGAAGTCGATATCCACCTTAGCCAGCGAGAGGCAATGAAAAGCCAGGTCCCAAGATGCAAACCAGGGGTACTCCCATTTATCAGGCATCGAAATGATATCTCTTGTGTTGAGATGCACCCATTTACTGTTGCGGCCATCTAATCTTTCTGCCGGTGGCTTTGGTTCAGCGGGATCGCCATTCAGCCAGTGATGGATGTCGAAATGATAAAATTGCTTGGTCCAAAGCATGCCAGCAAATGCCTGACGCTGTATCATTTTATGATCTGCATCGGCTACATTCCCCTGTACGCTGTTATAAAACTCATCTGCTTCAGCCTGTCTCGCTTTAAACACCTCATCAAAATCTGCGAAAGTGGTACGGGCATCATTGGTAAGCCGCAGGCGCAGGGTAACACTTTGTTTAGCTGGCACAGTAATATCATAGTTGGCAGCTGCTTTTGTGCCGGTTTTTTTTGGGTTGACAGTTGCTGCCCCGTGCAGCAGGTAGTCATTTATACCGTCCTTGTAATATTGCTTGCCATCGTTATAATTATACAGGCGCAGCGTATTGGTTTCGTTTTCGCAAAAAAGCAGTTCAGGGCCCCCATCAGCTTTCAGCCAGAACTGACCGATCTCTTTATGAAAAATATCGATCACCCCATCAGACTCAAATGACATTTCTGACTTATAATCATCGTTCCCCCAGGCCCAGGTATTGCGAAACCATGCTGTCGGGAGTACATTTAATGAAGCATCCTGGCTGGCCCGGTTATGGATAGTTATTTTGAGCAGTATATCTTCGGCGGTATTTTTGGCATATTCGGTAAAAACATCAAAATATTCATCCTTATCAAACACCCCGGTATCGATGATCTCAAATTCCATATCATTGCGGGTCCTTCGCTTATTCTCATCAACTAACCAGGCATAAGGGTATTCCTGCTGCGGGTATTTGTACAACGACTTCATGTAGGAATGCGTGGGCGTATTGTCGAGATAATAATAAAGCTCCTTCACATCTTCGCCATGATTACCTTCAGGATTGCTCAAGCCAAAGTAGCGCTCTTTAATGATCGGGTCCTTTTTGTTCCACAAAGCAACAGCAAAGCACAGGTACTGCTCATTGTCGCATATCCCGGCAATCCCCTCCTCGCTCCAGCGGTAAGCCTTGCTGCGCG
>Ga0206930_1184_pt2 | contig 8770 bp, 10 predicted proteins | sample Alteio_BWOrgHeat_20_FD_152939 | JGI IMG/M metagenome (GOLD analysis project Ga0206930, IMG submission 152939) | Enriched cells from forest soil in Barre Woods Harvard Forest LTER site, Petersham, Massachusetts, United States -... | ecosystem: Environmental > Terrestrial > Soil > Temperate forest > O... | reverse complement strand
TAAAAGCTGATAAAAAATATATCCGCTCCATGAAACTCATTCCATTTCCTGAGAACGAAACGAATAATTGATCAATAAAAACCAGCATAAAATATGCGCTCAAATAAAAAAATATTTATAGTTCTGTCAATAGCATCGATGCTTTCGCCTGCCTTTGTATCTGCAGCAACATCAAACGCCGGTGACAAACCCGGAGACTATAATTTTGTCCTGATAAGCCTGGTAACACTGATGCTGGTACTACTTTTTGTTATCGGAATACTTGCAAACACTTTACGACAGCTAAGCTATGCCGTAAGGGACAAAATGCGCAAAGACAGGCAGTCGGCCGCAAGCACTGTAAAAACAATATTATTGTTGCTCGCAATTAGCTTGCCCGTATTCCACACCATAAATGCAGGCGCAGCAGAGGATGTAAAGACCACAGTCCAGGTATCAAATACCATCAGTGGTATCGCGGGAACCGATTTTTATACTATCATGGGTGTCATTTCGCTGGAGATACTGGTGATATTCGCATTGATAATGTATATAAGAACATTGCTTAACGCGATAAGCGGCAAACCCGAGTTGGAGCAAGTTGCAAAAGCAATTGTGAAAAAAAGCTGGTTCTGGGATAAATTTAATGCTGCAGCAACAATCGAACATGAAAAAGACATATTGCTCGACCACAATTATGATGGCATTCAGGAATTAGATAATAGCCTGCCCCCATGGTGGAAATATGGATTTTACCTGACCATTATTGTAGCACTTATTTACATGTACCGCTATCAAATTTCTCATAGTGGGCCGAGCCAGCATGATGAATATGTTGCAGAAATGCAGAAGGGCGAAGAAGATAAGGCGGCATACCTTGCCAAATCATCTAACAATGTAGATGAGAACACGGTTGTTATGCTGAAAGACGCAGGCGAAATAGCTGCAGGCAAAGAAATTTTCGTTAAGATCTGTGCAGCCTGTCACCTTGCCGATGGCGGGGGCAACGTGGGCCCTAATCTTAAAGATGAATATTGGCTGCATGGCGGAAGTGTAAAAGACGTCTTCAAATCCATCAAATATGGCTGGCAGGATAAAGGCATGAAAAGCTGGAAGGATGATTTTTCTCCTAAGCAAATACAGGAGCTGGCAAGCTTTGTAAAATCCTTGAAAGGCACGCATCCTGCTACACCCAAGGCGCCGCAAGGAGACTTATACATAGAAGCATCACAAGGCGGAAGTGATAGTACAAAAATAAAAGCAGACACTTCGAAGGCGGGGAAAGTTGTAATAAAGTAAAGGACCGATGAGCGAAAGTGTAATAAAGGGAGCGTCATTCAGGGATAAGGTTGCAACAGTTGACCAGAAAGGCAAGCGCATTTGGATGTTTCCTCATAAACCTGCCGGCAAACTATACAGCCTGCGTATCTGGGCAAGTCTTGTATATCTCACTGTTTTCTTTGGACTTCCTTTTATTAAAGTAAATGACCACCCGGTCTTCCTGATCAATATTCTTGAAAGGAGGTTTATTCTATTCGGGCAAATATTCTGGCCGCAGGATTTTTTCATTTTTGCCCTGGGTATGGTAGTGTTCATCGTATTTGTGGCATTATTCACGGTGGTTTTTGGCAGGGTATTTTGCGGCTGGGCCTGCCCTCAGACTGTTTTTATGGAAATGGTTTTCCGCAGGCTGGAGTACTGGATAGAGGGAAATGGTGCGCAACAGAAATTATTGGCGCAGGCTCCCTGGAATACAGACAAGATCATAAAAAAGACCAGCAAATGGGTGGTTTTCTGGGTGGTTAGTTTCATCATTGCAAATACATTTCTTGCCTATGTAATTGGTGTTGACGAATTAGGGAAACTTATCACGGAGCCTATGTCGAAAAATATAGGAACCTTTATCTCGCTCATCATCTTTACTACTGTATTTTTCTTTGTTTACCTCTGGCTACGCGAACAGGTATGTACTGTTATATGTCCTTATGGCCGTATGCAGGGAGTGTTGTTGGATCGCGATTCTGTAATTGTTGCCTACGATTATAAAAGAGGGGAAACACGCGGCAAATTCCATAAGAATGAAGAACGCACTATAGGCGACTGTATTGATTGCGAACAGTGTGTAAAGGTTTGCCCAACGGGGATAGACATTCGCCATGGGACACAATTGGAGTGCATCAATTGCACGGCATGTATTGATGCATGCAACAAAATGATGGACGGCGTCGGCCTGCCCACAGGCTTGATACGCTACGCATCAGAAAATAATATTGCGGAGAAAAGGCAATGGAAATTCACATGGAGAATGAAGGCATATAGTATTGTAATGTGCCTCTTACTGGGTGTCTTAGTTTGGCTTTTATCAACGAGGACCGATGTCGGCATCACCTTGTTGCGCACACCCGGGCAGCTATACCAGGAGCAAGCCAATAACCAGATGAGCAATTTATACAATTACAGGATGCTCAACAAAACCTTTAAAGACAAGGAAGTGACGCTGAAACCGGAAAATTTTGAGGGAACTATAAAACTGGTGGGTGAAAGCAGAATAGTAATACCCAAAGACGGATACATAGCAGGCACCATGTTTATCTACATAAACAACAATTCTATAAAGGACAGGAAAACACAGTTGAAAATCGGGGTGTACGAAGGGAAAGAAAAAATAAATACGATCTCAACTTCTTTCCTGGGGCCGTTTAAAGATCATTGATCATTTATAAAAACATGAATTATGAAAATAAGCTGGGGCTGGAAAATAACAATGCTGTATAGTGGATTTGTGGTGATGATGGTATCGCTTGTTGTGGCAAGCACCCATCAGCATTTCGACCTGGTTTCTAAAGACTATTACGAGGAAGAAATAGCTTACCAGAAAGTGATAGATGCGGGCAAGAACCAATCTGCATTGTCCCGGCCTTTAGCCATTCATGCAAGCGATAAAACTGTAACTATTGATTTCCCAGAAGAGTTTAAGGACAAAGCTCTGTCAGGCAATATCCAATTCTACTCACCAGTAAACTCGGAATGGGATAAAAATTTTAGCATAAGCGCTCAAAATAATAGCGTAACTATTTTGCGGAGTGCGCTTCATAATACCAGGTACACAGTGAAGATCAGTTGCAAAGTGGACGGGAAAAATTATTACCAGGAATCAGAAATAATGCTGCACTCATAAATGAACTCCATTACCTATACGATAATCTTGCTTATGGGCTTTACCGGCAGCCTGCATTGTGCAGGCATGTGCGGGCCAATTGTATGGGTAATGCCATTCCAGGTCTTCAAAGGCTTTAAGAAAATAATGGCGCTTGCTTTATATCATGCTGGTAGGATATCAGTTTATGCTACCCTTGCTGTTGTGTTGCATTCTTTCCGTAATCTCTTCGACCCAAAACTGCAACAATATATCTCCATCATTCTTGGCGGCAGTTTACTGATACTTGGCATTCTCTCATTTGTTCCCAACCATTCTTTAAAATTAAAATTACCCTGGGCGGAATTTGTAAAAAACAAATTAGGGTCTGTTATCGGCAGAGCGGGATTAGGCCCCATCACGCTTGCAGGTATGCTGAACGGCCTGCTTCCCTGCGGGTTGGTATATATGGCGCTGTCTGCCTCAATTGCTGCAAGTTCCGCCCCGCAGGCCATAGCGATGATGTATGTATTTGGCTTAGGCACTTTGCCCATGCTTATCAGTATAACATTACTTAAAACCAAACTTTCTTTTTTAAGGACAAACCATGTAAGAAAACTTGTGCCGGTAATTGTGTTTGCATTCGGGTGCCTTTTTATCCTGAGGGGCATGAACCTTGGCATCCCGTATCTCAGCCCCAAGATAGTAGTTGAGCAGCATGGCATTATCACTTCCTGTTGTCATAAAAGCAAACTACCCAAGTAGGCAGTCGGCTTATCAGCATGCGTTCTTATTTTCCCGGTTCTTTATTCTTCATACGCTCTTCTTTCAGCCTAATTTCTTCCTGTTCCGCCTTAATATCTACCCTGATACGTGCATACAGGCTCATGTATATATTGGCAAGCCAAACCAGGGTGAATCCTGAAACAATGTAGCCCCGCCAGTCTGACAAAAGCAAAGTATATCTTGTAATTATCAAAGCGCAAATAGTTACGTAGTGACTAAAGCAATATTCGCAGGTGAAAACATAAAAGAACTTCCTTTCGATCAAGCGCTTACAATTTTTGCTCTTAAATATGCAAACTTCCCTCCACGCACGAAATATCTCCTCGTGTGTAAAAGTCCAGGTGATACAAGCAATTGGAATTGGCAATATCATCATATATATAAGCTGCCACGCTATGTCCATCCTCTTTGTTGAATTGAATTATGTTTACTTTTTAAAGATACTTGCCCCTAAAATGAAGGTCAACAGAACAAGTACTATAAAAACAAAGAAAATAACTTTTGCAATCGATGCTGCCCCTTCGGCTATACCTGTAAAGCCTAAAATACCTGCTACAATAGCGATTACGAGAAAAATTGCTGTCCATTTAAGCATAAGATGTGTTTTTTAATATGGTTATTAATTGATTTTCTTATACTTCAATATTGTAATTATCGTGCCAGCATAGTAGTCTTAATTATCGGCGGTTTAGTTTTTCGCTTTTAGGGTTTTTAATTTGATTTTGACTGCGCAGCATTTTGCTTCTGTTCTTTCAACTCCTGTTCGCGTTTAGCTTTTTTCCGGAAATAGCCTCTGAATAAAAAATTATGTTTAGCTGCTTTCATATTTTCGCTAAATCCCTTTGAGCTTTCCTGGATAGATTGCAGTGTTTTATTGGCAGTATTAATAGTGGTGTTTACTGTTCTTGCCAGTGTATCGTTATACAATAAAGAGCCAACACTTCCCTTCCCATGGCTTATCTCTGAGAAGATAGAGGCGAGGGAATTGGTAATTTTTTCCGCATTGTCTGCGACAACTGATAGTTTATTTAAAGCTTTGTCAAAATCGGCAGGGTCAACAGTATTTATTCTGCCGTCATTGTCTATTAATTCTCCGGCTTCCGAAGAACCCGTTATTGTTATAAGTTTATCTCCCATCAGGCCATCGGAACTGATACTTGCCATTGCACTTTTTTTGAGAAAGGGTTTTACACGGCCCTGCAGGCGCATGTCTACACGTGCAAATGTGTCAGAAATGATACTGATATTTTCCACAGTACCAATATTAATACCTACAAAGCGTACATTATTGCCTACCTGCAGCCCATTAACATTTCTGAATGTGCCATAAATATGCAACGTGCGCCCGAAAAGATTTTTATTTTTTCCTATAATAAAAATACCGGCAGCAAATATCAGCAAACCTGCCAGTGTTAAAATGCCAACCTTTATTTTTTGAGGAGCCGATGCTTTCATAACATTGTATTTTTAAAGAAAGAATTAACCAATGGTTCCGGTGATCGTCTAAGCTCAGAAAAAGAGCCTTCTGCGATAAATTTCCCAGCATCCATTACGAGAATCCGGTCTGATACAGTTTTTGCACAAACGAGATCATGCGTAATGATAACGGAAGATGTTTTATAATTTTTTTGGACCTGCAGTATCAATTCACTTATTTCGTGTGAAGTAATAGGGTCAAGGCCCGTAGTTGGTTCGTCATATAACATGATCTCGGGTTTTAGAATAAGCGTACGGGCAAGTCCTATTCGTTTGCGCATTCCGCCTGACAAGTCTGAAGGCATTTTATTTATTGCATCCGGCAGGCCTACTGCACTTAGTATTTCTTCAACCCGTTTATTTATTTCTCCCTTCTCCTTCATTTTTAAAACTTTTCTTAATGGAAATTCTAAGTTTTCACGTACAGTCATAGAATCATATAAGGCAGCACTTTGAAATAAGAAACCGATCTTGGTACGCAAATCCTTCAATTCGTCGTCGTTCAATTCTTTTACTTCTTTTCCGAGAACCTTAAGTTGCCCCTCGTCCTGGCTAAGGAGGCCGACGACACATTTGATGGTTACTGATTTTCCTTGTCCAGACTTGCCTATGATAACAAGGTTTTCGCCTTTATACAATTTCATATTGATATCGGACAGAACGGTATTGTTACCAAATGATTTTTTAAGATGCTCAATGTCTATCAGTATATCCTTATCAGGTTTATTTGGCGTGTCCATACAGATATATTGTTTGTTAGCGCTTTGCCAGTTTCATTATTATTCAGGTATAAACAAAAGCATTCGTTATTTGTGCCGCAACAGCATCTATAAGGATGATCCATAAAGAAGCACTTACAACGGCTGAATTAGCGGCAAACCCAACGCTTTCAGTGCCTGCGTTTGAATTGTAACCCTTGTAAGTCCCAATAAATCCGATTGTGAACCCGAAAAAAATACTTTTGATAAACGCAGGCAACAGATCATCAAAAGAAAGAGACATAAAACATTTCTGAAAAAACAAGTGGTAATTAACATATTGATTAAGGTTCATAGCAATAAAACTTCCACATATAGCCAGTGCATCTGCCAGGATCGTAAGTAATGGCACCATCAATGTACAGGCCAATATGCGCGTCACAACCAGATATTGCACAGAGTTTGCACCGGATACATCCATTGCATCAATCTGTTCCGTTACCTTCATACTGCCAAGTTCGGCACCAATGCCCGAAGCGATTTTACCGGTACATATCAAGGCAATTATTACTGGCCCTATTTCCCTGACAATCGATACTGTTACCATTTTGGGTACAAAACTTTCAGCACCAAATTCTTTCATTGTCGGCAAAGATTGTAGTGTAAGCACAAAGCCGAGAATGATACCTGTAATACTGACAAGCGGGAATGACTTATTGCCAAGCAAAAAGCATTGGCGAATGAACTCATTCATTTCAAAAGTGCTTTTGAAAATATTGCGGAAAAAAGAGGCCATAAAATATACCTGGCTACCTGCTTCTTCCAAAACTTTATTTCGAAATAGGGAAAAATTATTTGCCATAAATAGTACGTTGATATGTATTTATGCTAATGAGATGCAAATAATATACCAGTGCGTTTAAAGTCTTATGTGTTGGCAAAGAGGCCGAAAATGAGGATTAATTGCCTCAAAGCGGCTGCGAATCAAGAGGGTCATAATTAAGGTGTATTGCCATCGTCTAGTTGCCGGTAATATTAGCTGGAGTCGGCTTCCGTTGTCTGTTATTCCAAATTGTTTGTATTTTATATGCATGTTCCCCCGTTTTCTTGTTTATAAAATAAATTATCCTTGCCTGCGTTATAATACAAACCCACAAGTATTATGAACCGCCTGCATTATGCTGTAGTCTTAGTGTTTGTCCTGTTTATTGCAGCCTGTCAAAAGAGCAATGATGCGCCTGTCAAGCAAACTATAAAACAAGTGATACCAGGAAACAGACCAGATAGTAGTGTTTCATCACCAATCTTTTCCCCCTATACAGATACTTTTGTGGGAAAAGAGATCTATTCCAACATGTGGTGTGATGCCATGATGGAATTCTATGATAGTGTAAATACTTTCTTTCTTGTAACCTATATAAGTAAAACACAGATTAGATTTTCGGGAGTGGTTGGCAACCAGTCTGATAGGTTCTTTTCAGACTCATTTTATTTTTCGAGCAATGGTACAAACGTATTTGATTCGACATTGTATGAGCAGGGAGATGAGGGAAGCCGGATTTCTTTTACCCTTAGGTCTGATAGCCTTATCATGGTCCGTAATCAATGGTCCCCGTGCTTTTGCCAAATCAGTAATATATTCAACGGGAAGAAACAGTAAGATATGATCTCTCTCCGGTTTACTCATTTTTTTGGGCTTGTATAGCTGACATAAGGCCTCTTATTTGCCCATCAAGGTCACTTATTTTGTTTGCATATTTAAGGCTGTCTTCCTCAAGTGCTGCTTGGTACATTAGCTCATAACTCTGCACACGCAGTTTACAATACCGTATCATCTTTTTGTTCTTTTCATGAATTTCGGCAGGAAGATCCAGTGAGTCGATCTGGTTAACCAGGTCAAGGTTTTCGTTCCAATAGTAAAGTCCCCTATCTTTAATTTCGTACAATAATTTTTCCTTGGGGTAATGTGGCGGAAGCCTGTATACCTGGAGTGCCATAGACTCCATATAGGAAAATGAAGCCATTTTTTTTCTATACTGCTCCATGGTATCATGAACCGTAACTGTTTCCATAGGGATATGGCGATAAGCAAATATGGATGAGAGCAGGGAAACAATAAGGATAAGAAAGAGAGTGGCCCTTTGCAGGCCCTTATTTTCAGGCGCTCTTAAAGATGGTGTAAATGCATAGCCTAATACTATGCCGCTTAAGAGGCCGCCTACATGAGCAGCATTATCTATATGCGCCTTCATTCCGTTCAGCAGATTATACACTATAAATACGGCAATGCTGGTTAGTAAGGTTCTCCTTGCTGCCCTTTTAATAAGATCACTTGTCAATAGGGCCAGGAAAACGCCATACATTCCAAAGATGGCACCAGAAGCGCCGGCACTAACTAAATAACCATGCCAACTGACACTTGCAAAACTGGCAGCCAGACCTGTAAGCAGATATACTAAAGCAAAGCGGGCCGAGCCGATATATTGTTCCAGCAATATGCCGATATACAAAAGGGCATACATATTGAACAAGAGATGAAATATGCCGAAATGAATAAAGGTGCTTGTAAAAAGGCGCCACCACTGACCATGTAAAGTTTCAGGGCCATAATTGCCACCCCAGTGAATTATAGATAAAGTATTTGGTGCGAAGATATTCAGGTGACAAGATACCATGATAATGAAGACAAGAAAAT
>Ga0206930_1189_pt1 | contig 8785 bp, 6 predicted proteins | sample Alteio_BWOrgHeat_20_FD_152939 | JGI IMG/M metagenome (GOLD analysis project Ga0206930, IMG submission 152939) | Enriched cells from forest soil in Barre Woods Harvard Forest LTER site, Petersham, Massachusetts, United States -... | ecosystem: Environmental > Terrestrial > Soil > Temperate forest > O... | reverse complement strand
GTAATAAGGCAAATAGTCAATATCATTTTTTCAACGCGGTTCAGCGTTTGATTATTATTGGAGAGTATCCGCTTTACACGCCCTAAAAAATGACCGTTGTTACCACCAAGCCCCATGGCAAAGGCCGGTGCAGATGCACTATACTCCTCGCACGAGACCAAAGCTTTGATATAATTTACCTTGCTGCTGATGTGCTCAACAACAATATCATCGCAGCAATTTTCCCTTTCGGCTTTAATAAGAGCCGAAAGCCATAATACAGCTGGGTTGAAGAAGAAAAGGATCTCCATTAAGCTCTGCAGCAGGTTAATCAAATAATCCTTGCGGCGGATGTGTGCCAGCTCGTGGATCAATATCGCTTCAATTTCTTCTTCAGATAAAGCAGTCAACAAACCAATAGGAATTAGAATAACCGGTTTAAAATGCCCCAGCACCATTGGTAATTTTGCTATGCCTGACTGCAGTAAACCCACAGTTTTGTTAATGCCGATTTTACTTGCGAGCTTGTTGAGCTTATTTTCCCAATAGGTGCCAACTTCTAAAACCCGGTTGCGTTTCATAAAATAAATATGCTGCAAACCTGCTGCGAATTGGACACACCTTGCACAAATAATAAGGAACCAGATTAAAACGATCACATTTGCATGGTTAGTGAAATAACTGATACCTACTGTGATAACGCTATTAGGGTTTTGTACCTGCAGGGCCTGCTTTGTGTCAAGTTGTATAGGCTGAGCAGATAAATGACTGACAACCTGTTGAGCGGTTTGGTTTTGTGCCGAGTTAAGCTCAATAAAAAAGGTGATGGTGGTAACTGCCGTGAATAACAGTAAAAAACCTATCATCAAGTTGTACCGCAATGCGGCTCCCGATTTTTTAGTCAGCATTAACATTATGCCGGTTATTATCGCCAGGACGAGCCCTTGCCACAAAGAGTGGAGGAGTGTGCCGCAAAGCGCTTTAATAATTTGATCTGGTACCAGGTTTGTTAAGTGCAAGTCCATATTGCAAGTATTTTAAGTGTGTGTTTATCTCTTAAATAATCCTTTATTCGTCGTTTTCCAGTTTGCTCACTATATCCTTTATCGCCTGCAGGTCCTCGCTGGATGTTTTCTTATTACCCAGCAGCTGCATTACCAATTTACTGGCCGAACCTTTGTACATTGAATCTACAAATTTGTCTAGTAAATGCTCCTTTGTCTTTTGTTCCTCTTCAGCAACAATATAAATGTGTTTCATCTGGCTTTCATCACGTACAAGAATGCCTTTCTCAGCCATGATCTGCATCAGCTTTAGCGTAGTGGTGTAATTAACATCTTTTTGCTTTAGCAATTCGTTATTCACCTCACGTACAGTTAGCGGGCCCTTTTCCCAAAGCACCTGTAAAATCTCCAACTCTGATTTTGTTGGCTCCACTTGTTTAATTTGATCTTGTTCAATCATCACGAATCAAAGGTAGAAAAAATTTCGTACGAAACAAATATTATCAAAAGTATTTTTGTGAAATCATCGAAAAGTAATTCTAACTATCTGAATTACAGCTAAATAAAATTACTACTATTCTTATAGATTTAGGGGATTTTGACTATTTTGGCCAGCAAATAGGAGGATAAACGCCGGATTCAAATTTGAATCAAACAGTCATTGCGGCCTTAACCAGGTAGGGAAGGATTTCCTTTTGAAAGGATACAAAATTCTTGCGCACATCGGAGTCGCTCACCGAGGTAAAGGCAAAGCTGAATACGATGCTTTTGCTGCATTTGATCAGGAAGCGCAGCCGTTGGGCATAAGTTTCGTGTTTGCGGAGGCCGCTTAGCTGCATAAAAGAACTTACGAGCATATCCTCAAGCTCATTGGATAGATTTTTAAGAAACTCCTGAGAGTTTGCTGATTCACGAATAAAATCCCAGCCAATAAATTCGTTACAAACGGTGTAAGACAGACGGCAGGTTTTCATGATCAGGATATTGAGGTGCGCCTCCTCATCCATTTCGGGCACGTTACTATGGATCAGGTCATCAACGCTTACCTTAATGTAATCCATAAGCAAAACGTGCAACACGGCCTCCTTACTGTCAAAATACTTATAAATGGTAGCCTTGGCTATCTTGGCTTTTTTGGCGATCTCGTTAACGCTGGTTTTATGATAACCAAATTTCCGGAACAATTCCTGCGCGGCCCGCTTAATGCTTTCTTTTATTTTATCGGCTTCCATGTATCAATTGGATACAAATATCTCAAAATTACTCACATTTATGTTATAAGGTTTAAGCGAGCGGGTTGCGGGAGCTTTCACTGGGCTTCCATCAGCCAGGGAGAATTTTGAACCACTGCAGGGATCCGTGCAGGTTAGGGAATTATTATCGAGTTTTACAGCACAATGGTTTTGCGGCATATAACTGCTGCAGGCATCGTAAGCGGCATAAGTCAGGTCGGGTTCGCGGTAAATGATGATACCTGCTACACCATAACCAGGTATAATAACTGCGCCTCCGGGGCTATGCAAAGCACTTAGGGCCGGGTTATTAATATCCGCCTGGAAATTTACTGCTACATTGGGTACTACATCACCGCTTTTACCGCACGAAAGGAGGGTAAAACCTATCAAAGCCAAAAGGCAAAATTTCCTGATCATATGATCTCTGTTTGAAACTGCTTCAGAAAGCGAACATCGTTTTCAGAGAATAAACGCAGATCGCGTATAACATATTTTAAGTTGGTAATTCTTTCTATACCCATACCGAAAGCAAAGCCGGTATATTTTTTACTGTCGATATTGCAATTTTCCAATACATTGGGGTCAACCATGCCACAGCCCAGTATTTCTACCCAACCGGTATATTTGCACATATTACAGCCCGAACCGCCACAAATAGTACAGCTTACATCCATCTCAGCCGATGGCTCGGTGAACGGGAAATACGATGGCCTAAACCTTACTTTAGTACCCTCGCCATACAATTCCTGTACAAAATGATAAAGCGTTTGCTTCAGGTCGGCAAAGGATACATTTTCGTCAATATACAAGCCCTCCACCTGGTGAAAAAAGCAATGAGCCCGTGCTGATATCGCCTCGTTGCGGTAAACCCTGCCAGGCATAATGGCCCTGAATGGCGGTTTGCCACTCTCCATCATCCGTACCTGTACTGATGAGGTATGCGTACGCAGGGCAATATCATCCTTGCCACTGTTCTTTTTAATAAAGAAAGTATCCTGCATATCCCTTGCGGGGTGTTCCTCGGGGAAGTTCAATGCAGAGAAATTGTGCCAGTCGTCCTCTATCTCAGGCCCTTCAGCCACTACGAAACCCAGCCGCTTGAAAATATCAATGATCTCAATCCTTGTAAGCGACAGCGGATGTCGTGATCCTATATCAAAGCCCTCACCGGGAAGTGTCAAATCAATATCCAAATCCTGGCTCTTGACTCCTGAGTCGAAAGTTTCCTTAAGCTCAGCATATCTAGCTTCCGCCAATTGCTTAAACTCGTTCAGTACCTTTCCGAATACGCGTTTCTCTTCCGGACTTACGCTTTTGAACTGCTCAAATAGGTCTTTAATAATCCCCTTGGTGCCTAAATATTTTATCCTGAAAGCCTCCAGCTCATCAGCATTAGCCGCAGAGAAAGCGTTTATTTCTGTTGTATATTGATCTATTTTATCCTGCATAATTATCCTCTAATTAAACTGCAACTGCCACTGCTACTTTAAAACTCCAAGTTCCTTCCCCACCTTACTAAAGGCCGCAATCGCCTTATCCAAATGCTCCGTATCATGCGCGGCCGAAATCTGCACCCTTATCCTGGCTTTGCCCTGCGGCACTACCGGGTAATAAAAGCCGATCACATAAATACCCTCATCCAGCATTTTGGCGGCAAATTCTTGCGCCAACTTGGCCTCATACAGCATTACCGGTACAATGGGGTGCACACCCGGCTTAATGTCGAAACCCGCCTCAGTCATCTTCTTTCTGAAGTATTGGGTGTTCTTTTCCAGTTTATCGCGCAGGTCCGTAGTTTCACTCAACATATTCAACACGGCTATAGACGCTCCTGTGATTGACGGCGCAAGTGTGTTGGAGAACAGGTATGGCCGCGACCGCTGCCTCAGCATATCAATAATTTCCTTGCGACCCGAGGTAAAGCCCCCCGACGCACCGCCCAGCGCCTTGCCGAGCGTACCCGTAATAATGTCGATCTTGCCCATCACATTATGGTACTCATGCGTACCCCTGCCGGTTTTGCCCATAAAGCCCGAGCAATGGCTCTCGTCTATCATCACCAGCGAATTATATTTTTCGGCCAATGCACATATCTTATCTAACTGCGCAATAGTACCATCCATGCTGAAGGCCCCATCCGTAACAATAATGCGGTGACGGCAGCCTTGCGTTTCCTGTAGCTTTGCCTCCAGGTCGGCCATGTCATCGTGTTTGTAGCGCTGGCGCTGGGCCTTGCAGAGGCGAACTCCGTCTATAATAGACGCATGGTTCAACTCGTCCGAAATAATGGCGTCCTGCTCATTAAAAAGCGGCTCGAAAACCCCGCCGTTGGCATCAAAAGCCGCGGCGTAGAGTATCGTATCCTCCGTACCCAAAAACTCGGCGATCTTGGCCTCCAGCTGCTTGTGGATATCCTGCGTACCGCAAATAAACCGCACCGACGACAGTCCATAGCCATGCGAATCCATTGCATCCTTTGCTGCCTGTATCACCTTCGGATGTGCCGAGAGCCCCAGGTAATTGTTCGCACAAAAATTGATCACCTCCTTGCCGCCCTGCACCGTAATATCGGCGCCCTGCGGCGATGTGATCACCCTTTCCCTCTTATATAAACCGGCATTTTCAATTTCAGCAAGTTCCTTCTCTAAAACAGGCTTCAGCGTATTGTACATAGTCGTTTGGTTTTATCAGTGCGCAAAATTAAGCATTCGCGGATAATAATTAGCATGGCAATTTGCTCCCACGAACGCAATCCACACCATCACTATCTTACCCCCAACTTCCTACTTCTGCACCCCTCTGTCATCAAATCATAATAAAATGCCTTAAAATAGCGTTCAGGTTAAACTTTTTGGGTTTCGACATGTCTATTTACTGAATAAATACGTATATTTATATACCAATGTAAGCGCTACGTGAAAAGGGGAGAGTCCGATATTAAAAAATTCCTGTTGTTGTCACTTTTAGTGACCTATCTCTTTATTGTTTTAGCTTACCTCTTTTACCTGCCAAAGTATAGCTCGTTGCAGCCGCAGAATAATTACACCAGGGCAAATACCCACCTGTCTGTAAAGGCAGCCGGGCATGTTAAGCACAGTTCAGGCAATATGCTTGTGCTGCTGCACCATGTGTACCGGTCGACCGTTGAAAACAAGCGGGAAGTACTAAATAACCTGCTTCAAAAGGCCACATTGCTTGCTTCTCTGCTAATCGGTGGCGTCACCCTGTTTAATCTCTTCAGCCGAACAGGCAGGTACTCCGGGCAGTTCCCTCATTTGCATCGGCACGTTTACCTGAGCTATTGCACCCTGCGGATTTGATAAACGCTGAATTTAAGCACCATCAGCTTAAATTTTTTTTGGTGAAGGTCACAATTATACACAACAGTCCGTATGGACTATATATAAAGAAATTAAGAACATGAAAAGAATATTTAAATATGTAGCACTTACCGGCTTGAGCGCAGTAACGTGTTTGTTTTTGGCTATGCCTGCAATGGCCCAAAGGGGCGGCGGCGGTCACTCAGGTGGCGGCGGTGGTGGTGGTGGCGGCCACATTTCCGGTGGCGGCGGTGGCGGTTTTTCCGGCGGCGCGCGTTCAAGTGGTGGTTTTTCGGGCGGTCGTTCGGGCGCCGTTGCTTCACATTATAGCGGTTCTTCGCGCGGGGTTGTTACATCGTCCCGTGGCGGTGCCTTTAGGGGTACGGTTGGTGTAAGCGGGCATCGCACGGGCTTTGTAAGCGGCTCCGTTGGGGCCAGGGTTTATGTTCACGGCGGCGGCTACGGTCATTATGGCTGGGGAAGCCACGGCGGTTATTTTTATAATCGTGGCTTTTATGGTCGTTACTATTATCCATGGCTGGGATTGGGCTTCGGCTTTTTGCCTTATGGCTATTACTCATTTTACTGGGGCGGTTTTCCTTATTATTATAGCGATGGCCTTTATTACCAGTATGATAACGACCAGTACACGGTGGTTGAACCTCCGGTTGGCGCGGCAATAAATGAGATGCCATCAGGTGCGCAGTCGATAGTGATCAACGGGCAACAGTATTACGAAAAGAACGGCGTTTACTACCAGGCTGTTAAAAAGGACGACGGTACAGTAGTTTACGAAATAGCAGGCAAGGATGGCCAATTGAATACCAATGCCACCGGAGCTGCTGCTGTGATGCCTAAAGTGGGCGATGTAGTTACCCAATTACCCGCCGACTGCAAGAAGGTGAGACTGGGTGGCAACACCTATTTCGTATCAGTAGATGGCATATACTACCAGGAAGCAAAAGACAGCAACAATAACACAGTATATAAAATTGTGGCCCTTGATGCCGACGGACCATCTAATTAATACAGATGCTTAACATTCAAATTCTTTTCCGCTAAGGAAGGGTTAAATTAAATTTCAAAAGGGGATATTCCAAACGGGGTATCCCTTTTTATTTATGCCTCACCCGGCCTTCGGCCACCCTCTCCATTGGAGAGGGAAAATGGAATAAGGGTTTGTTGGAGAAGGGCTTTAAAATATCCCTTTGCAAATTAAGTCCTCTCCTTTGGAGAGGATTTAGGTGAGGCTGTGTGGCTAATTCCAGCCAAAATCCCTAATTTTCAAAACATTTTCTGCTTAAGCTGTTATAACATAGTACTCATCTATGATAAAAACTTTACTGCTTCTTTTTATTTCGACCCTCTCCTTATTAGCATCTGCTCAAACGTACCTGCTTACTGGCCGAATTACTGATGCAAATAATAAGCCCATTGCATTTGCTTCAGTGTATATTAAAAATTCCACTTATGGCACAGCGACTAATGAAAATGGAAATTATGAGTTCAAACTGACAGCAGGCAGTTATGCCATTGTATACCGCTTCCCCGGTTATAAGGAAACGACAGAAAAAATAACCATCGATGGCAATGCACAACACGATGTACAGATGGTGGATGAAGCCTACCAGTACAGGAAATTCAAAAGAGCTACAGGTGATGAGCCTGATTCGGCCATAAATATTATGCGCCAGGTAATTAATAAGCGACTTTATTATTTAAGGCAGGTTAACGCGTATTCGTGCGTGGTTTATATCAAGGGCGTTCAGAAATTAGTGAGCGCACCCAAATCACTAATGGGGCAAAATGTCACCTCTGCCCTTAATGTGGATAGCACGGGCAAAGGGATATTATATCAGACCGAATCATTATCCAATTACAATTTTCAGCAACCCGATAAAATTAAGGAGGAAATGATAGCCACACGGTCGGCTGGTCAAAACACCTCTTTTAGCTACAATAAAGCATCCGATCTGTATGTGAATTTTTATGAAAACGTTTTTACGGTGCCTGGCTTAAGTAGTCATGGTTTTATTTCGCCTATAGCCGAAGATGCCTTAAAATATTATGATTACAATTTATTGGGATCGAAAATCGAAGACGGCCTTACTGTTGATAAGATACAGGTGATACCCAAAAGGTCCTACGATCCCGTTTTTACAGGAAATATTTATATTGTTGAGGGCGATTGGCGCCTCTATGGCGTCGACCTGATATTGACAGGCAAGGCCAACCAGCTGAACCTGGTAGATACGTTACAGGTGAGCCAGCAATATGTACCGATAAGGGACAGTGTTTGGGAACCTTTATCCGTAAGGTATAGCTTTAAGGGCGATGTGGTAGGCTTTAAGTTTGAGGGCTATTACCTGGGCATTTATAATAACTATAATTTGAGCCCTACGTTCCCCGACCATTATTTTAACGGCGCAATTATGCGGATGGACACATTCGCAAACAACAAAACAGGCCTTTACTGGCAGCAGGCGCGCCCCGTGCCATTAACCAAGCAGGAGTATCTGGATTATAACAACAAGGAGGAATTAGCCGCCCTGAAGAAGTCGATTGATTACCTAGACCAGGAGCGTAATAAAAACAGGTTCAATATTTTGCCTTATATCCCATTCGGATATCACGCATCTTACAGGCACGACAATGATTCGCTATATGTTTTCCCCTTCCTGAATACCTTATTTTACAATACTGTGGAAGGTGTAGGGCTTAACCTGAAAGCGACCTATTCGCATTATTATAATGATCTAAGCTCATATAACATCACGCCAAATTTACGCTATGGCTATGCCGACAAGCAGTTTAATGCCAATATAAAAGGCAAATATATTTATGATCCCGTAAACCGGGGGGAATTTACATTTGGCTTTGGCAGCGATGTACTTGACCTGAGCAATGTGGGCACCCGGTCACTTTATTTTAATACCTTAAGTACCTTATTGAGTGAGCAGAACTATGTTAAATATTATCGCTCCGAATATGGGGAGTTTGGTTATCAGCATGACATTACTATCGGGTTATTGTTAAAGGCCGATCTTTCTTATGCCAACCGTACACAGCTGTATAATAATTCCTATTATAGCATTAACACCTATGCAGGACGACGACTGACTTCCAACAACCCCCTGACGCCGGATGCCCCTGCAACGGACCGTTCAGTGCTGTTTCCGCAAAATCAGGCGCTCACACTTTCAACCTCGCTTACATACACTTTTGACCAGCAATATATTGATCGCCC
>Ga0206930_1188_pt1 | contig 8817 bp, 5 predicted proteins | sample Alteio_BWOrgHeat_20_FD_152939 | JGI IMG/M metagenome (GOLD analysis project Ga0206930, IMG submission 152939) | Enriched cells from forest soil in Barre Woods Harvard Forest LTER site, Petersham, Massachusetts, United States -... | ecosystem: Environmental > Terrestrial > Soil > Temperate forest > O... | reverse complement strand
GCAAAAGAAGCTTTCGCTTCCCGAAAGAATGAAATATCCCTTTTGGTTTGATGTTATAGCGCCCGATCTGTCGGTAAATCATGCCATATCCCGCTTTGAGATAAGCACTAACGCCAATGGTGCAGCGGAAATGAAGAAATACAATATCCCTGCAACTTTCCCGGCCATTATTATGCATAAAGACAAGGATTACCAGTTCTACTATTTTTCAGGTGATTTTTGTGATAACCCTATTGGTATGGGTACCTCTTACTTTAAAGGCATAAGTTTCTTCAAATGGATGCTGTATAACAGCGATGAGCCCACCGAACGTAAAAGCTTTTTCTGGGATTTCTACCGCCCAATGATGACACATATCCTTGAGGAGAATGTGGCGGGGAAGAAGTAGGTTATGATTTCGGATTTCGAATGTTCAATTTCGGATTTATTTGAGCCTTATTTTTTTGTCTGAACCACTCTGATTTAATTGATTAGAGGATTTCACGGATTATTTTTTTTCAAGATGAAAGAAGTGCTTTCTGCTGATAGTAGATTTGATAGAATTGATGATGCAAATTATTATCGTCATCCCGAACTTGTTTCTGGAACCCACAGGCAAGTCGACTGCATGTTGAATACTTTTATGATGAGGTGCCGAAACAAGTTCGGCATGACAGGGTTGAGAGAGACTTACGAAGTTTTAAAAACTTCGTAAGTCTGCTAAAATATGTCTCGTTCTGAAATAGGAGATAAATTCATATCAATAAGTATTTTCATGTGGTAGCAAGAGGCACTTCTATTTCTTCAGAACGCCAGGCAGCATAGGACAATGCTTCCATAAGATCTTCCAACTGCAGATAAGGATACATCTTTAAAATTTCTTCAGTAGTAAGACCAGAAGCCAATAAACCAATAACTGTACCAACGGTCATTCTTAAACCTCTAATACAGGGTTTACCGCCCATTATTTCAGGGTTAAGCGTAATTCGTTCTAAATTCTTCATTGCATCAAGTTCTTTACAGTATACAAAAATACGTATTAATTTATAATCTGGCAGATGACGGAAGATCAATCAAAAAGTGCTGCAGTGGAAACCAGAAAGCTTTTACTATTTCCCTTTCACCGGATTATAATGCTGATGTATAGAATCAGGTATGATGTAATTACCGGTGATAATCATGTTGTTTCGCTTCTTGAACTGGTCAAAGGCGTTTTTAAGCTGGTTGGCTTTATCGTCGTCATGTATCGGGTCCTCGCCCAGTTCGGAGTTTAGCTTGAACAGATTATCGCCATTTAAGTGATATTCTCCCATAATGAAGTCGATGATATCTGTTTTGGTCTGCATTAATGGGTAATTGTGCAGGTTTTCAAAGTTACGGTTGGTATCCAGGCCCTGGCCAATCCAACTCACTAACGTGGGTCCTTTGGTTTTGTAATTATGGTGCAGGTAAGCCAGCAAACTCGGGCTTATATCAAAATGTGTTGATACAGATGCCATCTGCGAGGTGCGCTTTAACATGGGCGAATAAATGATCAGTGGTACATGGTAACGGTCGATCTTGTCGCTCATCGGTATTTCTGGCATGCGGTGGTCGCCGGTTATCAGGAATATGGTATTGTTATAATCCGCCCTCTTTTTATACTCATTAAAGAATCCGCGCAGGGCATCATCCAGGTACATAATACTGGCATACTGAAGTTTGTAATTGCGGTGTTCACTCTTTTTTGCTTCATCAAACCCCAGATTGGTCATGCGCTGCTCAAACTGTGCCAAATATTTGTCTTCCTCGTTTATGGCGAAAGGGTTGTGGGTTGATACCGTTAGAACAACGCTCAACTGCGGTGCAGTCGCCTTTTCATCCCGGGTAAGCAAATAATGCCTGAACAGTTCCTTATCGTTATACCCCCACGAAAAACCGTTTGGCGCAGGCAGCCTGGTATATCCAACAGGGAATGATTTCTCATCGTTGATCTCATCGGTAGCATTCTTTTGCAGAAAGCTTTGCATGTTATCAAACTTCGAATCACCACCATAGTAAAATGAGGTATGGTAGCCATTGTATTTCAAAAGGCTTAGTAAGGATAAGTGCTTTGGCATACCGTCGCCCAATTCGAGGAAACCATTTTTAGCAAATGGGAGAGAGCCTAAAATGGATGGGAGCACCGCAAAAGTACGCCCCCCTTCACTTAAGAAGTTTTTCCAGTACAAGCTCTTGCCTGACAAGGAATCAATAAAAGGGGTGAAGTTGCCTAAGTAACCACCCTCGTTAGTAAACGCCCTGCCCAAACCCTCAACCAGTACAATAACAATATTCGGAGGCGTTGCATTGCCTTTTAAAAATGGCGATAGCACATCGGCAACGCTGTCGCTATGCAGGAAGGGATAATGCTGAGGGTCGGTATATTTAAATCCTATCGATTTGTTTTTGCCTGAATCACCATAATCGCTGATATAACTATCAGCATAAATATCAACATCATCAGGCCCGGGGAAAAAATGCCTGTAGGATGCATTCCAAAAAATGGTCGGATTTATTGATAACCAAATTATTTGAAAAATCAGACTTGAAAGCTGCCTGGCCGATCATAGCCTGAACGCCCATAGCAGCTACAAAAAATGATATAAGCAGCAGACCAAAAGCTACATACCTCTTTATTTTTATGCGTGGTGCAAGGAACCATAAAGCAAAAATAGCGCCTGTAATAATTAATATAAATGCGATAATTTCGATAAAACTGACACCACCTGAAGCACCGATGGTTTGTTTGATATCCTTTGCTGAATAGCTATACAGATCGGCGCCTAATGGCACAAGCGAAGTGGTAAAATAGCTGGTAAGGCAAAGTTGGACTATTACTAAGAGAACTATAAATACCGAATAAACTATGTGGGCAAATTTTTGCGAAAAGAAACTAAGTACGGTATAAATAATAAAAAGATAAATGAGGCATTTGAACCAGAAAACCAGGTCGTTTAAGAACGACCAAAACAAGATGCCTGCAAAATTTTCAGGGAATTGATGTACCAAACCATTGTAGATCAGTTCGAATATACTTAACAGGAAAATTATCATCAGCCATACAATAGAAAGCCTGGCAAATGATATGGCAACCGGTGTGAGCCTTGATGAGATGCTTCTTCTCGGGGATCTTTTATCTTCCATCATTATACTTTTTTATTAGCGGCGAAGCCTTGTCTTGTCATTTCGCCCCAATCATTATGTTTTCTTAGCAGGTCAATATTCCCCCTGATCGACGACCAAACCACAAAGGGGTGGAATACTATGGGCTCTAATATTGCAACTAACACCAGGCGTAAAATATCCTTTTTCTGCCTGTATTGATTATAGGTTAACACTTCCATCATTATAGCAAAAATTGAGTACAATATACCTATGCTTAAAACCCCACCCATGATCATAAAAAGCGACCAGTTTATAGGGCCTGTTAAACAATAGATTATTAAACCAATGGTTCCCACAAATTCAATAATTGGCGCCATAAATTCGAAAAATAACCAGTATGGGTAGCTCAACATGCCTAATAGGCCATAGCGCGGATTAAAGAACATAACCTTATGGATACGGAGGGTTTCTATTGTTCCCCGTGCCCAGCGGTTACGCTGCCTGCCCAAAATTTTAAATGATGAAGGAGCCTCTGTCCAGCATAAGGGGTCGGGTATAAAGCTCACCCGGTAAGGCTCATTACGCTCTTCCATATAGCGCCTCATTCTTACCACCAGCTCCATGTCTTCGCCAACGGTATTAGAGTTATAACCGCCACATTTGATCACAATTTCGCGGTCAAATGCACCGAAGGCGCCCGAAATAAGTAGCAAGCCATTAAGGCGCGTCCAGGCCATGCGGCTCAACAAAAAGGCGCGTATATATTCAAGAGTTTGCACCCTTGGCAAAAACTGTTTGGCTAAATGCACCTTCACCAGCCGGCCGCCTTCAATTTCGCAACTGTTGGCAATACGCACTACGCCACCGGCAGCAATAACCCGCTGGGTTGAGTTCTCTAAAAATGGCTTGGCAAGTTTCAAAAGAGCATCTTGCTCCAGTACGCAATCCACATCAATACAAACAAAATAATTATTTTGGGCGATGTTTACCCCAACGTTGAGTGCATCAGCTTTGCCGCCGTTCACCTTATCTACCACAATAAGCTTGCGATAAACCGGGTTATGGCTTTTATAAATACCCCTTACAGGTTTTGTGGGCAATTGTTCGTTTACAACAAAATCTATCTTATACAGATCATAGGCGATGATCAGCTTTTCAAGGGAATCATCCTTACTGCCATCATTGATAATGATCACTTCGAGATTATTATAATGAAGCGATAACAGCGACCGGACATTTTCGATAATTGTAGCCCCCTCGTTATATGCGGGCGCCACTATGCTCATACTTGGCGCCTCTGTTGATGATGCGAGCACGCGGTAATCTGTAAAGCTGTTTTTATTAAGATAAGTTCGCGTTTCGCTGATGGAAAATGCTCCTATACAAATATAGCAGACCAGCAGCAATATGGAATACAGCAAAATGCCGTAAGTAAACGCATGCAATATGAAGGTTTGCCAACTCATGCAGCCAGTTCTCCTTTTATCTGCATTACTATTTCATTTAATGGATAACCTGCAGTTGTGGCATGATCCTGTAGCGACGACAAACCATTTTTACCAATTTTAGCCAGGGCACGCGCAGCACTAAGCTTCATTTCATGATTTTTATCATCGAGGAGACTTAGTAAAAACAAAATATCTTTTTCTGAGCCAATATTTTGCATGGCCTTGATCATCGCCAACTGCTGTTTGAAATCTTCCTTCAAAAAGCGGGATATAAGCGCATCGGATGTTTCATCAGTATAAATTTCACAAAGGAAATTGATGGCTTCTAAACGTACTTGTGGGTCCTTGTGGTCAAGGCATAGTAAAATATCGTCGTGTAATTCAAATCTGTGGTAATTACGTGCAAGTTTTAAGGCAAACACTACAACGCTGCTGTTTTCTGATTTAAGCCAGGCATCAATATTTATATTTACCGGCGGCACGCACGATAGTTGCTGCAAAAGTTTTATTTGTTGCCAGTCTGATATTGGGTAGGTAATGATATCCAAAAATCGCAGGCCCTCAAATCCATTAAACTGCACTGTGGCTGTTTGCGCCTCCATGCGCACCAGTTCATTCTGATCATTGGTAAAGGTGTATAATTGAGTGATATACTCCTTCATTTCCATGATGGTGAGCTCCTGTATGGCTTTTGCTTTAATATGCCAAAAACGACTCTTTAAACTTTTCAGGGCATATTTATCAAGGGAAAGTTGCTGGTAAAGATGTTTTAGATTATCTGCGGAGGTCCCTGTTATATTTTTTTTAGCTAAGGTGATCTCTTCGACCAGTAATTTTCTGAAATGCTTATTTCGCATCAGTTTCTTTGCCCTGTCGGTAACCGGGATAACTGTTTCTTCCTCGATATCATCGTCATCATAAAATATAGCCTTACGGATAAGCAGATCTGATATTAAACGCCATTTCCCCTGTTTTTTTTCATTTTTACTTTTGAAGTAGATGTAAACAAGCATGTAAATTAAAAGGCTGCATATTAAACAGACAATAGAAAATATCACTATCACCTGATAATTCACCCTAATAATATAAGCTATGGGTAAAAATGTATTAAGAACCAAGTATTTTATCGTTAAAAACATGCGTAAACCTTATTAATCACGATTAAGAATTTACGGGGTATCTATTAATTGGTGATGTTAGAAGAATCATTATTATATCTTAATTATTTTACCGTTGGTATATCGAACCGGTGCACGCGGACAGACAATTCATTGGGACTGAATGGTTTGGTGATATAATCATCCGCCCCAAGCTGAAATGCCTCCAGCACCACGTTCTCCTGGCCCATGCCCGAAAGTATGATCACAGGTGTGCCAGTTGGATATTTCTTTTTAACTGCTCCCACAACTTCGAGTCCTGATAAATAGGGCATCATAATATCTGTTATCACAAGATCAGGCTGAAACTCATCAAGTTTTTTTACAGCTTCACGCCCATCATGTGTTACAATAATTTCGTGTCCGTCTTTTTTAAGACGAAACTCAAGCATCTTGAGCATTAATTGATCATCCTCAGCTACTAAAATCTTCATAATCAAAACGTTAAGTGGTTAATAAATAAAAGGATACCGCCTTTATCTAAAAGCAATATCACTTTTATACGTGCCACCTTTTGCAATAGTTATGAATTATGAAATTTCGTTGAGTAAAGAGGGAATCATCACCTTAAGTCGTTTGTCATATGATTGAAAGAAATATAAAAACGGACCTGAGGATTTGGCATACGCTTGGATGCAGAGAGAAGGATCATCTGCTGAATTTAAAAAGGCCCACTCCTCAAATGAGCCTTAATACTTGTTCGTCAACTGACCTTATAAAGAACGATTGAAGAGTTATGGATCAAGTATGCGTAATTGTGATATTGTAGGTTATTTAGTTAGAATTTATTTTTATTCAACACTGAAAATCGATTTTAAAATGTTTTTCAGACTGAACATTTTATCCAAAAGGATGTTGATATCTCCATCCAAATTACTTTATTCATAAAACGCTGACAATAATCCATTTGGATAGTTTTTCTAAAGTAAAATTAAAGGGATTTGTATTTTCTTGAAGCTTATGATGAATTGCAGGTTATACTCAAAAAAAAACATCCGCTAAAGCGCGGATGTTCATATGATAAAGTAAACTAATTAGGGCAATTTATTGATATGCGGGTATTAAAAAAGATCCCCCTCTCAAGCGGACCTTTAATTTATTCATCACTGGCCTATAAAGAACGATTAAAGAGGTAGGAATTAATTTTATTTAATGGTATAATTACCAATAGCCTTTTAATATTTGCTTATGTTTTATTATTGATCTGTCTGATCATATCAAATTACCCCAATTCATATGACTCTGGCAATAATCCATTTGGATAGTTTTTTATAAAGTAAATTGTGCTGACCTTGGCTATAATTTCAAGCAATTGGCGTATAACACGGATATTGTAATATGTCCTGCTAATATTTGCTATATTACTGCTATGAATTACAGTTATAGGAATAAATATGAAATGGTTTAAATACCTGCTGTGCCTATTTTTCCTGACTCCTGCTGCCTTTGAACTCAGGGCACAGTTAAAACCTGTATTGCCTGTAAAAAAAGTCCCGGTTAATACTATTAATTACGAACAGGGGCTTTTATACAACGAGACCGACGCTATTATTACAGATACTTTGGGGTTTACCTGGGTAAGTACGGCAATTGGCCTGCAGCGGTACAATGGCTATAGTCTTCAAAATATCGACCCGGTAATTGATGGTGATACGATCAAGATAAGGTCACGGGTTTATTTCTGCCGATTGAAAAACGCTAACTTCTGGATAAGCTGCAAAAGGGGCATACTGGAATACAACCCTTTTACTAACGTTTTCAAGAATATTGTACCTGTTAAAGCTGCTGCTGATGAGGACTTTGCCATTATGCCCTTAAACGAAACTGCAGAGGGAGTCTGGTGCCTCAAAGAGGGTTCGGGTATGGTTATCTACAGTAAAAACGGGCAACTGAAAAAAACAATATCTTCAGTAAATCCACGTGCATTGGACTATATTATCCGGTCTGACCTTATTAAATTCTCCAGCATGATGGCCAGTAACAAGGATCATATTTTTATCCGTACAGTTACCAACAGCATACTGATATACAATACCGCGAATTACCATTTCAATGAATTTTTTCTGCCTGTTAATCAAACGGATGAACTTTTTCTACCCGGCGAGCAAACAATTGGCATTGCCTGTAATAAAAACTTCTTTTACGTAAGCACACAATATAACATATCCAAATTCCGGATATCGGACCAAAAGCTGGTCCGCAGCTATTCATTGCGCAATATTACTGCACAACCGGTGCAGGCCAGCGGGGTGTATTACCTGGGTGGTAACCGGATTATAATAACGGTGAACGATCAGGTGATAGAATTGGATACTGATTTGAACGGCCCTAAATTATTTACCACTTTTACCGGGCAGCCGCTGCTTTTAGCAGGCAGTGTTGAACATCTTTATCGCGATGCGTTTGAAAGAATATGGCTGCTTACCAATGATGACATAAAAAGGATACAGGACAAAGAAATACCGTTTAACTACCTAAAGTACCCGGGCGAGGGCAGTAATTTCGTAAGATGCCTGTACTTTGATGAGCAAAGCCGGCAATTGCTGGCCGGATGTATTAATGGCGGCTTGCAGCTATATGACAGCTCATCCAATCCGTTATGGCGCGATCTGTTGCGAACCAATGATGTAAAGGATGTACTATCTATTGAAAAACTAAGCGTAAATACCTATCTGATCATTACATGGAGCCACGGCTGGTATTTACTGGATCTGCAGCACAAGAAGTTGTCAAAATTTGCCTTCAACGCGAATGAGAAATTGAAGAAGGCTTTATATTTAAATGCATTTTCGAATAATATTCAGAGGTTAAATGACAGCACCCTTATCGTTTCAGCAGTTTCTAATGTTTTTCGTTGTGTATTCTACGGAAATATTTTAAAGTCGGTAAAGCCCATGCTACCGTTTTATGAAACGATAGACGACAGGGTCAACTGTACCTATTATGCAAGCGACGGTGCGCTGTGGGTGGGGCAGTACCAGGGACTGGTTTACAGGATGGGAAAGGATGGGGTAGTGGAAACCATCGGGCTGCCTGAAAAATTCAGCGCAAGATGCTTCACCGAGGATGTTAACCACCATATCTGGATCGGGACAAGCAGCGGCCTG
>Ga0206930_1187_pt1 | contig 8867 bp, 7 predicted proteins | sample Alteio_BWOrgHeat_20_FD_152939 | JGI IMG/M metagenome (GOLD analysis project Ga0206930, IMG submission 152939) | Enriched cells from forest soil in Barre Woods Harvard Forest LTER site, Petersham, Massachusetts, United States -... | ecosystem: Environmental > Terrestrial > Soil > Temperate forest > O... | reverse complement strand
TTGTCCTTTTCGTATTTGTGCTTTCTTTATCGTGGGGCATTTCGTAACCGGAATTCGTACGACCGGCTGTCGCCGGGCAGTCAAACCGTTTGTTCGTTGTCCGCCAACTCCTTCGATAAGGGGAGCCCAACGAGATTCAATACAAACGATCGACTCAAGCATCCTCCAGGGCGGCGTTGCGACTGGATTTGGTGAGTGAGGTCATCTGTCGCTCCTGGAGCTCGATCAAGACCGAAGAGGTCTCGATACAAAGTGGAGGAGCCCCGCAGCGACTCACGTGCGATTACATATACAGTTCGCCAGCGATCGCACAAGAGTAAACCTTCTCCGAGCTTTGTCCGCTTTCGAACCATAATTGGCCACCGGAAGTACGGTAGTCCACTATAATCATGAGCTTTGGCGAATTATGAGAATTTCATCACGGTTTGCGCTCGCAGTTTTGGCTAATGTCGTAGCTGGTCTGGACGTTTTTATGTGCCGCTGATGGCCGCTGCTACCGCATCCGTAGGGTGCGCGTGCAAGTCGTGCCCAACGAATTTCGGAAAATCAAGGATAAACATGAAAAGCCTGTCGCTACTGCTTGTTTCTGCTGTCATCGTGAGCCAGCCTCTACTCGCCCAACAAGTGGCAAACACCCGCGCGCAACCGACGGATTGGGAAGAGATAAATTTCGAAACCAATGAAGCAGTGCTTGTAGATGGTTTCCCCAGTCTCCTGCGACTGGCCGACCTGCTCAAGGCGCATCCTGATTACAAAGTCACGATTGTGGGCCATGCGGACCAGCGGGGCTCAAACCGGCTCAATCAGTCGCTCTCGGAACGGCGAGCGACCACGGTTTCCCAATTTCTTCAGAAGTATGGCGCTGCGGCCAGCCAATTGCAAACACGCGGAGAGGGTAAGAAGGATCTCGAGGATACCGCAAACAATCGGAACGCTCACTTTGTCAATCGGCGGGTGACCATCACAGTGACTGCGCCGAATGGAGCAGTGATCGGCGATGGAAGCATTACTTCTGCGATTGAGGAGTTCATTAACTACTCACGTGGACAGCTCTCGAAGCTCGATGGCATCCTTGCCCAGTTGCAGCAGCTCGAAGCAGAGGTGCAGGCACTGAACGCAGCCGGCATCAAGCAGGACACGACTGCGATTAAACAGGACACCGCAGCCATCAAACAGGACACGGCCGCAATCAAACAGGATACCGGCGCATTAGTGCAGCGCCCCTCACCGCTTACTGCGGATCAAACGACACAAATCGCCGACGCTGCAGGCCAGAAAGCCGCAGACTATGCGTTGCGGGAATCTGCGCTGCGCAATCGCAAGTATTCTCTACTCGGCTTTGACGTGGGTCCGACGTTCGGCCCCGGGCGCATCGGCGACTACAACGCAGACGTGTTTGGGAAGGCATTGATTCCGTTCGGTAACGGCAAGACTCCCGACCAGCCGGGGACGCATGGATTCGTGGTGGATGGCAGGTGGATCTACGCCCACCCGGATGTAACCAGCCGCAGTTCCGCCGTGGCCGTGACTGGATTGAATGACGCTATCTTCAATACGGGCCTCATAAACAGATTCGGGCATGTGCAGATCGGCACTTTTGCACAGTTTGATTATGCGTCTCTTACACTGAACCAGTTTTCAGGCACAACACCCACTGAGGTGTTTTCCCATGGTGGCACATTCCTCGCCGGAGGCGTCGCGACTTTCGATTTCGTAATGCCGGGCGGCACGATCGGAGTCTTTGGCGCTAAAGGTATCAAGGACACGGGGAATATCAACACCACGTCTCTTACCAATTTAACCACCCCAGCCTATCTGAGATATGCGGATCAGGCGGGAATCAGCGCCGCCGGAACGTTTCATAAATTTCAGATCGAAGCCAGTCTGGCATGGGTGAAGCAGTATCTGGCAGGATACGACGCTATGCCGGGAGCTTCCGTGAAAATTTCGTTTGGTCCAACCGACACTCTGCAGTTCTACGTCGAGGGTGATGCCAATACAACCTACGCCAATGCTCTGTATCCGACACAGCGCGTGGTCTTAGGTCTGCAATTCGGCAACTGGGTCCGAGCACGAAACTATGGCTCAACCCAATCCGTGGTGCCGACGAATATACCCAATCCGCACTATCAATTGCTGACGCGCTAGCATAGTGTCCAGGATTAACTGGACCAATGTTTACGTGGTTTCGGGGAGGTGCAGCCGATCTGCTCCATGGTTGGGGCGCGGGGCGAGTTTCGCAACGATGGAATCGACGATTGCAGTCCAGAGGAAGGGCTTGGGATTTTCGTTCCACGCGGCAAAGAAGTCGTTGATGGCGGCGACGATCGCATAGAGATCATGGAGGGGACGTTTGTTGGTACAGCGAAGCATCTTTCGATCAGGTCAGCCTTAGATAAAGATAGTAAGGGCCACGAATCCAGTTAGTAATCGTGGCCCTATTGAGCCGCGCAGCTTCAGCTTGATTCGCGCAGCTTCAGCGCGCACGTTTCTATCTGGAAGTGCCCGGTCCACTGGTGGGATTGGAGTTCTGTTGATTACCGTTTCCGCCACTCGTGGAATTCGAGCCCGAGTCGCTCTTTCCCTTATTGCGCCGACTTCGACCTTGGGTGTTGTTGTTCGCCCCCTGGTTTGATCCCGTGCCAGACGAACCGTTAGACGCTACCGGACTCGTTTGATTAGTGCCAGGAGTTCCTGTTGTGCCCGGCGTTACCGGCTTTCTCAATGCCTCAGTTCTTCGTGCTGAGGTATCGTCCACAGATAGATGTGCTCTCCCTCGACGACAAGTTCTTTGTCAGGTTTCCAGTCGCCCATGTCAAACGAGTGCGACACAACGCGCGTGCCGGGTTTGAGTTCACGGAGCAGCCGGGTCCGGAGGCGCAGGTTGACGTCTGGCAGCAAGTACAGCGCGACAACTGTTGCACTGTGGATGTCTACATCAAATAGGTCATTCGCCTCAAAACTGATACGGTCATCCACGCCGGCATCGCGCGCTTTGGCGCGTGCTTCTTCAATGCGTGCCGGATTGATATCTATTCCTACGCCGCGTGCGCCATATTCCTGTGCGGCAGCGATTACAATACGGCCATCGCCGCACCCCAAATCGTAAACCGTATCACCGCTGTTCACACGAGCCAACTGGAGCATAGCGCTGACAATACGCGGCTGGCTCGCGACATAAGGAGTATTGATCGGGATCTGTTCTGGCGGGCTCTGCCCCTCGGCCATCCATGTGAGAAGCCCGGCAACCGCTACTAAAACAACGAATCGCATACGGCTGTTCAACAGCATCCCTGATTCCATCGGATGAACTCGCCCATGGGGTGCCGCCGTCGTCCTCGTTCCCAACGGGGAGAAAGATTTGGCCGGGGAACTGGGGAGGCTGGTCGAACAGCCCTTAAAGGCTGAAATACATACCGATATTGGCGGATATCATCCGCACGTGACCGCCTTCGAAAGTTGAGCGCTGGCCACTTATGCCGCGTTCACCGCGGCGGGACGACAGTAGCTGGCAGCGGATAGAAGTCCCCGGCGAATACTCTGTCGTTTCCCGTCATGCCTAACTATATTGATTAGTCGCTTTGCGCTTTCATCCTATCTGCAGCGTGCCGCCCGCCCAACTTGCTAAACTGGAAACCCTGCATAATACCTGGAATCGAAGAGTGACGCTATGCTAACCCGGCGAGAAGCTCTTGCTGCCGCGTCAGCTGTTTCCCTGAGTGGATGGATCCGGTCCGCCGCTGCGGTCGATTCCCCTCATAACGATAAACAGTACGCGAACGCAATCGTGATCGACGCACTCGGCGGCCCTGGCGGGTTTCAGCCCGGCGTTCCCGATGACGCTCCTCTTTCGTCCAAATTCGTGGCGGACGCGCGCGCCTCCGGGATCACCGCCGTGAACCTGACTGTGGGCGATGTCGGTAATGGCCCGGACCGTTTCGAAAAGGCGATCTCTGCAATTGCCTGGGCGGAACATGAGCTGACTGCGCATCCCGACGCTTTTCTCAAAGTCTCAAGGCCGAGTGACCTGGCGCTCGCCAAGTCCACCAATCGACTGGGATTGATTTTTGGCTTCGAAGACAGCAGCATGCTTGAGGGAAATCTGAAGAGGCTTTCTCTTTTCTATGACTTGGGCGTGCGCATCTGTCAGCCGACCTACAACCAACGGGGTCTGATGGGGGATGGTTGCCTGGAACCGAATGATGGGGGGCTGAGCCGGCTGGGCCGTGATTTTGTGGCCGAGATGAACCGCCTGAACATGCTCCTGGATTTGAGCCACGGAGGACCTCGGACCGTCGCGGAGGCAATTGCCGCCTCGAAAGTGCCCGCGATCATCAGTCACACCGGCTGCAGAGCGCTGGCTGACTTGCCACGGAACACGCGGGATAGCGAACTAAAGGCGCTCGCGAATCGAGGCGGCGTAGCGGGCATTTACTTTATGCCATTCCTCAGGACCTCCGGCCAGCCACATGCAGAAGACCTCATCCGGCATCTGGAACACGCCGTGGATGTCTGCGGCGAAGATCATGTCGGCATCGGCACCGATGGCGCCATCTCGCGAATCGAGCTGAACAAAGCCTATGCGGACTACCAGCGGAAATTCGTTGAAGACCGGGTCAAGCGCGGCATCTCAGCACCGGGGGAATCGCCAGACGTATTCAACCTGATTCCCGAATACAACAGCCCCCGCCGCTTCAAAACTCTGGCGGACGATCTCAGCCGGCGCGGCTGGCATGCGTCCCGGATCGACAAGATACTCGGCGCGAATTTCTCGAGGGTTTTTAGTGTAGTTTGGAGCGCTTAGAGTTCGTGGCATTGGTCGAACGATACCGTTCTCCAACTCGCGAAAGGGCGAGGGCTTCGCTAGGCGATTCGCTATTACTTGCCGTGCGGAGAGGGAAATCCTGGAGGCAAACCCGTGTCCCGTGTAGGGTAAGCTTCGATCTGTCAGTTGACGGCTTATCGATCGAGAGCGCGAATCAACTCCTGCTGACGTACTCTGAGAATGGCGGGGAGGCGTTCAGCTCCAATGCTCTGATCGAGGGGAAGTCCGCATTGCGATTCTGCATCGTCAACTTCCGAACCTCAACCGGCGACATCGAGGCCGTGCAGCCATTGGTGGCGCGCCTCGGCCGCGAGGCTCACGCCGAGGCAGGCAACCAGCGATTTGTCGCAAGTTCCCGGCGATCGGGATGATCAAGGAATTCACTTTGCAGACACTCGATTCACCGGTTATCAAGGATCTACTGGGTCGAATGCAGCGCATTCGTCCAGAAACTCGCGCTCTTTGGGGCAGGATGAACGCCCATCAAATGGTATGCCATCTGAATGATTCGTTCAGTCTCGCAATGGGCGATAAGACGGCAAGTGAGGACATCAATGTTTTTAGTCGAACGCTGATCAAATGGGTTGCACTCTACGCGCCATTACGCTGGCCAAAGGGGGTACCAACGCGACCGGAAATGGATCAGTTGAGGGGAGGTACGCGCCCCGTGGAATTTTCGCATGATAAAGCCGCGCTGGCCGCCGCGATCGAACGGTTCGCGCGGCAGCCCAATACCTTCCAGTTCGCTCGTCATCCGACCTTCGGTGAACTTACCAAATGGGAATGGATTCGCTGGGGTTACCTACACGCAGATCACCACTTCCGCCAGTTCGGAGTGTAGGCGATGGCATTTCGGTGAACGTCGACCGGATTGCCGACGTCCTATGCGAAAGGCGCCGGGCGTCCCTTGGAGGCTGCGATGGATCATCGGCGAGCGTGAAAGTAGCTACCGATATTCGTTACGTTAACGTTCGGCCACCGGCGGTTCGGCATTTCCCTGGGGCGCTGACTCCACATCCTCGTGGAATGATCGACGTCGCATCGGCACGCGTCTCCTGGGAACCGCACGCTTCGAGCGAAAGGGTCGCCCAGACTGTTACCCGAGGTTAACATCCGATTAAGCGCGTGATCCTTTCGAATGGCAAATTTGCAGCAACTTTCTGACCTGAACCATAGCGCGAAGAGGGCAAGTCACAACTGTGTCCTTTCGGCAAGCGTGCACAGGGCGACCCGATATGGTCAGTTCTCGTCGGGGCTGTATAGAACAAAGCCCACTCTCGTCGCGCTCGGCCACCGCTTGCTTCGAATCATTTACCATGTCCCCCTCCGTTCCCAACCATACCGGGAATCGAGCCCACGGCTATCAGCATGACGGGAGAAAAGAATTTTCGAAACCACGACACAGTCACACTATGGCTCTGTTGTGCGGTTTTGGGTTTTAGGCGGCGCGAGCCGCCTTCTTCGTTTTGAAAACACCAACCGTAGTCGGCGCGGTGGAAAAGTGGGAATCGGGCGGTGTTTGCCCGATTCCCACGGTGGTGTGGGAAGAGGAGGAAACCAGGGCCTGGTTTTCGCCGCTTCCCACACCACCGTCTTTTCCACGGCGCTCTTCTTTCCCGACGGGTGTTCCGTGCGCCGTGAATCGTCCCACCACATGGGGGCCGAAGCGTCGATACACCTCCATCCAGATGCTCGTGAATCGTTACCGTGCTGCCGGCCAGCGTATGCCGAAAGCGCGTCCTGTCGATCTGCCACGTACGATCGGCGATCGCCACAGTGTTGTCCTTCGCCACTGCCCGCTCGGTTTGCACCGTAAAGACCCAGTCCAGATCCTTACGGCTGGTCCGCCGAAATGCCGTGCCTTTCTCCTCGGCCCCCACCATGAACTGCTCATTGAAGCGGGCTATGTAGTGTTTGCGCAGGAATTGATTGGCGCCTTCGACCGTTGTCACCTCTGCCAGTCGAAGCTCCTGCGGCAGCCGTCCCTGCCACGTTCCGAAGCTGCGCTCCGATCGGCCCCGCGCTTGCGGCGAATACGCAGCGATCATTTGCACTCCCAGTTCTTTCATTGCCCTCCCACCTGCGTCAACCGGTGTTTGTCCACCTTCTCGCCCGCTTTGGGGGTGACGAAGAAGTGGCTGCCCCGGTCACTATATAAGGAACAGAACAGACCGCGCGTCTCAATCACTTCCCTCAGAGCCTCCATCACCGTCCGCGTCGACTCTTCTTCCACCAGCTGGGCGTAGTAATTCTCGCTGGTGGCATCGTCCAGAATCACGATCAGATCGTGCCACCGGTCATTCTGCAGCCAGCGATGCTTGCTGCCGTCTATGTGCAGCAGCATCCCCGGCATCGGCCGGTGCGGCCCCCGCTTGCGCCGCTTCGCCACCAGACCCGCTCCCTGCAGCGCCTGCTGCACCCACGTGTAACTCAGCCGGATCTCATGCTCTTCCTGCAGCTTCTCGTGAAAGTGCCGGATGTTGAAATCGAAATATACTTCCCGGTACAGCCGCAGCACCTCCTCAGCCGTCTCCATCGGGATCCGGTGCGTGCTCCTCTTGCCCCGCCTCTGATCGAATAGTCCCGTATATCCGAACTCTTCATAACGATCCCGAATCCGCCGCATCGTCCGGTCCGTCACCCCCGCTATCTCAGCTGCCTCCATCCAGCTGATCTTCTTCGCCATCGCCTTCAAAATTACGTCCTGTAGTTTCATCGTCCGCTCCATCGCTGCGGCGCTCATCGATCCCGGGATTGTCAATCCCCAGCATCCTCGCCGTTTGGTTAAGCGGACAAATCACCTGTGAATTCGACCGGACATTTCACATACTAACGACACCTCACACTATGGCTCTTGACCTTGCAAGACCACCGTGATAGCATCCGTGGCACATTGACAATCAGAAGATGAGGCGCTGGGCGAGCCTAGCTGAGATGCAAACTTTCCGGAGCCTTGCGGTGGGCAGTGCGATAAAGCTGCGTGGGTTTGAATTACAAAGGGGTTTTAACATGAGACACACAAGGCCCGCTATAGCTCTTCTTTTCATATTGACCCTCGCTCACGCTGCATTTGGACAGACCGGCGGCGTGATCACCGGTGTGATTTCGGACCCGGGGGGAGCCGTAGTTTCGAACGCCCCGATCGAAGCCAGGAACTCCGAAACCGGCGTCGTCGTGTCGGCCGCGACCAGCGCCACGGGCAATTACGCCCTCGGCGATCTTCCCGCCGGCACGTATGAAATAAGCACGACCGTTCCCGGATTCAAACGGTACGTCCGGGCGGGGATTACGGTCCAGCAACTGCAAACCACACGCGTCGACGTCGCCCTCGAAATAGGCTCCTCCAACGAGTCCGTGACGGTAACCGCTGACGCGCCGCTCCTGAGAACCGAGTCGGGAGACGTAAGCCACAACGTCACTACCGCCCAGGTCGACGCCCTTCCGATGGGCCAGATCGGCTCCGTCCGCGTTACCACGCAGGCGGTACTAACCATCCCCGGCGTAAACGGTGGCCTCACTTCGATCAGCATCAATGGCACGCCGGCAGCCAGCGAACGAATCCGGATCGACGGTCTGGACGCCACCTACACGTTGGGGAATGCCTACTACTCGTTTGGAGCGCCTAGCGTGGATTCCGTTCAGGAGGTCGCCATACAGACCAGCAACTTCGCGGCCGAATACGGTCAGACTTCGGGTTCCGTTCTAAGCTACACCATGAAATCGGGCACCAACAAATTCCACGGATCTGCATACGATTACTGGGTAAATGAGGTTCTCAACGCTGCGGGCGCATACTCCCACACCCGCCCCAAAACGCGAAAGAACGACTACGGCGGCACCATCGGAGGACCTGTCTGGATTCCCAAGCTCTACAACGGCAAAGATAAGACCTTTTTCTTCTTCAGCTTCGAATCCCTCCCCACCACCACCACGACCTCCAACAACCTGCTCACGGTTCCCACAGCGCAATATCAGGCCGGGAATTTTAGCGCGGCTCTGGCGGCGACCGGCAATAGAGTTTTGGGAACGGATCCGTTGGGCC
>Ga0206930_1186_pt1 | contig 9009 bp, 8 predicted proteins | sample Alteio_BWOrgHeat_20_FD_152939 | JGI IMG/M metagenome (GOLD analysis project Ga0206930, IMG submission 152939) | Enriched cells from forest soil in Barre Woods Harvard Forest LTER site, Petersham, Massachusetts, United States -... | ecosystem: Environmental > Terrestrial > Soil > Temperate forest > O... | reverse complement strand
AAATTGAAGATGAAAGTCATTCATACACCCGGCCATACACTTGAAAGCACCTGTTATTTGCTGCATGATGAAACAGGAAGCCCCTACGCAATCTTCACAGGCGATACTTTGTTCGTGGGTGATGTGGGCCGGCCCGATCTTTTCAGTGGCAACCTTAGCAAAGAAGAACTTGCCGGGATGATGTATGAGACCATGCAAAATAAAATAAGGCCATTGGCTGATAATATAATTGTCTATCCGGCCCATGGCCCGGGCTCTTCCTGTGGCAAAAACCTCGGCCCGGAAACCTTCAGCACTATTGGCAAACAAAAAGAGAGCAATTATGCCCTGCAGGATATGACAAAAGACGAGTTCGTAAAAGTGGTAACAACAGGCTTGAATGCACCTCCCGCTTATTTCCCCATAAACGCGGGCATTAATAAAAACGGTTACGGTTCATTAGACGATGTTTATAGCAAAGGCCTGGAAGCATTATCCATAGCAGATTTTAAGAAAAAAGTAAAAGATGGTGCTTGGATATTAGATACGCGTGCCTCTACAGAATTTACACTTGGCTTTGTGCCCGACTCTATCAGCATTGGTCTTGACGGGCGTTTTGCAGAATGGGCAGGCAGTTTACTTCCTTTCGACCAGCCTCTTGTTTTAGTAACCGAGGAAGGGAAAGAAAAGGAATCTGTAACAAGGCTGGCTCGTGTAGGTATTGATAATGTGCATGGCTATCTTAAAGGCGGCTATGAGGCTTGGAAAAACGCCGGGGAAAAATTAGACATGGTGATAGATATTGAAGCAGACGAACTGGCAATGGACCTTCCGCATGATCCACGCCTCGAAGTAATAGATGTACGCAAGCCGGCTGAGTTTGAAACCGCTCACGTAAAGGGTGCCCACAATGTACCCTTAGATACCCTTATTAATCCTATGAATGTAGCTATGGTAGATGATGAGAACAACCTGTATGTTCATTGCGCAGGTGGTTACCGTTCTGTTATCGCTGCATCTTTGCTAAAAAGGCAAGGCTACCATAATCTTCGGAATGTTTTAGGCGGCTTCGCGAAAATTAAGTTGCTCAAAAATATCCCAGTTGTTACCCCTGAAAAAGTAAAGGCATAAATATATTTCTGCATCAGGCAATTCCTATTGTTGCTATACTAAGTCTTATATCTTGTTCTTGCAGCAAGGCTAATGCGCATGCTTCAAGCGTTGCTCCCGTTGTTAGCACGTCGTCAATCAGCAAAACGTGTTTTCCTTTTAATCCCGATGTGTCTTTCACAACAAATGCATCTTTCATATTCTCAAGGCGTTGCGCCCTTGTTTTTTGTGTCTGGCTTTCTGTTTGCCTCACACGGATAAGCGATTTATCATTTATCGGGATATGCAGGACTTTGCTCATGCCTTCACCTATCAGCACACTTTGGTTATAACCGCGCTGGGCTTCTTTCTTAGGATGTAAAGGCACGGGTATGATCATATCTATAGAGCTTATCCAATCTGTTTTCTGTAATTCGAAAGCAAATTGTTTTCCAAGATAGCGCCCTGTTTCTTTTTTATTCATATACTTCAAACCATGCAACAAGTGTTGCAGCAAACCATCGTTGGTGAAATGAGCGTAAGATGTAGCATGGATAAATGGCAGCCTCCCGGCAAGCCGCAGCGCGGTATCATTGTCTGCGATATTGTGATACGCTGTGCCTGGTAATTCAAGGCTGCAGCCCAGGCATAAAACATCTTCCCCTGGCAGCAGCGCTTTACTACACCCTTCGCATAAGCGGGGATAAAAAAGGTGTACTAAACCATGGGCAAGTTCTTTTACAAACATAGCTGCCTGTTTCTGTAAAAATAGAAAAATAAATTTCTTATCCGGGAGCAAAAAAGGGCTGCCATTTGGCAGCCCTTAGAATTACAATCGTCTAAAAAAACTATTCGGCAATTAGTTTTGTAGTGTAAGCATTATTGTCATTGTCTACTATCCTTAAGATGTAAAGGCCATCGGCAAAATCGCTCTTACTGACAGACATTTCTTTGTTACTGATATTTTCTTTATGCATTATAACTCGCCCTGTCATGTCGGTGATACTAAGCTTGTATGGCAGGCTAACATTATCGTCAACTACGATCCTTGCTGTATTGTGCAAAGGGTTTGGGAAGATCTGGATGCCCTTTTCTACAGCTACATTTTTTACAGCAGTGACATCTGTAAGGCTGAAAGCATCAACATCGATATAGTTAAAATTGCCGATCATAGTAGTTGAATCTGCTTTAACTGTTATCCATGAGCACGTGTCACTCGGCTTAAAAAAGTAAGTGTTTAACGTCCAGTTTGCAGCATCCGTCGGTTCAGCCACAACAGCAATATAACTACCGAACTGTGTATCAACCTTGGAATAGCCTACTGCCAATTTGCACGCAGGGTAGAAAAGAGTTTTTTTGGTATAGAACTGCAGTTCATAAGTATGCCCTGTATCCATTTTGGGCGTCACTCTAAACGAAATGGCATCTGCACCTGCTGCCGTGCCGCCAGTGCCGGTACCATCGCTCCATTGCATACTAAGAAACCAACTGCCATTTTCAGGACTGCCGTCATTACACGATGCATTGGTAAACTCAAAAGTACCATAAGATGTAGTTGTGGTTTGCTTAATGGTGCTGAAAGCAGCGGCATTGCCGCCCATTTGTGTTGGGAATGCTACATTGTCGCTAAAATGGCAAGGAGTAGCAGATGTTGTCGGTTCCAGGTTGCCGGCAGGCATGCTTTGGGCAAATAAAGTTTGTGTAAAGGATACAAGAGCAATGCTTGCGGCATAGTAAAGTTTTCTCATAAAGTGTTACTTTATTTTTAGAGTGAGTAAAGAATAAATGGATACTGACTGAATAAATGAATTCATCATTTTCCCGGTATGAGAAAATAACTAAGAGTACCTGCAGATACTACCTTTAAGACAAGGCATTGCCCCAATTGGTTGGGCTGCAATAAATATTTTTTTAAGCTTGTTTTATATTTCGCTTAAGACAAGGCGTAAGTGTAAATATTCCCGACTTTATTTGTAGACAAGTCCAAATTGTTTCCAGGTACGGGTACTTTCAAACAGTTGGTCCCTTGGACTCGATACACCCGACGAGCGTGAGCCCCCGCCACGCCCACCACCACCACGTCCGCCACCGCGCCCACCCATTCCACCGCCACCCATTCCACCACCACCACCGCTACCCATTCCACTACCGTTGCCGTTTTCTTTATCAGTAGCAGGCTTTTTAAAACCTTTTACATAGAATCCAACACTTATCGGCCGGCCATCCATTTTTTTATCAAGGTGTGCTTTGCCGTAAATTGCACTGAATGGAACTGCCGCTTCCCAGATCAACTCCTTATACTCATCTATTCCTACTTGTACACTTATACCACAAGCGTTCTTTTCTTTTACGAGGAACCCACCTTTGCAATCAGTAAAACCTTCCAGTGTAAGTTGGATCGCATCTGACAAGCCTCTTTTTATTTTCTGTGTCAGGTCTTTTGATTGTCCTTGTTGACTTGAATTGTGATCGCCTTTATCTGACGGTGTTGTCAGCGGGTCGTTTTCATCCTGCATCGGAAAATGTATCGCTATTTCCTGTTCTTTCTTACCACTTGTATCTATCCATACTGTAAGTCCCTGTTTTAATATTTTGGTTTGTACATACTCATCCCCGGTTTCTAATGTGATGTACAAATAATCCTTGTCGTTCGATGTAGAGTACCCTATCAGCGATTTGCTGTCATATAAGGGATAGGGTGACGGCCAGTCATCACTTTTCCCATCTATTACTATAGGTGTTTCCTGCCAGGTACCCGGCATTTTTTTAGTTTTATGGTGGAAGATACTGCATGATGAAATTGTCAATAATAAGACAGCAAGCAGCAGGGAATTTTTTTGCATGATATACCTGTTAATAGTGTCGCGAAAATAAGGATATAAAAAATGTAATTGTACTAGGGAAAGGTAAAAAGGTGTTAATAAGACAATTCTTAGCCCTAAATGTTTAAATAAGCGACTCCGAGTCAGAAAATTGCATTGTATATTGGCCCTTATATATCAAAGAAATCACAACAGATATGAAGCAAAGCCACGCAAACAATAAATCCCTCACTTGGGCTATGTGTGTTAGCATGTTTTTGTGGGGCCTCAGCTGGCCTTCGGGTAAAGTGCTTACCAATTACTGTTCAGCTATCAATTTTACGGTTTACCGTTACCTCTTTGTTATGGCTGCCATGTTTGTCATCCTGCCTTTAGCAGGCGTGCGCTTCAAAATCAAAAAAACGGGCATTCCGCTTGTCCTTGCATCTGGCGTATTGCTGGCTGTTTACAGTTACCTTTTCTTCGTTGGCATAAAAAAGGGTTCTGCCGGTGCAGGTGGTGTATTGGTTACCACACTCAACCCAATTATGGCCTATGCGATTGGCATGTTATTAAAACGAAGTCTTCCCTCACGCAAGGAATCCTTGGGTCTGGTCTTGGGTCTGCTTGCGGGGCTTATTCTGCTAAAGGTATGGGACAATAAAGCCCTGCTGGAAGGCGGTAATATCTATTTCTTATTCGCCTCATTTACCTGGGCAGCTATGAGCAAGTTTACATCAAAAGGCGCTTTGCATGGTTCATCTATGAGCTTCAGTTTGTGGCAATACCTTCTTACCCTGCTTTGCCTCCTGCCACTTTCCAATTTCAGCGAAATGCAGGCGGCAATACATATTACTGACCATCTTTTCTGGTTAAATCTGTTGTTCGGTTCAGTTATCGTAACAGCCATGGCCACTACAGTTTATTTTTATACCACTACCCGTTTAGGGGCAGAAAAAGCCAGCAGTTTTATATTCCTGGTGCCATTTGCGGCTGCGCTTTCTTCAGCGATATTCCTTGGTGAAAAAATTATGACCCACACAGTAATAGGCGGTCTGCTTGGCATTGCAGCCGTTTACTTTATCAATAAAAAGAAAAAACCTGAATTGCTTATAAGTACGGAAGAATAGGAAATTGCATGAATTGAGCTATTGCGCAATTGAGTCACCTGTCCGCCGTGGTGGATTGAGAAATTAAACCCTTGCTCTCCACGGTATTTCTTCCGCATTGTTGATATGCCCTATATACCTTGCCAGTACAAAGAGAAAATCTGATAAGCGGTTGAGGTATGGGATGATAAGTTCAGGCATGTATTCATTATGCTCCTGCATAGCTACACAAAGACGCTCTGCCCTCCGGCATACACAACGCGCCACGTGGCAGGTAGAAGAGGCAAGATTGCCACCGGGCAATATAAAAGAACGCATTTCGGGTAATACCTCGTTCATTTCATCTATTCTGCCTTCCAGCCATTTTACATCTTCATCATGCAGATCGGGCAATTTCATTTTCACTTCTTTATCAGGGTTGGTAGCAAGTGCCGAACCAAGCGTAAATAAGCGGTCTTGTATCTCCCGCAACCAGCCTGTTATTTTTACATTTGCAGACAAGTCATTCACCATACCGAGATACGAGTTCAGTTCATCAACCGTTCCGTAACTTTCAATGCGTATATGGCTTTTGGGTACACGTACCCCACCTATCAGGCTCGTACTGCCTTTATCTCCTGTTTTGGTGTATATCTTAAACGACATAAGATCAGCTTGTGAGTTTATGTTTTTCTGTTGTGCTAAAATCTCTCAGGGGCTCCAGGTTTTGTTTATCGGTTTCCACAAGCCCATCCCTTATGCGGATGATGCGGTGCGTAAATTTAGCGATATCTTCCTCATGTGTTACCAGTACTACTGTGTTGCCCAGGTCCTGTATTTTGCCAAACAATTCCATGATCTCTACTGAAGTTTTGGAATCCAGGTTTCCTGTTGGTTCATCCGCCAGCATAAGTGAAGGATTATTTATCAGTGCCCTGGCAATGGCCACACGTTGGCTCTGTCCACCCGATAATTCATTGGGTTTATGATGTGCGCGGTCAGCAAGGCCAACTTTATCAAGCATGGCACGGGCGCGTTCTTCGCGGTCTTTTTTATTTACGCCTGCATAGATAAGCGGAAGAGCTACATTTTCCCAGGCAGTAAGCCGCGGCAATAAATTGAACTGCTGAAACACGAAGCCTATTTCTGTGTTACGCACGTCAGCCAATTCGTTGTCTTCCATTCGGCTCACGTCTTTGCCATTCAAAATATAGCTGCCACCTGTGGGGGTATCTAAACAACCCAATATATTCATAAGTGTTGACTTGCCGGAGCCGGAAGGTCCCATCAAGGCCACGTATTCGTTGCGTTTTATAAGCATATTAACACCTTTCAGCACAGGCAATTCCTGTTTCCCAAGGAAATAGCTTTTACGAATGTCTTTTATTTGGATGATCTCCTCCATTAAGCCGAAAAGTTAACGTTTAAATAGGCATTCAAAAGGCCTGTTTGTCCAAAAATACGCATAATTTTATGGTTGAGTTCTGAATTTGATTTTCACAATGCTGGCCTTTCCAAATTGTAAGATAAATATTGGTTTATATATAACCAATCGCCGTGAAGATGGCTACCACGACTTGGAAACCGTGTTTTACCCCTTAAAACTCAAAGAATCCTTAGAAATAGTTCCCTCAAAAAAAACCGCATTGCATTTGTCAGGCCTCAAGGTTGCAGGCGAACCGAAAAACAACCTTGTCTGGAGTGCATATCAGATATTGAAACAACAATTTCCCGAAAAAGTACCCGAATTTGATATTTACCTGCATAAAGTGATACCCATGGGCGCAGGCCTTGGAGGTGGTTCATCCGATGGAGCATGCATGCTTCAATTGCTAAATGATTTTTGTGCGCTTGGATTAGATAAAGAACAATTGGCCGGGCTGGCATTGCAATTAGGGTCCGACTGCCCCTTCTTTATTCATAACAGGCCCCGGTTTGCAAAAGGAAGAGGCGAAAAAATGAGCCCTCTTGAACTGGACCTTTCACCATACAGTATCCAGCTTATATGCCCGGAAGTGCATGTGTCCACAAGCGATGCATTCAAAATGATTATTGCTGACCCGGCGCCCTTTGATCTGGCTAATTTAAACAAACTCCCGGTTGAAGAATGGAAGGATTTTATCAGCAATGATTTTGAAGCCCCGGTTTTCAAACAGTATCCTGAATTAGCTATTATTAAATCCGAACTATATGAGCAGGGGGCCTTGTACGCCTCTATGACCGGCAGCGGGTCCACTATTTTCGGCATTTTCCCAAAAGGACTGAAGGCCGATTTGAAAGCAGATGCTGATCACGAAGATATTTATATGGAATCATGTGAGGTCATCAAAAGAAAAACTAAAAAGAAAATAGCAGACGCAGAAAGAGAACTGGCTGTTTAACCAACTGCATTAATCAATAGAAAGGCTCTGAAATTGATAACAAATCAAAAAAGGACGTAACTATCATTCAGGAACATTAAAAATAAATCCTACTGCAAAAACATTCTCCACGCTTAGGTCCGGGTCTTCCTTTAGGTATTTTCTGATCTTTGTGATAAACACGTCCAGGCTTCTCCCCAAAAAATAATCATTCTCTCCCCAAAGAGATTTTAGCATGTCTTCGCGTTTTATAACATGATTACGATGCTCAGACAAGTATCTAAGAATATCACTTTCTTTTTCTGTGATTCGTTTTGTTTTTCCGCCTATTGTCAGGGATTGATTGTTAAAGTCAAAAGAATATTTCCCTATCGAAACAATTTCAGTTTTACTTTTTTGCTCAGGGAGTCTTCGGATAACAGCCTTGATCTTCCATAGCAATTCTTCTTCGTCAAATGGTTTGGTGATATAATCGTCAGCGCCTAAACCGTACCCTTTTAATTTATCGGTCTTCAGCGACTTTGCTGTAATAAAAATAAGGGGCATTTTCTCATCCTTCGTTCTTATTGCTTTGGCTAAGGAGAAACCATCCATTTTTGGCAGCATTATATCCAGCAGGCACAGATCAAATAAATTGCTTTGAAATGCTTTCAATGCCAACTCTCCGTCTTTACAAAGTTTTACGTCAAATCCTTCAGTGTCCAGGTAGTCGACCAAAAGAACCCCTAAATTAAGGTCGTCCTCAGCAAGTAATATCTTGAGTCTTCCTTTAGACATTGGCTAATGTTATTGTGAATCTTGATCCATTTCCTTTTTCACTTTGGAGTTCGATGGTCCCGCCATGCAACTCAATGATGCGTTTTATGTAGGCTAAACCAAGGCCAAATCCCTTTACATCATGTACATTCCCCGTCGGTACCCTGAAAAATTTATTGAACACTTTCTTTTGATATTCTTTTTCTATGCCAATACCCTTATCAGAAATAACCACTATTAAATTCTGATCCTTATTAAATGTTTGAATGATTAGTTCCGGTTTCCCGGTGGAATATTTTATTGCATTGTCGATCAGGTTGCACAAAGCATTGGTGAGATGCGTTTTATCACCCATTACTACAAACTGCTCTGCATCAAGTTTTAATGTTACATTCCCTTGTTTATTCTCGATCTGTACGCTGATACATTTTAATGAATCATGAATAAGCCTGTGAAAGTCTGATTCTGTTTTTTGCAGCGGAATTTCGCCTCTTTCAAGTGCGGTCATACTTAACACCTGCTCTACCTGCAATCTTAATTTCTCATTCTCTTCTAGTATGATTCCCGAGTAATGTTTTATTTTATCTTCCTGCCTGATATTCGAATCCTTCATCATCATCTTACCCGCTAAACCGATGTTTGTCAAAGGAGTTTTAAATTCATGGGTCATATTGTTTAGAAAATCTGTTGTGTGTTCCGATATTTTTTTCTCCTTCACGAGCGACATGATGGTCCGCCACGACATAATAAGTACAACAAGTATCAAGATCACCGATGTGACGAATGTAGGTCCCAGCTCTGCGCGGATGAATTGCTCTTTACGGGGAAAGACCAACTTCAATTCCAATTCTTTTTTTGTAACATCGTCTTTTAAACATGTTGTATAGCTGCCCGTCTGTTGTGGAAAGGTATTGTTTGAAAATCCGGATTCACTGA
>Ga0206930_1185_pt1 | contig 9014 bp, 12 predicted proteins | sample Alteio_BWOrgHeat_20_FD_152939 | JGI IMG/M metagenome (GOLD analysis project Ga0206930, IMG submission 152939) | Enriched cells from forest soil in Barre Woods Harvard Forest LTER site, Petersham, Massachusetts, United States -... | ecosystem: Environmental > Terrestrial > Soil > Temperate forest > O... | reverse complement strand
CTTTCAAAACTCGGAAAGTTGTTGGGATATAAAGAATTAGCCAATAGAACAGATTTTGCAGTTGTTCCTGTTGAGGGATTTAATCCCGCGAGATTGAAAGCATTTAAAGAAGGGATAGAAGAAACCATAGGCTCGTCAGTGTTTTCTGCGGTCATTTTTGATAGGGATTATCGATCCGAAAATGAAATAAATGAAATATTGGTTGAATTAAAGAAAGGCAATAATATAGCCCACATTCATTCATTTAAGGAATTGGAAAACATAGCATTATTACCTAAAGCAATTGAGGCTGCAATAAATCATCGAATAAGTGAGTATAATAAAAGAACTAATAAAAACATAGCATTCAATGAAAATATAACAACATTGTTATTACAACTATCCAATGATTATAAAACTCCTGTACAAGTGCAATTGCAATCATGTCGTTTAAATTATGAAAAAGCAAAAGGTTTAGGAATAGATCAGTCTACAATTATGACAGAAGTTATAAAAGAATTCGAAGTTAAATGGGAACAACTAGATACTAGATTAAAAATCATACCCGGAAAAGATTTTATTTCTACTTTAAACAAGTATCTCCAACAAGATTATTCTATAAATATTAGTGTATCCAACATTATCTCAAACTGCAATAAGTCGATGTTGCCAAAAGAGATTACTAATCTTTTGAATGACTTAAATGATTTTCGTAAACTTAGAGAATAGATAATTAATGACTTCCCCCGCTGTTTGAAATCCCCGGCTTCGGACGACTATGCACGTAGTTTACAACTACCCGTATTAAGGATGCAAACATCCCTGATTGAGATCATGGTTGACATCACTCCCTGTTAGACGCAATACCTTGCGTCTCTACAAACGTTTTACCATATTTACATTACATGGATGATCAGTTTAAACATAAATATCGGGTATCTTCTGCCAGGATGCCTTGTTGGGATTACGGCTCGCATGGCTTGTATTATATTACCATTTGCACAAAGGACAGGATAAATTATTTTGGCGAAATTGTTTCAGGATATGATGCAGAGACGCAAGGTTTAGAGACGCAAAATCTTGCGTCTCTACGGAAAAAAATTTCAGGGCACACTGTAGAGACGCAAGATGTTGCGTCTCCACCGGAAACAATTCAAGAGCATACTGTAGAGACGCAAGATTTTGCGTCACCGCGGGAAACAATTCAAGGGCACGATGCCGAAACGCAAGATTCAGAGACGCAAAATTTAGAGACGCAACATCTTGCGTCTCTACGGAAGACAGTTATTGGTGAAATTGCCTATAATAATTGGTTGGATATACCAAACCATTTCCCATTTATAGAATTGGACGAATTTGTAGTAATGCCTAATCATATGCACGGTATTCTTTTTATAAATAGACCCGATAAAATTGATTGGCAGGCAAATAAATTTGGCAGCCAAAGTCGGAATTTAGCATCGGTGATCAGGGGTTATAAATCGTCAGTTAAAACCTATGCAACTATTAATACTACTGAATTTCATTGGCAGCCGCGATATTATGATCGCGTGATACGTGATGAAAAGGAATATTTAAACGTAAGGGAATATATAATCAACAATCCAGCACAATGGTTATTGAATGGGGATAATGAGAAAGATTTGTATTAACGCAGACACACAAAATTTATCCCCCCGTAGAGACGCAAGATTTTGCGTCTCCCATCGTCTCCTACGGTCTCCTATGGTCTCCCATGCAAAGAATTACGGAAAGAGACGCAATATCTTGCGTCTCTACGTTTTGCCCTAAAACAAGAAAGCCCCGCTTAACGCGGGGCACTCCTTAATAATTCAGTTTATTTGGATTTAAAATTATTCGCCTTTTTCAGCATTTTCCTCGTTGGCAGCTGGTGCTTCCGGGGTTTCTTCTGCTGCTGGTGCCTCAGGTGCTTCTGCTACCGGTGCAGCTTCTGCTACAACTGGTGCTTCTGCCTTTGGTTCTTCAATTACTACGGCGTCTTCAACTACAGGTGCAGCAGTGGTGGTGGCTGTTGTAGCAGCAGTAGGTGCTGCAGCAGCTTTACCTTTACCGGAACCACCACGGCGACGTGTTGATTTCTTCTCGGTTTTGCCTGCGTCCTTACCGTAAACGGTGTTGTAATCTACCAACTCAATTAGTGCCATTTCGGCGTTGTCGCCCAAACGGTTTTCCATTTTGATGATGCGGGTATAACCACCGGGGCGGTTAGCAATTTTCTCTGCAATCTCGCGGAACAGGATGGTTACTGTTTCCTTGTCCTGCAGGTAACTGAATACCGTACGGCGCGAGTGTGTAGTATCGTTCTTAGCTTTGGTAAGGATAGGCTCAACATAAACGCGCAGCGCCTTTGCCTTTGCTAAAGTGGTTGTAATACGCTTGTGTAAAATAAGCGATGAAGCCATGTTTGCCAGCATCGCCTTGCGATGGCTGTCTGTACGGCCTAAATGGTTAACTTTCTTTCCGTGTCTCATTGTTTTTTAATTTTTGCACGTGCATACCGTCAGGCGACCTACCTCAGTCAAGCCCGGGAATTATGCCCTCGCTTATTGTTTGTTATTATTAATACTTCCTCCTGTTCCCCCTTTAGGGGGTTAGGGGGCTTACTCTTCGTCTAACTTAAATTTCGACAGGTTCATACCAAAAGATAATCCTTTTGATTTAACCAGGTCCTGAATTTCAGTCAGTGATTTTTTACCAAAGTTCCTGAACTTAAGCATATCTGCTACGTCGTAGGAAACAAGGTCGGCCAGGCTGCGGATGTCGGCAGCTTTAAGGCAGTTAAGGGCACGTACTGAAAGATCAAGGTCAACCAGCTCGGTCTTCAGGATCTTACGCATGTGCAAAATTTCCTCATCAACCTCCTTGGTTTCTTCCTTAGCCTGTGCCTCAAGCATCATGTTCTCATCGCTGAACAACATAAAGTGCTGGATAAGGATCTTGGCTGCTTCCTTCAAAGCATCTTCAGGGTGTATAGAGCCATCAGTAGCAATATCCAGTACTAATTTTTCATAGTCAGTTTTTTGCTCAACACGATAGTTTTCTATGGTATACTTTACATTTTTGATAGGTGTGTAGATCGAGTCGATAGCGATAACACCTACATTGGCATCAGGGTTTTTGTTTTCTTCGCTTGCGATGTAGCCACGACCTTTGTTGATGGTGAGCTCAATTTCAAGCGTTACTGATGTATCCATGTTGCAGATCACCAGATCAGGATTCAATACAGTGAAGTTATTTGAGAACTTGGTGATATCACCGGCAGTAAAAGCGTCCTGACCGTTTACGATCACGAATACCTTTTCTGAATCGCCGGATTCACCACTTCTCTTCAAACGAACTTGCTTTAAGTTCAGAATGATCTCGGTAACGTCCTCAACAACACCCTTGATGGTTGAAAACTCATGGTTAACTCCTGAGAAACGAACAGAAGTAATTGCATAACCCTCCAGGGATGAAAGTAAGATACGACGTAAAGCATTACCAATGGTTATACCGAAGCCTGGTTCTAATGGACGAAACTCAAACGTACCATCAAAATCATTCGCCTTTTGCATGATAACCTTGTCTGGTTTTTGAAATGCTAAAATTGCCATTTATATCCTTTATTTATTGTTTACTAATTGGACTGATTTAAACCATGAAAATGACTGACAAAAAGCCAGCCATTCCAGGTATAAAGTATCATTATTTTGAGTACAACTCGACGATCAGGTTTTCCTTGATATTCTCAGGGATCTCGTCGCGGTTTGGATAGTTAAGGAACTTGCCTGTTAAATTATTAGCATCCCACTCCAACCAGCTGTATTTGTTAATTTTTCTGCCTGCAACCGAAAGGCTTATCGCTTCCAGTGATTTTGATTTCTCGCGAACCGAGATCACATCACCCGCCTTTAAGCTGTATGAAGCAATGTTCACCACCGAGCCATTCACATTAATGTGTTTGTGGCCAACCAGTTGGCGTGCTGCCGAGCGGGTTGGTGCAATACCTAAACGGTAAACTGCGTTATCTAAACGTGCTTCTAAGAATTTAAGCAGGTTTTCGCCGGTGATGCCTTCTTTGGCTGATGCACGGTGAAACAGGTTTTCGAACTGACGCTCTAATACACCGTAAGTATATTTAACCTTTTGTTTCTCCATCAGCTGTACTGCGTACTCTGATTGTTTGCCTCTTCTTTTAGAGACACCATGCATACCCGGTGGGTAGTTCTTTCTTTCTAACGCCTTGTCCGGACCGAAGATCGGTTCGCGGAACCTACGCGCAATTTTTGATTTTGGACCTGTATATCTAGCCATTTTGTTTGTTTTAAAGTATCATGCGGCCCGCAGCCGATGAATCTTAGCTTTAAAAATCTGTTAATTAAACTCTTCTTCTTTTTGACGGACGGCAACCATTGTGCGGAAGCGGTGTGATGTCCTTTATCGTAGTAACTTCGATACCTGTAGTTTGCAGGGTACGGATAGCCGACTCGCGTCCTGCTCCCGGGCCTTTTACAAATACCTCAACCTTGCGTAAGCCAAGGTCGTAAGCTACTTTACCGCAATCGGCAGCAGCTTGTCCGGCAGCGTATGGGGTGTTTTTCTTTGAACCCTTGAAGCCCATTTTACCAGCCGACGACCATGAAATAGCTTGTCCGCTTTTGTTGGTAAGGGTGATGATGATGTTGTTAAAAGTTGCGTTTACGTGTGCTTCGCCAACCGACTCTACAATTACAACGCGCTTTTTGGTTACTTTTTTAGCTTTAGCCATCTGTTTTAATTATTGATTTAATGAATTACTGAATTATTGATTTATAATTCGGACCCATTAACTATTCTTTTTATTCATGTATTCCTAATGACCTTAGATCAGCAACTAATCACTGATCTCCAATCACTAATCTCTATTTAGTAGCTTTTTTCTTGTTAGCAACAGTCTTACGTTTTCCTTTACGGGTACGTGAGTTATTTTTGGTACGCTGACCACGCAAAGGCAATCCCTTACGGTGACGTGTACCGCGATAGCAACCTATATCCATTAAACGTTTAATGTTCAGTTGCACTTCAGAGCGCAATGAACCTTCAACTTTGATCTGATCGTTAATGATACCACGGATAGCATTTAACTGCTCATCGGTCCAGTCTTGTACTTTTGTATCGAAATCGATGCCTGCCTGCTCCAAAATGTTTTGGGCTGTAGAGCGGCCGATACCATAGATGTAAGTAAGTCCAATCTCTCCGCGTTTGTTTTTTGGTAAATCAATACCTGAAATCCTTGCCATATTTATTTGTTTGTTTTTAAGCGAACGACCGAACGGCGGCTACCGTTGTACGAATCGATCACAATATCTTTTAATTACTGATTTATTGAATTGTTGAATGATTGATTGTTTAAATGCTGATTCAGTAAATCAATAATTCTATAATTCAATAACTATTCTTATCCCTGACGCTGTTTGAACTTTGGATTCTTTTTGTTGATCACATAAAGTTTCCCGTTACGGCGGATGATTTTGCAATCAGCGCTGCGTTTTTTAATGGATGCTCTAACTTTCATCTCTTTGTTATTTATATCTATAAGTTATTCTGCCCTTTGATAGATCGTATGGACTCATCTCCAGCTTCACCCTGTCGCCAGGTAGAATTTTGATGTAGTGCATGCGCATTTTACCGGATATGTGTGCAATTATCTCATGGCCATTTTCAAGTTCAACCCTGAACATTGCGTTTGACAATGCCTCCCGAATTGTACCGTCTTGCTCAATCGAAGATTGTTTAGCCATATTTTATTGATTATTACTCAATTATCCGCCTTAAAACCGGGTTGCAAAATTAAATAAATTTTTTCTAATTATTTACTTTTTCTTTCAAAACTTCATCAACATATGAAAAAGTCGAAAGTATGTCTGCTTTGCCCTTATTTATAGCTATAGTATGCTCATAATGTGCCGATGGTTTTTTATCCACCGTCGATACCGTCCAGCCATCGTTCCAAAACTTTACACCGGCACGCCCTGCATTGATCATCGGTTCAATTGCGATCACCATCCCCTCTTCCAGCTTGGTTCCTGCCCCGCGTTTACCGTAGTTAGGTACCTCAGGCTTTTCATGCAGATGTGTTCCAACACCATGACCAACCAATTCTTTCACCACACCAAAACCATGCTTCTCGGCATGCTCCTGTACTGCAGAACCAATATCGCCAATACGCATACCGGCTACTGCCTTTTCGATACCTAAATAAAGGCACTCCTTGGTAACACGCATTAAGGTCTCGACAGTTTCATCTACCTCACCAATTGCAAAAGTATAAGCCGAATCGCCGTAATATTTATTTAATACAACACCACAATCTACCGACACAAGGTCACCCTCAACCAACACATGCTGGCTCGGAAAACCATGTACTATCTGGTCGTTAAGGGATATGCAAAGCGAATAAGGGAATCCGTTATAGTTCAGGAATGCCGGCACCCCTCCGTTATCACGGATAAAAGTTTCGGCAAGCTTGTTTAATTCAATAGTTTTTACGCCAGGGGCTATAATCTTTGCGATCTCGCCCAATGTTTTTGAAACAAGTAAAGAACTTTTTCTTATGAGTTCTATCTCCTCGACAGACTTATAATTGATCTTCGACATGTTAATAAATTAGATAACAGGCGGGCTTGTCCCGGCAGAAGTCGGTATTGCTGTGCGACCTGTTATGCGGCCTGTCTTCATCAAACCATCATAGTGACGCATCAACAAGTGACTTTCTATCTGCTGTAATGTATCTAAAACCACACCCACAAGGATGATCAGTGAAGTACCACCAAAAAACCGCGCAAACAAATTGTTGATACCAACCATTGAAGCAAAGGCAGGTATAATGGCAATAATTGCAAGGAAAATTGATCCTGGCAAAGTGATCCTTGAGATCACACCATCAATAAATTCAGCTGTTGATTTACCCGGTTTTACGCCGGGGATGAATCCGCCGTTCTTCTTCATATCATCAGCCATCTGGTTAGGGTTAACCGTGATAGCGGTATAGAAATATGTAAACAGGATGATCAATACAGCGAATAATAAATTATGCCCCCACGAATTGTAGTTTGCCAAAGCCATAACTACTCCATTTGATGCCGCTGATGGTATGAATGATGGGATAGTAGCAGGGATAAACATCAATGCCTGTGCAAATATGATAGGCATTACCCCGGCCGCGTTTACTTTCAAAGGTATGTACTGGCGCACACCGCCATATTGTTTATTTCCTACGATACGTTTCGCATACTGTACCGCAATTTTCCGTGTACCCTGAACGATCAGGATGGTAAGCATTACAACGCCGATGAGTGCAAGAATTTCAACAATAAATGTAATCAAACCACCTTTACCGCTGTTACGCACAACAAATTCAGTTCCAAACGCACCTGGCAACTGGGCGATGATACCCACCATGATGATCAATGAAATACCATTACCAATACCCTTATCCGTGATCTTTTCACCAAGCCACATTACAAACAATGTACCCGCAGTAAGCACAAAGATCGACAGTACCGTAAATGTAGCCATACCTAACGCCGGGTTAATCTGTTCGGTTCTGATCTGAGAGTGTACGAAAGCAAATGCCTGTGGTACTGTAATAGCTATGGTTAAATAACGTGTCCACTGGTTTATTTTGTTACGGCCGCTTTCACCCTCCTTCTGCAATTTTGCGAAATAAGGCACAGCGATGCCTAACAACTGCACTACGATGGAAGCCGAAATGTAGGGCATTACACCCAATGCAAAAATAGAGGCCCTTGAGAACGAACCGCCTGCAAACATATTCAGCATGCCAAGTATCCCCTCTTTCGCTTTTTGCGTCTCGAGAGATGCGTAGATAACACCTGGCAGGACCACGAATGAACCTATACGGTATATTAAAAGAAATAAGAGTGTGTTAGTAATACGCACTCTCAGATCTTCGATTTTCCAGATATTGGATAATGTAGTGAATAATTTCTTCATTGAAATTTACAACTTTACGATAGTACCACCGGCTGCTTCAATAGCTTTTTGCGCTGTTGCAGAAAAAGCATGCGCCTTAACTTCCAGCTTGGCTTTCAGTTCGCCACGGCCCAGTATCTTTACCAGGTCATTGCGCGAAACTAAACCATGTTCTTTCAAAGTTGCAAAATCAATTGCAGAAACTTTATGTTCTTCTGATAATTTTTGCAAAGCATCCAGGTTTACGCTTACATATTCCACACGGTTAGGGTTTTTGAAGCCCACCTTAGGAACACGGCGTTGCAGAGGCATCTGACCGCCTTCAAAACCTATCTTGGTGCTTGTACCCGAACGTGAACCGGCGCCTTTATGACCACGTGTTGACGTTCCGCCACGGCCTGATCCGGTACCACGGCCAATTCTTTTTCTATTTTTAGTAGAACCTTCTGCAGGTTTAAGATTACTTAAATTCATGATATTAAATATTTTCTACCGCTACCAAATGATTTACTTTACGTACCATACCTACAATGGCAGGCGTAGCTTCTACCTCGATGCTGTGGTTGATCCTCTTCAGGCCCAAAGCTTCAACAGTTTTTTTCTGGCGCTCACTTCTATCGATCACGCTTTTAATCTGGGTTATTTTGATCTTTGCCATGACAGATTATCCGTTAAATACCTTACCTAAACTAATTCCGCGGTGCTGAGCCACAGTAACAGCATCACGCATTTGTGATAATGCCGATACAGTTGCTTTAACCACGTTGTGCGGGTTTGATGAACCTTTTGACTTTGCCAATACATTGTGTACACCTGCTGATTCCAATACGGCACGCATTGCACCACCGGCTATAACACCTGTACCGTTCGCAGCTGGTTTCAAGAAAATAAAACCACCCGAAAACTTACCTATTTGCTCGTGAGGTATAGTACCGTTTATGATAGGCACTTTTACCAGGTTCTTCTTTGCATCATCAATTCCCTTGGCAATTGCCTCGGTAACTTCCTTTGCCTTGCCCAAGCCGTAACCTACAACACCATTCTCATCACCTACTACCACA
>Ga0206930_1176_pt1 | contig 9224 bp, 11 predicted proteins | sample Alteio_BWOrgHeat_20_FD_152939 | JGI IMG/M metagenome (GOLD analysis project Ga0206930, IMG submission 152939) | Enriched cells from forest soil in Barre Woods Harvard Forest LTER site, Petersham, Massachusetts, United States -... | ecosystem: Environmental > Terrestrial > Soil > Temperate forest > O... | reverse complement strand
AACCCTTTGCTGGCATAGGAAACTCTCTGGGTTCGGCCACACTGCACTACCCCAAGGCATGAGCCGACCTTGTGCGAGCCCCACAAATTGCGACTCGAAAGGATAGATTGACACCGTGAAAGCTGAATCAATATTAGCGACATTCAAGGGTGTGGTGATTTGCGCGTTCGTGCTTGGGCTAGCTGCGGTCGCGACCCCACACTCGCACGCGCAGACCTTCAGCGTAATTCACAACTTCACTGGCGGAAGCGATGGCGGAAATCCGCTCGCCGGCTTCACAATCGATGGAGCGGGATATCTTTACGGCACCACGAACGCTGGTGGTGCCTCCGGCGTGGGAACTGTGTTCAAGGTTACTGGGAAAGGCAAGGAGATTGTCCTGCACAGTTTCACTGGCGGGGCCGACGGGGCAAACCCCGAGTCGAGTTTGGTCATGGATGTGGCGGGCAACCTCTACGGTACAACTATCGCTGGAGGTGCGTCCGGTGCAGGAACGGTGTTCAAGATTGGTGCAAAAGGCAGAGAGACCGTGCTGTATAGTTTCACGGGACAAGCGGACGGTGCGAAACCTGAAGCAGCTTTGGCCATGGATGCGGCGGGTAATCTTTACGGCACGACCACCGCTGGCGGATCGAACGGCAACGGCACAGTCTTCAAGCTGACTGTCCCGAAGAAAGCCAACGGCAAGTGGAAAGAGAAGGTGCTCTACAGCTTCGGCTCCGGCACCGATGGAGCGGTTCCCGTCGCTGGTGTCACCATAGATGCGGGAGGAAAGATCTACGGCACGACTTCCGCGGGAGGCTCTTATGGGTACGGCACGGTCTTCGAGCTGGCGCTGTCAAAATCCGGCTGGACAGAAAGCATTCTTCATGATTTTCAAAACAGCACTGACGGAGCCGTTCTCTATGCCGGCCTGATCTTTGATAAGTCGGGTAACCTCTACGGCGCGGCAACTGAGGGCGGTACTGGGGGCGGCGGCACCGTTTTCGAGTTGATGCCCTCAAGCGGTGGCTGGACTTTCAACGTAATTTACGGCGTAGCCGGATGGGGCATTTCGGGAACTTTCCGCAACGTCATCATGGATGCGTCTGGCAATATTTACGCCACAACCCATTGCGATGGCGCTAATAACTCCGGCACAGTTTATGAACTCACAAACTCGGGGGGCACCTGGACCTACAATTCGCTCTATGTTTTTACCGGCGGGAGCGACGGCCAGTTCTCGTTCAGTAATCTGGTGTTCGACAAGTACGGGAATCTATACGGTACGACGAACCAGGGCGGAGGGAATGGGTCTGGAGACATTTTCAAGATCACACCGTAACTGAATTCAGCAGATACAAAGCGCCGGCATCCTCGGTTTGGGTGCCGGCGTTTCTTTTTGTCACGCGGGGACCCGCCTGGCGTTCACGCCGGACGCCAGTGTGAGCGATTGGGGCATCTGTAAGGAATTCCGGAGCCGGTCCGGCGACGATTCAGAGCAGGACCTGACTACGCTTTCTTCTGCATGCCACGCCACAGTGCACCACGGTTGAGAGTTTCGGCGAACTTCTCCAGACGAATCGGAGATCGAGGTCTTCGCCGAAGATCCATTGTCAAAGCCAGCTTTGTCTGAATCCTCATGGCGTACACTCTCGATAGGCATAAGAAGACTTACAAGGTGGGTGCTTCCTCTGGGGATGACAAGAAGCCGGGTGATTCCTCCGAGGAGGACAAGAAGGTTCCCGAATTCGTCCCCGATCCCGCCCATACCCTGCGGATGGTGGACAAGTTAATCGAGCAACAATTGCAGCATCTTTACGATCTCTCGAAGAGTTGGGAGCAACGGGCATCCGGATATGCTGAAGCTCAGAATGCTGCGACTGTGGATTTTGCACCGCGCTATTTCACCACTGCCAGCCGGGACTTGCACCGAGCGGTGGAGTGGTACGCGCATTTGAGGGAGCTAAACCTCTAGTCATTCGAGAAGTGTCTTTGTGAGTGCATGTCGATTGGGGATGCAGACCTCTTACTCTAGGGATTGCACTCTTTAGGGATCTCGAAGCTGGCTGACCTAAAGGTCTTGTAACGTCGCTTGGGTGCAGAGGGAGTCTGCTTTTGATGGGCAGTCGTATCTAATGATATATCGTAATACGATATATTGACTTATTGGATAGCAGTGAAACCTTATTGCGCGACGTCACAAGATGATCGAGAGCGCTCGCAGGTGTTTCTGCTGAAACAAACCCACTATGTACCCTATCTTCATCGAGTTACAAAATTGACTATCAAAAAACGTACGCTTCGGATAAGCATAAACATTGGTTCGGAGCACCGATTCTTGGGCTGTTAGAAAAGCGTAGTTTGCTAACAGGAGTGCAGCGTCTTTCGGAGTTGCCCATCGGCCGCCAACCAATTCGCGTCCGAACCAGTAGTTGCCACGAACTTCCCGGAACAAACAGCAAGAGCCTGAGGCCGGGCATGATAGCCCACTCCGGAATTTCTTGTCCGGCTAAAGGCTCATTCGGGCAAGAGCATCGACTGGGGTCACCGGGGACACTCAGGAAATTAGCGCCGACGCTTCACCTCGGTTCCGTGAAGTCACTGGCCCAAAGATGCCGCCGTCTGTTTAAGCGCATTCTGTTGCGCAAACGCAGGGCCAAAGCCAAGAGTACCTAAAATTCAAACTGCACCATACCCCCGATCTTGAGTACCCAGTTGTCATGGTTCATCCGGCGCAGGATGCAAACGCAGACACATGTTCGAGGGAAGGGCCACGAACGGCGCGTTCGCTGTGGGGCTTTCTAAGGTCAACGAGTGCTTTGGCGATGTTTCACCACTTGAACTGCACTCGCCTTTTAGTGAGCCGAAAGCAATGAACCCCGGCTCCAGAGGCCTGTCCCAAATCAGCTGCAGTGAGCAAAACTGAGCAGCGAAGACTGATCGCCTTTCAGCATAATTTGCTTAGATCTCACACATTTTGGACTAGGAGGGACCATGTTAGGTTACGGTTTGGTAGGAACAATTGTCGTAGTTCTGTTGATTATTTTTGTCGTGCGCAGTCTATGAACCTGGGACTCTAGACGGCAGGCGAAACGCGCCCATCTTCGCTCACAATGAAGCGGCTCAAGGATCGGACGGGCACTTTTTTGCGAAGTGCGCAGCCGCAGAAAGTGAGCAATTCTGTACAGTACTTCGCGAGGAAATAGACGAAACTGAGTTTCGTTTTGTCAGGTACCAAGCCGGACTGAGAGGACTGCAGAGATTCTGGTGAACAACTACCTCGTCGCCATGAACAGGCTCCCGACGGATTCTGACGTGATCAAGCGTGCCCAACAAGGCGATGCCGATGCGTTTGCCTCTTTATTTCATGCCCATAAGGCACGGATTTATTCGGTGTGTTTGCGCATGACCAACAATCCTTCGGAAGCGGAGGATTTCACCCAAGAAGCATTCTTGCAGGCCTTCCGCAAGATCGCCACCTTCCGGGGAGACTCAGCGTTTACCACGTGGCTTCACCGGATTGCAGTCAATACAATCCTGATGCGTTTCCGCAAGAAATCGATATGCCAAGTTCCTCTGGACCAGCCGTACTGCAACGGTAACAGCGACAACATGCACCGCGAGCATGGAACCAAGGACAATCGCCTCGCAGGTTGCCTCGATCGTGTCGCTTTGGCTTGGGCACTCAAGGAGCTTCCCCAAGGATACCGGACGATCTTCTTGTTGCACGAAGTCGTGGGGTATCAGCATCAGGAAATCGCAACGCTACGCGGTTGCTCTGTGGGAAACTCCAAGTCACAACTGTACAAAGCCAAGCAGCGGATTCGCGAGTTGCTAACGTTTCCGCCTGGAATGCATAGTACAGCAATTCGATCTGATGAGTTGTGCGCCAAACACGCGGCAATGCCACTCGTCGCAATACAGTCGGCAACTAAACATGCCTCAATTTAATAGAGAGGCAAGCAGCATGCTTGTCGATGGCTAAATCTTCTTGAGCGACGGTTGGTGGACTCTCACACGACCGTCATCATCCCATTTGACGACCGCGTCATCTTCGTTCGCCCGCTCGACTGTGCCCAGTTCCCCAGTCGGCCGTCCGAAGTTGCCCAAACCCTCGACGCGGTCTCCGGGACTCAGTTCCTCGTTCGTAGCAGAGGGCTCTGCGAGCGGCGGGTTCTTGGCGCGGTCTGCATCAGGCGTTGCGCCGGGGTATGAGAGCGGCGGTTGGGAAGCTTTACGCAGTTTGGGTGTCAGCTTGTTGGCGACATGGGTCATATTCCATTGTTCCTTTCAAAGGGTCGTTGCAGCGCCCTTCGTCGCGACTCTCCATCCTCATTAGATACGAGCATAGACTTGCAAGGAACGAGTCGGCTGATCCAAACCGCTCACTTCTGACAACTAAGTTAGCGGACTGGACGCACCACTGTTCTTGCTCTGGCAGTCGGTCTGCTGTACTCAAATTGGCTTGGGCCCCTTGGTGGCAATCAGCACCTCCAGTACGGTGGCCAAAGCGGCGGAAGAGAAATAAGCCCGGAGTTGATGTTGGAAGACGAGCGATTGATGAATAGTCTGCAACAAGAAACTCTGGTAAAGAGCAGTACCACGCAAGCGGCCAGGATTGTTCTCAACTGTCGAGAACAGATGGGATGAGAATGCCGGTCTCCGGCGGGATGCGATAGGCCCCCAAGTTATCGACGCGCTCGAAGGCGCAAGAGATAAAGGAGACCGGCAATGAAGAAGATTAGCACCGGAGCGACAAAGCAGAGCAGGAATTTTCGCGGTCAGAAACTGACGATCGGTTTGGATCTGGGGGATCGATCGAGCTGGTATTGCGTGTTGGATGAAGCGGGGAACGTAGTGCTGGAACAAAAGCTGAGCACGACTCCGAAGGCGATGAAAGAAGTATTCGGAGCAATGCCGCGGAGCCGGATCGCCCTGGAGACGGGAACGCATTCGCCGTGGGTGAGCCGGGTGTTGAGCGAGTTGGGGCACGAAGTGATCGTGGCGCATGCGCGCAACGTGCGTTTGATCGGGGAGAGTCGGCGGAAAGATGATCGGCTGGATGCGAGAACGTTGGCCCGGTTGGCGCGGATCGATCCGCAGTTGCTGGCGCCGGTGCAGCATCGCAGCGCCCAGGCGCAGGCTGATCTGATGGTGATCCGAGCGCGAGCCGGACTGGTGCGGGCACGGACGTCGTTGATCAACACGGCGCGAGGGTTGACGAAGTCCTACGGGGAGCGACTGCGCGGCTGCAGCCCGCGCAATATGAATGCGGAGAAAGCACGACCGCTGAGCCCGGAACTGCAAGCGGCCCTGGAACCGTTGCTGGCCGCCATCGAAGCGCTGAGCGAACGGATTTACGAATACAACCAGCAGATCGAGAAGATCGCCAAGGAAAGTTATCCGCAAGCGGCGCGGCTGAAACAGGTGAAGGGAGTGGGCACGCTGATCGCGCTCACTTACCTGCTGACGCTGGAAGATGCGCAGCGTTTTCGCAAGAGCCGCGACGTGGGCTGCTATGTAGGGTTGCAGCCGGGCCGGCGAAACTCGGGGCAGAGCGAGCCGCAGCTGCACATCAGCAAGGAAGGCGATCCGTATTTACGAACGCTGCTGGTGCAAGGGGCGCACCACATTCTGGGTCCGTTTGGAGCGGATAGCGATCTGCGGCGCTGGGGTCTGAAGCTGGCGGAGCGCGGCGGGAAGAACGGGAAGAAACGAGCGGTGATTGCGACCGCACGAAAGCTGGCGGTGTTGCTGCATCGCTTGTGGGTGAGTGGAGAGGCCTACGAACCACTGCGCAATAGCAACCGCGCCATGCTGGCGGCAGCCTAGTTCGGATTGGTTGATTGGAGCACCGCGCCCCAGCGCCGAGTTCCGGTGACTGCGTTAATGGCCTGGCCCAACTTCCATCGCGAGATGGAAGCAGAGGTCGACAATCAGGTGGCACCACCGGCTGAAACGAGAACACCCAACTTGCACCGCGCGAAGAAGTCGCTCCTCGAGAGTGCGGATGGAAGGGTGGCGACAGGGTTGTTTTGGGGGCGCGAAGGGAGAAGAGGAAGGACAACAACAAGAGAAGAAAGACCACGCGTCCCCCAGCGACGGCCACCTTCCTTCCTAGCCGAATGGTGACAGAGCGGTCCTCGCCGTCAAGGGTTCGCTACGCCGCACAGAACGCGCCCTTGACTGCTCCGGGCCGCTCTGCAAACCCTCCGCTAGGAAGGAAGGTGGTTTTTAAGGCGGGCAAAATCAAAATCTACTTGACTGGGACCGGCATTCTCATGGAAGGCCATTACGCTCAAATCCCCTCAATGAGCGTAATAGGGATTTTACGACAGCAGTCGCAAGATCGGGGATTGTGGTCACCCTTTGCATAGTTTCCTCCTCAGCGAGTTTTTCGGTTGTTGATCCCTCTGGTCGGAACCTAGAACTTGTGCACAAAATTTCTATTGGTTTCCGCGATCCAGACGTACGCTCCATCAAAAGCCACTCCGGTGGTTTGTAGCTCTCGAGCCCACACCTCGACCCCATCACTGGCTCGCAAAACCCGTGTGTAGAGGTCCCCCGTGACCCAAATATAAGTACCACCGAAGGCGACCCCGTACGGCCCGTCGGGTGCCTGGAAGGTGCCAAGAACCTTGCCATCGCTGGCTCGCAGCTTGGTGACGGTCCCGTCTGGCCGGCTCGCCACCCACATGTTGGCGCCGTCGAAGGCGATGCCGAGCGGCCCGTTGCCCACAGTAAAGGTACCCAAAACCTTGCCGTCACTGGCGCGCAGCTTGGTCACGGTATTAGTACCCCCGTTCGTCACCCAGACGTTAGCGCCATCGAACGCTGTGGCAATGGCACCGAGGCCCACTGGGAAGCTCCCGAGGGTTTTGCCGTCGCTCGCCCGCAGCTTCATCACTGTGCTGGTCGGACTGCATGGTACCCAGATGTTCTGCCCGTCAAAGGTCATCCAGCCCGGACCCCTCGCCACTCCGAAGGTCTCCAGATTCTTGCCATCGCTAGCCCGCAGCTTGGTGACCGAACTACCCTGCAGGTTGGAAACCCAGATATTGGCGCCATCGAAGGCGATGCCGTAAGGTTCAACCCCGGTTCCGATCTGGAATGTCCCCAAAACCCCACCATCGTTGGCTCGCACCTTCGAAACCGTGCCGTCGGCAAAGTTCGCGCTCCAGATGTTAGCTCCATCGAAGGCCAGACCGTAGGGCTGGCTGCCCACCGTGAAAACGGCCGCGCTGTCAGCCAAGTACCAGTGCAGCAGCCCAATCCTCAGCGGGTTCGAGGCAGCCGGGTTCGCAGGCGATTGCGGTACCGGCGCGCCGGTTCCCTGCGCCCGTCCCGGCAGCAAATTCGCGGTCGCAACAATCACCAGCGCCAAACACACTCCGATCAGTACTCGTCTCACCTCCGAAGGGTTCGACGCAATGACGCAAAAGCACCCAAAACGGTGACTTGGCCCCGGCCACTCACTGAAAGGCCCGACCGCCGAGCAGTCTACCGCAGATCCAAGTTTAATCAAGGGCTTTCGTTCCTCAAGTGACGAAAACAGGTCAGCATGACCGGAATCCGGTCACAACGAAGCATGAAAAGAGGTCCCATGCCAACCATCTGTTTGCAGTCAGTTACGGCTCTTTTCAAGGGAGGCCATAGCGCTCATCACCCTCAATGAGTGCGCTGTCGATTTTGCAACCCTTACGGAATCAGTTAAACTCTCGCTCACGGATGCAAGGAGAGCAGTCATGTCTCTGCGCAAACTATGCTTCTACACCATGCTGGCCGCAATTCTTGCCTGCGCGGCGGCCGGAAGGTTAAACCGCGACAGCAAGGAATTTTATGTACCGGAGGCGAATGCCGGGCGGAAGGATCCGTCGCTCGCTCCCAGCTTCCGTCCGAAAAGCGAAATGCTGCCGGCCGATTTTCTTCCTGTCCAATCCACGAATGGCAAAAGTCTGGGTGCCGGAAAGTTGCTGGTGGCGAGCCGAAACCTCGGCGATCCGCATTTCGCCAAAACGGTGATTCTGCTGGCTCGCTACGACGCCCAAGGCGTAGTCGGACTCATTCTCAACCGGCGCACGGATGTCCCGCTTCCGCGCATGCTTGAGAGTCCGAAGGCGGTGAAAGACCGTTCCGACCCGGTCTATCTCGGAGGACCACTCGAAATGCCGGCGGTGTTTGCGTTGTTCCAGTCGACGGCCAAGCTCGAAGGGGCAGAGCACGTCTTCGATGGTGTTTACCTGATCGCCGCGAAACCTCTCTTCGAACAAACCCTTTCGGCTCGACCTGACCCAGCCGTTTTCCGTGTTTATCTGGGCTATGCCGGATGGACTCAAGCTCAACTGCGGATGGAAGTAGAATTGGGCGCCTGGTTCATTTTCCCGGCGGCGGCCAGCACGGTTTTCAATGCGGATCCGGATTCCTTGTGGCTGGAAATGATTCGGAAGACGGAGCTACAGTTGGCGCGGAGCGAGCCTGTGAATGCAGATCCAGCCCCAGCACTCCAAAAGCAAAACAAACTAAGGGTTCGCTGCCCGCACGGGGATATCGTGTGGACTTCTTTCTGAAGATGGCCAAGAGACAAGGCTTGAGTTCAGAACAGCGGGATGAGTTGTGCAAGACGCTGAAACCTCACAAACACTCCAGGCACATCCGCGCAAAGCCATCGGTGACATCGCGCATGTAGAGCGTTTTGCGCCGCTGGCTTTACTAGTAATTCACCACTTTGGTGACAAGCAAAAGCTACGTTGCGTGGCTTCCGTGTTTATCAGTAAACCATTCCCGTTTACTAGTTATAAGTGTAGCGATCCATCCAACCATTATTTCCGCACCCAATTTCTACTCTGGTGCAGAGCCCCGATTGCGGCGTCACGCCAGGGGTGCAGAAGCTTCGATTAGCTGTAAGTGAAAGTCTCAAGTGAGCAATTGGTAGCTGACCTTCAAAAAGGGAACGATTTGGCTTGTTTTTCGCTGACCAGTTGCGTGTTTGGAAAAGGGCCCCTAAAATACCACCTCCAAAAGGGAGGTGGCCATGAAGGCAAAATGTGTTGCTGGCATTTACTTGAGATGCTCAACCAAGTCGCAAGAAACGGAAATGCAAGAAGTGGAACTCTCCGAGTACGTCTCCCGGCGAGGCTGGGAATACAAAATCTACTGAGATACGGGCCAGAGCGGCGCAAAAGAAAGCAGACCGGCACTCGATTCCCTTCTCTCAGATGTGCGCAAGCGCAGGGTGGATGTTT
>Ga0206930_1162_pt2 | contig 9384 bp, 6 predicted proteins | sample Alteio_BWOrgHeat_20_FD_152939 | JGI IMG/M metagenome (GOLD analysis project Ga0206930, IMG submission 152939) | Enriched cells from forest soil in Barre Woods Harvard Forest LTER site, Petersham, Massachusetts, United States -... | ecosystem: Environmental > Terrestrial > Soil > Temperate forest > O... | reverse complement strand
GATTGAGATGCTGCCATGGCCATGATGGTAATGAGCAAGGCCATAGCCTGCGGCAATTCAGACTGTACCCAATAAAAAGTATGAGTAACAAACAAGGTATTAAAAAGCAACAGTACTACGGCAAACCTGTATTGCTTCAATACTGAGCCACAAACCAAAAAACAAATAAAATAATAGAACGAAAAAGCCAAGGAGTAAATAAATGCTACAACATTAAGTGGCAATGCCAGCTTACGGGCGAGCACCGGAAATGCCTGAGTTAAAATAGCATTGAAGCGAAAATTTTGAATGGCAAATGTGCTTTCTTTTATGATGTAAAATAAATGATAAGCAATATCGAACAAAATAACCCTCTTTTTATAGAAAACGATAGATAAAACGATATAAAACAGGTACATGAATATTCCCCAGCGGTATATCTGTTTGTATATTTTATCCATGTACAAATCTAACTTTAATTATTTATTTGGCAGCAAGAGGCATTGGCAGAAAAATGTGTATGCAATAAAATGCTTCTTTTCATAGAATTGGCCTGACCGTCAAACGGTAGCTATAAAAACCCGGTTTACGCCTAAGTTAATAAGTTTACTATACGGGAAAACCTGTTTGAAATTTTTCTCCATTAGCCTCCATTCATCTTCTGCATTTATGATGTAATTGAGTACGAGGGCGCCTCCCGACCTCAAGCGGTTCTTACTTAGATCTAGAAACTCAATACTACTTACAAATTCAGGCACCTGCCTGCCTAAAAAAATGTCGATCACAAGCAGATCGTAGGAACTCTTATCATTTTTAACAAATTCAAATGCATCGGCTGATACCGGGTTGATTTTTGCGGGACTATTTTTATCCGAAAATTCCAAGGCCCATTGCAACACGACTGTATCGATATCTACCAAAGTGATTACCGGATAGAAGCCCATGTTATTCAAAATGCTAACAGCACTGCCAAGCCCTGCACCCAGTATCAAGGTTTGTTTTACAGTCGCAAGCACTTGCTTCATATCTTTGAATGCCACGAGCAAGGGCCTGTACTTGTTGCCGTCGGAATATAAGGCATCTGTCGTTGCCAGTTGCCATCTGCCACGGTATAAATATATCTCGATTACAGGATTAGCGGTGCTTTCGGCATGCCTTATAAGCACCGGAAAAAGGAAGCTTAAAAACTTTTTATAGGCCGGGATGTGTTCCACAAAAAAAAATCAAAAAATAGCAGGATTTATTACTGAGCAGGATTTAACTGTTTGACCAAAATATAGCATATCAATCCCTTCGGCCAATCCGACGCTTACGGAATAAGGGGACCTTATTTTCGTTTCCGTTCATAAGCCTGTTAATATTCTTATAATGGGTGAGTATAACCAGAAAGGCTGTTGAAATAGCAAAGAGATGATAACCTAATTCAGGCTCCTTAAAAACAAAAAGAATAAGGAGCGGGAAGGCCACACTGGCGCTTATAGAACTTAGAGAGACATAGCGAGTGAGGAATAGCATCAGGACAAATACACCTATGAGGCTGAAAGCTACTAATGGCTGAATGGACAGGATCATACCAAATAAAGTAGCAATCCCCTTCCCTCCTCTGAAATCTGCCCAAATAGGAAAAATATGCCCTAGTACAGCAGCAAGTCCCAAAAATATCTGGAGGTTTACGAAGGGTTCGCTTGTCCAAGCGAACGGAGAAAAAAGGGCCAGTTTGACTGCCAAAAAACCCTTGAGCATATCTATGAACATCACCATAGACCCTGCTTTAGTCCCCAGTATTCTGAATGTATTGGTAGCTCCTGCATTACCGCTGCCATGCTCACGAATATCTATTCCGTACACCTTCTGGCTTATCCAAACAGCTGTAGGTACAGACCCGAGCAAATAAGCTATAATTATCAATACTGCAATTGCCATTCCGATTACTTTATTGAGGGAAACAAATATATACGTTCTTTATCGGAAATCCTAATAGGCACTTAAATGAATTTTATACTTATTTTTCATAAAAATACTTTATTTACCAGTGGATAATACATCACTCCTTTTACTATTTTTTGTCAAACAACAGTCCAATCCAGTTGTCTTTTTCTTGTTTCAGATGCAGTCTAAACCCTTCGTCCAAGGCCTTTGTAACGATAATTTCTTCATCATCCTTTAAGAGTCCACTCATCAATAATTGTCCTTTATCAGTCAATTTATTGTGGAAGATATGCATTGCGCCCAATAAAATATGGCGATTGATATTAGCTACTATCACATCATAATTATCTGTACTTATTTCTTCTATTGAACAAAGCCGGATAGCTGCATTTTTACAGTCATTCCTTTTTATGTTTTCTTTCGCATTCTCGTAGGACCATTCGTCGTTGTCAATTGCTATTATATGTGATGCACCAAGTTTTTCTGCTAATATTGCCAGGATGCCCGTGCCGGTGCCAAAATCCAGTATATTTTTTTGTGCCAGATCCATATCTTTCATCATTAACATCATTAGCTGGGTGGTGGCGTGATGCCCTGTACCAAAAGACATTTTAGGGGTTATGATGATCTCTAAAGGAGTATTTGGATTGGATGGATGGAAATCGGCCCTTATCGTACAAAAACCTTCGACAACAACTGGTTGAAAATTTTCTTCCCATTGTGCATTCCAGTTTTGTTCTTTTACAATTTCAGTAGTATAGCCGATGTCAGCAGTTTTAATAAAAGCGTCTAAACCGTCTTTATCGTAAAGATGCACAGGTATATAACTTATAAGTTCCTCATCATTTTCCTCAAACCCTTCGAATCCCATTTCTGAAAACTGCGCGATCAGTAATTCTCTTTGATCAGCTGTTTTTGTTGCTATTGTAATCTTTATAAACTGCATAGAAAATAAAAAGAAAAGCCCCCACAATAATGGGGGCTTCTATATTTTGAGTACTTTATTTATTATTTATTTACGCGATTACCTGGTTTTGTAAGGTCCGGCTCGCCTTTATCTCCTGCATCCGGCTCATCCTCATTCGCATTTTGATTGATAAGCAGGTTCCTTTCCTGTTGGTCCATTGTACCTGGTTTAGCACTATTAAATATAATGCGTCGTGTAGGCACATCTGTAACAATACGGAATTCTGTGCGGCGATTAAGCTGGCGACCGGTCGGGTTGTCTTTTCCTTTCAGTTCATTAGGAGCAACGGCAAATTTCTTACCAAAGCCTTTTGCAATCATACGGCCTTTATCAACACCGTTTTTGTCCAGATAGTCCAATACCGACTGAGCACGTTTTTGTGAAAGCTCGTCGTTATACTTGTCATTACCTTTTGAATCGCAATATGAATATATTTCAACGGTCAAAGACCCGTTATCTTTCATGAAATTAACAAGTGAATCCAAAGAAGGAGCAGACTCCGGACGAAGGTCTGATTTGTTATAATCGTAGTATATGTCGCTTACACTGAAATCATGCACAATGCTATCCATGTATATCGTAACATTAACGGTGTCATCCGGATCAGAACGTTTTATTTCCATAGTGCTTACAGAAGCACGTGTAGAAGAATAGCCCTGTTTGTCGCCTGTTATTACGTAAGAGTGTCCACGTCCCATATTGAAAGCAAACATTCCATCGGCTGAGTTATAAGTCTGCAATTCGCCTTTCTGGTCTACCATTTTTACAACAGTACCTTCAACAGGCTGCTGACTTTTCCTGTTTACCACTTTACCCATTACCACCAATTTAGGCTCATATTGTATGCGCCAAATATCATCGCAACAAGTAGGGTTTTTCAAAGCTATGGAACCTATACGATTTGATACAAGATACGCATCAGGTTTACCCAGTGGATCTTTGATAAAATATAATTCATCTGCACAAGTGTTAATCGGATAACCCAGGTTATGCAGGTTCTGATAACGTGAAGGACCTCCATCAGCTGAATAAATATCAAAGCCACCTAATGAAACCCAACCGTTTGAAGAAAAATACAATTTGCCTACACGTGAATCATAATATGGAGTTATTTCATCCTGATCTGTATTTACCTGTTTGCCTGCATTCTGCGGACGACGGTAAGTACCGTTACGCGGATCGATCACAGAATACCATATATCATATCCACCTCGGCTTTGCAATGTACGGTTTGAAGAGAAGAATAAAATCTCTTTTTTACCTACTTTGGCGCAGAAAGGCTGTGTGTTTGAACCATCACCGTTTATACCTTCACCTAAAAGTTCAGGTTCACTCCATTTTTCGCCCTGGAACTTAGAAACATAGATATTACACATTACTTTCATTGAATCCTGTTCGGCGCACCTTGTAAAATAAAACCTATCACCACCGGGGCTGTAACTACCATTACCTGTGTGAGCATTACTCTTATTAAAGCCACCATCCATAAAGGTTATAGGCCATTGAAAAGAGTCAACTTCGGGAACATTAGTTTGTTTACGGGAAACCATAAAACGAGCCATGTATTCATCGCGTTTTCTTTTATCAACTTCCACTTCACTGTTCTGGCGCATGGAAGAGAAAAGCAAAGCGGTATCTCCAAGCGGATATGGAGAAAGTTCTGTATAAGCGCTATTTACATTAGGACCAGCATTTATTACATTAACAGGTTGGGGGTCTTTAATGGAATTCATAGCCATATTACAACCTTCAATTTCGCGCAGGGCGCGTTTTTTCAACTTTTTATAAGTTTTAGGGTTGTCTGCAATAAACTTATTAAAAGTAGCAATAGAAGCCTGATATTCGCCTTGTTGTTTTAGCATGACAGCTTCGCGATATATTGCTTCCGGATATATTTTAGGTGCATAAGTATAAACCTCATGATAGTAATGCGAAGCAGGTACATAATCGCGGGTCATCATGTAGCACTCAGCTAATTGAAAAGTAAGATACGCATTACGCTCCTGCTCCTGTTTCAATTGCTGGTAATAATCAATTGCATTGAAATAACTACCTGCACGAAACAAACCATCGGCCCACCTTAACTTCTTGTAATAAGGAAGTTTTTCTACAGGGTCGTTTGCTTTGTTTCTGTACTTGTCTTTTTGTGCCTGTGCATGTGCATCATATTGAACAGTAACAAGAATAATTGCTAAAAAAAGGAACAGCCAATTTTTTCTCATGTGGTTGAGCATTGTTAATGGATATAAAAGTATAAACTTGGTTTAAAAAAAGAAAGGACTTTGTGTTTTTTTTTACCTTTTCTTTTAATATATTCTAGAAACGTGAACATGGATAAACTAACTTATGTGCAAAATCGAGTGGTGTAGGCATAATATAACGTATAGCAATTTCAAACCCTCCGTTGCCATTTGAGGCTGTCTGCAGGTCTGAAATGTTATAATCATACGCCACACCTATCCTTACACCTTTGTACTCTACCCCTACAGTAGCCATTACAGCATCTCCTGTACGATACCAGCCGCCGATAAAGAACCCTGTAGAATACATAGGAAATTCCGGGTTGCCAGCAAGATAATAAAATTCGTTACCTGCTATTATTTCATTTGCAGTAGCCTGATTTTGGTATAATACTGCAGGACGAAGGCTAAACCTTTGGCTTAGGTTCCATATTGCACCTGCCTGACCTGTATAACGCATATCAAGACCTACCTGGTTGCTTGTTTTTTCAGCAAATCCATTTGCAGGTTGATTTAGGTTATTAGCACCTACAGCTAAAACATAACTAAATGCTTCGCTAGGGCTGTGTGCAAAACTAACACCTGCATTTACTGTATAATATTTTACCTGGTTAAGCAGGCCTAATTGGTATTCTAATGAAGTTCCCTGCTGGAAGGTACCATTTACATATTCGTCGCCGAAATACAATTTAGTAAGGTCAAGTGTTTGCTGGGAATAGCCGCCTTGCAAACCTACAGACAATACTTTATTAACACTTTGCCCTAAAAATTTATGGTAAGCTATTGACAGTAAACCGGTAAAGTTTGAAAGATTGGCATCCCCTGCCTGATCTTTATATACCTGTAAACCCACGGCCAGATAGTCATCCACACTAAGGTCATGGATGATGGGGGCGTCGAAAGACGCACCATAAGTAAGATACGGTATTGTAACGCTTGCCCACTGGTTACGGTATATAGCTGTTACACGTGCTGCACCATCAAAATTGCCGGTAAATGCCGGATTTATTATTAAAGGCGCCGCCTCAAACTGCGTAAAATGTATATCCTGTGCTTTCGCAGTTTGAACACTAAGTGCAAGTGCGGCTACAAGACTTGCACGGGCAATGGTACTTTTCCTTATCATGATATTTGCCTTATGTGATGTTATCTAATTAATGTTACGTTTCCTTGTTTTACAAATTGGCGACCGGTATTAGTGTATGCTTCCACTTCATAGACGTATACACCAAGGGGTTGAGGGGTTCCGTTATACTTGCCATCCCAGCCCTTATCTATATCTGTGGTACTAAAAACATCCTGTCCCCAACGGTTGAAAATACGGAAATATTTCAAAGTTGCAATGCCTCTCTTAATAATTTTTAATTCTCCATCTGGTCCGTTGCCCGGAACAAAGGCATTTGGCACGTTTAAAAGGGTCTCCGGATCAACATATACTTTTATCGAATCTGTAAGCGTACAGTTACTTTCGGTAGTTACAGTAACATAATATATTGTATTTACCGATGGCATGGCAACCGGATTTGATATACTATCTGAACTTAAGCCAAGCGGAGGGAACCATTTGTATTTTGATCCGTTGCCTTGCGGGTCCATCTGGTAGGACTCGCCGGGGTATAAAGTAACGGAATCAGGTAACTCAAGCACAGCCCTAGGATTAACTATTATATTGGCATATAATGTATCATGACATCCATATTGATCAGTCAGGAGGCCTGTATATAATATACTGGCTGCAGGTATTACAGAAGGACCAGATAAAGCCGGATTATCAATAAAGTAATCGGGACTCCATTGATAAGAGACTGCACCGGCAGCCTGTATTTGCAAAGGGGTGGCCAAAGGGCATACTGCGGTATCTGCAAATGAAAGCAATTGCCCGAAATTGCCCGGGTGAACGAGCACATGTATAGAATCTATGCCTTTGCAACCTGCCGGCGTAGTAACAGTAAGAATAACCGTAGAGCTACTATCACCATTATATATGACATTAGTAGTAGTTGATGTTTCTAAATTAATTACCGGCGTCCAACTATAGGAATAGTTTTTGTACCATCCGGGGCTTACTGAAGAAATAATATGTATGGTATCCCATTCGCACAAAGTCCTGTCAGACCCTATTATAACAAACGGGTTGGGTTGTACGTCTATATTAAATGAATGCGCCATTGTCGGACAACCGGGGTATGTGCCGGTAATTGTATAAATAGCGGTTGTGTCAGGCTTTATAGACGGGTTGATCACAGAAATATTAGAAACACCTACAGTAGGGCTCCATACGTAAGTGAAAGAATCGCTTCCGTTTGCCCTTACTTGTATTGTATTACCAAGGCAGATGGACGTATCGGGATTGAAGAGTGAAAAATCGTTGGGCAGCGTAATTATTTTAACTGTATCATAGCCGTCGCAACCGATCGCTGTAGGGCTAACCCTCAAAACGTACTGAGTATTCCCAATAGCAGTTGGTGTGGATACAGGATTTAGAATTGTTGTGCCACTAAGATAGGTTCCCGGCGACCATAAATAAGTATACGTCTGGTTGCTGGGAGATATAACCGGATTGAACGGAACGCTCATACCAAGACATATAGTTTTGTCAGGACCAAGGTCAACAGTTGGAGCAAGATTAATCCCTATGGTAACACTATCATGCGCCGGATAACAGCCGGATAGCGGCATATTTACAACAACCTGATAAGTCGTTGTTGCCAGGGGTTTAGCCCAGGGGGTTCGGCTAAATGGATCACTTAATCCTGTAGCGGGTATCCATTGCACGTTTAATATGCTATCTGTGAAAACACTAAGTTGGATGGAATCATACTTACAAATGGAAGTATCATTATTCAATATCTGAACATATATAGAATCGTAAATGGTCATTAAAGTGCTATCAAATATAGGCGCTGTAGTACCGGCGCAAGCATAAGGTGAATAAATGTATAACATTACTGTTTTAGGACCTAAAGGAATGGGTTCATTAATGCCCTGAATATCCAATATCACAGAAGTATCACCCGCAGGTATTATGACACTATCCGGTATCAGGGTATAATCGCTGCCGTTTACAGCAGTACCGGCAATTAGAAAATGAATTACTAAAGGTGTAGGTTTTGCCACGGCGCGTGTAAACACAAACTCACCCGGCTGGCAACCTCTTACGCAATAATTCACCGGCTGTGTAAGACCACCACCGCCTACCGAAAATACTCCTGTATTCACAGAGTTTAAGCTACCTGCTTTCAGCCACACACCTGAATCGTAAACATCATCACTTGCATCACATACGCCTAATTTCAAATGGTAGGTATCGCATGGTGTTACAGCTGCAATCGCCGTCATTACTACAGTTAAACCATCGTAAGTAACGGATGTGCTGCTTGTATTATTCCTGAAATACGCCGGGAAAGGAGAGCCCGGGCCAACTGCATTGCAGGTAGAAATGCTATAACCCGAAGAGGCAGTGCCACTATTTACACTATTGATACTAACGGGAATATTGGTGCCGGGTACTAATGCGATGTTTGTTACTGCAGCATAGCCAGGGCCTGAAATAAAGAAACCGAAAGCATCATCAAAACTAGAACAAGTATATCCCGGATATTCTTCAGAACCGAAAACGTAATCAAACTTAATAGTGTCTCCCGCCGGCACAAAATCAAATTCAAGTACGCAGGCATCATGTGTTGAATTACCATTCGTTAATGTTGCAAGGTCTGCATCTCCGGCTGCTCCAAATCCATAACTGGCAAAGTTTGTAGCAGCGCTGTTGGTGCCATATTGCGAACCAACTGTTGCTGCGTAACCGCTGCTTAATACTACACCACTGTCCAAACCAAGATTGCTGGAGGTAACAACAAATATACCGTTGGCAAGTGTTGGGCAAGTAAGCGTTGGGTTCAATACTATGACACCGGTGCCTACCAACTCCTGTGCAAGGGCGGCGGCAGTTTGATTTGAGTTAACGGTGATCTGCGCATTACTTACTGCTGCAGATAAAACTAATAGAAGTGTGCTAACAAAAAGCCGGGAACAATTTGCTGCATTTGCAAGGTGAGTAAAGTTATTTCTTTTCATAGTCATGACTATTTTGACGGTGTCATATACATACAATAGACAGGCAAAGTTTACAAATGGTTTGAAAAAATGCCTATCTTTCTTTTTTATTTTTTCAAAAATAACATTAATATTAATATTTTGCAACAATATTTATGAAAGAGCTACTTTATTAATATTGTACTTTCGCATTCCTTTTTTTGCCAAACATTATGG
>Ga0206930_1181_pt1 | contig 9474 bp, 4 predicted proteins | sample Alteio_BWOrgHeat_20_FD_152939 | JGI IMG/M metagenome (GOLD analysis project Ga0206930, IMG submission 152939) | Enriched cells from forest soil in Barre Woods Harvard Forest LTER site, Petersham, Massachusetts, United States -... | ecosystem: Environmental > Terrestrial > Soil > Temperate forest > O... | reverse complement strand
TTTGATAGCGCATGAAAGGAGAAACCTTTGGCTGGCATTGATCGCCATTTTGATCAATGCATCAGTCAATTTGCTTGGCCCTCTTTTAATAGGGCATGCCATCGATAAATATGTTATACCAGGCAATTATCACGGTGTGCTTGTTTATGGCGGTATTTTGCTGGCTATGTATGCTTGTGGACTTGTTGCAAGTTATATGCAAACCAAAATGATGGGCGGGGTTGGTCAGCGTATGCTTTATACGCTGCGTAATGCCATATTCAATAAATTACAGCAATTGCCTGTAGCATTCTTTAACCAAAACAAGGCGGGCGACCTGATCTCACGGGTAAATAATGATACTGATAAGATCAATACCTTCTTCAGCCAGTCGCTGATGCAGTTTGTGGGCAACCTTGCCATTATGACGGGTTCGGGTATATTTTTGCTGTGTATCAATCTTAAATTAGGAGCGGCCACGATGTTGCCCGGATTGCTGGCGTGGATCATTACCAAAATACTATCAGGTTGGGTGAAAAGAAAGAATGCAATAAATCTGAAGAGCGTAGGTGGTATGAGCGCCGAGATACAGGAAAGCCTGAATAATTTTAAGGTGATCATCGCATTTAACCGTCGCGATTATTTCCGCAAACGTTTTGATGAAGCGAATAAGGGTAATTATGCTACCGCAGTTAAGGCCGGAATTGCGAATAATATTTTTCTGCCGATTTATAGTTTGCTGGCCAGTGCCGCGCAGTTAATTGTATTAGTGTATGGTATTTACCTAATATCTGTCAACGATTTTACAATCGGTTCGCTGGTGATTTACTTCTCTTATGCCAATAGCTTTTACAACCCTTTAAGGCAGCTGGCTACATTATGGACAAGCTTTCAAACTGCTATGGCAGGCTGGGACAGAGTATCGCAGATACTTTCGCTGGAAACCAACCTGGTGACAGTACAGGAGCAAGTAGCAGAACCCTCAACATCACTTCTGGAGTTCAGAAATGTACATTTCGCCTATCCGGGGGGTAACGAAATATTACATAATATCAATTTTCAACTGGAACGTGGGAAAACCTATGCCCTGGTTGGACCAACCGGAGGCGGAAAAACCACAACTGCATCCCTGATAGCGCGTTTGTACGATCCAACCCAGGGAACGATTCTGTTGAATGGGAGGGATATCCGTTCATATGAAGCCGAAGAGCGTACCCAAAAGATCGGTTTTATATTGCAGGAACCATTTTTGTTTACCGGCACGGTAAGGGAAAATATTCTTTATGGTAATGAGATATACAAGGATTATAGTAATGAGGAACTGGAAGAGGCTCTCAAAAATGCAAATCTCGAGAACCTGCTCGCTATCTTTGATAGGGGACTCGAGACAAATGTACTGTCGTCAGGCGATAGCATCAGTCTTGGCCAAAAGCAATTGATCGCCTTTATGCGGGCGGTATTGCGCAATCCTGAAATACTGATTCTGGATGAGGCTACCGCAAATATTGATACCATTACCGAGCAATTGCTCAGTGATATTTTACAGAATTTGCCTATAACAACAACACGTGTGATCATTGCGCATCGTTTGAATACGATTGAGAATGCGGATGAGATCTACTTTGTGAATTCAGGCGAAGTGATCAGGGCGGGCTCGCTGGACGATGCGATTGAACGGTTATTGCATGGGAAGAGGGTGAGTTAGGACCGTTGATTTTGTGTGATTGAATGATTTCGCTAATTGAATTTAATAGCGATGGGTTTAAAGGCATCGCTATTTTTATAGTTAAATTTTTTAACCATTGCGATCCAAAGGACTCCTTCGGAGGTGTTCCACATCGTTCCAGGTGTTCCAAATGTTCCACATGCTAAATGGAACACCTTAAATGGAATAACAAAGACTTACGAAGTTTTTAAAACTTCGTAAGTCTTTTTATCTGCAAGATTATATATCCCTCCGTACCACTTCACCTGTCTTCTTGTGTTTCAGGATGAGTTTCTTTTCGCCATTGGGTAGTACTTCTTCTTTTATCAAATGATATTCGTCGTCATAGGAGGCAAAGGCATGGGCCTCGGTCACGTCGGTTCGTCCGTGCCAGGTATCCAGTTGCACAGGTTCCCAGATGCCGGATTTTGCTGAGCGATATGCGGCATCTATAATCGAGTTTACTACGTAGCCATCATAAAAGGTTTCCAATGGCTCGCGCTTTTCTTCAATGGCCTCAAACATATCGGTAAACATGTGGCTGTAACCAAGCTCATGAACCTCATCCCCAACCGGAAACAACCAGCCGGAACTGGATTCGGCTTTTTCCGCAACGTATGCGCCGCCTTTGCCGGTGGTGAACATTTCGAAACCTGTGCGCATAAAATTGTTCAGCCAAATAGTTCCTTCGGTTCCCATTACCTCATCGCGCAGGTCCATACCGCCCCTGAAGCACCAGCTTACCTCGAACTGCCCGATGGCGCCATTGGCGTATTTTACCATGCCCACGGCATTGTCCTCAGCATCAATAGGGTGAACCTGCGTAGCTGCCCAGCACATAACCGAAACAGGCTTAATATCCTTACCGATAAAATTACGCGAGATCTCGATACAATGGCATCCCAGATCCACAATAGCGCCGCCACCTGATTTTTCCTTGTTCCAGAACCAATCGCTATGTGGGCCCGGATGAGTTTCCCTTGATTTTGCCCAAAGTATCCGGCCCAATGCACCTGATTTAACACTGCTGACAGACTTTAAAAATTTAGGAGTGTAACAGAGATCTTCCAGGTATCCGCCCATAATTCCGGCCTTTTCAACCATCTCCATCATCCGTTTTGCTTCTTCGCCGGTGCGCCCCAGGGGTTTGGTACATAAAACATGCTTACCGGCTTTAGCACACGCTTCAACAGCGGCCAGGTGCAGGTCGTTGGATAATGCGATCACTACCACATCCACTTCCGGGTGTTCAATAGCTTCCGCCATACTTGTAGTATAATGGGGCAGGCCATAATCCTTTGCAAATTTTTCTGCTTTATCCCCTGTGCGGGAATAAACGCTGTGCAGCGTGTCTTTTCTTCTTTGTCCGGCAAGTGAGTCGGCATAAAACCGGGCGATGAATCCCGAGCCGAGCATGGCTATTTTCATGTTAGTTGTATTGGTTGTAAATGTTGTATTGGTTATTATTCGCAGAGACGCAAAATTTGGCGTCTCTACTTTTCCCAGCCCGTATCTTTCAAAGCCGGGTCGTTTTCCTTTTTCAGGAAATCATTATCTGATAACGAACTTGCTTCCCATTCTAAAATGGCCTCATCAGGCACTATGTCCACAGGCGTTTTCCAAGATGTTGATGTCTCGTTATAAGCCAAATTTGATTGGGACGAGAAGCAGGAAATTACAGACCATCGCGGATGGTCGGACAAATTAGCTTCCGACCGGTGCAGCAAATTGCTATGGAAAAAAAGCGCATCACCGGGTTGCAGATCGCAATAAACCAACTCCATTGTTTTAAGCGCGTTATCCACCATTACCATATCGGCCCCCACCTGTTCGCCTGAAAAACCGTGGTTGATCCGGCCCAGTTTATGTGAGCCTTTGATCACCTGCAAACAGCCGTTTTCTTTATTGGCAGCTGTTAACGCCACCATTACACTGATCAGTTGATCAGGAAACATAAATTGATTTTTGTACCAGTAGCCATAATCCTGGTGCCATTCCCAGGCGCCGCCAACTTTCGGTTCTTTCTGCATCAGTTTGGAATGAAAATGACACACAGGCGATTCATTATCAAGCAACTGTGCCACAGATGAGATCATTTTTTTGCTTCGCGTCAGATAGCCGAACACATCATTACCCGGCGTAAACCACAGAGACAGTTTTGTTTTTTTACCACTAAGATCATTCAGATCAAGCGCGTTTTTGCGCATGGCATCATCGTCGAGCGCAGTTTTGTATAATTTGTTTATCTCAGCCTTTGAACAAAAATCTTTTATCAGCAAATAGCCATCACGGTTATAGTCAGCTATTTGTCCGGAAGTAAATGCTTTGGTTGCCATACGCCAGGTTTACAGGATAAAGCTATAATATTACCGCATTATTTGTCAAACCTTTTCTTAAAATTGTTTTAATTTGGCTTCATGTCAGATTTTAAACCCTGATGTATTATTAATTTTTTATTACTCCGTATTTATTTTTACACTTGTAAAAACAGACTCCTTATGCAAAGATATACCGGCCAAAAAAGAATTTTAGTAGCTACCGATTGTATCATATTTGGATTTGATGGCTGGAATTTAAAACTACTATTGGTACAGCGTGCCATTGAGCCAGAGCGAAATAAATGGAGCCTGATGGGAGGGTTTATACAACCGTCCGAATCACCTGATGATGCGGCGATACGCGTACTTGAACAACGAACCGGGCTGAAAAATATCTACATGGATCAGTTTCATGTATTTGGCAGGCCTGATCGCGATCCGGTTGAAAGAACGCTCTCGGTAGCTTATTACGCATTGATCGATATTCATCAATATGAAAAGCAAATTAACGATGAATATCATGCTGAATGGTTTTTGTTAAATGAATTACCCGACTTGATATTTGACCATTCTGAAATGGTAAAACTGGCCAAGCGCGAATTGATGTATAAGGCAGCACTCCACCCCATATTATTTCAATTACTGCCCGAGAAATTTACTATCCCTCAATTACAGGCACTTTATGAGGGAGTTTATCAAACCGAATTTGACGACCGCAATTTCAGCCGGAAGTTGTTATCGACAGGCTTACTGGTAAAATTGCCCGAAAAGGATAAGTTATCATCCAAAAAAGGCGCATTTTATTATCAGCTCGACCAATCACATTATAAGGATAACTTCGAGTCGTTTTTGAATTTGGTGCCGAATCCTGATAAATTCTTTTAATCTATGTAGAGACGCAAGATTTTGCGTCTCTACTATAAATCTTCCTGATCAAATGAATTTAAAGAGGTTGATAATTCTTTTCTATTTGATTGGTTCCTGTGGGGTCATCTCCGCCCAAACCATCAAACAAACCATTAATTCCAATTGGGAGTTTTTTAAGGGCGATATTGCCGGTTTCCCAACGCAAAAATCTGCTGATATCAAATGGGAAAAAGTATCTATCCCACATAGCTGGAACGTAATTGACGTAACTGATGATGAGCCGGGGTACTATCGTGGTGTTAGCTGGTATAAGAAAATAGTTTACACCTCCGCCTCATGGAAGGGTAAAAGCGTTTATTTATATTTTGAGGGGGCGAACCAGGTAACTGAAGTTTATGTGAATGGCAAGTTTGTGGGTAAGCACATTGGCGGTTATACAGCATTTAGCTTTCAGATCGGCCAGTTTCTCAATTATAATAACGAAAACTTATCTGCAAACGAGATTGAGGTCAAGGTAGATAATAGTCACAGTGAAAGCATCCCGCCTTTAAGTGCGGATTTTACATTTTTTGGCGGTATTTACCGCGATGTTTATCTCGTCACAACTGATCCTGTGCATTTCAACCTTGATAGTAATGCTACCAACGGTATCAGAATTAAAACACCGCATGTAAGCAATAATGATGCTGATGTATCGATCAATGGCTCAATAACCAATGCTTCGACTGATAAACAGGTGATAAAGATCACATCTTCAATTATAGGAGCAGATGGCAAGCCCGTTAAGGATATACTAACAAAGATTAGCGTACCAGCCAAAGCCACCATCAGTTTCAATCAGGAAATAAAGGGTATAGTAAACCCGCATTTATGGTCGCCGGATGACCCGTATTTGTATCATTTAGTTAGTAAAATAATTGATGCGAAGGGCAATGTGCTTGATGAGGTAATGAATCCATTAGGATTGCGATGGTTTAAATTCGATGCAGCAACAGGCTTTTATTTAAACGGTAAATCAGTAAAACTGATAGGAGCAAACCGCCACCAGGATTATAAAGGCATGGCTAATGCCGTTCCCGATGTCATACATGAGAATGATATCGCATTGCTAAAGGGAATGGGCGCCAACTTTATACGCATATCACATTATCCTCAGGATCCGGCTGTATTGGAGGCTTGCGACAGGCTGGGCTTGTTAGCATCTATCGAGATACCCATCGTCAATCGTGCTACGCAAAGTGAGGAGTTTACGGCTAATTGCCTGCACATGCAGAAGGAAATGATCGACCAGAATTACAATCATCCCAGCATCATCATTTGGGCCTATATGAACGAGGTGCTGTTAGTGCCGAGGTACAAGCGGGATTCTCCTGAGCAGTTAAGTTACTTTAAAGATGTTGCTGCACTCGCTCAAAAATTGGATGACCTGACACGCAAAGAAGATCCAGCCAGGTATACTATGATATCCTGTCATGGCGATTTTGATCGTTATTATAAGGCCGGTATCACCGGAATTCCACAAATTATCGGGTGGAATTTATACTACGGCTGGTATGCGGAAGGCTTTGAGGGCTTTGGCAAGTTCCTGGATCATCATCACGAAGTGTTGCCGGGTAAGCCTGTGATCGTAACGGAGTATGGCTGTGATGGGGATACCCGGCTGCACAATTTTGAACCCGAACGCTTCGATAAAACCATTGAATATGAAACGCTTTATCATAAAAAATACCTGAAGGATATTATGGATAGGCCTTTCGTTTCGGGCGGGGCATTGTGGTGTTTGGTCGATTTCAGTTCAGAGGGCCGTATTGACGCTGCACCGCATGTAAATACAAAAGGTATGGCTACTTCGGAGCGCGTACCAAAGGACGTTTACTTTTATTATCAAGCCAATTTGTTAAAACAACCATTTATTAAGATCGGCTCGCATAACTGGACCTTGAGGGGCGGTATAGGGGATAAGGATATGAGCTGTACACAGCCAGTTGAGGTTTACACTAACCTGCCCGAAGTTAGTTTGTGGCTGGATGGGAAATTGATTGGCAAACAAACGGTTCATGATAAAGTTGCCACATTTAATGTACCATTTAAAAATGGAGTTAATCAATTAAAGGCTTCGGCAAAGGTTAATGATATTGATTATGAGGATTTAATCACTATAAATTTCAAAATGGTGCCGGGTGACCTGCATAATAGCATTTTGCCTTTTAATGAGATCAATGTTAGTCTTGGTGATAAGCGATTCTATATCGACGATAAATTGAAGCAGGTTTGGCTTCCTGAAAAATCATACGAACCTGGTAGTTGGGGGTATGTGGGCGGACACATCTTCAGTATGCAGGGAAATACTTTGCAAACTTATGGCACAAACAAAGACATACTCGGTACAGATTACGACCCGATATACGCCACGCAAAGAGTAGGTTTGAGTGATTTCAAACTGGATGTACCAGATGGCAAATATGAGGTAAACCTGCTTTTTGCTGAATTGCTTTCAAAGCAGGAACGTGAAGCACAGCCCTACAATTTAAACAATACTACCAAAACCGATGCTGCATCTGAACGTAGTTTTGATGTGTTGATTAACGGACAAACGGTAATTGATAAATTAGGGAACGATAATTATCTTGAGCCTGCTCGTGCTTTTTCCACAAGGGTCACCATTAATGTTACAGGAGGAAAAGGGATCGATGTTAACTTTAAACCAATAAAAGGCGAAACCATATTGAATGGCATCCAGGTAAAGAAAGTGTTTTGATCATTATTCTAGTGTCTTTGGCAGTTTAATAATAAAAGTAGTACCCTTTCCCGGTTCAGACTTTATGTCGATGGCACCGTGGTGATCCTCAATTATGCCAAATACTATCGATAGGCCCAATCCTGTGCCCTCGCCAACATCCTTCGTTGTAAAAAACGGTTCAAAAATACGTTGCCTTACCTCGCTGCTCATTCCGATACCGGTATCAGTAATTTGTATCGTAATATCATCAGGGTGGTCGGTAGTTGTTATGGTTATACTCTCATTATCCTGGTGCTCTTTGGCTTTTATAGCCTGGATGCCATTGTTAATCAGGTTCATTAGAACCTGGTTGATCTTCCCCGGATAGCAATTTAAAAGCTCCAGCTTATTAAGTACGGGCTTAATTTCGATGTTATAAGGTATGGAGCTCCGGAGTAATATCAGGGTATTCAATACAGCTTTATTGATATCAATTGGCTTTAATATCAGCTCATCAGTGCGGCTGAATGTGCGCAGGCTTTGTACAATTTCAGTGGTCCGGTTTGCACCCTCTTCAATGCCATCAAGCAGACTTAGGATCTCTTCCTTTAGAAAATTAAGGTCGATATTTTGCTTATACTCATTGGCGTGTGCAAGCAGCTCTTTCTTATCGGGATTTTCCCCTGCTTCCCTGTATTTATCAAGCAGTGAAAATATTTCAAGGAAATCGAGCCGCAATGGTTTTACGTTGGAACCCACAAAATTTATCGGGTTGTTAATTTCATGTGCTACCCCGGCAGTTAACTGTCCAAGCGAAGCCATCTTCTCAGTTTCTATCAGCTTCATTTGGGTTGATTTAAGATCCTCAATGGTTGCCGAAAGGTTTTGATTGGTTTGAATTAATTCCTGCGTACGTGCATTTACATCGGTTTCCAGTATAATATTTTGCTGGGTTATCAAGCGCTCATTCTCCTTGGCAATGGTGAGTGAAAGCAATTGGGATTCATTGTTCTGGCTACGGTAAAAATTGATCTTATCCGCAAGCGCAACTGAAAATAAGATGACCTCCAAAATTGAGGTATAAATAATAATGTTTATAGTAAAGTCATTGTATGGAATGAAACCTTTACTCCGCGCAATGGAAAACAACATAGATATCAGGAATACTCCCCAGGCTATCATAAAATATTTGCCCGGTTTAAAGCCCTTGAAATATAAAATGGCGCCGGTCAATAAGAGGGCGATCGAAACTACAGCAGCTCCAATTGTTATCAGGCTGTAGGCTATAGCCACCTTGCCTATAATAATTGCAATAAACGCTGCTATGTATATGGCATAAAGCAAATAATAGTATTTAAAATAAGGCTTTATGTTTTCCTTTAATTGCAGAAACTCAGCAGTAAACAATAGCATGAAGTACCCAAAAAATACCCTGGCTATGGGTATATAGTAATTGTTTAAAACAATCCTGTTATCCGTCATCAGGTTGTTCCCATAACCCCGTAGTAATACTTGTGTTACCCCCAATGAAATAATGTAAAGCACATAGTACAGATAGCTTTTATCACCAACAGTGATAAAAAGCAGAAAATTGAACAGGGTCATTACCAGGATAACACCAATAAAGCCCCCCATTATGATGTTTTCAAAGCTTACCTTTTTGGCAAACTCCTCAGCACTGCTGATCTCTATGGGAATTATTGTCGAGGCATTGCTTTTTATTCGTAAATAAATGGTGCGCGATGAATCAGGAGGAATGTTGCAATTGATGAGTGTGAAATTCTGGGTAGCGGGCTTTGTATTGTTTGAGGTGCCGCTTGCTGATAAATTTACAACGTGACGACTAACAGGATCAACATAATACAGGTCGAAATTATCAATTACAC
>Ga0206930_1180_pt1 | contig 9589 bp, 9 predicted proteins | sample Alteio_BWOrgHeat_20_FD_152939 | JGI IMG/M metagenome (GOLD analysis project Ga0206930, IMG submission 152939) | Enriched cells from forest soil in Barre Woods Harvard Forest LTER site, Petersham, Massachusetts, United States -... | ecosystem: Environmental > Terrestrial > Soil > Temperate forest > O... | reverse complement strand
GTAACTGCTGCCTTATGTGGTGCAGTTATGTTCTTTACTAATCGTGGTAAAAAACAAGCTGTTGAAATTTTACCTCCCACTGAGAAGAAGTCTGAAGAGGATATATCTGCTAATAATAATCGTGGAGAATATAGTTCAAATCACGCTGATAAAGTTATTAAAAGTAAGAATAAGGCTTCTACTTCTGCTTCTGTATAGCGCTATTATTAGGTTTCCACCGATGATTAACTATCTTTGGTGGAAACCTAATTTTTAAGATTCCTCTGCGCGTCGCTCCAATACATATAAATCAAAAATATCCAAGTAAACTCTAATGGCTTCGATTATCCTATCGCAATCAGCTTCTATCGTTGGCGGCTATATGGCTGGGCCTATGGGGGCTGCTATTGGTTATGGGCTTGGTGGGTTTTTTGGCAGTCAGATTGATAATGCATTATTCGCTGGTAAAGATACCTATAGCCATGGTGCCAGATTAGAAAATCTTGGAGTTCAAAGCTCTACTTATGGGCGCGTAATTCCTGTTGTGTATGGCACTATGCGACTTGCTGGTAATATTATCTGGGCTAGGCCATTACAAGAACATAATATCTACGAAGAAACTGGCAATAAAAATGGTCCATCAAACATACATACAGATTATAGTTATAGCGCGACTTTTGCCATTGCTATTTGCGCTGGACCAATTGATGGAATTTTAAGAGTATGGGCTGATAACATTCAGCTTGATGCTGGGCTTGGCAATTACCGGCTATATAAAGGCGATGAGATACAAGCGCCAGATCCATTAATTGAGAGTTTTGAGGGCATAGGCAAAGTCCCAGCCTATCGTGGTGTTGCTTATGTAGTGATTGAACAGCTTCCACTTGCACAGTTTGGTAATAGGATTCCAAATTTTACCTTTGAAATTAAGCAAACCCATTTGGCTAACCTACTATAAAATCTAACCATGTCAGTTCCGTATTTATAAAATTCTTGAATCATTTTTTTTCCTTTTATTTAGAGTTATTATATTAAGTTCGTATTTTTATTAATTTTTGCTAGAGAGATATATTATATATAGATATTCAAGTAAAGCTAATTGATTAGCACTTGCTTACCACCCCGACACTTCGTCCGTCGCCCTGTGACTAACGACACTTAGCTAGTCAAAGACTAGCCTTAGTGTCGTTTGATCACAGGGTCCATAAAATAACCATAAAAACATATTTGTCTAATTAGCTTTACCATATTATGGACCCTGCAGTCAAGCTGCAGGGCGACAAAATGTCGGGTGGTAAGTTAGCACTTGCCAAATTTAATCTGAGATATTAGATTCATTTCCTATATATATAATTAGAGGACCTTAAGATGATCCGCATTATCAAACTATTTCTTATCACCATAATACTTAATGGTTGTGCCACGCTTAATCCTTTTATACCAACCCCAGCTCTACCACCTAAACCTGAACCAATTAAACATGTTGATGTGGCATTAGTACTTGGTGGAGGAGGATCAAAAGCCATTGCTCATGTGGGGGCACTCTCTGTGCTTACCGATAATTTAATTCCAATTGATATGATCGTTGGAACCAGCGCCGGTAGCGCTATTGGTGCCATGTATGCTGATAATCCCAATCCAGAGCTTATCCGGCAAAAAATGATAAAACTTAACAAATGGGAAATACTTGATCCGTCTTTTGTTGACTCAGCACAGATGCTAACCGCGCTTAAAGGTCCAATACGAGGCGAACTTTTTGAGAAATATTTATATGAAAATATTGAAGCCAAATTAATCGAACAGTTAAAAATTCCATTAGTAATTGTTACAGTTGATATATTAAATAATGAAGTATATTTAATCCGCAGCGGCCCTATAGCCCCAGCAATTCACGCTTCCTCAGCCATACCACCAATTTTTACACCCGTGAATCTATATGGCCGTACCTTGGTTGATGGCGGCGTTCTACACCCAGTACCGGTAAAAATCGCCAAGCAATTTAACCCTAAACTAATTATTGCTATTGATATTGGTACCAAAGCACCAAAAGAACCTCTCCGCAATATGATTGACCTTACTTACCGCTCAATCTGGCTTTACTATTATGAATTATCTCGTATGCAGTCAGCACTGGCTGATATTGATATTCATCCGATTCTAGATGGGCACGGCACTTTTGAAGATCATAAAAAAGAAGATCTTTACAATGAGGGCAAAAAAGCAGCTTTAGCGGCACTGCCTAAGATTAGGCATAAACTTAGGGAACTTGGGATTCCACTACTTCAAAAAACCTATAAATCCGGGCCACCCTGGACCACCACTCATCGCTAAACCTATGCTCCACTACCCTCTTACATGGCGCATAAGCATGAATAATGCTGTCTCCTGCAAAAAATGCCAAATGCTGTGGATTTCCAGCAAAATTTAGTAATAAAATATCTGCTGGCTCTATAAAATCAACCCTAATTAAATGCTGATCTAGCCCCTGTTTAAGTTTATTACTATCTGGTCTATGGCTATAATATTCAATCTCAATATCAGAAATTAGCATACCTTGACGCGAGTAAATCCCAAGCTCCAGAGCCACACCAATAACTAAGCCCAAACAATCGCAACCAACATGTTTAAGCCTGGCCTGGTGATGGAATGGTGTGGCTAACCACCGGCGGGCAGTAGTGATGATTTGAACCCTAGAAGACACGCCCTCCTCCCCGAAATGTCACCCGCTGGCTAGTGAATCTTGGCGAGTCAAAGACGAGCCTAGATGAAACTTGACCAGGGGGCCCATTAATAATATAAATTATTTATGAAAACATATTATGTTTATATCCTAGCTAGCAAGCCTTATGGCACGCTTTATATAGGCGTGACTAGTGATCTAAGAGTATATGAACATAAAACAAAAGCAGCAGATGCAAGCTTTACTGCTAAATATAGCATAAATCAGTTAGTGTATTTTGAAGAAACTAATGAAATTTATTCAGCTATAAGTCGTGAAAAACTTTTGAAAAAATGGAATCGTGATTGGAAAATAGATTTGATAAATAAGTTTAATCCTAATTGGAAGGATTTATATGAAGATTTTTTTAAATAATAATGGGCCCCCGTGTCAAGTGAAGCTAGCTTTCGCTTAAGCTAAAGCAGCTTCACTAGCACGAGGGTGACATTTCAAACTATTCTTCCTTAGTTTCTTCTTCCTCGTTATTATGCCATTTGCGCTCACTATAAGGCCTTCTAACCCGCATTTCATATCGTTTGTTTTTAGCAGCAAATATGGTGCTAACCATCATAGAAACAAATCCACTAACAGCAATCGCCATAGCTAACATATTATCTTTCAATATTTCACTAGCATATAATGATGCAGCAAGTACACCCATCGCTACAAATACTCCACATACTTGCCCCAAACGATGGCTTTTACCATAAGCTACTAACGCTTCATTCTCCCATTCATGGCGATGAGATTGCTCATATTCAGCCATTTCAATTAAACGATCCGCAGCGCCTTCTGAAATCTCATCATAAGCACGTAAAATTGAAGGTGGAGGCAATATTGCATGTGGCTTTCTACGACCAAATTTTCCATCAAAACTTCTTTTGCCACGATATTCGTTATTGTTATATTCTTTTTTATAATACACTTATTTGCCCTCTTTATCATATTTAGCTATAGCTTGGTTAATATCCTCACCAATATTATACCAATCATTAGTCAAAGACTTATCTTCATGAGAATAAGGATATGAAGTAAAAAATGACGGCAAAATCGCCGCATATGAGGCAAGTCCTTTAAAAAAATTAGCTATTATTGATGTAAGTTTTTTCATCATGATTCCTATTTTGTTATGATTATCATACGTAAGCTAAATGATTATAGTAAATAATGCAAGAAGATATGTGAGACTTTTGATTTTATGATAACTTAAAGCCCAGGTAAATGTGGTTCGCCACGAAAATTAACCGCATTATTAAATTTATCCACACAAGTTTTAAACTCCTTATTACAACCAGCAATAATTTGATAGCAATCCCCTATAGAGATATTAAAACTAGCTGGCATAAAAAATGTCACCTGGCCCAAAGTATATTCCTTAACTTCAAAACACTTGGCCGTATTTGGGCCAGTTGTAAATATCACCTTACCTTCATTATAATAACCTGCACTTGCGGTTAATTTTTGATCATAAAAATTAGAATTGCTCTCTACCCGTTCCACCTGGCCATGGGTGGTGTAATCTTTGGCATTTAGCTTACATTTTTTATCGCAAAACAGTGCTCTACAATTATTAGAATAGCGCTCTCCTAAATCTGTAGATAATTTTTTGGTTAAACCCATAACCTCAAATATGAATTTTTGTTGTTTGATGGTTATAGCACCGAGATAACCACGACTTAGGATAATTTTACCATCATTTGGTGCCTGGTAATTTACCATAAATACTAGTAATTCAGCCGAGTCATAACTACCTGCCAGCAATTCTTTTTCCTCAATCAAATTTGACTCTAACATGCCCTCTATTTCAAAATTACCTATGCTATTTGCTTTGCTATGCACCGCACTGCGGCTAAAGCCACTAGAGGCCAAATAGGTGAGATTATCTATTACTATATCATTTGAAGCATCACAAAAACCAAGGGTTTTTCCATTGATAAGAGTTAGCTTAAAACAAGTGGCAAGGGTGGTTAGCTCTCCATTAATATGGTTTTGTAGTGGTATTGATATTTTGCGCATTACGTTACTGTCACCCTCGTGCTAGTGAAGCTGCTTTAGCTTAAGCGAAAGCTAGCTTCACTTGATACGGGGGCCCATTGATAATATAAATTATTTATGAAAACATATTATGTTTACATCCTAGCTAGCAAGCCTTATGGCACGCTTTATATAGGCGTGACTAGTGATCTTATTAAAAGAGTATATGAACATAAAACAAAAGCAGCAGATGCAAGCTTTACTGCTAAATATAACGTAAATCAGTTAGTTTATTTTGAAGAAACTAATGAAATTTATTCAGCTATAAGTCGTGAAAAACTTTTAAAGAAATGGAATATGGACCCCCTGGTCAAGCTTCAACTAGACTCACCTACGGTTCGTCAAGTTTCGCTAGCCAGAGGGTGACATTGATTGCTATTCCACCTACATCACCTCAACCAAAGCTATCTCTTGCCAGCTATAGCTACCATAATTATCAAGCACTGTAGATAATTTATCAGTATCAAACCGCACCGGTACATCAAATTCAAAATCAGCACTCACAGATTTTAATGGAATAGATTTTAGAGTTATCAGCCCGCAAGTCACATCGATATTGAAATTATGTTCTAGTACGCCATCGACATAAATTACCACCGTGCCAGCTACAGGCTTTGTTATAATGCGCGTGCTTACTACGGAACCACTGATATAGTTTTTTACCAATTGGAAATTATAATCATCTAACTTTTTTAAATCCTGACCCACAGCTTTGTAATCACTGAAATCCTTATACCTAAACCCAATTGCACGACCCTGACGTGCACGAAAAAAAGCAATCAGCTCATCAAGTTCGGCCTTAGTTTTAACGCCGCCTGCCACATTATACCTAGCCCTTGCCTGCATCCAGTTAATATTACGCTGCTCATAGCCGTTATTCATAGTGATTACGTCAGTAGAATAGCACGGGCCTCCGCTTGAACCATAGGCAATGCTATCTGGAAACCGGATTTCAACAAAGTGGTGCATCAGCCCCCCAAGTCGCCCTGCGGCCCCGCCGCAGGGTCCATACAATAGTAATAATCATACTCACCTCTCCTCTTGAGTCTTGATAATATCCCTTCTCTTCATATCATGCTTAAGAGACACCGCTCCCCTCACCTTGCGCCTAGAGGCACACACCATCCACCTGCGTTGCTCCTAGAGGCTTAACCACAGGGTCCATACAATGGTGCAAAAAAGGGTGGACCCTGCAGTCAAGCTGCAGGGCGACGCGTGTGGGATGATAACTCTACTCAAATTCAAGTTGGCTAGGATGTAGGGTAAATGTTATGTTATCCTCTTCCCGAACCTTTTTGATTTGCTTTTGCTGTTGCTGTTGCTGCTGCTATTGCTTCTTGTGCTTCTTTAGATGGCTTGCTTGTATCATCTTTAGACGAAGCTTTTGCATCTTTTGCAATTTGAGCAGTCTTCTTATCAGGATCTTGTGATGGCCCCCCAAGCGCTACTCTCTTATCTTCAGTCTCACTTATAACACTAGCCCCTATAGCAGTACGCATTGCCTTATCCTGACTATCATGCCCTATTGGCACTGAATTCCTGCGTTGAAGCTTTGGTGTATCGAATTTCATAAATGCTGGCTTTTGTTCCTCTTGCACAGATTTAGGCGGTTCATAAGGCTTATCTTCTTGCGTAGCCTTAGTAGCTTCTTGCTCCGTACGTTGTTCTTCACCCCATCTTTCTTTAACTTTATTAGGATTTATTTGTGGGAGCTTATCAACAGGTAGCTTAGTATCTTTCACAACAGTGACTGGTGGAGGCGCTTCTGTTGTTTTAGAATCTGCAGGAAAATTAAGATTACCACCATTTATCAATTCAGCAGCTATCTCCTCCTCACGTCCAGGTTTAGGTTTATCAGTTTCCTCCATAGGTTTTGCAGAAACAGCTCCTCCTTGTTTTTTTTCATCTTGTTGTGGTTTCGCATTTACATTAATAGTGGTTGTTTTTTGTTCCCTACCTGGTTCAAATGTCCTAGCTGGTTGCTCATCTGTAAAGTGTTCGGTCTTTTCGGTATGTGTTTCTAGCTTTTCATTACTAACAGTAGTTAAATTTGATGTTGAAGGTAATGAGCTGCTACTATCTGGCACAATCGGTTGAGGTTCATTATTAACTATAGTCTTATCTGCATTAACTTTTGAAGTTGTTGAAGGTAATGAGCTGCTACTATCAGGCACAATCGTATCAACACTATGCTTATTTTTATGTGACTCACGAAGCAACTCTGCTGCCTGCTGTGCACGGAGATCGCTGGCTGAAGGTGAGGCAATTTCATTATTTGTAGCCGCCAACACTTCCATCACAGGTTGTTGTTCTGGCTGTTTTGTAGATTCAGGAATACTACCTATAGCTGCATCAAGTTCTTCTGAATGTTTTTGGGATTCTTCCTTCTCTTCTCGCGAATGGCTTGTAGCAGTTAATGAAGGTAACTTATTACTAATAGGTGCAGTAGTAGTAATAGGAGTATCCATAGTTTTTTGTTGCTGAACGCCTCTTATTGGCGGCAGGCTACTAAGGCTCGTATTTGGTGTTTGCGTAGTAGTATTAACATTATTATTCTTATTTTCATCGGCAACAGATGGAGAAATAATTGGTTTTTCTGTAGTTGTTACAGATGATTGGATATTATTATCTGGCACAACCGGTTCACTTTCATTTTTAACTATAGGCTTATCTGCATTTGCAGCTAATGTGCTTTCAATAGGCGATTCTACTGCAACAGTTACCTTACGATCTTTTCCAGCTTCTGGAGCTTGATTTCCATTACTCTGATCAAAGTTATAAAACTCATTGTTGGGGTCGAGGATAACACCATCCTTTGGCTTTAATGATTCTTCACTTGTAGCTTTCCCATCAAATTTATCATCTAATTCATCTGTAGATGGTATAGCTGTAGCTACTGTGCTTGTGGAAACTGATGCAGTAGGTGAAGTTTGCTGTTCTTCTTGGGTAACTTTTGTGCTTGAATCCTGTTCTGTAGTGGCTAGCGTATTTGCTGCTTGCGTATCAAGGCTTTGAGGTGGTCTAGATTGATTGAACTTCAACGGAGGAAGATTTTTTTTACCAGTAATATTGGGAGCTGAATTTCCTTCAAGAGTAGGAGATGTCACTGATTCTGCTGTCTTAATCACAGTTAAATTAGGTAATTCTTCAGAAGGATGTGGTTGTGTTGTAGAAATTACCTCAGATGTAGTTGGAGATGGTACATTACTATTAATAGGTGGAGTATTTAAAATGGTGGCACTTGGCTGTTTATCAATATTAGTTTCTTGATTTATGGGTGTAATTTGCTTACGTTGTTCTATTTGTTGCCTTTCAACTGATTCATCTAACGATCTGTTAGCTTCAGCAAAATCATCATGGGATGCTGTATTTTCTACTGCATTTTTGGCTTTTTCTGTATTCACTTCTGTACCCACAGTTAAAACACTGGGATCTTGTTTTACAATATGTGTTTTAGGAGAATCCGGCCCGTTTTGATCTGTAGTAGTGTTCAGAGTATTTACCTCTGTGGTAATTGGTGGTAATGTTGTTCTATTAGATTTATCAACATTTAGGTCCGTTACTATATCTGTATTAGTTACATTTTGTTGACTAGAAATATCAGTTTTTGGGGCATTAGTATTTGATTGTGTATTGTTTAATCTATTTTCTTTTAACTTCTCAGACAACTTTCTTTTTGGTACTACATTAGATTCGGTTGCTGCTATAGGCCGCGTATTAATAACTTCGTTATTTTGTTGAACTTCATTAGTTTGAGAAATTGTTGTAGTAGAGGGGGTGTCTAATTTAGCATTATTTAAATTAGTTGTTTGTATAGTTGCTGATGTTTGCTCTGTATTTTGTGTGGCTGCAGAATTTAATAAAGGTGATTGTACGGGCGTAGTTTTGATTTCAGTATCTTTATTTTTATCTGACTCAGTTGTGTTGATAGTTAGATTCGATGTAGGTGTAGCTAGTTCTGCTTGACCTAAAGCATCTAATACGCTAATCGTTATGGGAGATTCTCTTCCATCTTGTGGTAGAGGAGAGCCTGGTTCAATGGGAGTTTGAGTTCCTGAAGGCGTATCTCCCCGAGATCCAGGAACACTTCCTTCTCTAGATCTTAAAGTATTTGCTGCATATTCTTTATCTAGCTTTGTTGTATCAAATTCCAAAGTAGGTATATTACTTGCCGTTGCTGCTGTTACTGGTTCGAAACTAGATTCATCTCGAGATGCTGGAGCGCTAGATGTAGGGCTTACTGAAGTTGAGTTATCTGCTGAATTTAGCGTAGTTGCAGCTCTATTTATTGGTTGTTGTTGTTGCAGCGTATTATTATTTAGGTTAAGGAGGTTATCCTGGTTTTTATTAGTTTGAGAGTTAACTGATGAATCCAGTGTTGCAGCTCTTTTAAATTGAGGTCGATTATTATTTGGGATATTGTGCTCAGTTTGAGAGTTAATTGGTGAAGGTGTAACTATAGGAGGTTGAGGTTTCAGCGTAGTTTTGCCAAGGTTATTATTATTTATATTAGAGACTACTTTATTACTCGCTAGATTATTGTTTTGTAGATTTTGATTAGTTGTTATTGGCTGTTGATGCTGTGGTGTTTGTATAAAACTACCTTGCCGACTTAATGGATTTGGCGTGTTAATGCCACTGGATGGAATGCTTGGAGATGGGCTTGGGACTGTAACTTTTTTTCCAAAACCTTTTGAAAATGCATTAGATATTTCTTGTTGGGTAGTTAAATCAAGATCTATTCTTTGATCTTGATCAACTCCTGCTCCTTTAGCCACGTTAATCTTAACATCATCATCTAGACTTTGAGATGTATCTTGACTTTTACCTATATTTTTTAACTCTGTTGCTAACTCT
>Ga0206930_1178_pt1 | contig 9800 bp, 11 predicted proteins | sample Alteio_BWOrgHeat_20_FD_152939 | JGI IMG/M metagenome (GOLD analysis project Ga0206930, IMG submission 152939) | Enriched cells from forest soil in Barre Woods Harvard Forest LTER site, Petersham, Massachusetts, United States -... | ecosystem: Environmental > Terrestrial > Soil > Temperate forest > O... | reverse complement strand
GTCAACAACCACTACACAGGCAGAAAGAAAAATTAAGCTAGAGCAACTCCATGAACAATTGGACAGTAAATTTAAACCAGCAGCCCCACAATCTACAGAACCAAACGTTCCTTTGGCTCCTGCTATAATAGAAAAGATATATCCGGATGTGTATAAAGAAAAAACTCCAATTAAAAAAGGACATGTATCAAAAGTACAAAACTTATTCATAAAAGCCCATCTTTCCCATATGGAAATTGTACATGATAAAAAAGAGCTAAACGAAACTGATTTAATGAGTTTATCCGCTGTTACCAATGAAGTTAAAAAAGGGCTAGAGGAACTAACGAACAGTAAGGCATTGGTTAAATTAGAACAAAAACAACAAGGAAAAGAATATATTTATGGTGGTGGTGATACCGGACAGCCAATGTTTAAATACACACTACAAAATGGGCAAATGGAGCTTAATAAAGATAACAAGCACACCGGACAGGTGGTGTTGCAACGTAAAGGTGATAAAACCAAATCAGATATATTTACATTTAGGGATGGTAAAATAACTTCCATTTTAAGTGATGCCCCTCCTCCCACAAGAGAAAATTGCTTCTTGTTTAATGAGGTAGAAAAATATGAGAAACAGCATAAAATGGTGTCACCGCGCGAGTTATATGATATAGATAACTCAGCTAATTTTGCCATTAGCACAGCACGCTTGAAATTTAACGCAGAGCATAAGGATCAAGACAAAGCTCCAATGGGTATGAATAATCCGGATAAGAATAAAAATATAACTTTCCCAGGTAATGAACCTAGGCGTTAAATTAGCTTTTTCTTTAATATCTCATTAACTAGCTCAGGGTTAGCCTTGCCGCCAGATAATTTCATCACCTGTCCGACAAAAAATCCAAATAGCTTATCTTTACCTGATTTATATTCTAGTATTTTTTCTGGATTATCAGCAAGCACACTGTCAATAACTGCCTCAATCGCCCCTGTATCTGTAACTTGCTGCAAGCCTTCTTTTTCAACGATACTAGCGGCATCCTCTCCCGTCTCAAACATAGTATCGAAAACCTGCTTAGCAATTTTGCCAGAAATTGTGTTATTGCTAATTAAAACTAGCAACCCACGTAATTTATCCGGTGTAATTTTTGTCTCTGATATCGTTTGATTATTTTTATTCAACCGGCCAAATAATTCCGCGCTAATCCAATTTGCCGCAAGTTTCGCATCACTATCTTTTGCTACTAACTCAAAATATTCTGCCGTCTCTTGATCTGCCACTAACACACTTGCATCATAATTGGATAAATTCATATCATTAATATAACGTGCTTTCTTTTGATCTGGTAATTCTGGTATTTCCTTTTTTATTTCATCAACAAATTCTTGGGTTAAAATTAGCGGTAATAAATCAGGATCAGGGAAATAACGATAATCCATCGCATCTTCTTTTGAGCGCATAGTGCGTGTTTCATTGGTGCCTGCATCAAATAACCTGGTTTCTTGACTTACAGACTGCCCAGATTCGATTAACTCAACCTGACGCTCTGCCTCATAATCAATCGCACGAGTAATATTACGGATCGAGTTAAGATTTTTAATCTCGCACCTAGTTCCAAGCTCACCGCCCGGCTTTCTTACTGAAACATTGGCATCGCATCTAAGTGATCCTTTTTCCATATCGCCATCACAACTACCTAAATAGCGCAATATGGCACGGATTTTTTTCATATATTCACCAGCCTCATAGCTTGATCTCATATCTGGTTCTGATACTATTTCCATCAATGCAATTCCAGCCCGGTTTAAATCGATATAGCTATATTTAGGGCTATGTTCATGCAAGCTTTTGCCAGCATCTTGTTCTAAATGTAATCTAGTAATCCCAATGGATTTAGTTGATCCATCCGCTAAATCTATTACTAACTCACCCCTGCCTACAATCGGATCAAGAAATTGTGAAATTTGGTAACCTTGTGGCAAATCCGCATAAAAATAATTTTTACGGTCAAATATTGATTTAAGGTTAATCTTAGCATTAAGCCCTAGTCCGGTTTTAACTGCTTGTCTCACACAATATTCATTTATCACTGGCAACATTCCAGGCATTGCTGCATCAACTAATGATACTTGTGAATTAGGCTCAGCACCAAACTCAGTTGCAGCCCCTGAAAATAATTTTGATTTGGAAGAGATTTGTGCGTGAACCTCAAGCCCAATTACGATTTCCCACTCACCTGTTTTTCCTTTAATAATAGACATAACTACTTCCCCTTATAGCCAACAAAATTGGCTGCTTGTTCCAGCTTGAATGCTACTTTTAATACTGTAGATTCATCAAAAAGATTACCAATAATTTGCAATCCCAGTGGCAAACCTTCATTAGATAACCCAGCTGGCACTGATATACAAGGCAGCCCAGCTAAGCTTGCTGGGATTGTAAAAATATCATTTAGGTACATTGTAACCGGATCATCTATTTTTATATCAGCAGCAAATGCAGCAGATGGGGCGGTCGGTGCAAGTATAGCATCAACTTTGGCAAAAGCATTTTTAAAATCTTCAGCAATTAAATTTCTTACTTTTTGCGCTTTAATATAATAAGCATCGTAATACCCGGCAGAAAGTACATAAGTACCAATCATTATTCGTCTTTTTACTTCAGCGCCAAACCCCTTCTGACGAGTTAGTTCATACATCTCATCAAGAGAATTGTTCTCGCTAGGCACTCTGAGTCCATATCTCACCCCATCATAACGTGACAGGTTCGATGAGGCTTCAGCTGGGGCAATTATATAATAAACCGGCAGCGCGTATTTAGAATGTGGTAAGCTGATTTCAACAATCTCAGCGCCTGCTTCTTTTAACCATTTAGCGCCCGTCTGCCATAATTTACTAATCTCAGGCGAAATACCTTCCATATTATATTCTTTAGGTATACCTATTCTCATGCCTTTTATATCACCATTCAGTGCTTTTTCTAGCGCTGGGACTGGTAGAGTAGCGCAAGTGGAATCCTTAGAGTCGTGGCCCATAATCGCTTCAAGCATAATAGAAGCATCTGTCACATCCCTGGTAAACACACCAGCTTGGTCAAGTGAGCTAGAAAATGCCATCATACCATAGCGTGAACATCTACCATAGCTTGGTTTCATACCTACTATCCCACAATATGAAGCAGGTTGTCTAATCGAACCACCAGTATCACTGCCCAAAGCTCCCATGGCCAGATACGCAGTTACAGCAGCAGCAGAACCTCCTGATGATCCACCAGGCACCAAAATTTTGTCGCTACCAGTTGCTTTCCAGGGATTTTGTACCGGGCCGTAGAAGCTGGTTAAATTGGACGAACCCATAGCAAACTCATCCATATTAGTTTTACCAAGCATTACTGCGCCTGTTTGCCATAATTTACTAGTTACAGTAGATTCATAAGTTGGGGTAAAATTGCCTAAAATTTGTGAGCAGGCAGTAGTACGTACATCTTTAGTGCAAAATAAATCTTTTACAGCAACGGGGATGCCTTCCATAGCACGCGCGTTACCTGCTTTAATATTTTGATCGGCAATGGTAGCGCTTTTTATAGCAATGTCTCTTGTTTCTAATATATAAGCGTTTAAGCCTTTATTCTGCTCCATTGCATCTAAATGGCTTTTAGTTAACTCTACTGCCTGAAACTCACCTTTTTTAAGAGCTTCTCTGGCTGATTTCAACGATAATTTATGGATTTCAGTCATTATTCAACTACCTTTGGCACTACAAAACAATTATATTCAGACATTGGGGCATTTTTTACTATATCGGCCGCGATATTACCATCCGTTACCTCATCTTTTCTTCTAGGTAAGGACGAATTAGTGATGCTTTGTAGCTGCTGCACATTATCAGTATTTACTTCTTGTAGCTGCTCTACCATTTTTAAAATATTTGATAACTCTTTAACAAACACTTGTTTATCATCCTCAGATAGACCAATTCGAGCAAGTCTAGCTATTTTTATTATTTCTTTTTCGGTTAATGACATTTTGTGCCTCTATATAAGATAAGTTTTATATATCACATTATTAATTGATCCATACAACTTTAGCAAGGGAACTTTGGATAGGCTGAACAAAACACTATTAACTTTTTAAGTTGCAATTTCCACTCTCAGTTGATAATAATTATCATTATCGCTTATAATAGGTTATTTATTTATATGATCATCCGCATTGGTATAGTTTTTTTATTAATATTGTTAGTTATATTAAGGGTTTAGTCTGAAAAAAAATGAGGATTTGCCTGAATATTCTATTACGATCAAGGATCATTATTTTGAGCCAGCTAGACTAGAGATTCCAGCTGGTAAAAAGATACGATTACTGGTAAAGAACCTGGATAATAGCGTAGAAGAATTTGAGAGCTTTGAGTTAAAACGCGAAAAGATTGTCCCGGCTGGTGGTCAAATTAAGGTAATAATTGGCCCCTTGCAACCGGGTAAATATAAATTTTTTGGCGAGTTTCATGAAGCTACTGCACAAGGTATAATAGAGGTAAAATAGATGTTACAAAGCGCAATTATTCTATTTCGCGAAATGCTAGAAATAACACTTATTGTAAGTATTGTTGCTGCTGCAACTAGCACATTGCCTAAACGTGGCCGATATATTTTATTTGGCATTACTATTGGTATATTCATTTCATTAATTCTTGCATTCTTTACTAGTAGAATAACTTCTCTAGCTGAAGGCCCAGCACAAGAATTTCTTAATGCGGGCATGATGGCCATTACCGTGGTGATGATAGGCTATACAGTGATTTGGATGAAAAACCATATAGGTAATCTAAGGAGCACCTCTATAGCCGTTAAAGAGGGTAAATCACCATTGATTGCCATTACTACTATAATTGCAGCCGCAGTACTTAGAGAGGGTGCTGAAATCATTTTATTTTGTCATTCACTTATGGCTGGCAGCGAAAATAGTACAGCCACCCTAATTATTGGCGGTATAGTTGGTAGCGTGGCCGGAATATCTGCCGGAATATTGTTATATTTTGGATTAATAAATTTCTTTCGCAAATCAATATTTACAATCACTAACTGCTTGCTTATATTACTTGCTTCAAGCCTAGCCGCTCAAATTCCCAATTTCTTAGCCTCTGCTGGAGTTCTAACTGAGTTTTCTGGACCGCTATGGAATAGCTCATGGTTACTTAGCGAAAGGTCTAGCTTAGGTAAAATCCTGCATATGATGGTGGGATATACTGACCAACCTAGCGCCATGCAGTTAATTTTCTATTTAGCTACATTATTTATTATTGGCGGTAGTTTTATAGCTAAATCAAAAAGATAATAAGCATTATTGTTATTTTATATATTATGACACATTTAAAAACTTGCTATATTTATAGAATATGGTATATTTATAATACATGTTAATTATTATATTAGGTTAGATATGGATTTACGCTCAAATATTGATACACATGGCAGATTATTAATTCCAGCCATTATACGGAAAAAGCTAGATTATAATACCGATGATACTTTGGTATTGCGGGTTGTTAATGGTGAGTTACACGTGTTAAAACTTACGCAACTAGTAACTGAAGCACAAAAAATCATGAGTCAGTATTGTGGTCCAGAAGAATCGTTATTAGATGATTTTCTACGAATGCGTCACGAAGAATTTATAAACGAAGAACAGAAATATAAGGATAAGCCGTGAGTAAATCTAAGAGAATAGTACTAGATGCTTCTGCGTTAATTATTTTGCTTGCTAAGGAAAAAGGTTGGGAAAATGTTATCCCCTTACTACCTAGAGCCGTGATGTCTAGTGTTAATATAGCAGAAGTAGCAAAATATCTAATCGAACGCAAAGGACTTAAGAAGTCACTAATACAAAATATGATAGAAAAGTTACTTGATGAGGTTATTTCATTCGATAGCGCGCAAGCTTATACAAGTGCTGAGCTTATTGCGCACACTAAAAAATACGGCCTATCATTGGGAGACAGAGCCTGCTTGACCTTAGCTTTAAATAATAGTTATTCCGTTTATACAGCAGATAATGCGTGGAAAAATATTAACATAGATGGCCTTGATATAGAATTTCTTAGATAAAAAACTATTCGTCTTCTTTTTTCTCTTCCACTTTTGCTTCTTCAGCTTTTTTATCGCCACCGCCGCTTAAGAATGATGAGCCAAATCTATCATTAAACTTAGCAACTTTACCAGCTTTTTGATTGACTTTAACAGCCGCACCTTCATTCCATGCTGGATGAGTTTTAATGTCCGCATCTAGAATTAACTTTCCAGCTTTTGAAGCTGAATAAGTGGTGAATTTACTACCATCAGTCATGATTATTTCTAAAGCTTGGTAGTCAGGATGGATATCTTTTTTCATCTTTTTCTCTTAAAATATTTATTTAAGCTAAATTGGCTATCGCTTTTTTGATACGTTTTTTGATAGTAACAGCTTCAACGGTTAATTTAGTATCACTTGTAGAAAGCAAGAACGTATCCAAGCCTCCTTTAATTTCAATAGTACGGATAGCATTGGTAGAAATACGCATCCGAACATTACTACCTAGTACATCACTAAGCAATGATACATTTTGTAAATTAGGAAGGAAGCGCTTTTTGCATTTCCTGAGAGAGTGAGAAACTTTATTTCCACTTAAAACTGCTTTGCCAGTTAAACTACAACGTCTTGCCATATTCTACGCCCTTTAATTAAATACTTGCCAAATAATGATGGCTTTTCATTCGAATATTTTATATAACGTAAATATCCAAAGCCAGAACTAAAGTCAAGATCAATTTAAGGAATGTTATGCGTTTATCCAATTATTTTCTCCCAATATTAAAAGAAAACCCATCTGAGGCAAGTATTGCTTCGCATCGACTGATGTTACGTGCCGGGATGATTAGACAGCTTACCTCCGGTATCTATAACTGGTTACCCCTTGGACTCAAAGTGCTAAATAACATATCAGCTATTGTAAGAGATAATATGGATAAGGCCGGATGCTTAGAAGTTCTGATGCCTTGTATCCAACCAGTTGAATTATGGCAAGAATCAGGACGTTTTGATGGCTATGGTAAAGAAATGCTCCGTATGAAAGACCGCCATGACCGTGAAATGTTATTTGGCCCGACTAATGAAGAAGTTATTACCGATATTTTCCGTAACAATATTACATCATATAAAGAATTACCCAAAACCTTATATCAGATCCAATGGAAATTCCGGGACGAGATTAGACCAAGATTTGGTGTGATGCGTGGTCGTGAATTCTATATGAAGGATGCTTATTCATTTGATTTAGATGAAGAATCCGCGGTTAGCTCTTATAATAGGATGTTTAGGGCTTATTTTAACACTTTCAAGCAGATGGGGCTAAATACTATAGCGGTTAAAGCTGATAGCGGACCAATTGGTGGAGATTTAAGTCAAGAATTTCATGTTATCACCGATACTGGCGAAAGCGCTATATTTTACGATAAAAAATTCGATGAACTTTCTGCATCCGGTCATTTAGATTTTGAAACCATGCAAAGCCTGTACGCTGCAGCTGAAGAAAAGCATGATCCAACAAATTGTCCAGTCCCAGCTGATAGACTAATGGCTAAACGCGGGATTGAAGTTGGACAGGTATTTTATCTTGGTACCAAATATTCCGAACCGCTTAAAGCTTACGTTAACAATAACAAAGGCGAGCGAGTACTAGCTGTTATGGGCTGTTACGGTATCGGAGTTTCACGTTTGATCGGAGCTATTATTGAAGCAAACCATGATGATCGGGGTATCATATGGCCAGAATCCATTGCACCATTTAAAGTTTCTCTAATCAACCTAAAAATGGGTGATGTTTTATGCGAAACAATAGCTGAGAGTTTTTATCAAAGTTTGCAGAATGCAGAAATTTCAGTGCTTTATGATAATTCAACCGAAAGTGCCGGCAGTAAATTTGCTACTCATGATTTAATCGGATCAGTATGGCAAGTGGTTATTGGCCCAAAATCCGCCGCAAATAATATGGTCGAATTAAAACATAGACTTCGAGGCGAAAAACTTGAGCTAACTCCAGAATCCGCTCTAAACAAAATAATCGGTAAATAATGTTTTCTTCTTTTGAAAGAACTATCGCTTTTAGATATTTACGCTCGGGTAAAAAAGAGGGAATTATTTCAGTTATTGCCGGATTTTCATTGCTTGGCGTTGCGCTTGGCGTTGCTGCTCTTATCGTAGTTATGGCCGTAATGAATGGGTTCCATAAAGAAATTAGCGCAAAAATGACTGGGTTTAATGGTGATATAGAAGTTACTAATTTGCTGGGCTCTATTACTGATTATGATTCTATTGTAGCTAAAATTAAGGCAATTGAGGAAGTTACAGTAGTAACTCCTCTAGTTAAAGGCGAAGTAATGGCTACTGCCCGTAATTTTTCGAGTGGTGCTTTAGTTAAAGGCATAAAACTAGAGGATCTAAAAGACCGCGCATTAATTGCTGGTAATATTATAGAAGGTAATATTGATAATTTTATAGGTTCTAATGTTTTAGTAGGTAAGCTACTGGCTGATAATTTAAGATTATATCTTGATGAACCTATTACCTTAATTTCCCCCAGTGGTAATAATACAGTTATTGGTATGGTGCCTCGGTTAAAAATTTTTACAGCAGGCAGCTTCTTTAAAACCGACATGTATCTTTATGATAACACCACTATTTTTATGCCCCTTCCTATGGCACAAATTTATTTTAAAATGAAAGATAAAGTTAACCTGATAGAAATCATGCTAACAGACCCAAATAAATCAGAATTAGTAGTGAGTAAAATTGCCGCTATTCTCACCGAAGACTTTAGGGTGAATGATTGGAAGACACTGAATGCTAGTTATTTTAATGTGCTTAAAACTGAGCGTGTGGTGATGTTTAGCATACTAACCCTAATTATACTCGTGGCAGCATTTAATATTATTTCTAGCCTGATCATGCTGGTTAAAGATAAAACCAAAGATATAGCGATTTTGCGTACCATGGGCGCTACTCGTAATTCAATACTCAGAATATTCTTTTTATGTGGCAGCGTGATAGGATTAAGTGGAACTTTTCTTGGTATTGCACTTGGTCTAACTTTTGCATTAAATATTGAGCGAATTAAAAAATTTCTAGAAACAGTTACTAGCGCCACTATTTTTGATCCACTAGTTTATTACCTATCCGCCCTACCTGCTGATGTTGAATTTTATGATGTTGCTAGTATTGGATTACTGGCTACTTGCCTGTCTCTGCTTGCAACTATATATCCGGCAAGAAAAGCTGCCAAAACTGAGCCAGTAGAAGGACTGCGCTATGAGTAGTATTTTACAGTTAAAAAATATCCGCAAATCTTTTATACAAGGTGGACAAATATTGCACATCCTAAATGGGGTAAATCTTGAGTTAACACAAGGTGACATGGTAGCACTGGTTGGGCCCTCTGGATCCGGTAAATCAACTTTGTTACAGATTGCAGGATTGCTTGATAATATTGATAGTGGTGAGATTTATATCGATAATGTTGAGTGTAGTAAAGCAGATGACTCCAAACGCACCTATTTGCGCAACAAAAAAATTGGATTTGTTTATCAGTTCCATCATTTACTGCCTGATTTTAGCGCCCTTGAAAATGTGATGATGCCTTTGTTAATTGCCGGAGAATCCTCAAAAGAGGCATCAAAAAAAGCAGCAGAAATTCTGAATATGATGGGATTAAGCGCTCGCACTAACCATTCCCCAAGCGAACTTTCTGGCGGAGAGCAACAACGTGTAGCAATTGCACGTGGATTA
>Ga0206930_1177_pt1 | contig 9849 bp, 8 predicted proteins | sample Alteio_BWOrgHeat_20_FD_152939 | JGI IMG/M metagenome (GOLD analysis project Ga0206930, IMG submission 152939) | Enriched cells from forest soil in Barre Woods Harvard Forest LTER site, Petersham, Massachusetts, United States -... | ecosystem: Environmental > Terrestrial > Soil > Temperate forest > O... | reverse complement strand
ACCTACCCAATCTAACGATTTACTCAAATTTATCCAGCAAGTAAAAGAAGCCCCATGTAACGGTAAGGAACTTCTAAAATCAAGACTTGATGAGAAGAATATTCCTAATAACGCTTTATTACATATGTTAAAGCTATTGCTTAAAATCACCAGTGAACAACATCAAGTAGCTGAAAAAATTATTGCCTCTAGCCGTGATTTAGCAAAGATCTCCATAGCTAATGACGATCAATTAAATGACATTGCAGCCATGAATGGCTGGCGTTATGAGATATTTGGCAAATATGCCAAAGGTTTGCGGGATGGAAGCCTAGCGCTTAAACTAGATGGTGAGAAGATTGAGTTGGTCCCGGTTGGGAAATGAGCTATTTAACCTGAAATGGTTCTTACCTTACATCAGATGGTTACTTAGGTCTGTCTACTGGTTCTTACTACTTGAAACTTTACGGTTCTTGCTATCCTTATTAAATCTACCCATATTGCCAAAAAGTTTCTTAACTAACCGGTCATCATCACCAGCTGTTGGGGTTTTGTCCTTTGAGAATGCAAGGGTTTGAGCATGGTCTAGAGTATATTTATCAATCTTTTTAACTAAATTATCTGGGCCAAATTCAATGCTAACAATTTGTTGTTCCAATATTTTAGGAGCAAAAAAGGCTAGAGATGCTCTTTTTGTTGAGATATAAAACCAAGTATCATCACCAAAACTAGATTCTACCGAAGGCGAGCCAAGTATTTCAAATACTGTATCCTTACTACTGATATGGGGCTTTATTTGCTCAATATGTGCCTGATTAAAGGTATAACCCTTTTGGCGTATGGTTCTAGCACATCCTGTGGTGCAAATAATAATAGACAAAAGGGTGAAAATGGTGGTTTTATAATGGGTTAACATATGTCTCATCTTAAATTATATTAGATCTGAATTTTTAACTAGATTTAGTTTATAAACTGTATTATATAAAGATTCATGCAATTATACATGCTTTATTTGTAAACAAAAGCAAAAAATAATGTAACTACCTACTTGTCATCTCGGACGTTACGACTTCTGGGCGAGTTTACGAGCCATAGAAGGAGTTACGATCCGTGATCCATTCTTAAAATAAGTAATTATATTTTAAATGGATCCCGGATAATAAGCTTCGCTAGACTCGCTTATGCTCGCCAAGCTCTGCTAATTTTCGGGATGACACCTTGGTAGTTACAAAATAATATTATTATAAGGATAATACCATGGCAGTTCCAAAGCGGAAAACATCAACTTCAAAGCGTAATATGCGCCGAGCTCATCATGCGATTAAGAAAATCAATGTAGTGGTAGATGCAACGACTGGTGAGTATAAGCTCCCACATCATATTTCACTGACTGATGGTTTTTATAAAGGTAAGAAAGTGATTACCGATAATTCAGATAAAATCGAAGCGTAACACCCTTTGAACTTGGAGGGTAATATGACCAACTTAACAATCGCACTGGATGCTATGGGTGGTGATAATGCCCCTTTGAGTGTTCTAGAGGGCGCTGATCTAATATTAGCAACATATCCAAATGTTTCGTTCCTAATTTATGGGAATGAAGATATATTGCTGCCTATGCTCAATAAATTATCCCGCCTTAAAAAATCATCTAAAATTATCCATACCGATAAAGTTATTGCTGCAGATGAGAAGCCATCGTCTGCTCTTAGAAAAGGTAAAGATTCAAGTATGTCTTTGGCTATTGAGGCAGTAAAGGAAAAAAGAGCAGCGGCTGTAGTATCAGCTGGTAATACTGGCGCATTAATGGTAACTGCAAAACTTGCGCTACGTACCTTGCCGGACATCCATCGTCCTGCTATTGCCGGCCTCATGCCTACTATAAAAAATAAAGTAGTAATGCTTGATCTTGGTGCAAATGCTGAATGTACTGCAGAAAATTTGTTTCAATTTGCGATTATGGGCGATGCTTTTGCCAAGGTGATTTTAGATATAGAAACACCATCTATTGGTTTGTTAAATATTGGTTCAGAAGATGTTAAAGGCAATGATATAGTGCGCTTGGCATCTACCATGCTCCGGGAATGTCAATATCCACTTAATTTTATTGGTTATATCGAAGGTAATGATATAGCTGAAGGTACCTGTGATGTGGTAGTATGTGATGGATTTTCTGGCAATATTGCATTAAAAACTATCGAGGGTACAGCTAAATTCTGTAAAGAGGTTATGCGTAGTGCTTATAATAGTTCAATTATAGCCAAAATAGGTTATCTTTTGTCATCATGCGCCATCAAAAAAGCTACCCAAAAACTTGATCATAGAAATTATAATGGTGCAATGTTTTTGGGATTAAATGGTATAGTGGTTAAAAGCCATGGATCGGCAGATGCACTTGGTTTTGCCAATGCAATTAAAATAGCAGTTGAACTTGCAGCTCATGATATTAATGAGAGAATTATTAAAGAACTTGAATCTTCACAAAAATTAGCGGCAGAATAACATGGCCTTGTCATCAATTATTACTGGAACTGGTGCCTATTTACCTAGTAAAATACTCACTAATTTCGATCTTGAAAAAATAGTAGAAACTAGTGATAGCTGGATTGTCGAGCGAACTGGAATTAAACAAAGAAATATTGCAGCACAAGGTGAGCTAACATCAGATATGGCATACCAGGCTGCTTTAAATGCAATTGATAATTCTAAACTGCCGCCTGATAAAATCGATTTAATCATAGTAGCCACAACTACTCCAGATTCCACATTCCCATCTGTTGCGGTAAAAGTTCAAGCAAAACTTGGGTTAAAACATGGTGCTGCATTTGATGTACAGGCTGTATGTGGTGGGTTCATTTATGCACTAAATATTGCTGATAATTTTATTAAATCCGGACAAGTAACCAATGTGTTAGTTATTGGGGCCGAAAAAATGTCGAGTATTCTTGATTGGACTGATCGTTCCACATGTATTTTATTTGGCGATGGGGCTGGTGCGGTAATATTATCTGCAACGGGAGAAGATAGAGGCATCATAACAAGCAAAATCTATTCAGATGGTGGTTTTGAGAGCATACTTTATACGGATGGTGGCGTGTCTTCAACCGGCACTTCTGGCGTTATAAAAATGAAAGGACCAGAATTATTTAAGTTAGCGGTGGAAAAAATAAGCTCAAGCGTTGTAAAACTCATGGCTGATTCTGGTTTTACTACTGCAGATATTGATGTTTTAGTTCCGCATCAAGCCAATATTCGTATCCTTGAATCAGTATCTAAGCGTTTGAATTTACCTCAAGAAAAAGTCATCTGTACAGTTGAGCACCATGCCAACACATCTGCAGCTTCAATTCCACTTGCTCTCAATTATGCTATTCAAAATAACCGCATCAAACGGGGTGATCTAGTAGTCCTAACTGCAATTGGCGCTGGCCTGTGCTGGGGCGCAAACCTAATACGTTGGTAAATTAACCTTTCATCAATCTTTTTCTGTTATATTCATTAATAGATTAGCACTCTCAAGGTGTCATCCCGGAAATTAGTTGAGCTTGGCGAGTTTACGAGCTAAAGCGTGCTTATTATCCGGGATGACAACCTTGCGAGTTACATAGATTAACTTATGTGAGGATGTCATGTTGAAAGGAAGATCAGCTATTATAACTGGCTCAACCAGTGGTATTGGTCTTGGCATCGCTCATGTTCTTGCCTATAGCGGTTGCAATATTATGCTAAATGGGTTTGGTGAGCAATCCGTCATTGACGCTATTAAATCTAAGCTTACAACTAAATATCAGGTTTCTGTCGGATATTCTAAAGCAGACATGTCTAAATCTGACCAAATAGTTGCTATGTTCGAGCAATGTGAAAAAGAGTTATCAACAGTAGATATCCTAATAAATAACGCAGGAATTCAATATGTTAGCCCGATAGATCAATTCCCGGTTGAAAAATGGGATCAAATTATTGCCATAAATTTATCTGCTGCATTTCATGCAATTAAGGCCGCTATCCCAATAATGAAAAAAAATAAATTTGGCCGGATTATAAATATTGCCTCTGCCCATGGTTTGGTTGGGTCTCCTAATAAATCAGCTTATATAGCAGCAAAACATGGCATAGTCGGGTTGACCAAGTCGGTTGCGCTTGAGTTGGCCGAGCTAAATATTACCTGTAACGCAATTTGCCCGGGTTGGGTTCATACTGCTTTGGTACAAAAACAAATCGAAGATCGTGCCAAAGCTGAAAACATAACTATTGAAAAGGCAGAGCATGATTTGCTATTTGAAAAACAACCATCATTAAAATTTGTTCAAGTAGAAGAAATCGGCGAAACAACTAAGTTTTTATGCTCCGAAGGGGCAAAGTCAATAACTGGAATAGCACTGCCAATTGATGGCGGCTGGACCGCTAGATAAGGAGATAAGAAAATGAGTAAAGCAGAGTTTATCGAAGATTTAGAGTCAGATATGAGGACTAACAAAAAAAATTTAAATTGGAATAATTCATTTGAAGTTTCGGGGCTGATGACACAAATAAAGGATGTGCCTGAAGTAATTATAAAAAGAATTGCTGATAATTCTGAGGAAGGAAAGACCTTTGGTTTTATAGGTGGAATGATCGCAAAAATTGCAGGTAATAGTACAAAATTATTAATTGGTATAAACAAAGAAAAGCTACCTGATGAAGTTATAGAAGGAGTGTTTCAAGCAGTTGCTGATCTTTCGGTACATGAGTATTTTAAAGAGCAAGGTTGGAGTAATGGCAAAAAATTGGGTAGAGCTGTAAGAGATTCTATTCAAGCAGAAGGTGTATCAGAAAATCCGCAAAGAATTAAAGAAATAATACTTGAGGAGGCAGCAAAAAACCCATTTTATATGGATGTAAAACCGCCTAAAGAAAATGTGACATTACAGTCTTTGGTTAGAAAATCTGCTTCTCTCGCACCTTACACATCTAGCAATTCAAAATCTGATGAAAGAGCTTCAGCCAGCACCTCGTCGTCTACATCTAAGCAACGAAGTTCACATAGCTCTTCACACAAAGATGAAGAACAATCAGTTGTTACACAATCATCAAGACCAGCCCGTAGCTACCGCCCAGGTAGTAAATTAAATGGCCCTGCATCTTCGGATGATGAAGGACAAGACGAATCAGTTGCTACACAATCATCAAGACCAGCCCGTAGCTACCGCCGCCATGATAGTAAATTAAATGGTTCTGCATCAAAGAGTTCGCAAGAAAGAAGTTCTGCATCTGCATCAAGCTTAGCAAGAGATGCAGAAGAAGCTGAGTCAGCAAAAAACAAAGTAAAACAGGGTTCAAGCTCTATGTCATCGAGCACTAGCTCTACTACTAAGCCTCACGGTAAAGGGAGTCATGCTAATAGACAGTAATTAATAACCTATTATTAAGGGACTGTTGAAAAAGCACTTTTACGATAGTCCCATTAAAAACTATTGCAATATATTAGAAATACCATATCTTCTTAAATAGTAGAGCTTACTTACCCTGTCATCTCGGACGTTACGACTTCTGGGCTCGCTACTTAAGCAGAGCCTTAGAAGGAGTTACGATCCGTGATCCATTGTAATTGTATTTATAAATGGATCCCGGATAATAAGTGTCGCTAGGCTCGCTAGAGGCTCGCCAAGCTTAACTAATTTCCGGGATGACATTGTGGTTACTGGTCACCATTATTACCAAGAGATTAAATTATGACAAATCAAGATGAAGAAATTGTAAAAATCCCGCAAGGCACGCTGCTTCAAGGTAAGCGTGGGCTTATTATGGGTGTAGCAAATGATAGATCAATTGCCTGGGGAATAGCAGCTAGTGCTTTCGCGCAAGGAGCTGAGCTTGCATATACCTATCAAGGAGATGCGCTTAAGAAGCGTGTCACACCTCTGGCGGAATCAACGAATTCTACCATGATATTGCCTTGTGATGTAACTGATAGTGATAGTATCGATGCATTATTTACTGAAATTGAGAAAAAATGGGGCCGGTTAGATTTTCTAGTCCATGCTATTGCTTTTTCTGATAAAAACGAACTTAAGGGCAGATATATCGATACGAGTTTAGATAATTTTACTATGACCATGAATGTATCATGTTATTCATTCACATCAATCGCTAAAAGGGCTGAACCTTTAATGAAAAATGGTGGTAGTTTAGTTACCCTTACTTATCACGGTGCGCAGCGTGTAATGCCGCATTATAACGTGATGGGAGTGGCAAAAGCCGCCTTAGAAGCTAGTGTTAAATATCTTGCAGTAGATCTTGGCGGTAATAATATTCGGGTAAATGCAATTTCTGCCGGACCGATTAAAACTTTGGCAGCGTCAGGTATTGGCGATTTTAGATATATCTTAAAATGGAATGAATATAACTCTCCGCTCAAACGCAATACTACTATTTGGGATGTTGGTGGTGCTGGTGTATTTCTCCTCAGTGAGCTTGGCTCTGGAACTACTGGTGAAACATTATATGTTGATTCCGGATATCATGTAATAGGAATGAAACGAGCAGATGCTCCTGATATTGCGACTGTATAGAAAATTTAACATAAGGAACTTAAATTATGGCACAAGAAGTAAATGACAATGAATTTGAACAAGAAGTAATTAATTCCGAACTACCAGTATTGGTTGATTTTTGGGCTGAGTGGTGCGGCCCGTGCAAACAAATTGGCCCGGTTATCGATGAGCTTTCAAAAGATAAAGCTGGTAAACTTAAAGTAGTTAAGGTCAATATTGATCATAACCCTAATACCCCTACTAAATTCGGTGTTCGCGGCATTCCTACTATGATGATATTTAAGTCTGGCAAAAATGTGGCTACTAAAGTTGGCGCATTGCCTAAAAGTGCGCTCTATCAATGGGTTGAGTCGCTTATTTAAATTTTAGCTTGAGTTATCATTTCCTACTAATTAACCTGAATTTGATTTAAGAAGTAGTGAAATCCTTGATCCACAAGGCTTGTCGCCCTGCGGCCAGGCTAGCAGGGTCTAGGAAATTTTTGGACTGTGATCTAGCGAAAACTACGGCTCACCAAGTCTCGCTAGTCTCTAGGAGCGACGAAATAGCTGTATAATTACCTTTCTTACATCAAATTCAGGTTAATTAGAAAATAATTTAAAAATATTTCTCTCTCCACCCCTTGAAAAATATCTTCACATATGTTATATTGGGATTGTTCCCAAGAGTTGGGTGTTAATTAGTTAGATAAAATAGAGGGATAAACTTGGGGACTTCTATTTTGGTCAATCTAAAAAACAACCATCTAATCCAAAGGTTAGCTGTGCATCGACGTTAGTTGATTGTAAGCAGTGTAGGTGGGGGGTCCGAGGCCTCCATCTGCACTAAATAAAAGTAATTTTAATTGGTTTAAATGTTGATGCATAGCTAGCTGTAAATTTAAAAAATAAAAAGTTTTAAAAAAACAAAAGAATAGGTATATATGGTATAAAAAAGAATCTTGATATATTTTTCCTTCAGGCTTGAATTTTTGCTGCTTAGTTATTAATTTGATGATATGGTCATATTCAAAGTCATGACATTGGCCAAAATTTGAATTTAAAAAAAGCGAGTGATATCAATGCATAAACCTCAACCTATCCTATACCCACTGCTTCCACTTAGGGATATTGTTATGTTCCCAGGTATGGTAGCTCCACTCTTTGTTGGTAGAGAAAAGTCAGTTAAGGCATTAGAGCATGTAATTGGCGATAATAAGAAAATTTTGCTCGTTACTCAAAAAGAAGCGACTGTTGATGATCCTGGGTCTACGGATATTTATACAGTTGGGGTGATTGGCAATATTCTTCAGCTGCTGAAGCTGCCAGATGGCACGGTTAAGGTTCTAGTTGAAGCTCAAGCCCGTATGCGTATTAAAGAAGTATTTACCAGCGATGCATTTTTCCAGGCGACAGCTGTTGGTATTATAGAAGAAGTTGGCGGTGTAATTGAAACTGAAATATTAATGCGTTCGGTAATTTCTCACTTTGATCAATATGTTAAACTAAATAAAAAAGTTAATCAGGAGTTGGTGGTATCACTCAATGAAATTAAAGATGCTAGCCAATTAGCTGATTTAATATCCTCACATTTATTTGTAAAAATCAGCGAAAAACAAAAAATACTTGAAATCACCAATATAACTAAAAGATTGGAACATCTTTATGCAGTTATTGAGGGTGAAATTGGTGTTTTAAATACCGAGAAAAAAATTAAAACTCGGGTTAAAAAACAAATGGAAAAAACCCAAAAAGAATATTATCTCAATGAGCAATTAAAGGCTATACATAAGGAATTAGGTGAAGGGGAAGAAGGTAAGAGCGAAATTAGCATTTTAGAAGAAACAATTGCCAAAGCTAAATTAAGCCCGGAAGCTAAAGATAAAGTTGTGTCTGAGCTGAAAAAGCTTAAAATGATGAGTGCAATGTCTGCTGAAGCTACCATTACTCGTAATTACATGGATTGGGTGATTTCTATGCCCTGGAGAAAATATAGTAAGAGTAAATCTGACATTAAAATTGCAAAAGAAGTGCTGGATAAAGACCATTATGGTTTAGAAAAAGTCAAAGAGCGAATACTTGAATATTTAGCGGTGCAACAAAGGATGAAGAAGCTTAAGGGGCCTATTCTTTGTCTGGTTGGCCCTCCTGGGGTTGGTAAAACTTCGCTAGCTAAGTCGATTGCAGAAGCAACAAATCGCGATTTTGTTAGATTTTCACTTGGTGGTATGCGCGATGAAGCAGAAATTAGAGGCCATAGACGTACTTATATTGGTGCGATGCCTGGCAAGATAATTCAATATATTAAAAAAGCAAAAACTTCTAATCCAGTATTTTTGCTAGATGAGATAGATAAACTTGGTCTTGATTTTAGAGGTGACCCTGCTTCTGCATTACTTGAGGTGCTTGATCCGGAACAAAATTCTAAATTCGTCGATCATTATTTGGAAGTAGAATATGATTTATCGGATGTAATGTTTATAGCAACGGCAAATAGTTTAAATATACCACGTCCATTACTTGATCGTATGGAAATTATTCGAGTGTCTGGCTATACTGAAGAGGAAAAAATTCAGATTGCTAAGCGTCATTTAGTATCAAAACAAAAAGAAAATCATGGTTTAAAAGAAAAAGAATGGTCTATTACAGACGATTCTTTGCGTGATATTATCAGATATTATACACGTGAAGCTGGGGTTAGAAACTTAGAGCGTGAGCTAGCTAATTTAACTAGGAAAGCCATTAAAGAAATATTGGAAAAAGCTATCAAAGCGGTGCATATCACAGTCAAGAACTTATCAAAATATGCTGGAGTTAGGCGCTTTAGTTATGGTGAAGCTGAAAAAAATAACTTGGTTGGCACCACGACAGGTCTTGCTTATACTGAAGTAGGTGGAGAATTACTTTCAATTGAGGCAGTATGTTTGCCAGGTAAAGGTGATATCAAAACTACCGGCAAACTCGGTTCTGTGATGCAAGAATCAGCGCAAGCAGCATTTAGTTACTTCAAATCTAAATGCCTTGATTTTGGTATAACTCCGCCTGTTTATCAGAAAAAAGATATACATATTCATGTGCCAGAAGGAGCAACGCCTAAAGATGGTCCTTCAGCCGGGATCGCGATGTTTACCTCAATAGTATCTGCAACTACAGGAGTAGCGGTTAAGAAATCTGTAGCTATGACTGGGGAAATAACACTGAGGGGTAGGGTGCTTGCTATCGGTGGGTTAAAGGAGAAGTTACTTGCAGCACTAAGAGGCGGTATCAAAACAGTTATTATTCCAAAAGAAAACATGAAAGATTTAGCTGATATACCAGATAATGTTAAAAAAGGGATGAAGATTATCCCGGTTTCATTT
>Ga0206930_1175_pt1 | contig 10007 bp, 6 predicted proteins | sample Alteio_BWOrgHeat_20_FD_152939 | JGI IMG/M metagenome (GOLD analysis project Ga0206930, IMG submission 152939) | Enriched cells from forest soil in Barre Woods Harvard Forest LTER site, Petersham, Massachusetts, United States -... | ecosystem: Environmental > Terrestrial > Soil > Temperate forest > O... | reverse complement strand
CTTTTTGGTGCCTATCAACAATCTTTCTTTGTCCTTGAAAATGATCTGCAAACCTGTATCGCCCGATACATTGTAGGCCCTGCCCTTTCTACCATCTCTTATACCCCAGCCTCCGTATTCTTTCGTTGCGTTGTATTGTCTTATGTAAGCACTGTCAACATTGCCCCAGTCAACCCGTGTTTGCTTGATATGAAGTGGGTAAAAGCGATAGGAAATGCCACTCGGGCCTATCCTGGTCTCCAGGCGCAAAGAAAATGTGAGGAAAATGGCAGCAAGTGGTATGAGGAAAATGAGGAAAAACAATGGATTGATCTTCTTTATCTTTTCATCTTTCAACAACCTGATAACAAACCGGACCATCAAAAGCACGACAAGTATAAGTACGGCCAATACCCAGGTCTGGGTAAATTTTTGTATTTCGAAAAAATCGGGGTTCATGTTTGTCTGTATCAAAAACGGTCTGTATAAGTATGCTTAATTCCAATCCCTTCCTCAGCCAGTTTATTTAATACCTCTTTCATTTCGCCGGCCTTTTGGGTGCCAAGTAGTAAATGTTTGCCATTCTTAAAAACGATCTGTAAACCCATGTTACCCCTTACGTTAAAAGCCCGGCCTTTGCCAAAAAGGCCCATCTTCATACCCCAACCTCCGTATTCGAAAATGGGATTGTACTTCCTTACATAGGCGTCTTCAATATTTTGCCAGTCGATCCTTACTTCCTCCCTGTGCAAGGGAATATATTTGTAGTATATGCCTGTTTTGTCGATGCGGGTTTCCAGTTTCATCAAAAGGACCAGGAGGAAGACCCCTAATATGATGATCGCAGAGATAATAACAAGACCTATCTCAGGCTGGAGGGAATCATAATCGAGACAACCATGTACTACCCCATTCCTGATGCATAAGGCCACAAGCAGCAATATCAGCCAGAGCCATGCTTTCCTGAATTTTTGTGTTTCTGAAAAATTATCGTTCATAATTGCAGGAATTAAAAAAAAGCCACCACATGTAGTGGCGGCTCAAATTTATATTCTTTTTCAAAACTATTTCAATATATTAAACAAATTTATTGCTTGTTAGCCATAAACTTCTTTGCCTCAATGCTTAAAGTGGCATGTGGCACTGCACGCAGACGGTTTTTATCAATAAGCTTACCAGTAACGCGGCAAATACCATAAGTTTTATTCTCAATGCGCACCAGGGCTTTCTCCAGGTGGTTGATGAATTGTATCTGGCGGCTGGCAAGCTGGGCAAGTTGCTCACGCTCCATAGCACCACTACCATCTTCCATATTCATATAGCGGTTCTCTGTGTCTTCAGTACCGGCCTCGTCTTTGCGGGTAATTAATCCCTGCAGGTAAACGAGTTCTTTACGGGCAGCTTCGAGGCGGCCTGTGATCAATTCCCTGAATTCATTCAGCTCTTCATCGCTGTAACGATAAACAGGGCCTTGCTGCTGTTCCGGCTCATCGAGTATAGAACGTGTAAAATCAGGCTGGTAATTGATCATCGTTTTGCTCTGGTCGTTATTGCTTTGTTTGGCCTTATTCTCCAGTTTGCGATGCGCAACTATGATACCGGGCTTTTTTTCTTCTTTTACCCTTGGTGCAGAAGGCGGTACTGGCCTTACAGGCATGCTCTTGGCAAGCGCCTTAGCTGTAAATGCTGCTATTTGCTTTGCATTTGCCGCTTTAGGTTTTGCAGGAACAACCACCTTAACTTTAGCCGCCTTAGGTTCTGGTTTGCTGGCTTGTTTTGGTTCAGGCTTTACTGCTTTTTTAGGTTCCGGTTTGGCCGTGGCTTTTACGGGCGCGGGTGCCGCTTTTTTAGGCTCTAGCTTTGCTTTCTTTGGTTCCGGCTTTGCAGTCTTTTTAACTATTGTTGCTTTAGTTGCTACTGCTGCTTTCTTAGCGGGAGCCGATTTCTTTGCCGGCGCCGGCGCTGCTTTCTTGGTTAGAACAGTCTTTTTGGTCGTATCTTTCACTTTCTTTGAATTATTATTTATTGTTACTTTTTTTGCTGGACTTACTTTCTTTGCCGGTGCAGCTTTTTTAGCAGGCACAGGTTTACTTACTTTTTTGGCAGGAGCTGCTTTTTTCGCAGGCTTAGAGGCCACAACTTTTTTTGCGGGCGCTTTTTTTGCACCAGATACGGGTTTTGCATTTTTAACCGGCTTGGCAGCCGCTTTTTTGTTTGTGGCCATAACCTTAAGAGTTTTTTGTTATTAACACTTTAAGCATTGCATCATTAACATCAATTTCAATGCCATTTTCCACATACGATAATATATTTATATTATCTGCCAAAATTTCCGCGCAAATATAGTCTTTAAAATTTATTATCGCTGATTTTAATGATTCAATTTCCTGAATATCAACATTAATTCTGTCTGTCAGTTCAAAACCCGTCTCTTTACGAATTTTCTGTATACGATTCACCAATTCCCTTGCGTTGCCTTCGTCCTGCAATTCGGGGCTAATAGTAATATCCAAAGCAACCGTCAGGCTATCCTTATTTGCCACCGACCAGCCGGGTATGTCCTCGGCTATGATGTCCACATCTTCTATGTTTATTTCTATAATATCGTTTTCTATGTTTAGTGAATATCTTTTATCTTTTTCCAGGCTGGCTATGTCCAACTGGCTCATTTGGTTGATACCTACAGCTACCGCCTTCATTTTAGCACCCATACGGGCACCCAATAACTTGAAGTTTGGCTTTAGTTTCTTTTTTATAAATCCTTCTGAATCAGTTAAATACTCTATTGATTTTACATTCACCTCATTTTGTATCAGGTCCTGCACTTTTTGCACTTGTTCTTTAATATGCAGATCGGTGATGGGGATCAATATCCTTTGTAAAGGCTGCCTTACTTTTATATTTACTTTCTTTCTTATAGACAAAACCAGCGAACATATATCCTGCGCAAGACGCATACGTTCTTCCAGTTCCTTATCTATAGCGTGAATGTTTGCTTTAGGATAATTGGCCAGATGTACTGATTCTGCTTTTTGCCTATGGGTGATCCCATCCAGGTTCCTGAATAACCAGTCGGAGAAAAAAGGAGCAATCGGCGCCATTAATAAAGATAAAGTCTCAAGGCACTCATATAAGGTTTGATAAGCACATACCTTATCGAACTCATATTCCCCTTTCCAGAAACGGCGGCGGCAAAGGCGAACATACCAGTTGCTCAGCTGCTCGTCAAGGAAATACTCCATAGCCCTGCCGGCCTGGGTAGGTTCGTAATCGTCCATATAGGCCGTTACCTCAGTTACCAGGCTCTGCAAGGTGGACAATATCCAGCGGTCTATTTCAGGACGCTCGTGTACAGGTATATACTTTTCCTTAAATGTAAAATTGTCGAGGTTTGCGTATAAAGCAAAGAACTGGTAAGTGTTGCATAGTGTTCCAAAATACTTCCGCTGAACCTCTTTAATTCCTTCAATATCAAAACGTAAACTATCCCAAGGTGATGCATTGGTTATGAGGTACCAACGACTGGCATCGGCACTGTATTTCTCTATCGTCTCGAATGGATCTATCACATTACCGAGGCGTTTGCTCATCTTGTTGCCGTTCTTATCCAGCACCAAACCATTGCTAACCACCGTCTTATAGGCCACATCTCCAAAAAGCATTACACCCAGGGCATGAAGGGTATAAAACCATCCCCTTGTCTGATCAACCCCCTCAGCTATAAAGTCGGCCGGGAAGTATTTAGGAAATTCAAATTCATTTTCGAAAGGGTAATGCAATTGTGCAAAAGGCATCGCCCCACTGTCGAACCACACGTCTATCAGATCGGGCTCCCTATACATGGGCCTGCCATGCTTGGATACCAATATGATCTTGTCAACAAAAGGTTTATGAAGGTCTAATTCATCCTTTTTAGTGGGCTGGTTTACAATTTCGCCAAAATTATATTCAGACTCCAAAGGAGATACATCATCTTCCAGAAGTTGGTTCAAGCCCAGTTTTTTGTTGGCTTTCTGTGCTTCATCTATCAGTTCCTGTATGCTTCCTATACACTTGGTTTCCAATCCATCATCACTTACCCAAACAGGCAAAGGTGTGCCCCAAAAACGGCTGCGGCTCAGGTTCCAATCCACCATGTTTTCCAGCCAGTTACCGAACCTGCCCTCACCTGTTGCTTTAGGTTTCCAGTTAATGGTTTTGTTCAGTTCCACCATCTTGTCCTTTACCGCCGTGGTTTTTATGAACCATGCATCAAGGGGATAGTATATAACCGGTTTATCTGTACGCCAGCAGTGGGGATAGGTATGCTCGTATTTCTCAACTTTAAATGCCCTGCCTTCCAATTTCAGCTTCACAGCAATGTCCACATCTACATCCTTGTAGTCAGGGTCGTCTTTATAATTTTTTACATATCGGCCACTCAGTTCACCCATGTAGTCGGTAAACTTTCCTTCCCTGTCCACCATAGTAAGGATGCCGATATCGTTCTTTTTGCCTACCCTGTAATCATCCGCACCAAAAGCCGGGGCGGTATGCACTATGCCCGTACCATCCTCGGTAGTTACAAAATCTCCTAATATCACTCTCCATGGGTCGCCACCACTTTCTTCCCTGGTATTGCCAGGGTAAGAGAGTAACTGCTCGTAACGGCAACCTTCTAATTCCTTACCTTTGAACTCTGCTATTATCTTCCAGGGAATTAATTTTGATTCTGATGTAAATTCATCAAAAACAATATCTTGTGCTTCCTGTTTAAAGTATTTTCCAATCAAGGCCTTAGCAAGTATGACATTGGCAGGCTTATGTGTATAGGGGTTAAATGTCTTAACTAATACATAATCAATATTTCCACCAACTGTTAAGCCGCAATTGCTTGGCAGGGTCCAGGGAGTGGTTGTCCAGGCTAAAAAGAAGACCTCCTCCTGACCTCCTCCAAAGGAGGAGGAAGTGTTTTCCCAAACAGCCTTGGCACCCTCAAATAAGGTTTTGGCAAAAGGGCTTTGCGCAGCACCTCCCTCTCCTTTGGAGAGGGCTGGGGAGAGGTGGAACATTGCTACCACAGTGGTGTCCTTTACGTCCTTATAAGTGCCGGGTTGGTTCAGTTCGTGGCTGCTGAGCCCCGTGCCTGCTGCCGGGGAATAAGGCTGTATGCTGACACTCTTATATAATAAACCTTTATCAAATAATGTTTTAAGCGCCCACCACAGCGATTCTATATACTTATTATCGTAAGTGATATAAGGATCGGTCATATCAACCCAATAGCCCATTTTGGCAGTTAGCTCTTCCCACTTGTCCTTGTAGCGCATCACCACCTCACGGCACTTCTTATTATAATCTTCTACACTTATCTTTTTGCCTATATCCTCTTTGGTGATGCCCAGTTCTTTTTCTACAAACAGTTCTATAGGCAAACCGTGGGTGTCCCAGCCTGCTTTACGCTTTACCTGGTAACCCTGCATGGTCTTATAGCGGCAAACAAGGTCTTTAAGGGTGCGGGAGATAACGTGGTGAATGCCGGGCATGCCATTGGCACTGGGCGGACCTTCGTAAAAAACAAATGGTTCTGCTCCCTCCCGGATCTGGACACTCTTCTCAAAAGCTTTCCCATCCTTCCACAGCTGCAGGAAATCCTGCTCTATAGAAGGCATATTTAATTGCTTAAATTCCCTGTATTTTTCTGACATAGACTATGCCCAAGCTAAAAATAAGGCGCGAAGGTAAGTAGAATTTGTGATTACAAAATGGGGGAAATTTTACTTGTGACGGCATTAACGTTTTGTGGGATTATTGTGTTGATAAGTGGAGTGTTGGCGGTCTATCTCCATATCTCGTCTTATATATGTGCAACCTTGAATATTATTTTTAACTTTGATAAGCAACATTCAATCTACATGCGAAAAAACCTACGTTACATCGCTATAGTATTTTTACTATGGTTGCAAGCTAATGTTTTACATGCACAAGCCGCATGGACAATTTGTGGTAAGATTGAAGCCAATAGTAGCATTCTTACCTTAAACGCAGACAGGTGGGGAAATGTATATGCTGCAGGCCGGTTTAAGGATTCTGTACTACCCAAAGGACATTATTTTGTTGCAAAATGGGACGGTTTTTCCTGGTCTGAACTTGGTATTGGGGGAAATGCCTTAAATGCTGATTCTACAATCAACCTTGTTACTACTGATGATCTGGGGAATGTATATGCCACAGGATATTTTACCAACGACAGCAACAAAGCCTATATAGCAATGTGGAACGGGAGTTCATGGTCTGAACTTAGTTCAGGAACTAACTCGTTACCAATAGCTAGCCTTCAAAACTATAATCAAATAAACGCTCTTGCTACTAGCCCCTCAGGCAAAGTTTATGCCAGTTTCGTGATTTACGATTCCTTAAATTCATATACAGGATATAAAATTTATGAATGGTATCACGCAAGCTGGCACGATATAGGTAGCAGTTCTGACAGGTTTCTTTGGGGTGACGTACGCGCATTAGCAACTGATTGGATGGGCAATCTTTATGTAACAGGCAGCTTTAAAAATCTTTTAGGGCGATACTACATTGCAAAATGGAATGATACTACCTGGTCTGAATTGGGTTCTTCTTCTGATAGCATAATAGGCGACCTTTTCAATTCTTCAATAAGTGTAGATGACTCTGCTCACGTTTATATTAATAACGAAACGGAAATAATGAAATGGGACGGCAATATGTGGACAACATTAAGTAATAAATACCATGCTCATAATGGTATATCCTCTGTCACTGTGGACAAATCCGGAAATATTTATGCCGCTCAGTTTGATGATAGCATCAATACAATGCCCCATACAAACGGGAAACCTTATATATCGGAATGGAAAGATACCGGCTGGAATGAATTATCCAATGGAGAAGTTAATTTACATTTTTCTCCAATTATCAGTCAGAACGAAGACCACACTTTGCAAATAGTAACGGATGTCTATGGTAATCTTTACGCCTGCGGGTCGCTTATCGACCCTGTTAATCAGCACTATATTGCAGTATATCCCGCAACAAATATTAAAGAACCTCCAGCAAATAGCAATTATAGAATATATCCTAATCCAGCCGACAATTCCCTTAACATACAATTGGATAAACTATACATTGATGCAGAGGTTCATATTACTGATGTTACAGGACGCAAAATATACACTGCCCAATTAAACAGTATTAATACCACAATAGATGTTTCACATTGGCTCGACGGCCTTTATATCTGTAACGTATCTCTTGATGGTGTTATAAATACAGTAAAACTTCTTGTTAAACATTAAGTCTTTAAATTTCTGCTTTCATTACCCTTCTCCATCCTCACGCAAATAATAAAAGGCCGTTAAACATTGCGAGTATGCGAGGACCCTTGAAAGAAGAGACCCAGGCAGGACAAAACAACATAGGGTCAAGGCGTCATTTCGAACCCAATTTTTCTTTGGGTGAGAAATCCCCTGAGGAATAGTGATGAACAAAATCATAGTCCAGAAGAGATTGAGCAGCACATCTTAATCTCAGGAGATTTCTCATTACATTTCGCTGCGCTGCATTTCATTCGAAAAGACGAGGTTGATTGGGCTTTCTTTGAAATCATGCGCGGGTACTTGAAAGAAGAGGCCCAGGCAGCGCAAGAAGCGCTCATCTCTTGCTATAATGAGTAATAGTTAATCCAATGATCTCGCCATTCCTGTAGCGATAGAGAATATCATCATCATCCATCTCACTTTCATCTGCAGGCAGCAAGGGGCCAAAATTTATATACATCACATCTGCAGCGCTATCATACTGTATGTGTACGTTCTCTGCGTTGCTATGTTTAATCGCTTTCACAGCCTGCATAATATCGGGGATTATTATTTCTGCCATATAATTATCCTGTTAAATAATTTTTCTGTTTTACTGGTCAGGTATGCAGTCAAAATAAATCCGTCAAGCTCGTTTTCTTTATATACTACTACCAACCATTGCCTTTCATTATATTTTGCCGCCGCAAGTAACTCGTCGTTCCCACCTTTAAGCAATAGTATCGGTGCAGCAACTACAGATAATACATCTTCCAGGTGCCCGGCCATTTCAGGGTGCCGTTCCACTATATGAATCCAACGCTCTTCAGGTAGCCTGATAGTTTTACCTGAAATGCTTGTTGTGATTAACATGCAATCAAAGATATGATTTTAATTTAGTTTTTTAAGCGTCGAAATTAATCAGACAAAAATGCCTGATACAACAATAGAAAACACCCAGTGCCCGACATCATACCGCCCTAATGCGCCACAAGCACTTTCCCTATACTATTATTCCCATCGGCTGTGCTGCAATGTACTGTGTATATGCCCGGGGCAAATGAAGCGCAATTTATCATTATGTTCTTAGAAGAGGTGCTGGTAGAATACACGGTTTGTCCCAAAATATTAATTATAGAAATTGAGGCGCTGCCGGCATTGTAGTTATCAAAAATAATATTGATCTCGTCATTAGCCGGGTTGGGATATATTGCGATAGTTGAAGGCATCTTAATGTTACGAACAGCTGTGCTGGCATCACCAACATAAAAATACTGTGAGAAGCCGCAGCCGTAATCATCATGCTCGCCTTCGTTTTTCAGTCCGCTGGAACTAGTGCTGCTTGTGTAGGTATAACCGTGCATTGGTATTTTTGTGCCGTTTATTTTTTCAATAAACATGTAGCCAGGTGCATAGCCGGTCAAGCCCTGGTCGAGCGGCCACCAATGCAGACCGGAACAATTTCCGGGTGAGCTAATTGTAAATTTATAAAAGCCTATGTTAGGCATAATGAGGGTATCTACATAGAGGGTGCTATAATTGGTATTGGTGCGGGAGAATATGGTATCTCCATCTACATTAGTAATATACCAGTTGGCATCAGAGGGGTTTGCATTCATACTTACTCCATCGGCAGCCAGGTTGCTGGTTAACATTTTAACCATAATAGTGTCAGGCCAGCGGGGCGCAACAATAAATTGCGACCTCATGGTGTCGTTTGTCTGGTCTGCATCTGTGCTGCCATTCACCCCTGTTATATTCACAATAAAGTGGAAGGTGCCTGACAGAGAAGAGGAAGACATATTGGCAAGGCTGGTGGAAGCAGGCAAACTGATAATGGTATCGGACAAGGATGCCAAAGAACCGTTCCAGGTATAAGCCTGCATAGCAGAATCCAGCACCCCATATTGAAATGCCACACTGGTGATGGCAGTGCTTCCGGAATTGTGTATATGCACGATGGGCAAATTATTAGAAGGGTTTTCCCTGAAATGCTGCTGGCTGGAAGAAGGCGCAATAATATCCTCTATAGATGCATCGAGCGTTTTGTTGATGCCTCCGTAATAAACTACTGTTGCGCTGGCATCGTAGTTGCCTGAGGGACTTGTAACCGTGTAAGGCTCGAAACCTACATTGATGCTGTAATTTGTACCTGCTGTAACACCGGGCAAAGTTGTATAGTATGGAGCAACCGATGAGCCCGGGCACCAGTTCGACCTGTTATAAAGCCATGTGCCACCCTGCGGATATAACTCATTAAAACCGCAGTCTGTGCGCCATATATTCTGCTGCAAGATGGAGTTGCTGTTTAAATAAAGATTGTAGTAGTGCTCTGCAAATTCGCAACATTGGTTTGCATCAGAGCCATGGCCTGTTACAATAAAGCGGAAAGCGGCACTCACGGTTCCTGTCGGTGCTGTTTCATTAAGGACAGGGAAATTATTGTCTATGGGGTTAGTTGCGCTACCATAAGTTCCGCCGTGGGCGTATAAGCGATTAATGGCAATCGTATTTCTATCTGGCGTGCCTTCTATAAAAATGAACTTGGTGTATATGCCATAGCCCGGAGAGCCTACCCCAAGTGCGCTGTTAATAGTAATGCTATCCTGCAGAAAAGGCGCAAAATCGGTAACATCAAATACATAGTCCATTGACCAGTTGGGAGGTGCCGGAAAACGAGACCAGCCAATTGTAGCAAAAGGGGTAATGATACGGGCAAGC
>Ga0206930_1174_pt1 | contig 10031 bp, 7 predicted proteins | sample Alteio_BWOrgHeat_20_FD_152939 | JGI IMG/M metagenome (GOLD analysis project Ga0206930, IMG submission 152939) | Enriched cells from forest soil in Barre Woods Harvard Forest LTER site, Petersham, Massachusetts, United States -... | ecosystem: Environmental > Terrestrial > Soil > Temperate forest > O... | reverse complement strand
GCAACTGCGGGAGCGGTTACAGCAGATTGACGCCGAGCTTGAGCGATTGCAGGCAGAGCGAGCGGAGTTGAAAGCAGCGGTATCGGGAGAGGCGAGCAAGCCGAGCCGGATAGCTCGCAAGCCGGTGAAACGGAGTAAGGGTAAAGGCGGCATCTCACCGCAAGCGGTCTCGCAGTTTGGGCGACGCTACAAAGAGGCAATCAAGGCAAGGGATACGGAGAGAGCGAAGGAGTTTGAGACCAAGCTCAACCGAGCCGGAGCTATGGGGAAAGCCAAGCTCAAGGAGATACGAGAGGCGCTCACGTCCCGCAAGTCCAAGCCGAAAGCGAAAGCAGCGAGCAAGAAAGCGAGCAAGCCGAAAGTGGCAGAGGAAGCGAAAGAAAAGGCGGCGTAAACCCACTACACCGCTACCAACAGAAAAGCCGAGGCTCTCTCGGCTTTTTGTTTTCTCCGTCCTCTTAGATAGCTCCCGTCCACATCATGTACGCTAAGTCCATCGCAACGTTGTTTGTAAGCGCCAAGTTGTCAATGTGGGCTATGCAACCCATGCGGGTGTTGTTGGCGGGACAGTTTGTATTGATAGTGCCCACGAGCGTGCCGTCAATATAAAACGTCCAACTGCTACCGGCATACTTGATAGCAAAAGCGTGAAATGCTGTGTCCGCTGCGATTCCGCTATCCGCTACCGTCTGGTTAGTTCCGACTCCGCTTTGTGTGACACATTGGAAGTTGGTGTCTCCGGCATTAGTGGAATAACGGAAAGCGGTATAGATGTATGAGGCTCCGTTGTCTGCCCAAGCAAGTCCGGGTTGCTGAGACAACCCAATCCATAAGCGGCAGTTGGTTGTCTGTTCAAGAGCGGCGACCGTTTGGAAAGCTCCAAGGTTGCCTCCCATTACTCCGCCGTAACCGCCGCCTGCAGTGTTCTCCTCAAGGTGGTGCCAACTCGAACCCGTGGCGGAGGTAGCAAACTTCCAAGACAAAGGCTCGGTATCAGTAGCCGGAGTCCGAAGCGCGGTGTAATAGCTCGGCGTTCCCATGCTGCCGGTTTCTACGGGGTTGAAACCCAAACCGAACAGATATGCAGTGCTTGGATAACCAACCGGACTAGAAGCCGCTACCCAGACGTGTTGTGCAACATAGGCGGATGAGCCGCCGCCCGGTGCTGCATTCTCCCATTTGCTAGCGCCGCTATTGTAAGTCAAGACTTGACCGTTGCTAGGAGCAGAGATACTAACGTCCGTGTCGCCTGATAGGGTGCTTGAGCCGCCGCCGCCCGAAGCTCCTACCGCATCAACGTTCGTCCCGTCACAATAGAGGAGCGTGTACGCCGCCGTTGCGCTGTAAGCAACGGTTATGCCAGTGCCGCTAGCGGTCTTTACGACTAGGTTCTTGCCGGTAGTCGTATTGTTCCACACCGCATATAGTTTCTTGTTACTCGGGACAACAACGTTACGGTCCGCCGTCAAAGTCCCCGTAAAGACATAACCGAGGTAGCCTAGCGCTTCGTTAGGCGAGGCGGAGAGGTTGAGTGTGTAATCTGCATCCGTCATCGTGTGCGCGAGCAGAGACCCGAGAGCGCCATCAAAGGCGTCAAAGGCGGCGTTAGCCGTGACCTCTTTCTGATTTTGGTTTGAGGCAATATAAGATACGTCAAGGTTTGCAGTAGACATAAAGCTCCTATGTTATTGAATCGTCTTCACTCGGGAATCCGCGTCCCACTTGGGCTGAGTTTTGGTATACAACGGCCTTGATTGTGCTCTGTGTAGACCCGAAGTCTGTTGTCTGCTCGGCGGCGGTGTACCTGATGTGAGGCTGAGTCGGACTGGTCCAGCTATCTGGGATACCTCCCGGCGGCGCGATATTGGCGAATGTCCTGACAACCGTGGACCCGTTGTAAATTTCAACGTCATAGGACTCCGTATCCTCATTTAAGGGTACGTTGCCGATGCCGTCTTGCCATTGACCGCCCAAACGGGTACGGCGCACCCACGTTAGCACAAAATCACTACCGCTCTTAGAGCCGGTAAAGTCTGCCGGAGCGTAGGGCATAAGGTCACGTCCTTTGAGAGAAACGTCTTGCACAATGCCAGTGTTGAGCTCCGCTCCCACGGTCACGCCCTTGTAATAGCGGAGCGAGTTAAGCAAAGATAAAGACCCCTGCTCGTGCTTGATACCGCCCTGCTCAAGCGGAAATAGGACAATCTCTCCCGTTGTATGGGAGCCGCACGCCCATTCTGTACCTCGCCGTCCCCGTAGCAGATTCGAGAGGGTGTAAGTGCCGTCTCCGTTGTGGACCACGGTTTCAAACTGGATTACCTCTAGGCTCGGATACAGGATTGCAGCGTTGCGCCCGTTGAGGACGTTGAGCGTGGTGTCACTCGCCGGACCGCTGCCTATGACCATTGTGAGCGTGAGACTGTTTGTGCCGTCCCATGTAAAAGCGGAATGCGGAGCCGCTAGAACGTTCTTGGCGATACCGTAAGCAATCGGACCGACAATAGCGTCAATCTGATTCCATACCGCTGCGTCACTTGAGTTGTAGAGGACTCCGGCTTTCCACTTACCGCTGCCTTGCGGTGCCATTGCGAAGTAGTAGCCGAGGTTGCCGCTGGCATCGGCGTCCGTGTCTTGCAAGTACGGAATGTCCAGGAGCCACAGTTGAGACGGAGCGAGACCTTGGATTGTCTGTCCGATGAATCCGCTATTGCCAACCCCAGTAGCCGTGGACAGATAGTTATTGCTGTCCTCGCTCTTAATCAGTAGCTCGGTTGCGTAGTTCTGTCCCGCCGTTGCCTGGGTCACACGTCCGGTTAGCCTTACGCCGTCGTAGACACACTCTATAACGTCGCAAGGGTCTAGGAGCATGTACACGGCTTTATACAAACTGCTCTTGTATGTGCGCCGCTCGTTCTCTGCGGTCCACATAATCTTGTCCGCTAGCTGTGCGGCTTGGACTTGGGTCATTACCAACGGCAAGCTAATGCTCGTTTGGTTGAGGCTCTTGGTGGTTTTGCTGTGCCTTACTCGCCTCATCTGCCCTTGCTGGTAGTCTTGATTAGGGTCTATGTAAAGAACCTCAACGTCCTTCGGGAGGTCTTGCTCCTGTCCGATGGACTCAACGAGCTTCGCTTTGTCCGCCGATAACCCGAGGTCTAGCTCTGGGATGGTGAGGAGGGACGGTTGACCACGAGGGACAAACTGTAGCTTAAAGTCCGTCTCACGCCCCTCAAAGAAGTACGCCTGTCCGAGAGTTGTCAGAATGTCCTTACCCGTTCCGAGTTGTGTAATCGGGTATCCGGTTGCGGCAATGTTTGCGAGTTGCGACACGTCCAAATTCTCGGGAGCGATACCGGCAAGCTGGCAAAGGCTAGAGACAATCTGGTCCGCACCGAATCCTCCGACCGCTACCCTGTCCAGGTAGAACACATGCAGGGCGTAAGGCGTGGGGAATATTGACGGGTAGCCCACAGTTGAGCCGCTTGTGGCGTTAAAAGAGACTAAAGCGTTTGCTCGTGTGTTGTAGACGTTCCCGTAGTTGTATATGTCAGGATTGCCACCGCCTAGAATGGGGCAGTCTGTATAAGTCGTCAGGTCGTACGTTGTGGTTTCGCCAAAGTCACTTGCCGAGTACACAACCGCTTTGTCAACATTGCTTACGTCCGGTGCCCACAGCACGCCGTTCTGTACTCGTCCCTTATGTGAAGCAACGAGACTGTTACCGTTTCCGTTTCCCTCTCTCAGATAGTTTGCCGAGAGCCAATTCGGACCGCCGATAATGTTGTTTTGCCACTGTCCCGCAAGGGTGATATAGAATTTCCGGTCGCTCGCGCTTCCCACGGTGTCAAGTATCGTGCCGTCATTGGCGTCAATCTTTAGGAATGCACCGGTTACGGTATAGACGATAAGCGTGTTGTCTGTCGGGTCATAAAGCATCGCGTCCCCGAGACCAATGCTGGAGTCCCCGGTGTAATCAAAGCGTGTGTAATCCGTGTACTGCGGACCGGGTGAAACAAAGTGTGAGGTCCCGCCTGTTAGACTGATTTTCCAGATATACCAGTCCCCCGCCTCGAAGGGCGTTGTGCTTGAGTGATAGCCGGAGGCGAGAAAGTAGACGTTAGCGGAGTTATCTATCACTGGGTAGTGCTGACCAAAGACAGGGACGGCGAAGGTATCCCCTGTAACCTCGGGGACATAGAACTGTGAGAACACGCCGACTAAAGTATTGTCGGAGCATCGGACAGCGTACATGAGGTTGTTAAAGCCGCCTGCCTCCAAGCCGGACGCCACAAGGAGAGAGGTCCCGTCCGGGTTGACCAGAACATTGATAAACACCGGCTCCGCATACGAGGAGACCAGCGTGCTTATGTTTAGCGAGGCAACAGCCTGAAACGTCCAACCGTCAAACTTGATAAAGGATTGTTGTCCGCCAATGGTGCCATAGGTCCAGATGTACCCTTGGTTGTCAACCGCAAAGGCGGTCATATTGCTGGTAGGAGCGTCTCCGGTCGTATAAAACGGAAGATGCGAAATGTCTAGCACACCGCTCGCTGTCACGGTGTTAGATACAAGGTCAATGCGTGCGACGTGAGTGCTAGCGCCAAAGAGAAATGCGGTTGTCTCTTGCGGGTCAGTAACGCTGTAAACAGGCTCATCGGAGTTAAATGTCCAAGGCACACGGACCAACGGAGCCGCCTCTGTGCTGTTGGTAGACACTTCCGCACGTATGTTTGGAACACGGTTACCGAAGTCCGCTAGGGGGAAGTTTTCCCATACGGCATAGCACACGCCTCGGTAAGCGGGCGTGACGGTCGCTCCCTCAATGGACACAATGAGCGGGTCTGCGTTTTGCGTCTCACTCCCGGTGTAAAGTGTCGGCAGCGTGTATGTGCTGATGTCCGGGTTTGTGGCAGCTAAATCTTGCGCCCAAAAGTTGCTGTTGTTTGGAAGCTCGTTGACGTTGGCAACCATACAAATATAGGTGTTGCCGTCCGTCCAGGTTACGAGGTCATTAACGTTGTACGTGGTCGTTGAGTCCCACGCCCCACGGACGGGGTTAGAGGTCCCGCTGTAGTCAACGATGAGCTTGGAATCTCCCCACACTCGGGAGATAACAGCCTCGCCTTGACAGAAAGCCGCCGCGAAGGAGCAAGCGTAGGTGTAAGCGGTTTGCGTGACGGATGGTCCGCCCTTGGTGCTCTGGTTTGTGTTCGTCGTCGTTTCGACAATGCCGTTAGACCATATAATCTGTCCACCGAGTCTCATGGTCCCGAATAGCAACGGGATGACCGTCCCCGGCGTTGAGCCGGAAATCTGCATATCGGTCACGCGAGGTCCGTAGACGTGTTGTCCCTGTCCAGGGAATGCAAAGGACCCTATGATTCCGCCGATAGCGGACCCGAGCGCGAAGCCTACAGCGGTGCCTAGACCGGGAATGAGGCTCCCGACGATTCCGCCCGCGATTGATAAAGCGATACGTGCCATTACTCAATAACCTCGGGGAAGCGAAAGCAACCCGCTATTCTTTCTCTCCATCTCGCGTCTAGTTCGTGCTCAACACACTTCTTAACGCCGCCATCGTAAGCGTGGATTATGCTGAGGATTCCGTTGACCTCGCTCACAATGCCAACGTGACACGCCGCCGTTTCAACCCGCAATGACAGCACGTCACCAGGCTGCATGAGGCGTATCGGCTTTTGCGTGAGGAGCTTCTTGCACATGTCTAGGACGTAATCTCCCAGCGGTTGACGGGTGTACACGTTGTAATGATTACCGTCCAACGTCTCGCCGTTCTTGCCCTTGAGTCCAAGCTCACCGGCAACGCACAGCGGAAGTCCCACACAATCTAAAGCGAGACCCTTAACCCGTCCCTGGTGCTCAAACTTTGTCCCGAGATATTCCCGAGCCTTGCTTACAACGTCCGCTCTTTTAATTGGCACGGTAGACCTCCAAGGGCATGACCGCACCGTCAAACAAAATGACGTTAGGTGCGACCGCGTGCTGTCGGCAACCGAAGCGAGGCAAGGTCTCTTTCCACCCGTCCTCCGTTTGTTGCGAGTCCGTTGTGCTGTGCGTTGCCGGAGTAAAGACCCCTTGCGCCTTGCATGTATCGCACCGGTTAGCCGCTGCCCACGTTTTGAGTGTTCTTTTTTGCATTAGCTTGAGACTGCATTCGGATAATTGAGTAGCGAGTCCATTCCTGGAATCATGGGAAATCCTCTATGGTTTGCAAGGTTGTTAAACTTGTTAAGACAATCGAACACGTTATGTCCGCAACCCGGCGAGATCGAGAACGAGTCACCGGGAGCCGGAGCCGCAAAGAGGACGTTATTGAGCGTGAGTGTTGAGCCGTCCCATTGCGCTATCTGGTACGAGAGACCCGCGTTGAGACCTGAAACAAATGTCAGAATGCCGTTGTCGTAATACCCTGTGACCCACGAGACCGCACCGCCTTCGGATGCTGACAGCGGTGTAATAACGCCGAGGGTAAATGTCCCGTTATTCCCAGGGTCCGCCATTCCAGTAATCACGATGTTTTCTCCGGCTTGAGGCGGCGGACCTCCCGTCAGAGAAAACGTGTAGGTTGTCTGACTGCCGGTTAGCTCGGCGGCGGTGATATTGAGGTCCGTCCCTGTTGCAGCGATTACGCCGGACCCACTCTCCGCAATGGTGACCCCGCTACTGTTGTCAACCACGAACGTACCTGCGCCGAGGTCGGAGTAGTACCCCGCCGCTCCGGTCAAGCTGACTAACGGGGACCCACCCGTCTCAACCGTTATGTGGTGAGCGTCCGAGGACGAGCCAACATATCCGGTCTCGACCGGAACGATTGCTTGGCACCGTGAGTCTCCTAGCTCTGCGTCACAGGGAGTGCCGAAAGTACGCCCTAGGAGAATCTGTAGCTTGTTCGTGAGTCCGAGGACCTCTGCCGTGAGGACCCCGTTTTTCATGGAGATATTGCCGAGCATCCCGTAGCGGAGCTTTACCTCGCCTTGCGTGAGGTCTGCCCAATTGACGAGGCGTATCTCAACAGTCGCGCTGTCCCACAGCCCGTAACGGAGGTCCGTCTCCTTGATGGACACGTCGTCAATGAAGACAGTTGCCTCTTGGTTGTCAACGGAATAGTCGGACTTGTTCTCAACCGCCGTAGGCGAGAAGCCCGCCACAGCTAAGTAGACGTAACCGCCGTCCGTCAAATACGCTTGATAGGCGCTCGTGTTTATGTCTCTATCGTGGTCCGTAAAGGTATAGATAGTCCCGTCCTTGCGCGTAATCAAGTAAAGACGAGCGAGGGTAGTGCAATCGGTTTGTAAGTGCGCCGTGAGCGCGTCACTTGCGGTCTTCATTAGCTTGCCTGTCCCGGCTCTATGCGGACCTCGATTAGCTTGAGACCAGTGACGGTAACAATGGTCCCGGCGTTAATACCGGTCTTGTAGGTTGTTTGCAGGTCATCAAGGTCAAAGCGAACCGGGAAGTGATATTGATAATCCGCCGTGACTATGACCCCGAGTGCCGGAGCCGTTGTGAATGTAATGAGTCCGGTTGTCTCGTCAAGTGTGTAGTCATAGCCGCTAGCGGTGTGATACCCGACGCTGTGAGTTGCGAGAGCGGCATTTAGATAGACGTTGACCGTATCCGTTAGAGCGTTGCCGTAGTAGTCCGTAACGAACGAGGTAAGCGGCTTCTGTACGGGGCGGATTACTTGATAATCCGCGAGCGGGAAAGTGTAGGTCTTTTGCAATTGGAACGTGACCGTAGAGCCGTCCCCGGTCGCAATGAATTGACCTGTCCCGCTGTAGTCCGTAAGGTCAAAGAGCCTGAAACCATTCGCCATTCCCCTTACGGCGTGGAAGTAGGCTAAGAGTTGCTGATAGTCGGCTAGAGGTTTGCTCTCATAGCTCACCGTCCATTGAGCGCGAGACTGACTCCAGTTCTGGTTACGTTGCTCATAACCGGAAAATGCAGCGTTGACAATCGTGCTATAGCCGGGACCTCCCACGGCTCCGAGCGCGAGTTTGCGCGGAAACTCTATTTCTAAGAAAGACATGTGTTGTCCGTGAGGAGTCTCGGAGGACTACGGAGGGATTTGTTTACCGTCTCATTTGTCCGTGAGCGTATGCCGCGTCACGGTACATCTGACTGCTGATTTGTTTCTGTGAGCGTTGGAACGAGTCCGCGTTTGGCGTGCTAATGTTGTAGTTCTGTGTAATGCTTTGACCGCCGCCGCCGTTAGGTGCGGAGTTAGGGTTAATGCTTCCCCCTGTCCTCGGCGTGAATATCTCCGCCCGCTTCTCGCCTACGATGTAGCTCTTACCCGGCGTTACGTCCCCGCCGCCTGCCATTCCGTCCAGGGACGATATATCGCTAAACAGACCGCCGCCACTGTCACCGCCCGCCGCACCACCTATGCCGCTTGCCGAGGCGCTCGCTGAGAGTGCACCCGCCGCCGTCGTTATGGCAGTAGCCGAGGCGGTCAAGGCTGTAGCAGAGCCGGTGAGACCTGTCCCCGCCGTGGTCAATGCGGCAGTAGCCGCCAACTGATCTCCGCCGCCCGCTCCCCCGCTCATCATGGAGCCGAGAGAGCCGAGCATACCGCCTTGACCGGAGAGAGCGCCGCCGAGCGAGGAAAACATCTGCTTGAGCAAAGTGTTAATGCTGGATTTGAGCAACGCCGTCTCCATTGAGTTAACGAGGTCTGCCCACTTCGCCTTACCAGTCGCTATCATCGTAGCGAGGTTGTCTCCGATACCGTTAAGCGCGGTCGTGGTTAGCTGTTGCATCGTCTCTCCCATAGTCGGGACCTTCGCTGCAAAGTCTGCAAAAGCGGCGGTCATTCCCGCCATAGCTCCGCCCGCCTCTACTTGCATGTTCTGGTACTCGGCGTTGAGCTTGAGCATTGCTTGCTGTACGGCGGTAATGTCTTTGCCTTGCGCTTGCCACTGCTCAGATAGTTGTTGCAAGGTGGCAATCTGTATCTGCAGGTTCTGAGCCTGCTGAGATTGACCGGGATTGGCGAGACCGATAGCGGCTTGCTGTTGCAGAGCTACATTCTCCGCTATCAAGTCCGCCTTAAACTGCCTTACCTTATCGTCACTTGCTCCGGTCTTAGCCGCATACTCCGCTACTTGGGTTGAGACCTTGGCGTAAGCCTCACCGCCCGCAAGCAATGCGGCGGTACTCCGCTTTATCGCTGCAATCTTTGCGTCCTGTTGTGCTAGCTCCTCTTTGCCTGCATTAGCCGCCGTTGCCGTGTTCAAGGTGTCAACGGCTAATTTTTCTTGGGCGTATTGTTGGTTTAGAGACGCAACCTTTTGAGCGAGGTCTTTTACTCGCGGGTCTTGGTCTCCGTACTCCGCGCTCAACGCCTTGTACTCGGCGGTTAGCTGCGCTACCACGTCTGCTAGCGGCGTGAGGCTTGCGGTATTCTTTGCCTGTTGCTTCTCAACTGCATTGCCGGCGTCCGCTTCCCCTTCCATTGCCGCTATCTGGTCTTTAATCTTCTTCGTGAACGAGTCAAACTCTCCCTGGTCCACGAGGGCAGCCTTAAAGGTTGCCTGCCACTGAGCGGCGGCTTGTATCTGAGGGATAGCGGCGGCTAGTGCATTCTTAAAGGCGGTTGTGTTCTGTATCTTCTTTTGCGTAGCCTCGTCAACGAGCTTTTCAATTGCCTCGTTAGCGATAGCGGCGGCGTTAGCGTCAATCTGCGATTGGGTAGCTTTGCCGATAGCTCCGGCGAGCGTCTCCTCTTTCTCGGCTTGACGCTGTAGGGCGTCAACCGTCTTGGTGATAAAGTCCAGGTCAATTGGCGCGGACGCTACTTGCTGAGACTGAGGCTTGGGAGCCGTCGCGCTCGGGAGCGCAGCGGTCCAAACTCCTGCAATGCTCTTGATACTGTCCTTGACGCCGCTAACGGCTTGGTCAAAGTTGTATTTAACCGAGTCCGCCGCCGTCTTACCGTTGAGGGTTAACTCAACCGAGGGAGTGATTGTGTGCGTGAGGATATCTGTCATAGAGACCCTTTCTTACAGGAT
>Ga0206930_1173_pt1 | contig 10063 bp, 10 predicted proteins | sample Alteio_BWOrgHeat_20_FD_152939 | JGI IMG/M metagenome (GOLD analysis project Ga0206930, IMG submission 152939) | Enriched cells from forest soil in Barre Woods Harvard Forest LTER site, Petersham, Massachusetts, United States -... | ecosystem: Environmental > Terrestrial > Soil > Temperate forest >... | reverse complement strand
TGTGGTGATATTTAACCAGAAGCCGCTCTTCTTAATTAAGCAAGCCATGAATAGGCTGATCAAACAGCGTGATATTATAAATGATGAGCTGCAAAATTTAAAAGAAGGCCTTGAATTGCTGGCAAAATTATTTTTTAGAGGTAGCTATGAAGGCTGCAGATAATAATCTAGAATTTAGGGATTTTATAGCGCAATGTTTTACCACTCTTAACCCAGGCACCACTTATCTTCCTAATTGGCACATTGATCTGATAGCTTACGCACTTGAGCAAGCTATGCTTGGGAACGCTAAGCGGTTGATTATCAATATGCCGCCTAGGTCGCTAAAATCAATTTGTGTCAGCGTTGCCTGGCCAGCCTGGTTACTTGGGCATAACCCAGCACTTCGTATCATGGTGGCTAGTTATTCGCAAATTCTTAGTGTCAAACATTCATTAGATACACGTAAAATAATAACATCAAGCTGGTATAAGGATATGTTTCCCCAGGTCAAGCTATGTAAGGATCAGAATCTCAAATCAAAATTTGTTACTACAGATGGCGGGTTTAGGTTTGCTACTTCAATGGGTGGTACTGCTACGGGTGAGGGAGGTAACTTTCTAATTATCGATGACCCGCTAAGTTCAACTCAAGCCATCTCCTCATTACTACGTCAGAGGGCGATAGAATGGTTTGAGCAAACATTTATCACCCGTCTTGATGATAAGAAAAAAGGTGCGATTGTGATTGTTATGCAGCGGCTACATTCTGATGATTTGGCTGGTTATTTAATTAAAAAGAACAGCAAGATATGGAAAACACTTAAACTCCAAGCAGAAGTGATGGAAGATCATATAGTTGAATTTATGGGTAAAAAATTCGCACGTAAAAAAGGTGATTTACTTCATCCTAAGCGGGAAGGTCTAGAGGAAATAACTCAGCTAAAAATGGAATTAGGCGAATATAGTTTTTCGGCCCAATATCAGCAATCGCCCATACCAACGCAAGGACATATGCTAAAACCTAAATGGCTGAAGAGATATAGCTATCGGCCAGAAAACGCTAATATCTATCATAGTTGGGATAGTGCGGTCAAAACGGGTATAAAACATGATTATAGCGTCTGTACGATATGGGCAGTGACTGATAGCCATTATTATTTGCTAGAAGTGGTAAGAACCAAGTTAGATTATCCTGAACTAAAGCATTTGATAATTACTCTTGCAGGGCGGGATAAGCCTGACGCTATATTGATTGAGGATAAAGCCAGTGGCTCATCATTAATCCAAGATCTTCATAGTGAAAACAAGTTTCCAGTGATTGCCATTCAATCTAATAAGGATAAGATCCACCGATTTGCTTCTATCACCCCTCTATTTGAGGCGGGGAGGGTACTATTACCAGAGACAAGTAGCTGGATTGCCGAATATGAGCTGGAGTTGATGAGTTTTCCAATGTCATCACATGACGACCAGGTGGATTCTACTAGCCAGTTTCTAAACTACATAAAGAGGCATAGCCATAGGTTGACAGGAGTGGTTAGACTTGTTTAACCAAATGTTAATATATTAAGATTAAGATTAATATTAGTGAGTAGAATTTATAATACGAGGATAATATGAGTAAGTTTAATTCAGAACAGAGTACTATTTTTCCAAATGCTGCACTAAATAGAAAGGTAGATAAGGTGAAAAGTCTTGTAGGGAGAGCTACGGCGGAAGACAAAGGGCAAGCATTATTAGATTGCACTTGGGATTTTACGGTGAGTCACATGAACTCAAAGCCAAAAAAGCCATCGGATGAACAAAAAGATGAAGTATCTGAGATAACCAAGTTAATTCTTGAATCGGATAAACAATGCGAAATACCAATGGGATATAAAAAACAAGCTTTGTCTAGGGCAACGAAAATTGGTGCTGAAGCTGCAGCCAATGTGTTACGTGATGATATTTCATTACATAAGGCTTTGGATTCAAAATTAGTAAATTTATATAGTAAAACCGCTCCACTTATATGGGACGATACTCCTAGTTTAGTAAAAGCAACATATTATGCCAATGAAAAACCTAATCAAAAACAGGTGATCAAGCTAATAAAGGGTAACTTAATTGCAGCAATTAAGTCAGACCCTAAGGCTATGGAATCATTCAAAAGTAATAGTGATGAATTTGTAGATAAACTAGTAGGTCATATTAAAACGACTGTGGTTAAGAAAACAAAAAATATGGATTCAATACAACTTGATAAAGAAATTAACAAGATTGTTAATGGTAGCGTTAAGGCTGCTTGTTCTGAACATAAACAGCCATCTGAAGATTTGTTAAAACAAGCAAGGAAAGAAGTAGAAAAATCTTCTCAGGCGGCGTCTAAATCCTCACCTAATGCGGTTATAATAAGCAATAAGCCCACTGTAACTCGAGATGGGAGAGGATGATATGGTAGGAAGTATATCGCAACAATTCATTGAAGGTAAAATGAATGATCTCTTTGAAAAACGTGAAACAAGCGGCGTTATCAGAGTGTTATTTAAAATTTATAATGATCATAGATATATAAAAAAAGATCTTGATGAAAAGTTAGACCTTTTTGAATCAGCATTAAAGCCATTTAGTGATCATGACGTAAAAGAAGCTTTAAAGACTGCCACTCAGTTAATCAAGAGCGCGGATAAATTGAAAATAGATACAGCAGGTCTAGATGATGGAGGGGCGAGTAAAGCTTATGCTACAGCGATGGGTGATTGTGCTATAGAGGTAGCTTTATATGCTAATAGTAAGGCTAATTCAAAAAACAATAAGAGTTTAGAAAAACTAAATGCAGAAATAGAAAAATTAAGGCCTGGATTTAGTAATAAGCTAGCCAAGCAGGAAGCAGAATCTTTAAAACCTTTTAATAGAAAAACATTAGATGCTACAGTTGAAACATTAATACAAACAAAGGGCTTAGCAAAGCAGGTCAATTTGAAAAAGAAGGCGCTAGAAACTATACCAGAAGGAACTGTGCCAAAGAAAAAAACTAGAAATAATCCAAAACCAAATCAAATTGAAGGCGGTAGGGGTGGATAATTACTCACCTTCAACAAATTTATCAGCTAATTCATAAAAAGCCAAATATGCTTTTGCTTTTTGTAATGGGCTGATATGTTTACCTTCTAAATCAATCATCTCATCAACTTTAGCTACGCTCTCAGAAAACAAGTCAATATTGATGTTAGAAAAGCTTGGCAACAAATCTTTATATTTTTGTTGGTTGGTGACTTTAATTTTTCTTTGTTTACTAGTATCAGTTTTTGGTTGTTTAGCAAATAACGTAGTTACGGGGCATTTTAAAGCTTTGCTGATATTAGTAAGTATAGGGTGAGATAGGCTGATAGTTTTTCTAGTTAGGAGTAATTCTAATTCATATTCATTAACTTTAGCGAGTGAACAAAAGTCGGCCAAATCAAGGTTTTTTTTAGCTAAGATAATTTCCAGATTATACTGTAAATTGCTTTTTATCATGGATGCACTCCCGCTATTTGTGATGAGATATAAAATGATTTTTATTATTAGCAGATTGTAGTGGATTAGCTGGTTAATGTCAATTAACAAAGTGGTTAAAATTGCATAAATAATTTGCTCTAGTAAATACAGAAACTTAAGTTTTTCGCGGCATCCCATGAGTAAATTAAAGTGCCAGATGTGGTGTTCTAACTAATTTACTGTAAAAGCTTGATAATATCTTACCAAGGTGTCATTCCAGAGATTAGCTTTTCTTAGCAAGCCATGGACTGTAACGTCCGAGATGATATATGACTTTTTTACTTGCAATTTTTAGTTAAAACGGCTATTTAAGCTTCATGGCACTCACTATTGGCAGCATCTCCATTGATAACCCAGTAATTCTCGCTCCTATGTCGGGCGTGACCGATATGCCTTTCCGTAAATTAGTAAAAAAGATGGGAGCAGGGCTTGTAGTATCTGAAATGATTGCTAGCCGTGCCATGATACTTGAGACCCGCCAATCGCTTCAAAAATGTGCTATTTCAGAGGAAGAAGATAATACTTCGGTGCAACTAGCTGGTTGTGATCCACAAATAATGGCTGAAGCTGCTAAATTAAATGAAGATAAGGGTGCTAAAATAATTGATATAAATTTTGGTTGCCCGGTTAAAAAAGTTGTTGGTGGCAATGCTGGGTCAGCCTTGATGAAGGATGAAAAATTAGCTGCTGAGATTCTTGAAGCAACTGTTAATGCTGTAAAAATCCCCGTAACTCTGAAGATGAGAATGGGCTGGTGTGACAAAACAAAAAATGCAGCTTCTCTTGCAAAAATTGCGGAAGATCTTGGCATAAAGATGATAACAGTTCATGGGCGTACTAGATGCCAGCTTTATGATGGCGTAGCTGACTGGAATTTCATTGCAACTGTTAAAAATGCGGTAAAGATACCGGTCATCGCCAATGGTGATATAAAAACTATTGAAGATGCACAGCAAGCTTTAAAACTATCTAATGCTGATGGGGTTATGATAGGAAGAGGGGCTTATGGCAAACCGTGGCTGATTAATCAAATATCTCATTATCTAAAAACTGGTGAAAAACTGCTAGAGCCAGATTTAGCAACTCAATTAAACATTATTTTAGAGCATTTTGACGATATGATTGACCATTACTCCGAAGAAACAGGAGTTAGGATGGCGCGCAAGCATATTGGGTGGTATAGCTCTGGGTTATTTGCCAGTGCGGAATTTAGAAGTAGTATTAATAGATGTAGTGATGCGAGTATCGTAAGGCAGATGGTTACTGATTTTTATGGCAAGTTTATCTAAAGTGGAGAAGTAAATGCAATTTTTTATAGATACGGCTGATATAGCGGCAATTAAAGAACTTAATGAAACTGGATTAATTGATGGTGTTACAACCAATCCAAGTTTGATCGCTAAATCGGGACGGAACTTTCTTGAGGTTATTGGCGAAATTTGTGCTGTAGTTAAAGGGCCGGTAAGCGCAGAAGTAGCTGCTACTGATGTTGATGGCATGATTAAAGAGGGTAAACGCTTACACCTTATTGCAAATAATGTGGTAGTAAAACTTCCACTAACATGGGATGGTTTGAAGGCGTGCAGGGCATTAACAGCTGAAAATATTAAAGTAAATGTGACTCTGTGCTTTTCAGCCTCTCAGGCAATACTTGCAGCAAAAGCTGGCGCTACTTATGTTTCTCCTTTTGTTGGAAGGCTTGATGATATTGGTGTTGATGGCATGGATTTAATCCAAGATATTTGCACTATATATAAAAACTACAGTGACTTTAAAACAAAAATACTAGTGGCATCAATTAGGAATCCAGTACATTTGGTGCGGGCTGCCTTAATGGGAGCTCATGTGGCAACTATCCCACCAAATGTTGCCAAACAACTCGTAAACCACCCTCTTACAGATAAGGGCGTTGAAACATTTATTAAAGATTGGCAATCCACTGGCCAAAAGATTCTATGATATATGCCAGGTCATTGATATTTAATTTTGCTTTTGTTATTTGGACTCTGGTGGTTAGCATCATATTATCTCCATTATTACTTACTAATCCCAAAACAATCGGTATAGTAGGTAGGGTTTGGGCTCGTGGTTCTATTGCTTTACTTAGCTTTATCTGTAATCTAAAACCTGAAATTAGGGGGATAGAGAATTTACCACAAATGCCTTACATCATTGCTTCAAAGCACCAATCTGACCTTGAAACAATATTATTTCACACAGTACTTCCTAAGCCAGTTTATGTACTTAAAAAAGAACTTCTGGCTATTCCTATATTTGGCTATTACCTAAAAAAAATGGGTATGATAGCAATCGATCGCAATGGGCAAATGAATGCACTTAAAACTATGCTAAAAGAAGCAGAAAGGACGGTGTCTACTGGTCGCCCAGTTATTATATTTCCCGAAGGAACCAGAACTAACCCCGGTATGCAAGTTAAATATCATCCAGGTATTACAGCGCTTTATAATCAAGGTAAGTATAATATAGTGCCGGTAGCATTAAATACTGGTGTGTTTTGGCAAAAAAATTCCTTTGTCAAAAAGCCTGGTACCTATATAATCGAGTTTTTGCCAGCCATTAAGCCTGGTTTATCAAAGGATGAATTTATAAAAAACTTATATGAGCAAATTGAACCGAAATCCATTGCTCTATTAGACGGGGAATAATATGGGAAATTATCCAGAGATACGCCTTAGGCGTAATCGACAACATCCATGGCTTAGGGAACTTGTAGCTGAAACAACTATTTCCGCTAAAGATTTGGTATTACCCTTATTTGTAATTGAGGGTGATAATATAAGAGAGCCAGTATTAACTATGCCTGGGGTGGAACGTCTATCAATTGATCAGCTAGTAATTGATGTCAAAAGAGCTGAAAGAGCTGGCATTTTGGCAGTTATTTTATTTCCAGTAATAAATTCTAGCATTAAATCAGAACTAGCAGAAGAGTCTTATAACCATAATAATCTTATTTGTCGGGCGATAAAAGAGCTTAAAAAACATATTTCCATAGGTATATTTGCTGACGTTGCACTTGATCCTTATACCACCCACGGTCATGATGGGCTAGTAATCGATGGTTATGTTCACAATGATAAATCGATTGAAGTACTATGTAAACAAGCTATAGCTCTGGCACAAGCTGGCTGTGATTTTGTTGCTCCATCTGATATGATGGATGGTCGGGTAGAGTCTATCAGAACAGCTCTTGATAGTAAGAATTTTCAAAATGTTGGAATTTTAGCCTATTCTGCTAAATATGCTTCAAGTTTTTATGGACCATTTCGCGAAGCTGTAAACTCGGGGGAAAGTTTAGGTAAGTCAGATAAGTTTACTTACCAAATGGATACTAGGAATGCAGAAGAGGCTATGCGGGAGATTGAGTTAGATATCAAAGAAGGCGCTGATATGATCATGATTAAACCGGCATTAGCATATCTTGACATAATTAGAATGGCAAATGACAGGTTTAAACTACCAATCGTTGCATATCAGGTAAGTGGTGAATATGCGATGCTAAAACTAGCTGCAGCTAATGGATTAATTGATTTTGATAAGGCAATGATGGAATCTCTAATTGCTATTAAAAGAGCAGGTGCGCAAATAATATTAACCTATGCAGCAATGAATGTGGTGGAAAAACTATGCAAAAATACTCTCTAACGATTATATTATTTTTTAGCATCTCTTTAATTATAATTGCTGGTTATTTAATTATAAATTTATCCCCGATTGATAAAAAGAAAGCCGGTGTAAGCTCTAGTATTGTTTACAATCAAGCTCCATCACTTGGTGGTGAGTTTAGTTTAATCAATGTAGATACAGCTAAGGAGATCAGCACTGCTTTATTCCGTGGTAAATTATTATTGGTTTATTTTGGATATAGTTACTGCCCGGATATTTGCCCGATGGAACTGGGTAAAATCAGCGTAGTTATGGATGAGCTTGGGGGTATGAAAGACAAGGTTCAACCTTTGTTTATTACGGTGGATCCAGCGCGTGATACAATTGATCACATGAAAAATTATATTAAATCTTTCTCTCCAGAACTAATAGGGTTAACTGGAACTAAAGAACAGATAGATAAAGCAACTAGCTTATATAAAGTTTATTATGCCAAAGATGCAAATTCTAACAAAAATAACTATCTGATTAACCATTCTTCTTTTATTTATTTGATGGATAAGGAAGGTAAATACTTAGCTCATTTCGATATTAAGGTAGATTCTGCTACAATGCTTAAGGTGATTAGGAAACATTTGCAATAAGTAAGATTTTGTAGTTCTTGTGCATGGCAAATATTTTAAAAACTCATTTTGCTGAAGCTCGAATAAAGCGGGCCAAATACTGCAGCCGTTACCCAGAACATTATGCCACCAAGAAGTATAGTAAGGCCTGGCTGTATCATGCCAAGAAGATTACTAACGCCATCATTCACTTCTTTATCATAGAAGAAATTCACATTCTCTAACGTTTGATCGAGATTACCACCATCTTCACCAACTTTGATCATTCTCAGTACCAGAGTTGGAAATTGGCCGGTCGACCGCAGAGAGTTGGTAAGAGTCACGCCGTCGAATACTGCATTTCTAGCGCTACGAATACTATCTTTAATGATACGATTTCTAACTACATTGCTTGAGATGTCTAAACAATCTAGAATACCAATACCGCTTTTATAAGTGATAGAAAAAAAACGACAAAACCTGGCCATTTCTATTTTTCTAATAATTTTGCCAATTACCGGCATATTTAGTTTTAATTGGTCGAAAAAATAATCAATGAAGTCAAATATTTTACACAGCACCTTTATAGTAATATAAATTCCAATAGGAGTAGCAATAACCAGATACCAGTAAGCCTGAAAGAAATTAGATGTAGCAATTAATGCTTTGGTATAAATGGGCAGTTCAAAATTTTGCGATAGCAAGAAAGTTGACAATTTTGGTATTACATATAGCATCATTAATGCCACAATTCCGCACATTAAAAGTAATAAAAAAATAGGATAAGTAGTAGCTTTTTTTATTTGCGATTTAATGTTAGCAACCCATTTAAGATGTTCAGCTAAATGATGGAATACAATATGTAATTGACCAGTCTTTTCTCCAGCAGCAACTAGGCCAACAAATACATCGTCAAATGTTTCCTTATGTTCGCCAAGGGCTGCCGATAGTACCACTCCATTTCTTACCGACTCAGTTATATCTGCCATCAGGTTTTTCATACCAACTGAATCGGCAGTATCACGCATATCGTTAAGCGAGTCTATAAGAGGTACACCGGCTCTTTCTAATTGCTGTAATTGGATACAAAATAAAATTAATTCATATGAAGAAACATGACGTCCGCCACCAAGCGATATTTCTTTATGGACTACTTCAGTAAAATCTACCATGTCCAAGGCGATTTCGTTTAATCTCTTCTCTAAATCCACTTCATTGGCTGCAGTAAGCTGCCCGCTTATGGATTTTCCTATTTTGCTAATTGCTTCATATTTATATAATGGCATATCAAATTCTAGTAGTCATATCGATTGTATTGATTATTTCGTCCAGATCCGTGACTCCATCTATCACTTTTAGAATGGCGTCATTCATCATGGGTACAAAATTGTTAAGCATAGCATATTCAAACATCTGATTACGAGTGGCTCCAGTTGCTATCAGTTCATCAAGACCTTTATCAATCGCTAAAACTTCACAGATAGCTACGCGTCCTTTATAACCAGAGAAGTGGCACTTATCACAACCTTTGTGCTTATAAAGGATCGGAGGTGCGCTTAGAGGTAAATCCAGTATTTTACACTCTTCTTTTGTGGCAACTTCACCAACTTTACAATGTACACATAGCTTTCTAGCCAATCGTTGAGCTACAACACAAATTAATGAGCCAGCTAATAAAGTTCGTTGCACATCGATATCAAGTAAGCGAGGAATTGCAGCAAGTGCATCATTGGTATGTAGTGTGGTAAAGACCTGATGGCCAGTCATAGCAGCACGTATTGCCATAGTTGCAGTTTCATTATCCCTAATCTCACCGAGAAAGATAATATCTGGATCTTGACGCATCAATGCCTTAATACCTTCAGTAAAACTCAAAGCCCCTCCTTCTCGGATATTACTTTGTCGAACTAATGGGATTTGATACTCTACCGGGTCTTCCAATGTCATGATATTTTTTTCAATCGAATTTATATGATTCAAAATTGAGTAAAGTGTGGTGGTTTTACCGCTTCCAGTAGGGCCAGTAATAATAACTATACCTTCTGGCCGTTTAAGTAATTTCTTTAAAAGATTAACATTAATATCGCTCATTCCAAGATCGCTAAGTTGGAGCAAAGCTTGTTTTTTATCTAAAATACGCAAAACCATATTTTCACCATGAATCGTCGGCTGGCTGGCTACCCTGAAATCTACATCTCTACCAAATACGTTATAGGAAATACGACCATCTTGAGGTATTCTGCTTTCTGCGATATTCATCCCTGACATAATTTTAATACGTACAGCAATAGCCTGCCAATAATCTTTATGGAAGCTACGCACTTGGATTAATATCCC
>Ga0206930_1171_pt1 | contig 10222 bp, 12 predicted proteins | sample Alteio_BWOrgHeat_20_FD_152939 | JGI IMG/M metagenome (GOLD analysis project Ga0206930, IMG submission 152939) | Enriched cells from forest soil in Barre Woods Harvard Forest LTER site, Petersham, Massachusetts, United States -... | ecosystem: Environmental > Terrestrial > Soil > Temperate forest >... | reverse complement strand
TGGAGTTTTGATTGAAGCAAATTCCATTGTAATAGCTGCTGGTTGTGGTGCTTTTGGCCCGAACCGTCCACCACTTATGAATATTGAACAATATGAAGGTAAATCAGTGTTTTATATGGTTAAGGCTAAAGAAGATTTTAGAGATAAAACTATCGTTATTGCCGGTGGTGGAGATTCGGCTGTGGACTGGGCGTTATCTCTAGCTGGAATTGCTAAGCATATTTATTTGGTGCATCGGAGAGATAAATTTAAATGCGCTCCTGAAAGTTTGGATCGTCTAAAGAAATTGGTAGCAGAAAAGCAAGTTGAAATGGTAGTACCATATCAGCTAGATGGTTTAAATGGTAAAGATGGCATGTTAGAAGAAGTTGTTGTGGCGGATTTAGATGGTAACAAACTTCATCTAAAAGCGGATGCTTTATTGGCATTTTTTGGCTTAGCAATGGAGCTAGGGCCGATTGCTGAATGGGGGCTTAACATTAGCCGCCAACATATTGATGTAAACCCAGCAACGCTTGAAACTAGCGTAAAAGGGATTTATGCTATCGGGGATGTGGCAACCTATCCTGGCAAACTGAAGTTAATATTAAATGGTTTTGCTGAGGCCGCCATGGCCGCCTATGCAATATATCCAAGGGTACATCCTGATCAGGCTCTGCATTTTGAATATTCTACCACTAAAGGGGTAAAGGCTGAGTGAGTGTTATAATAGATGGTACATCAATCGCAATTGCTTTAAGGGATAAAATTGTAGAAAAAGTTAAATCTCTAAAAATGAAGCATAATCTTACCCCGGGTCTGGCCGCGGTTTTAGTAGGTGATGATCCAGCAAGTGAAATTTATGTGCGCAAGAAGCTAAAAGCTTGTCAAGAAGTCGGTATACATTCATTTGAATATCGCATGCCGCATGATACTTTGCAGAAGCACCTAATTAATAAAATTGAACATTTGAATAATGATCCAAAGGTACATGGAATTCTTGTGCAATTGCCTTTGCCTAAACATATCGATGAAGCGACTATTATTAATGTAATAGCGCCAAATAAAGATGTAGATGGGTTTAATGTGGCAAACATAGGCAAACTTGTTGCTGGGCAATCAAATGGATTTGTACCATGTACTCCTCTTGGATGCCTAAAGTTGATTAAGACCATTACCACTGATCTTACTGGTTTGAAAGTAGTGGTTATTGGTAAATCAAATATCGTTGGTAAACCAATTGCTAGTTTATTGTTAAGAGAGGAATGTACCGTAACTATAGTCCATTCAAACACTCAGAATATTATGGATGAGACCAAAACTGCCGATATCTTAGTAACAGCTACTGGTAGCCCAGGTTTGGTAAAAAGACAGTGGGTTAAGCCTGGGGCGATTGTAATTGATGTTGGTATCACGCGAGTTATTCAGCCAGATGGTTCATATAAAATTGTTGGAGATGTTGATTTTGAAGATGTAAAAGATATTGTGGGATATATCACGCCAGTACCAGGTGGGGTAGGGCCTATGACTATTACTTGCCTACTTGAGAATACTATTCGCGCTGCCTGCAAAAGCAAACATTTGAATGAAGAAGAGTTTTTGTTTTAATCGCATTATATAAATTGTGCTCAGGTAGAAATATTTAAACTATATAGGGATAATATGCGCATAGCTGTTTCTGGTACCCATGGTATGGGTAAAACTACTTTAATAGATGATTTTATCAAAATTCATCCCAACTATAGATATGAGATTGAACCCTATTATAAATTACAAGATGAAAAAGCAATGGAGTTATCTCTTGAACCTACCCTTGAGAGCATGATAGAGCAACTTGACTATAGTATTGAACAACTAAATAGTTGTTCAAACGAGCGTAATATTATTTTTGACAGATGCCCTATAGATTACATAGCTTATGCTATGCATATTGCAGATCAGGATTTATTTGATATCAACGATAGTGAAGTCTCTGAAAGATTTACCCAAGTCAAAGAGGCGCTAAATAGCCTAGATTCGATTGTATTTTTACCTATAACCAAGGAATATCCTATAGAGTATACTGAAGAAAACTCAAGCTATCGCAAAAAAGTAGATAAATACTTTAAAGAAATTTACCTGGATGATATATATGATCTATTTCCAAGTTATGATCATCCAAAAATCATTGAAATTTATGGTGATCGTTTAACGAGAATCAAAAAGTTAGAAGTTATCTGTAATTTATCAGAGCTGCGTCATCAATAAAGACCAAGAATCCTTACAAACTTATCTATTATTTCTGTTTTTTCTTCCGCATAATTGCGGCCAGGTTTTCTTTGATTTGTTGTTCGCTACGTTCTATAGCTAAGGCATCAGAGGGAATATCTTTGCTAATAGTGCTGCCAGCTGCAATCATAGAGCCATCACCAATATTAATCGGGGCAATTAGGCTGGTATTAGATCCAATAAATACATTCTCCCCAATAATAGTTTTATGTTTACTAAACCCGTCATAATTGCAAGTTATAGTACCTGCGCCAATATTGGTCTTAGCACCAATTATAGCATCGCCAACATAGCTTAGATGGTTGATTTTAGCGCCACTCTTAATCTCGCTATTTTTGATTTCAACAAAATTACCAATATGGACATTTTCTTCAATAACAGTGCCAGGTCTGATACGAGCATAGGGGCCGATGATAGCATGTTGCATAATGTGGCAATTTTCTAAATGCGAGAAGCTTTTGATTTCAACATTGCTATCGATTTTTACTTTGGGACCAAATACAACAAATGGATGGATGACAGAATCTGCTTCAATGATAGTATCTTCACTAAATATAACGCTTGCCGGGTCGATCAAAGTTACGCCGTTTTGTAGATGGAAAGCACGTAGTTTATTTTGCATAATAGCCTCACATTGTGATAGTTCTTCCTTAGTGTTGATACCAAGCACTTCTTGCTCAAAGACTTCAATGAAACTGGCATGAAGATTGTTTTTGGTGACTAATTCAACTAAATCAGTCAGGTAATATTCGCCTTTTGAATTATTGTTTTTAATATCACCAATAAACTGGGTTAGTATTTTGGTTTTAACCGCCATAATTCCAGCGTTACATAAATTTATGTTAAGCTGCTCATTTGTAGCTTCTTTATACTCAACTATAGCTTTAAGCGTGGTTCCTTCTGTAATAAATCTGCCATACTCTGCTGGGCTTCCTGTACGAAATCCAAGCATAACCAGCGGTGATTTATCCAGTTTGGCCAGCATCAAATTGATTGTTGAAGATGAGATCAATGGTGTATCACCATAAAGTATAATAACGTTTTCAGTAGCTTGATTAATGGTTGCGGACTTGACAGCATCAGCAGTGCCCTGTTGGTTATGCTGTACGCATATTTGCATATTAGGATAATAATTAGTGACTAAGTCAATAATGGTCTGACTGTTTTTTCCAACCACTGTAATGATTTGAGCTGGGTTGATACCTATTGCTGTATCAATTACATAATTAATGATTGGCTTAGCGGCGATTTTATGCAATATTTTAGGCGTGGTGGATTTCATCCTAGAACTCATACCCGCAGCAAGAATAACAACAGAGGTGCTTTTCATATTATGCAATTAGACCAATCAGAAATTTTATATATATCACTAGCGCTAGGCTTTATAATAGTTACAACGGCAATTTTTTACCTATTGCTTAAACTACAAAGATATTCATTAGCAGTAAATTACCTCAAAGATCAATTAAATTCGGTAAATAATGCAAATAATCAATTAGAATTAGAGTTATCTGATAAAATTATGTTAGAAAAACATGCAAGTATGTTACAGCTCAAATTAGAAGAGGCTAATGGTAAGATATCTGAATGGGAAAAGACTAAAGATGAGGCGATGCGCTATGCTAAAGCTGCGGTATTTGAGGTTGGCAATCAGTTATCATCTAAATTAATTGAGGAACATAAGCGTGAATCACAGGAAGCCAAAAAAGAGTCACAAGAAAAAGTAGCAGAAACAACGGCTAAGCTTCATGCTCAGTTTGAGAAAGTGACTAATATTATAGCTGCGCTAGATGGTCAGGTGAAGGAATCAAAAGATACTGTGGATCTGGTTAAAAATGCGCTATTATCGCCAGTAGGGGCAGGGGCACTGGCTGAAATTACTTTGGAAAATATCCTAAAAAGTTCTGGTTTATTACCTGGTAGGGATTTCATTATGCAATATTCAGTTACAGATTTTATTGATAGTACTAGGCTCAGGCCTGATGCTATCATATTTCTGCCATCGGGCAATGTGATGATAATCGATAGTAAGGCCAGTAAGTTTTTTTATGGAGATGGCTGGTAGCGATCATGATAAAACACTTGGTGGCAAGTTAAAGCTATCAATGCGCAATCATATTAAGGAGCTAGCGGCTAAAGATTATAAAGAGGCAATTAGAGCTGGGTTGAATAAAATAAGAGAAGATTATGCAGTGCAGCATATTAGCACTATTATGTTTGTACCAAGTGAAGTGGCGCTAGAAAGGTTGCAGTTGGCGGATAAAGAATTTATGCAAAAAGCCTGGGAAATCGATATTTTTCCAGCAGGCCCAATTGGCATAATCAATATTTTATCCCATGCTAGATTTATGATTTCAGAAGATCGGCAAGCTCAGAACCATAAGATTATTTCAGAAGAAGTACGTAAACTTCTTGGTAGCGTCTCGACTATCTATGATTATATTAAAAAAGTTGGCTCTGGTATTCAGTCAGCTGCAACCAACTATGACAAGCTTGCAGGCTCATTTAATAGTAATATCTTGCCCAAGGCGCGTAATTTGCAGAAACTTGGTATAAATATGCCACAAAACAAGAGCTTACCTACGCCACTTGAGCGTTACCATGTGGTTTCTACCAGCAATCAGATAATCGAGGCTGAGGTAGAGGCGAGTAACCAGCTGGAATTGGTAGAAGATTAAGTTACTGAAAGCTAAAGCTTGGGAAAGCGAAGTTAACCTGGCAATTCGTGGTGCCATTATATAAATATACATAGCCTGAAAGTGGTGAGGCGGCACCGTTAAGATAGGTAGCCACGCAATTATTTGCAGCTGAGCCGTAAGATACTACTTTCCCGGTATAAGGCAGCCCATCATCTATCTTATTATCAATATAATAAGCATCATTCACGGCAATTCCAAGATTATTAGCACCAGCAGTTATGGTATCAAATACCAGGCTATTTAGCGTTTGGAACTGGCCAAAAAAATTGTAAGCTATAAAGAAATATCCAGCATTGTTAGCGTAACTTGAAGCTGGTATATTTACGCCAATTGTGGCAGTTCCAGTCCCATTATAGGTGCCTTTAATTAACCCAGCCAGGGCTAACTCCTGCATAGCTGAATAATGCTCTGGCCAGGTGGAGCTAGTACCGATTACAGTACCATCTAAGAGACCATTAGCATTACCATTAGTAATAGCATTGCCGTTTTTATCAGTGGAACCAAAGATAGTTTGGGCATTGTCGAGATCACCTGGTAGTGCAAAATACCGATCTCTAAATGCTGAAGTAGCAGTTAATATATCCTGAGTTTCCTTGATTACTGCCCGTAATTTGGCGTTAGTGACTAAATAATTACCGGCGGTAATTGCGCTTATAACAAGGGAAATAATAACTAATACAATTGATAGTTCAATTAGAGTAAAGGCCAATATATTACGATTTTGTTTGCACATAGATATTTTTTACAATTAGGTTTAATTGATTGATTATAAAATCTAATGCTTAACGCCAGGTTAATATTATTTTGGTTTTATCGCGATGTTCTTTCTGGGCTGTGATTGTTACATGGGATAGTTACTCTACCTACCCAATCAGCATGTAAGTTATTAGATTCATGGCTTTTTTTTATAGTAGCTATAGTGATAGGGGTGGCAGGTTGTGAGGTGTGAGGTATTGTAGGGGCTTTCAGTTCAACTAAATCGGTCATAATTAAATTCTCCAATATCATCGGTTAAACGTATGTATTTACAATGTTAACAAAGATAACTTATATATGTCAAACGAGTTTTTTTATTTAACAATGCCCTTACCAATTGCTTCTGAAATTGAATTATAACCATCTTGTTTCAGGCGTAGGTCTAGTTGGTGCTTAATTTTTTCAATAATGCCAAAACCTTCATAAATAATTGCCGTATAGATTTGTACCAAACTTGCTCCGGCTAAAATCTTAGTATAGGCATCATCGCCAGAAAATACACCGCCTGATGCAATCAAAGTTATTCTTCCTTTAGTTAGTTGATAAAATTTGGCAAGTAACTTAGTGGATGGATAAAATAAAGGACGACCACTAAGTCCTCCCTCTTGCTTGATATCATTGATTAAATGATCGCGCCTTGTAGTAGTGTTGCTTATAATTAGGCCATCTACACCAAGTTCAAGAGAAATATGTGCGATTGATTCGATCTCTTCTTCGCTAATATCGGGGGAAATTTTTACCACAATAGGAATTTTTTTATGGTAAGTAGTAAGTAATTCAGCCCTTTTTCCCATGATTTTTTGCAGAAATTCTTTTAATTGATTCGCATGGTGTAAGTCGCGTAATCCAGGGGTGTTAGGGGAAGAGATGTTTATAGTTATATAATCGCTATAAGAGTAAAACTGAGATAGCAATTCAATATAATCTTTGGCGGGGTCATTGGTATATTTATTTTTACCGATATTGGCTCCTACGATACCCATACGTGGTTGCTTAAGTTTTTTTAAAAATGGACCTGCACCTTTGTTATTAAAACCCATGCGGTTGATAATGGCCCGATCTTGTTCTAAGCGAAATAATCGTGGCTTTGGGTTACCAATTTGCGCATAAGGAGTGACAGTTCCTACTTCAATAAAGCTAAAACCTTGTTTGAGTAAGGGTGATATGCATCGAGCATCTTTATCAAAACCGGCAGCAAGCCCAATAGGATGAGCGAATTTCTTGCCCCATAATTCGATTTCTAATGTTTGGTATTTATTAACTTTTTGAAACAAAACATTACTTTTAAGCGCCAAAATAGCAAAATTATGGGCGGTTTCAGGATTTATACGAAATAGTAAATGCTTAAATAAATGATACAAATTTGTTAAACTCGAGTGTTTTGTTGCAATTTATAAAATATTTATGTAATATAAGAGTATAGAATCAAGTGTAATATTAAAACTAACAACTATGAAGTAAATTATAATCAATGGAACTTACAAGAAAGTTACTCTATCCAATATTTATAATTTTTATTTTACTGCTAAATTTTAGTGCTGCGCAAGCAGATAATCAAATTCAAGAGAAATATCTTGAGCAAGGGGCTGCTGTTGAGAATGGCGCTTCTGCATTTGAGTCTCCTAGTAAATCTCTACTAACAGAAGATACTTTAGATACCATTAATCATGTTATTCCAGCAATCAGCATTAAAAAATCAGATCAAGATTTGCAGAAATTAACATTGAACCATGGCAAATCACTTGCTGCGATTGATAAAGTTATCGAAGTTCCTAAAAAAAATAGTCAAGGCTTTATGGAACAAGATAAAAAGGAAACCAAAGGATCTGCTCCAACATTAGCCAAAAGCGATCATTTAGATTTATTTATTGAAGAAAATAAAAAAACTGATGCAGATTCTGTCATCTCTCATTTAATAGAAGATGGGTATAAGGCTTTAAAACTAGGCCAGTCCGAAGTGGCAACAATGCTGTTTGAGCAGGTTTTACAAGAATCACCTGATAATCATTATGCACTATTTTCCCTAGCCACTATATATCAAAATAGTGGACAAACAGATGAAGCGCGGAAATTATATACTCACTTATTATCAATAGATCCTAGTAATCAACAAGCTCTGAATAATTTTTTAGTTCTAGTGGGAGAAAATGCGCCAGAAGATGCAATCCTAGAGCTAAAAAAAGCTGGAAGCAATTAACCCTACCATTGGGTTAATACCAGCTCAAATCGCTATGTTATATATGCAATTGAATAATAACAGTAAAGCAGTTAAATATTTTAACAAATCAGTGCTTTTGTCACCATTTAACTATACGTACCGATATAACCTTGCGGTGCTATTAGATAAAATGGGTGATATTAAAAATGCGAGTATTTTGTATCGTCAGTTGATTGCAGCATCGCAGCAAGGTAAGGTTATTCCAGAAAATCCTCATAAAATTAATGAAAGATTAATATATTTAAGTGCAAAATAGAGTTGTATAAAAATATAATTGCTCGGAGATTTTTGATGGAACTGACTGAAATATTAACCCATGCTCATAATAATGAGCTTACCCCTATCGTACCAACACCTATATTAAAAATAAAAAGACAAAATGCTTTTACATTGATTGAAATGTCGATTGTGATGGTGATAATTGGTTTGATCGTTGCAGCTATATCAGCGGCACAGGGCATGGTCAAACAAAATCAATTAAGAACGGTAATGTCAGATTTGGCTTTCTACCAATCTGCGCTTAATACCTTTAAATCTACTTTTGGTGCTTTGCCTGGTGATATGAGGAATGCAACTACTATTTGGCCAACTACTACCAATGGCAATGGCAATGGTTATATTGAAACAAGTGCAGGGGAAGACCTACCTTCGTGGCAGCAGCTTGCTTTAGCTGGAATTATTCCTGGAAATTATAAAGGTACAGGAGGGCAAATTCCTGGTGTTACTGTACCGGCACTTAAATATGATACTTCTGTTGGATTTGATTATGATCAAGCTAATGGAGTTACCTTTTTTGGGTTACTGAATTTTGGTAATAATTTCAATATGATGACAATAAGTGGTTCCCTTAATGCTTGCTGTGGACAGCTAAATGGGGGAGCGTTTAAGGCAATAGATACCTATAATATAGATTCTAAAATAGATGATGGCATACCTAATACGGGTAACATAATGGCTTCAGCTGGTTTTCCAAATATTAGTGCCGGATTCTGTACTACCCAACAATATACTGCTCCGCTTGGAGCAATTGTCAATTATGTATTAACCGATAATGGACCCAACTGTAGAATATATTACCCTAATTCTTCTACAGTTGGTATAATAGTCCGAATACGCCGAATTACCATGCCACAATTACCTTGCTGGTAGAAAAGATTAACCCTGAACCGAGATTTTTGACTCCTTTCAAGAGAAACATTATATTCTAAACTTTTATCAAATTCTTTTATTTGTTCAGGTGTTAGAATTTGATTGATGATTGCATCAATAGTTTTTTTAGTTAGGATATCTGGGTTATAAGTTATTAGCTTGTCATCACAACGATATTTAATAGGACTACCAACAGTAATATATAAGTCCGATGCATCACTTTTTACCATATTATCTAACACAGTATCTAACAATTGTTCGTCTGAAATATTATTACTCATTACTAGAACCCCCCCTCACTAGTAGGAGGCTTACTAGTAGTAGCACTAGAACCACCAGAAGTTAGTTCTTGATTGTCTGTCATATTAAGCGCATACCTAGCAACTTCTTGAGTGATAATCTTCTTATCCACTAACTCCATAATACTATCTTTCATCACCCTCATGCCAATCTTAGAATTAATTTGCATTATAGAGTAAACTTGCGGTATTTTACCTTCACGTATTAAATTTCGAACTGCAGGTGTACCAAGCAGAACTTCATATGCAGCAATTCTTCCATTTCCCTCAGCCCTTCTTACCAACTTTTGTGAAATAATACATTCTATTGAACTAGATAACATAGCACGTATCATTTCTTTGTCATCCGAAGGAAATACGTCAATAATTCTATCTACTGTTTTAGCCGCTGAGCTTGTATGTAGCGTTCCAATTACTAAATGCCCAGTTTCAGCAGCCGTTAGTGCTAAATGTATAGTCTCAAGATCTCTCATCTCTCCAACCAAAATTACATCAGGATCTTCACGTAATGCGCTTTTTAAAGCTTTAGTAAAACTTTCACTATGCGCCCCTATCTCACGCTGATTTATTAAGCATTTGTCAGACTTATGCACAAACTCAATTGGATCTTCAATAGTGAGAATATGTTTGTTATGAGTTTTATTAATATGACTAATCAATCCAGCTACGGTAGTTGATTTACCACTACCTGTTGGACCAGTCACTAATATTAGTCCTTTGTCTAAACTTGACATAGTAGTAAGAATTTCTGGCGCACTTAATTCTTTTAAAGATTTAACAACGCTTGGTATGCTCCTAAGTACAGCAGCCGGCCCTCTTATCGTATTAAATGCATTAACCCTAAATCTTTTATC
>Ga0206930_1170_pt1 | contig 10228 bp, 6 predicted proteins | sample Alteio_BWOrgHeat_20_FD_152939 | JGI IMG/M metagenome (GOLD analysis project Ga0206930, IMG submission 152939) | Enriched cells from forest soil in Barre Woods Harvard Forest LTER site, Petersham, Massachusetts, United States -... | ecosystem: Environmental > Terrestrial > Soil > Temperate forest > O... | reverse complement strand
GGCAAGCTCGGTGGCCAGGCAACGGTGAAAGGTGTGGGTGGCGTTTGGAAAGATCTTACCTATAGCGTGAACCAAATGGCATCTAACCTGACAGCTCAGGTGCGTAACATTGCGGAAGTAACAACAGCGGTTGCGAATGGTGACCTTTCCAAAAAGATCACTGTGGATGTAGAAGGTGAAATTCTTGAATTGAAGAATACCATCAATACCATGGTGGATCAGCTCAATTCGTTCGCAGCAGAAGTAACACGTGTGGCGCTTGAGGTGGGTACAGAAGGTAAACTGGGCGGACAGGCTAAGGTGAAAGGTGTAGGCGGCGTATGGAAAGGATTGACAGACTCCGTGAACCAGATGGGGTCCAACCTTACTGCACAAGTAAGAAATATTGCAGAAGTGACGACAGCCGTGGCAAATGGCGATTTGTCTAAAAAGATAACGGTGAATGTGGAAGGTGAGATCCTTGATCTGAAGAAGACTATCAATACCATGGTGGATCAGCTTAACTCATTTGCATCGGAAGTAACCCGTGTGGCGCTTGAAGTGGGTACGGAAGGAAAGTTGGGCGGACAAGCGAAAGTGCAGGGTGTGGGTGGTACATGGAAAGATCTGACAGACTCTGTGAACCAGATGGGCTCTAACCTGACTGCACAGGTACGTAATATCGCCGAGGTAACTACAGCCGTGGCAAAGGGTGACCTTTCCCGTAAGATCACAGTGGACGTGAAAGGAGAGATCCTTGAATTGAAAAATACCATTAATACCATGGTGGACCAGTTGAACTCATTTGGTTCGGAAGTAACGCGCGTGGCACGTGAGGTGGGTTCTGAAGGTAAACTTGGGGGACAGGCGGATGTGCCGGGCGTAGGTGGTACCTGGAAAGATCTGACTGACTCCGTAAATAAAATGGCATCCAACCTTACGGCACAGGTGCGTAATATTGCGGAAGTAACAACAGCGGTAGCAAACGGAGATCTTTCGCGCAAGATCGAGGTGGATGTGAAAGGTGAAATATTGGAATTGAAGAACACCATTAATACCATGGTGGAACAATTACGTGCCTTCGCATCGGAAGTAACACGTGTGGCACGCGAGGTGGGTACTGAGGGTAAACTGGGCGGACAAGCCCACGTGCCGGGTGTGGCAGGTACATGGAAAGATCTGACCGACTCGGTGAACCAGATGGCGGGCAACCTTACAGACCAGGTGCGTAACATTGCGGATGTGGCTATCGCCGTGGCAAATGGGGATATGTCCCGCAAAATTACCGTTGACGTACGTGGTGAGATATTGCAATTGAAAGAAACGCTCAATACCATGGTTGACCAGTTGCGTGCCTTCGCATCAGAGGTAACGCGTGTGGCTCGTGAGGTGGGTACGGATGGTAAGTTAGGAGGGCAGGCCTTTGTGCCGGGCGTTGCGGGCACCTGGAAGGACCTTACCGACTCTGTGAACCAGATGACAGGTAACCTTACATCTCAGGTGCGTAATATCGCAGAGGTTACAAAAGCCGTGGCGAGTGGTGACCTTTCGAAAAAAGTAACCATTGACGTAAAAGGAGAAATATTCGATCTTAAGAACACCATCAATACGATGGTTGACCAGCTCAACTCATTTGCCTATGAAGTTACCCGTGTGGCGCGCGAAGTAGGAACTGAAGGTAAACTGGGCGGCCAATCTGAAGTAAAAGGTGTGGGCGGCACCTGGAAAGATCTTACGGATTCTGTAAACATGATGGCATCCAATCTTACCAACCAGGTACGTGGTATCGCCAAAGTGGTAACATCGGTTGCCACAGGCAACCTGAAACAAAAATTATCTATCAGTTCCCGTGGCGAGGTGGCACAATTGACCGATACCATTAATGAAATGATCGACACACTGGCGTTGTTTGCAGACCAGGTAACAACAGTGGCACGCGAGGTAGGTGTAGAAGGGCGTCTGGGTGGACAAGCCAATGTGCCCGCTGCATCGGGTATATGGAAGAACCTGACTGAAAATGTGAATCAGCTGGCGGAAAACCTTACCACTCAGGTACGTGCCATCTCCGAGGTTTCGTCGGCAGTAACTAAAGGTGACCTTACGCGCACCATACGCGTTGAGGCAAAGGGCGAGGTGGAAGAATTAAAAGATACCATCAACCAGATGATCGCCAACCTGAAAGAAACAACCCTGCGCAACCAGGAACAGGACTGGCTGAAATCAAACCTTGCAACCTTCACGCAAATGTTACAGGGACAAAAAGATTTGAACACTGTGACACGCCGTATCCTTTCGGAACTGGCACAGGTGGTGAATGCACAACACGGGATGTTCTATATTCTTGAACAGGATGATAATTTTGAAAAGAGCAAGTTGAAACTCTTTGCATCCTTTGCGTATAAGGGCGAACAGGATATTAAACGCGAATTTGCATTGGGAGAAGGATTGGTGGGACAGTGCGCACTGGAAAAAGAAAGAATTATACTGAATAAGGTTCCTAAAAACTATATAAAGATCGGCTCAGGACTGGGACACGCTACCCCTCTTAACCTGATCGTGTTACCGGTGTTGTTTGAAAAAGAGATCAAAGCTGTTATTGAACTGGCCTCATTCGATACATTCAGCCAAACCCACCTTGACTTCCTCGGGCAGTTAACTGAAAGTATCGGTATCGTGTTGAACACTATCGAAACCAATTCAAGAACAGAGCATCTGCTTGAACAATCCCAATCACTGGCGGACGAGTTGAGAAAAACCAATGAAGAGCTGCAGGATAAAGCCCACCTTTTGGTGAAACAGAAGGAGGAAGTGGAGAATAAAAACAAAGAAGTGGAAGAAGCTAGGAAATCGCTGGAAGAAAAGGCAGCACAGCTAACCCTTACTTCCAAGTATAAATCAGAGTTCCTTGCCAACATGTCTCATGAGTTACGCACGCCGCTCAATTCCCTGCTGATATTAGCACAGCAGCTTTTTGAGAATAGCGAAGGAAACCTGACGGATAAACAGGTGCGCTATGCTAAGACTATCCACAGTTGTGGTGATGACCTTATCCAACTCATCAATGACATTCTTGACTTGTCAAAAATCGAGTCAGGGTATATCTCTGCAGACTTCATCAATGTTCGTATCAATGAGATCACATCGTTTGTTGAAACCACATTTAAACACGTATCAGAGAATAAGAATCTTCGATTTAATATCGACATTGACGACCGTCTGCCCGGCATTATCGAAACAGATATTCAGCGCCTTAACCAGATCCTTAAAAACCTGCTTTCCAATGCGTTCAAGTTTACAGAAAAAGGCGGCGTAAGTCTGCGAATCTATCAGTCAGACAGAACCTGGAAAGCCGGCAACCCAAGCCTCGACAATGCAAGGAAAGTGGTGGCCTTTGAGATTAAAGACACCGGTATCGGGATATCAAAAGATAAACAGAATATCATTTTCGAAGCCTTCCAGCAGGCAGAGGGTTCTACCAGCCGCAAATATGGTGGCACCGGCCTTGGGCTTTCCATCAGCCGCGGCCTAGCCGACCTCCTGGGTGGAACTATAGAATTGGATAGTGAGGCCGGGAGAGGCAGCACTTTTACTTTATATCTCCCCATTGATTATAATCCGAACCTGGTCAGGAAGGAAAAACAAAGTTCTCTCAGCAAACTTGAGTTGGCACAAAACGAAGAAAAGATATTTATCCAAACCGTATCGCCTTCGAAATTGCCGGAAGTAAAAGACCTTGAAGGGCTGAACGAGATAATAAACGATGCCGGCGACGACAGAAATAATATCATCAGCAGCGATAAGGTTGTTTTGGTGGTCGATGACGACATGCGCTTTGCCAAGATCATGATAGAAAAAGCGCACGAAAAAGAGTTGAAGGTAGTAGTTGCTGCGAGTTTCGGCGAGGTGTTTGATCTCGCCAACCGATTTAACCCATCGGCAGTAATGCTGGATGTAAAATTGCCTGATGCCAGCGGATGGAAAATACTTGACCTGTTTAAGAATGATATGAACTTCAGGCACATTCCTATTCATCTTATCTCAGGTGAGGAAAACAGGATATTAGCTATGAGGCGTGGCGCGAGAAGCTTCCATTTAAAACCAATAAAAAATGAAGCATTGGCGCTGCTATTCCAGGACGTAATTGACTTTAATACACATTCCGCAAAGAATTTATTAATAGTTGAAGACAATGAGCTGGACTCTTCGCAAATCGCTAAATTTCTTGATAACGGAGATATGATCGATATCACGATCGCTGCAAGTGGCAAAGAGGGCCTGGATCTCTTAAAGAACAATAAGTATGATTGTGTAATTGTAGATTATATGCTCCCTGACTTTTCGGGCCTGGAATTTATTACCCAGGTGAATGCCGTGAAGAAAATACACATGATGCCGGTGATCGTATATTCCGCAAAAGACTTTTCTTCAAAAGAGAAAACCCAATTAAAACAATATGCGAACAGGGTTTTGCTAAAAAGCGTAAACTCGCTGGAGCTTCTTTTGGAGGAGACCATTATGCATTTGCATATAAATCAAAAAGACCTTTTGCCGGAGAAGAAAAAGATCATTGAAAATTTAAGGTCGAAAGAAGATGTGCTGATAGGCAAAAATGTGTTGGTTGTAGATGACGATGTACGAAACCTTTTTGCACTGACCACTGCATTCGAAAAATCAAACATCAATACAATTACAGCTGAAAGCGGACAGGAAGCTATTAATATCCTGAACGAGAACAACAATATAGACATTGTATTAATGGATATAATGATGCCTGAAATGGATGGATATGAAACCACCCAAAAGATCAGGAGGGAATATAAAAACACTAATCTTCCCATTATTGCAGTAACAGCCAAAGCCATGAAAGGCGACCGTGAGAAATGCATTGAGGCCGGAGCATCTGATTATATTACCAAACCGGTAAAAATAGATCAGTTGCTATCGTTAATGCGCGTATGGCTATATAGGTAATCATTATGATGACAAAAAAGATCGTTGAAGAAAATGCACTTACTGAAAAACCTAAAAGCAAACTACTTGTTGTAGACGACAGGGAGGACAACCTTTTATCTATAGAAACCATCCTTAACAAGGACGGCTATATCATAAAGACTGCCAATTCCGGAAGAGCGGCACTCAAAATCCTTTTAAAGGAGCAGGATTTTACGTTGATACTCATGGATGTGCAAATGCCGGACCTCAGCGGTTTTGAAACGGCGACGCTGATCTATGAAAGAGACGTCCTAAAACACATACCTATTATATTTATTACTGCGCAGGATTACGGCGAAGAAAGCGTTTTTAAAGGCTACCAGATGGGTGGCGTAGACTACATTTATAAGCCCATAAATCCTGACCTCCTAAGGGCAAAAGTAACTGTGTTTGCAGAATTGTACGAAAAAAACAACAGGCTCCTGGCCCAGGAACAGAAACTGATATTGGCCAACCAGGACCTTGAAAAGGAGCTGAAAGAGCGGCTCATCTTCGAGGAAAAGATAAACTTGCTGAATCAACAGTTAACGGAAAATGTCACACAATTAAAATCCACAAACGAAGAGCTGGAACGATTTGCCTATGTAACATCTCATGACCTGCAGGAACCTCTAAGGAAAATAATGATATTCGGCGATATGCTGGCCACTAAATATGGCAGCACACTGGAAGACGAAGGACATAGTTATGTTGACAGAATGGTAAAGGCGTCCAGGAGAATGCAGATGTTGATAAAAAATATTCTGGCATTTTCAAGGGCTTCTAAAAATACAGAGGCTTTTGAGGATACCGACCTGAATAGTTTGCTGGAGGGTGTTTTATCTGACTTGGAAGTATTCATTGAACAGAAAAAAGCCACAATCAATATTCGTAAGCTGCCCGAATTAAAATTAATTCCAAATCAATTTCGCCAATTATTACAGAACCTGATTGTTAACGCGATAAAATTCAGCAAAGAGAACACTACCCCATGCATAGACATCTATGCTGAAAAAATAAAAGGCAGCGATATACCAGACGCTAACCATGACCTTAGAAATGATGACTACTACAGGATCCTTATTAAAGACAACGGCATTGGCTTTGAACAAAAATATGCGGACCGCATCTTTATCATATTTCAGAGACTACACACTTTTGACCATTTTGAAGGGACTGGCATTGGCCTATCAATTTGTAAAAAGATCGCCGAACAGCATAATGGTTTTATTTCCGCAACCAGCATTGTAAATAAAGGAACTACCTTTTCGGTTTGCATTCCCGTAGTGCAACCCAATTGACAAAAAGCCCCTTATTTGCCTATAACAGCAACTTTGGCAACGACATTATTACATGCAACATCTGCTTAAAATTATTTTTTGCGTTCGCAGGCTTGCGGCTTGTCTGCACATTTGCAACAAAGTTTAAAAGCATGTCGTGTTTTTGCTGTTTCCTGCTTATACCAGCTTTAATCTCCCTGTTCATGAACAACGTTTCGTTTACACCATTCATGCTAAAAAAACTGTACCAGAATAATTTTATCTTCAAGTGAGGGGCGGACTTCATTTTAAAAAAAATCTTCCCATTTTCTCAAATTTATTTATTTAAGAAAACAGGAAGCAATTTAAACCCATTGGACTATACTATACAAAACGCATTTTAGGGATGCACTATAAATGCATCTCTTTTGTAAGCCCCTTTTTTATTTTTTTTCCGCTTTTTACACTTTCGTCAAGAATATCCATTATCCGGCTTTTCACATCTTCTCCAAGATATTTAATATCTTCACTCACCTTACTTTTCAGTTCATTGAGCTCTTTTTCTGTTTTGCCTGATACTCTGTTCACTTTATCTTTTAACAGGTTATAAGAATCTCCCACAATTTTCTTTCCCGGCTTAGAAAGGAGAAGTAAGCTTGCTGCAATGCCTGCGCCTGTTCCGATTACCATTTTTGTTTTGTTCATGTTTTTTTATTTTTTAAGTTTAATAATTATTATTTACCTCTCGACATTTTTGCTATTAAAAAGATTATCAGCCCTACTACTACCACTACTAAGAATATTCCTGCGCCCACGCCAGCCTTAAATATGTCTCCTACCAACTGGCAGCCACTTAATGACACAAGCAAAACAACAATTGCAATCAATGATATCTTTTTCATGTTGTTATTTTGAGATTTTAAAATGCTTTGTATTAATGGTTGTGTATTAATTATACGTCCCCTCTCCTGATAACACCCAGTAAGAAAGAAATGATCGCTAAAACTAGGAGGATATAAATCAGGCCGCTCGCGTTCCACACGAATGCTCCTAAGGCCCAACCGATAACAAGGATAACGGCGATGACATACAATAGTGATCTCATGATAAATCTGTTTTCTTATTACAGGCAAATAGCGTACCATCACATTTTGAACACGGCCGTTAAAAAAAATGGTAAATATTTTATAAAAGACCGGAATGGGTATTAAATACCACAAAGACTCTTTTTAAAGTCTTCGTCTTCAAATAGAAAAGGGCCCTCCATTTGTCATGGAGGGCCCTTTTTTTGCTTATCCTTAGTATGCTTATTTATTTTGCTTATCCTTATTATGCAAGGCTTGCATTAATCGCTTTATATTCTTTCATTTTATTGTACAGCGTCTTCCTGTCTATGTTTAATAAGATAGCGGCTTTACTTTTATTAAAATTAACCTGTTTAAGAGCTTCAATAATTACATCATATTCAGCGCCTATATTGGCAGTTTTAAATTTTTTATCAAGGCGGCTCACCTCTTCATGCCTATCAACAGGCTTTGCAATTGGATCTGCGATTGGCACCGGGGAATCAAACTGCAATTTCTTATGGTTTGTGATCTCGAACGGCAGAGATTGTGTTTCTATCAATTCCCCATCAGTTAAAAGTGTGGCACGTTTTACCACGTTTTTTAGCTCGCGCAGGTTGCCATACCATACATAATCATTAAATATTTCCTCCACCTGTGCAGAAAAGCCTTTTACGTTTTTACCAAGTTCTTTATTTGTAAGTTCCAAAAAGTGATTGGCGAAAAGCGTAATATCCTTTTTTCTGTTTTTAAGAGAGGGAACCTCGATACAAAATTCATTGAATCTGTGGTAAAGGTCTTCCCTGAATTTTCCGTTCCTTGCATAATCCCACAGGTTCTGGTTACTTGCCACAATTATTCTAACATCTATATCGATATCCTTGGTGCCGCCTAAAAGTCTTATTTTCCTTTCCTGCACCACCCGTAACAGCGAAACCTGTATATCGTAGGATAGGTTTGCGATCTCATCCAGGAAAATGGTACCACCGTTAGCTCTTTCCAGGCTCCCTATTTTATGAGCTAAAGCCCCGGTAAAAGCGCCTTTTTCATGGCCAAACAATTCGCTCCCGGCCAATTCTTTAGATAATGCCCCGCAATCTATGGCAACAAATGGTTTGTCCGCCCTGCTGCTTTTAGAATGTATCTGCTGCGCTATCGCTTCTTTACCGCTGCCACTTTCTCCATATATTATCACTGTATAATTAGTGGGTGCAACCAGGTTGATCTGCTTTATTATATTGGAGAACTCTTCGCTGTTGCCGGTAATATATTTGCCGTTCAGGAAAGTTGCATTTTTACCCGCCTTATTCTCGCTTTGTACTGGCTCGGCCTTTTTGGCTTTTTCTTTAGTTTCAAGAGTCTTTTCCGCCTCCCCGTTCGTTGAGAGCGCATTCTTTATAGTTAGTAAAATCTCGTCGGGGAAGAGTGGCTTTGTTATATAATCATACGCCCCCGATTTCATTACATTTACGGCATCTTTGACGTCACTATAGCCGGTAATTATTATTGTGGGAAAAGATAAACCTGCATCTTTTATTTTATTTAGTAATTCGCCGCCACTCATATCATCCAATCTGAAGTCACACAACATCAGGTCAGGCACATTTTTCTTTAACGATTCCAGGGCTGCTTTTCCCGAATGGCAAATCGTTACTTCATAACCATGGCGGCCAAGAAAGCGATTCAGAAGCAGGCACATGTCATTATCATCGTCTACAACCAGGATCTTTTTCATAATTTAATTTTTTAGGTTATTAAAATCAATCCCACATTGGGCTACGTAGTTTAATATTCTTTTTTACCGGACTATATATTTGAAATAAAAACGTAATGAATGCATTCAGCATGACTATGCTCATTGTCTCTTCGTGTTTCAGAGCGGCTTGCGGAAATATCATGTTATCTTGTTTGGGTCTGTACACTTATCTATACAAACGGGAAGCCAAAAATTTTCAAAAAAAGAACACTTTTTTAGCCAATTGACTATTAGTACTATACAATAATGTAGAATAATTATATGGGAATAGCTTTTACGTTCGCTGTACTATTTGAATAAATTTTGAGAAATAAATTCCACAATATTTAAGGAAGCCTAATTTCGCGTCATGATCAGAATATATGGCATAAAGAATTGCGATACCATGCAAAAGGCTTTTAAATGGCTGGACGCAAAAGGGCTGAAATATGATTTTCATGATTATAAGGAGATGGGCATAGACAAAACTACCCTGGAACTTTGGCTGCAACACTTCCCCATAGACAAACTGCTTAACACAAAAAGCACGACTTACCGCGCACTCAGCGACACAGAAAAAGCAAGCATCTGCAGCAAAACAAAAGCCATAGCCTTAATGATGAAACACACTTCACTCATAAAACGCCCGGTATGGGATGGCAACCTGCGCGAGCTAAAAAACGTGGTAAAACGTGCGGTATGGGATTTTGGCAAGGGAATCTTCTTTTTAGGCTGGAATGAAGACGAAATAAGCAGATTGGTATGATTGCAAAAAGCAATATAACATCAGTGGCAAGCAGGAAATACTCCATTCTGAATTATCAAACCGTACAACGATGATAATAATCATCAAATGAACTGACCGGAGTTATTATCATTGGCATTCCATGCAGGTATTTTTGCACGATGAAGACGCCTATGATGACAGAAAAAATGGTATTTCAATATCAGTATGAGCGGGAAAGCTGGTTAAGAATGCTTGCTTTTTTGAAAAAGGAAATGGTTTTCCTTAAGATCAGGCTGTCTGAGATCATCAAAAATGAATCCGACAATAAACTGCTCGAACAAGTAGAATGTTTCCAGAATAGTTTCTTAAACATCGAGACTACCATTACTTTATTGCAACAGGAGATAAGGGAGCAATACATACTGACAAGCCCGAGAAATAAGGCAGAGGAGGCTATTGCAATAAAATTACTGGAAAGGCATAACAGGCTGAG
>Ga0206930_1168_pt1 | contig 10336 bp, 10 predicted proteins | sample Alteio_BWOrgHeat_20_FD_152939 | JGI IMG/M metagenome (GOLD analysis project Ga0206930, IMG submission 152939) | Enriched cells from forest soil in Barre Woods Harvard Forest LTER site, Petersham, Massachusetts, United States -... | ecosystem: Environmental > Terrestrial > Soil > Temperate forest >... | reverse complement strand
GTTATTTCTCAATAGGGAAGCAGAGGCAGACAAATTTGCTAAAAATTATTTATTTAGCGATGAAAAGCTGAATTATATTAAACCTCTAATTTCAAATAGTTTAGTGGTAAATAAATTTGCGAACGCCAACGGCATTCACCCTTCTATAATATATGACTTCTATTGTTGGGATTTGCAAGAGAAACAAAATAAAGACCATTGGAAGTTTTATAGAAAACATATACCAAGTAGCGATGCCGCTTTGAGCCAAATTAAAATAGGCTTATTTGATTATAAAGAATTGGATAATTCTATTGCAGAAATAAAACAAGAATTTGAACTTTTAAATCATTAATTATGTCAGATATGAACAAAAAGCAGGAGAAGAAACTCTCCCAGCAAGAAGAACTGGAAATTCAAGAAATATTCCAAAATTCAGAAGAAACCAAAGGGCATCGCTTATTATTTGATGACCTCGCAAATGGATTTAAAAGTGAAGACGAGGTTAAGCAATTAATCTTCGGTAATGAGATAATAGATAACCCACAAAGCAAGCATACAATATACTATAAAGGCATAGAGAAGATGCTGAGAATGATTACTCATTCAAATAAAAAATCATCTACACCGTCATTTGACATACTTAGGGAAGAGAAAAATATTTTCCTTGCCAGGGGTAAACAAAAAAACTCAAAAGGAGTTAGAGATTTTGATGTTAGGCAGGCATACGAAGCGGATATGGATGCAGCGTATAACATTATACTAAAAGGGATAACCAACGGAATTAGTGCGTATGATTTATATATTCAGTTTAGAGATGAAAACATACGCCTTGGCTATTATGACTATCTTTTAGATAGCAATGCACATAGTATTGCAGATGATGCCAGATTGCTAAATATTTATAGAGAGCTAAAAGATAGACGAGCGAAAATAGAAATTGACGAATTACTATCTGATAATTCAAGCGGTCAATAAAACAATGCGAATAGCTATATAAAAATAAAAAATGAGACTACAAAAAAGTTACTGAAACTAACGTAAACTTCGTTAAACTTCATTACTTTTTTGAGAATAAAAAAAGGGCAATTAACTTGCCCAAAATAAGATAGTTGTTCGCAGCAACCGAAACAATAGGAGTGTAAATATATCCGCTCCGAACCTAACGCTAAAGTCCTCTCATTAGGGACAATATTGTTAGGCTTGTTTTGTTCTACAAAGATACGAAATTATTACCTTTATATCATGGCTAAAGCTGTAAAAAAGAAACCGACCAAGAAAAGAGCCGAACATTACGACCCAAAAGTAAAGTTTGACGGCACTTTTGAGCAAATGATAGCTATATCATTGACTGGTGCGGGTAGTAAAAAGAAAGTAGAAAAGAAAACTAAACAGGCATAGTGCAGCCAGCCTGTTTTAATTTTTCCTGTACAGTCTTTACCGATTGCTTCACTTCATATTTATTTCCATTGGCTAAGATAAACGTGCCACTTTCGCCAGATGCCGTTATTGCTACAATTTGAGAAGCATTAAAATAAACAATCGTTCCGTTTGGTTCTTGTAATTCTATAAAGTGGTTCATGTGATTTTTCTTGCTAAGATACCATTTTGTCCCAACTGGTATATAGTTACCGAAAAAAGCGGAAAAAAATGGAAATTACTTTCACCCACTTTTTAAAATTATTTGACAAATACGTTCTATTAAAAAAAATCTTCCTTGAGGATTCGGGCTTCAAAATAATATGTTTGCGCCTCAGCGCCTTTGGGTTAAACCTCGCGCATACTCGCACCAGGCATCATCAAATTATCTAATCATCACATCATCACATCGTTTTTAACATCTCCAGATCAAAATCCTCCAGGCTTTTTAATTTCGCGTCCGCCACCGAAAAACGAGGGTCATCAAAATGTAGTTCGTCCGGCACCACTATCACCTTCATTCTTGCGGCCTTGCCTGCTATCATACCATTTACCGAGTCTTCAAGCACCACGCACTGCATTGGCTCAGAGCCCAGGTCTTTCGCGCAGTGCAGAAAAACGGCAGGGTGAGGTTTGCCAAGTTCTACTACATCTGCAGAAGTAATGACGTCAAAATAATGCTCTATGCCGAAATGCTTAACCAACGCCATTATCATTCTTCCCGGTGAGGAAGATGCAAGGCCTATTTTAAATTTATGTTTCTTTAAAAGTTCCAGGCTGTGCTTCACACCTTTAATAACTGTGGCACTGGTTTTTTGACATTGCAATTATTTCATCCAATATTTCTTCCGCCACTTCTTTCGATGTACTCCCTGCCCAGGGATATTTTATCGCCCAATAATCTGTAACCTCATATATACGCAATCCGGTCGTCTCTTTAAATCGGTCCTTCGATATAGGTATGCCATGTTTATGTGCAATACGCAACATACTTTCACCCCACAAAGGCTCCGTGTCCAGCAAAAGCCCGTCCATATCAAACAGCACTGTATTTATCATTTTTTTTAAATTTTATTGTGCAAATATCATTGCATTGGGGAATTTTAGAGTGATTTTCTTATAAAAATTATACAATCAGGGCTTGTTAAGCTATTTTTGCGGCAAATTCCCATTTTTTATGAAGCGAACCGCTTTTTACTCCCTGTTGCTGGGCGCCTGTATTTTATCGGCGAAACAAGCTACAGGTAAAATTAATTATACCGAATACGACCTGCCCAATGGCTTGCATGTAATACTGCATGAAGACCACTCCACGCCTATTGTTGCGGTATCTGTAATGTATCACGTGGGCTCAAAAAACGAAGACCCCGAACGTACAGGTTTTGCACACTTCTTCGAGCATCTTTTGTTTGAGGGCAGCGAGAATATCAAACGCGGCGAATACATGAAGTTTGTACAATCTGCAGGTGGCCAGTTAAACGCAAATACATCCCAGGATCGTACTTTTTTATTATGAAGTGATGCCTTCCAATCAACTGGAACTTGGTTTGTGGATGGAATCTGAGCGCATGCTTCATGCAAAAATTGATACCATCGGTGTGGAAACACAGCGCAAAGTAGTAAAAGAAGAAAAGAAACAAAGCTACGATAACAGGCCCTATGGCCAATTGCTGAACGTGGTATATGGTAATGCCTATACAAAATACCCTTATCGTTGGACCCCCATCGGCAAAGAGCAATATATCGACAAGGCTACCCTTGATGAGTTCATGAATTTTTACAAAACCTTTTATGTGCCTAACAATGCAGTGCTCGTAATAGGTGGCGACCTGGACATTGCAAAAACGAAAGAGTTTATTAATAAGTATTACGGTGATATTCCCAAAGGCACAAAACCCATTCCCCGCCCCACAACTGTTGAGCCCAAGCAAACAGCAGAGAAGAGGGTAACATTCTATGACAATGTGCAATTGCCTGCTGTGATATTTGCATACCACATTCCTAAAATTGGCAGCACTGATTATTATGCCGTAAAGCTGTTGGCAAGTCTATTATCAGATGGCAAAAGCTCACGCTTGCACAAAGAGCTTGTTGACAAGCAGGAGAAAGCAGTTGAAACCGCAGCATTCGATTTGCAAAATGAAGAACCCGGTTTGGCTATTATGCTCGGTATCGCCAATATGGGTGTAAAACCGGAAGAATTGGAAAAGGCCATGCAGGCTGAAGTTGAAAAGGTAAAAACTAATGGCATCAGCGACGAAGAGTATCAGAAATTGATGAATAAAGAAGAGAATGATTTCATCAGCCAGAACCAAAAAGTACTTGGAGTAGTGCAGCATCTTGCTACAGACTATACCTATCAAAAGAACCCTGACCTGATAAATACCGAGCTGGATAATTATAAAAAGATCACGAAAGATGACCTTAAGAAAGCCGCCAATAAGTATTTCTCAAAAGATAACTTACTGGTAGTTTATTACTTATCTAAGTCAGAAGAAAAACCAAGCAATAAAGAAACGCTCAATAAAGAGACTCCTAAAAGGAAAACCTCTCCGGCGCCTAAACAGTAACATTATTAGCTACATAAGCTTCAAAACAATATTCAAATGAAAAAAATAGCATTCTCTATAATAAGTTTAGCCCTGGTTTCAACGTCATGGGCGCAACCTTTAGACAGGAGCATTCGCCCTCAGCCGGGCCCTGCTCCCGAAATAAAACTGGGTAAGACAGAGAGTTTTACTTTGGCCAATGGACTGAAGGTATTCGTAGTCGAAAATCATAAACTGCCGACCATCTCTTGCAGTATTCAATTGGATGTAAGGCCCGAACTGGAGGGCGAAAACGCTGGCTATCGGGATATGATGTCCGAATTGCTGCTTACAGGCACAAAGAACAGGTCTAAAGACAAGCTGAATGAAGAAATAGATTTCATTGGCGCGCGCATTAATGCATCTGATGAAGGTATGTCAGGTTCCGGTTTGAAAAAATACCAGGACAAGATATTCGACCTGATGAGCGATATAGCAACAAGCGCTGTTTTTACCCAGGAAGAACTGGACAAAGCAAGAAAACAGACTTTGTCACAACTGGAAACAGAGAAAAATGAACCTGATGCTATGCTGCGTAATGTAACAGCTACGATCAACTTTGGCAAATCGCATCCTTATGGCGAGGTTGCTAATGATGAAAGTGTAAAGAAAATATCATTGCAGCAGTGCAAAAACTATTACAATAACTACTATCGTCCCAATGTGGCGTACATGGCAGTAGTAGGGGATGTAACAGTAGCTGAGATAAAACCTCTTATTGAAAAATATTTTGGCAAATGGGAGAAAGCAGATGTTCCTGTAGCCACTTATTCCACTCCTGTAAATCCTTCCATAACGCATGTCTCTTTTGTGCCACGCCAGGCTGCTGTACAAAGCGTTATCAATGTTACATATCCTATTGACCTGAAACCGGGCACTGATGATGTAATTAAAGCACGTGTTGCAAATACGGTGTTGGGTGGTGGTTCACAAGGCCGCCTTTTCCTTGATCTTCGTGAAAAACATGCCTGGACCTATGGTTCTTATTCCACTATTAAAGAAGATGAGTTGGTAGGATCATTTACTGCTTATGCAAAATGTCGCAATGCAGTATCAGATAGCTCTGTAGGCGCCATCCTTGATGAAATGCACCGTTTGCAGAATGAAAAAGTAGCGCCGCAGGATCTGCAAAATACAATTAGCTATATCTCCGGTAATTTCGCGATTGGCCTCGAAGATCCGTCCCGCGTAGCCCAATACGCAATTAATATTGAGCGCTACCACATGCCTAAAGATTTCTATACTAATTATCTCAAAAATCTTAGTGCAGTAAGTTCTGATGATGTAATGATGGTTGCCCGTAAATACATCAATCCTGATAAAGCAAATATTATTGTAGTAGGTAGCCTTAAAGAAGTTGCAGATAAATTGGTAAAATATTCTGCCGATGGCAAAATAGATTATTATGACAATTACGGACATCCCATAAAGCCTGAAGCAAAAACAGCTGCCCCCTCAAATATGACCGCAGTAGAGGTGATGAAAAGATACATCGCAGCTATAGGTGGTGAAAAAGCTATAAATGGAATAAAAGATATCAAAATAGTTTCTTCCAGTGAGATACAGAGTATTCCTCTCACTATCACCGAGATGAAAAAAGCTCCCGGGAAATATAAGGAAACAGTTGTCGGAATGATGAAGGGACAGTCAATGCCTTTCCAGAAGCAGGTTTACAACGGCACAAAGGGCTACCAGGAACAACAAGGCCAGAAAGCAGACATGACTGCCGATGACCTGGAAGAAGTGAAAGTGCAGGCCGATATTTATGCCGACCTCCATCCTGAAAAGTATGGTATCACACGCACGCTTACTGGCATGGAAAAAGTGAACGGTAATGATGCTTATGTTATTGAGGCAAGCCTTTCCAGTGGTAAAAAAATGACCGAGTATTATGATGCTAAAAGTGGTTTGTTAGTGAAGAAGCTGCAATCTGCAAACGGTCCCCAGGGTCCGGTAACCCAGGTTTCTGAATATGCAGACTATACCGAAGTACCCGGTTCTGGTGGCTATAAGGTGCCTTATACTGTAAAAGAGGGTGCTGGCACACAGATACTCACTGCCAAGGTGCAATCTGTAGAGATAAACAAAGGCGTCGCAGACGCTGAATTTGAATAGGCCCACACATACAAAGGATTTTGAAATAATGCTGTTTGATTCATAAATCAAACAGCATTATTTTTTAATGGATGACGCTTGTTTTTCAAAACCTGCTATATAAATTGTCTATTCCCCTATCAACTTATTAACATTTTTGCCTATCAAGCTATCAAGCATTCTCCCTATCTTTGCAGCCTGAAATCGGAAATTATGGCAGAGATTCTGCAAAAAGTGGTAGACGAAGAAAAGCAGGGGCAAGCCTATGCTCCGTTTGCTGATGACCCGAACGAATACAATAAGAAATTTTATATAGAAAGCTATGGTTGCCAGATGAATTTCAGCGATAGCGAAATAGTTGCATCCATACTCCAGGAAGAAGGTTTTGGCCCCACCCGTAATTATGAAGAAGCCAACCTTATTTTAATAAACACATGCTCTATCAGGGAAAAAGCAGAACAAACGGTACGTAATAGGTTGCATGTTTTCCGTAAAGCAAAAGCAGTAAAACCTGGTATGCTGATAGGCGTTTTGGGTTGCATGGCAGAAAGGTTAAAAGCTAAATTTTTGGAAGAAGAAAGGTTGGTCGATATGGTGATAGGCCCTGACGCTTATCGCAGCCTGCCTGGATTGATTACCGAAGCAGAAGGTGGCCAGAAGAGTGTTAATGTTTTGCTGAGTCGTGAAGAAACTTATGCAGACATTGCTCCCGTGCGCCTGGATAGTAATGGCGTTACTGCCTTTGTAAGTATTATGCGTGGCTGCAATAACATGTGCACTTTCTGCGTAGTACCATTTACGCGTGGCCGCGAACGCAGCCGTGATGCGGATAGCATTGTAAATGAGTGCCGCGAACTTTTCGAAAATGGTTTCAGGGAAGTTACATTGCTTGGGCAGAATGTGGACAGTTATCACTACACTGCTTTCAATCATGAGGACGTAACTTTTGCTTTGCTGTTGGAAAGGGTAGCATTGATCTCTCCTTTGCTCCGTATTCGTTTCAGCACATCTCATCCTAAAGATATTACGGACGATGTGCTGCACACCATGGCTAAATACCACAACATTTGCAAATACATACACTTGCCCGTGCAGAGTGGCAATACCCGCATCCTCTCGCTCATGAACCGCACTTATACGCGCGAGTGGTACCTGAATAAGATAAGCAGGATAAGGGAAATAATGCCCGATTGCGGTTTAAGCACCGACGTTATCTCGGGTTTTTGCACCGAAACAGAAGAAGAACACAGGGACACACTCAGCATCATGGAGGCCTCCCGTTTCGATATGGCCTATATGTTCTCCTACAGCGAGCGCCCGGGCACACTGGCAGCCAAGCGTTATGAAGACGACATTCCCGAAGATGTGAAGCTTCGGAGGCTACAGGAGATCATTCATTTGCAGCATGTCCATCAACGCGAGAGCTATAAAAATGACATAGGCAAAGTATTTGAAGTGCTTATAGAAAGCAATAGCAAACGAAGCGATATGGATTGGAGTGGCCGCAGCACACAAAACAAAGTGGTGGTATTCCCCAAAGGAAATGCCGGATTAAAAAAAGGTGACTACGCAACAGTAAAAATAACAAGCGCCACCTCTGCCACTTTAATAGGAGAAATAATATAATACTCATGGTTGAACTGATTAAAAATAATTTAGAGCGCATACATGATGTTTGCAAACAGCATCATGTAAAATCGCTGTACCTGTTTGGCAGTGCGGTCAAACAAGAAAGTCAATATAAGGCGGAAAGTGATGTCGATTTCTTATACCAGTTTAATAAAAATGAAATTGGTGAGCTGGAATACGCAGATAATTATTTTAATTTACTTTTTGCCTTGGAGTCACTTTTAAAAAGGAGCGTAGATCTTGTCCCGGAAGAAAAACTTAGTAACCCGTATTTCATTCAGAGAATAAATCAAGACAAATTAAAGCTCTATGAATCCTGAAATACCTAAGTTTCTATTTGACATTTTAGAATCAATAAGCACCATTGAGTCTTATTTAGAGTCAGTTAAAGACTTGCATACCTATAAAAATGATAAAAAAACTATTGATGCCATAGAGCGCAGGCTTGCAATAATAGGTGAGGCATTGAATAAAGCAAACAAACACGATGAAAGTCTGCAAATATCAAATAAGAACAAGATCATAGGGCTTAGGCACATCCTTGTTCACGATTATGATTTAGTAGATGATGATACGATTTGGGCAATTTGTAAAAAATATTTACCCATTTTAAGAATAGAGATAAAGCAAATTTTAGAAAGTTAAAGTCCCGCTTCAGCGGATTGGGTTTATGGATATTCAAAGTATAAAGAACAGGTTTGGCATCATAGGTAATTCACCTGCCTTGAACCATGCGCTCAATACAGCTATACAGGTTGCTAATACCGACTTGTCTGTATTGATAGTAGGGGAGAGCGGGGTGGGTAAAGAAGTGTTTTCAGGGATCATACACGCATTGTCGCCAAGGAAACACAACCCTTTTATAGCGGTGAACTGCGGCGCAATACCGGAAGGCACCATTGACAGTGAATTATTCGGCCATGAAAAAGGCTCTTTCACTGGCGCCGTTGACAGCCGTAAAGGATATTTCGAAACTGTGAATGGTGGCACTATTTTCCTGGATGAGATAGGGGAGATGCCTTTAGGCACCCAGGCCCGCCTGCTGCGTGTATTGGAAACCGGCGAGTTCATTCGCGTTGGTTCATCCAAGGTGCAGAAAACAGATGTGCGGGTTATTGCTGCTACCAACCGCGACCTGCACGATTATACCCAACAGAAAAAATTTCGTGAAGACCTTTATTACCGTTTAAGCACCGTGCCTATACGCGTTCCTTCGCTTCGTGACCGCAGGGAAGATATTCCTTTGTTGTTCCGCAAATTCGCTTCCGATTTTTCCGAACGTTATAAAACATTGTCTGTTCAGTTAGATGCTGCTGCCCAGCAATTGCTGGTTAATTACCCCTGGCAGGGCAATGTGCGCGAGCTGAAGAACATCGCAGAGCAGGTGTCTGTTTTGTCAACCGATAAGTCCATTACAGCAGACGTATTGCAACGTTTTCTGCCTGCTAAAGATACATCGCGCAGCCTGGCTCTTTTGCCTGCCAGCGGCATGCCCTCCACAACCTCCGATTATAACACTACCAATACCGAGCGCGACATACTTTACAAGCTCTTCTTCGATCTTAAAAAAGATATGAACGACCTCAAGCACATGGTGCTGGAGATGGCCCACCAGCAAAATTTTACACCTTCGGGCGCTGCCGAGAACCTGCTGCCTGTTTATAAAAATAATCCTGAGCCGGGGCTTATCACACCATCCTATAATGCGAGTGCACCCATAATGATCCATGCCAATGAACCTCACCAGGAAGTGGAAGAAAGCCTCATGCTTGCCGACCGCGAAAAGGAGTTCATTACCAAGGCCCTTAAAAAACATAAAAGCCGCCGTCGCGATGCTGCCAATGAGTTGGGCATTTCTGAAAGGACTTTATACCGGAAGATAAAAGAGTATGATATAAACGAGTAACATAATTAAGTTGAAGGATTAAGTCCGAAGGACTGAAATGATTATAGTAAAATTGTAAAACAAAATAGACAAACCCTGTAAGGGTGATATTATTTTATATAACACTGCGCTTTTAAATCGTCTTTTTAATGCCCGATTAGTGGGCTTTATCCAAATTCAGTATCTTTACTTTCAGCAGAAATACCATGCGCAGATTTTTTTCTTTTTTCTTTATACTGTTTGCTTTTTTTCAAAGCTGTGGCATTTACAGCTTCACGGGCGCTACTATCGAAGGGAAAACACTTAATATACACATGCTGGACAACAGGGCTCGCAACGTGGTACCCAGCCTCAGCGGCACACTTACAGATAAGATACGCAGCAAGATATTGTCCCAAACAGGTTTGTCGCCCAATACTACCGATAATGCAGACTATGATATCACGGGCAATATCACCACTTACGAGGTAACAGTAACCGGTGTAGCCAATGTGCAGACAGCCACTAAAAACAGGCTTACTATTGGTGTGCAGATAACTTTTAAGAACAAATTGAATCCTAAAGCTAATTTTACACAAACTTTCGGTCCTTTCGTTGTCAGCAGGTTTCGCATCCTGCGCATATTGCTGCGAGCTTTGCAGGTATTGGCAAAACAGGAGCCAGTTGCCCATGTACAACTGCATATTGCTCATCATGGCAGGGTCAAAAGCTTTGCGGCTGTTCTTATCTGCAGCCTGCACAT
>Ga0206930_1166_pt1 | contig 10428 bp, 12 predicted proteins | sample Alteio_BWOrgHeat_20_FD_152939 | JGI IMG/M metagenome (GOLD analysis project Ga0206930, IMG submission 152939) | Enriched cells from forest soil in Barre Woods Harvard Forest LTER site, Petersham, Massachusetts, United States -... | ecosystem: Environmental > Terrestrial > Soil > Temperate forest >... | reverse complement strand
CGTAGAGAGCGGATGCGCCAAACAGATTCAAATAAATTGTCTTCCACTGACCTTGCACCCGAGCAACGAGTTTACCGAGAGCCGCGAGGAGGACTATGTTTTCCACAAAGTACAAGATCGTGTATCGAAAGAGTTCGGGGCCGCTGTGGCGGTACGGCAACTGGAGAAAGGCATAGATGAAAGCCCAAAAGAACAGTAAGAGAAGGAAATACAGAGTTGTGTGATACAGCTTCCCGCTTGGCCACTTCAGATGAGGACGCGTGACGACCGCGGCCATAAAGAAGACGATGTGCAGAAACAGAGGCGGGTCGCTCCAGGACAGGTCCGGCACGACAAGGGCCCGTGCGTGCAGGATTGCGTACACCCAGAACCATGTGGTCAACGCCCACAGGGCGCAACCGGCAGCCAGGAGTAACCAGAAGAGTCGGATCGCTTGCATGGCCCGCACCGCGTTCCCTGCCGCGATCCCGCTCATAGGCCTGTTTGAACTGTTTCGAGTGGATGAGCCGCCGGAAAGAAAATCGCTTCGCTTGCTGATCGCATTCGTTTCCGCTGTGGTTCTGGCTCTCTCCGCGTTTATCAGGGAATACCTGGAACGTCACGACTTAACAGCCGACCTATCCACTGCGGTTTTGCAGAGAACTCGGGTGGAGGAAGAGCGTCTGGAACTGAGCGGCCGCCTGATTCATGCCCAGGAGGAGGAAAGGAGCCGGATCGGGCGCGAGCTGCATGATGATCTGAATCAGAGGTTGGGCTTGCTGGCGTTCGGTCTGGTACAACTTCTTGGAAGTGCACCGGCGGAGGCGAAAAATAGCATTCACCAACTTCACGAACAAACAAACAACCTCTCCAAGGACGTTCACTGCCTCTCGCATGAGTTGCACCCGGTGGCTCTGGAGCAACTAGGTCTGGTGGTGGCCGCGCGTGCGTTCTGCGGTGATTTTTCAAAACAACAGAAGATGAGGGTGGAATTCACGGAAGAGAACATCCTCGCCCAACTGGCTCCAGATGTATCGCTTTGCCTTTTTAGGATTCTCCAAGAGAGTTTGACCATGCCCGCAAACATGGAGAGGCCAGTTTTGCCCGGGTGAGCCTAACCGGAACACCGGATGGCATTCGTCTCATTGTGGAGGACGACGGCATGGGTTTCGATCCGGAACACAGGCACAGGGGCGGCCTGGGACTGCTCAGCATGCAGGAACGGCTGCGTCTGGTTAGGGGGGCCTTCCGTATCGACTCCGCTCCCGGGGAAGGAACCACTGTGGATGCCTGGGTGCCGATCCAGGCCGCCGAGCAACCGCACAACGCAGCAGTTTCCGAACAGCAGCGATTTCTGGCGTAGTCGCGACGAGGCGAGCCATGAGCCGGGTGCGAGTCGTTTTGGCCGATGATCACACGATTTTCCTGGACGCATTGTCAAAGCTGCTAGAACCAGAGTTTGAAGTAGTCGGTACCGTGATCGATGGGCGGGCTCTAGTGTCACGGATCGGTGACCTCAGGCCGGATGTGGTAGTGCTCGATATCGGTATGCCCTTGCTCAACGGACTGGATGCTGGCAGGCAGATCAAGGTGCTTCGCCCCCAAACCAGGGTGATCTTTTTGACCCAGAATCAGGACCCCAACTTCGCCGCCGAAGCTTTTCGCCGGAAGGCTTCGGGATACCTGCTCAAGAATTCGGCGGCGACCGAATTGATCACGGCCATTCGCGAGGCGATGAAGGGACGCACCTACGTATCCCCGCTGATCGCGGAAGGGATGCTCTCCACCCTCGCAGATCCTGCGCGCGCTGAGAAAGGTGCGGAACTCACCCCGCGCCAACGGGAGGTGCTGCAGCTGCTGGCTGAGGGGAAGTCCATGAAGGAAGTTGGAGCCATTCTGAACATCAGCACACGCACCGTGGAATTCCACAAGCAACGCCTGATGGAACTGCTGCACCTGAAAACCAACGCCGACATCGTCTGCTACGCGGTGAAGCAGGGAATGATTTCCACGTGACGACCCTTCCCCCGTAGTTATCCTCCAGGATACTCGGGAAAGTCCGAGTCGTCGCCGGCGTCTCCTTGCGTTAATTTTTTGTCCATGAAGGAAAGACCGTCTGCCCGTTCGCGAATCTTGTTGGCAGACGATCACCGCGCCACGCTCGCGGCCGTCAAGTCTTTTCTGGAATCCACTTACAACATCGTGGGGGCCGTGGGCGATGGTCAGTCCCTGGTGCAGGCGGTCGAACAACTCCGACCGGATGTCGCGGTGACCGATATCTGCATGCCTGGAATGGACGGTTTGGCGGCCGCCCGTCGGGTACGGGAATTGGGCTCGAATACTCGGGTGGTGTTCTTGACTGTTCAAGGCGGTCCGGAATACCTGCAGGCCGCGATCGATGCAGGTGCGATCGGCTACGTATTGAAGTATCGCTTAGCGACTGATCTGCCGCTCGCCATCGACGCGGCGCTTGCTGGCCAACGCTTCATCTCTCCGCCATTGGACGACCTGTACTTGTGATCTTCGTGAAGCCTGGTCCCTCTGCCTACCGAGAGCACGCAACCAGCCCGACCGCCTGGGGAAATTCGTTGGTCAGACTCGGAGTATCCACAGTTCCATTCGCCATCCGATTCGTCGATGATCCGCCAGATGCCGAGAGCATCGACAGAGTGAACCCAGAATTCGACAGGTAATTGACAACTGGAGATCGCGGCGAAACGGCTTCTCCGGCTCCAGGCAAGAGAGTTCTTGGTGAGGAGCAGGCAGATGTACCGAAGGATTCTGTTCGCGTTCGTAATGACAAATGTAGTGACCATTGCTATCGCAATTCGGGCGGCGTTCGCCGTCGACCAGGTATCCGGTACACCGACGACTACGCAAATCCACCAACCAACAATGAAGGCGAAGAGTTCGACCAGCAAAAAAGATCAGTCTGCCGACTCAACCGCGGCGCCCGCGGCGCAGTCTGCGAAGGCTAAGCCACCAGCCGGCATACCCATGGTCCAGAAGGCAGGGTCTCACGCGCACCTTCCGACAACAGGCCAAGGGAGATCCCAACATGAGGAAGGAGGAGTTGGCGCAAGGTGATCGCGACAAGGGCTTTAAACGACTTTGCCGCCAAGGAAGGAGTCTCGTGGTGTGAACTCCTTGACAGCTCGGCGGGTTGACCTTCGTGGGGGGATCCGTGAGGACCTCCCGCCAAGTGATGAAAAACAAGAACGAGTTCCTCCAGGGGCTGGCAATTGTTTCACAAATTCAGTTTGGATAAGAAAGCGAAGGAGAAAACTTATGGGTGCAATGAATCTTGTACTGGATGAAGTACAAAGCAAGTTCGGAATCAGCGAAACAACAGCCGGATCGCTGTTTTCCGGGCTACTCTCTCTCATTAATCAACAGAATGGCGGCGTGAGTGCATTTCTCGACCGTTTTAAGAGCGCAGGCTTTGGAGATTCGGTTTCTTCCTTGCTTGGCGGTTCGGCGAAGGCACTTATCCCTGGGCAGGTGGAAGCCGTATTGGGCAGCAGCACCATCAGTAACCTGGCGGCGAAAGCCGGTGTACCAGTTGCTACCGCATCGTCGGCAGTAGCGTTTATGCTGCCGAAGCTGGTTCAGAATCTAGCCCCTGGCGGGTCGACTCCATCGCGCTTACCAGCCGAGTTCATGTCGTACATCAGTGGGCCCACCGCCGCAGTGGCCTCCGGCGCAAGACAGGCAGCGTATGCCGCGGAAGGGGTCGCCCAACGAAGCGGAGTCGCCCGATTTCTCTGGCCCCTGCTGGCGCTTCTTGCCGCTGCAATATTAGGCATTTGGCTCTGGAACAGAAGTGGATCTACCCAGACCGCCGTCTTCAATGCGGAGGAACAGGTTCGACTGGCAGCTCAAAAAGCGACCGCGGCGCTGGCATCCCTGAAACCTGGCTTCACCGCCGGAGATCTGGTCGGCGCTCTTAACTTTGACGTTATCAACTTCGCGGCCGGTAGTGCGCAGATTCCCGCCGATAGCTATGACTTCTTGAACAAGGCCGCTGTTGTGATCAAGATGGCGCCGCAGGGCACGGTAATCGAGATCGGTGGGGACACCGACAATACCGGGGATACTGCGTCGAACCTGCAGCTTTCCCAGCAAAGGGCCGATGCAGTTCGGGACTATCTCGTCAAACAGGGCGTTGATCCGTCAGTTCTCGTTGCCAAAGGTTATGGGGATACCAAACCAGTGGCGGCAAATGACACCGAAGAAGGGAAGTTCCGCAACCGGCGGATTCAGTTCTCCGTCGCGCAATAGATTTCGGCCCCACCAACTTGGCCCGGATGACGGATGGTTATCCGGGCCTTTCCGTGTTTGCACGGGTCCTGGCTCCCTGGAAATGTCACCAAGAGATGTAACCCCCGCGATTTGACCATTACGCCTTCGTGTCAGTCCACGGGGGTGATCGCGTAGCGAGAAACCGGGAGAGGATCTAAAGTCGCATCCTCCCCTTTTTTAGCAGCCTGCTGGTAATGTGAAGGTCTGTTATTGCCCGATCCCGGCGCAGAGCAAGAGGTGCCGCGTTGCGCTGACATGTATACCGGTCAGCACGGGCCTTTCATCTGGGCAGACCCACATATAATGTCCCAGGTCATTTTGCTTCATTGAGTTTGGGTCTGGGGATGACAAGGGTTCACAGAAGAAATCTCTCAGAGGGCACAAGCTGGAGACATCTTCCCAATGACTCTCCTCGATTTCATTACTCAGCTTGACGTTGGGCTCTCTTGAACAGAGCAGTGCGTTTTTTGCGAAGGCGTTTCGAAAAAGCCCGGAAGATATACCCTTGAACCCTCGCATGTACCAGCCGATTGGGCACGCGTGCATATCGTTTCTCCGTGTACCTGGATCATCGTCGATCTTACTCTCCTCTGCGCCGGCATCGGTTGATAGCCTGCGGCACAGGAACACGCCTTGATCGACCAGTGCCCCTGACATTGCATAGCCCGGCATGCAGGCATGTATGCCGCTCTCTTCGTAAGTCTTCCGACCTGCGGGCGCCAGATATCTTTCCTTCTTCCCTGAGTCCACGACCTGCGGAGCTAGCATTGGAATGTCGATTAGGAAGGCGACCGCCTCCGGCTTACCATCCAGCAAGAACGGCTTGTATTCCCAATGCTTAACCGCATCGGCTGCCCTGTCGCCAAGCCTGGGATCGCCGCTGATGGTGGTTATGCTCGATACCTTACCGTTTGTTCCGACGACAACGTGAAGCTTCACCACTCCCGAGACCTTGAGCTGAGGATCAGGTTGGATGGCGGAATACTTGATGAGGTTTTGCTGAGCTTGTTCTGCAGTAATCTCAACTGGTTTGTCACTAGCAAAACTACCAATAGCAGAGATCGCTGCAACAATGAGAAGGAAGACGTAGTTTAAGAATTTCATGAATGTCCCCCAATCTGCATCGATCACGCCGCGTCCCACCTGCAAGTCCTCAAGAACTGTATATCAGCAGCATACTCGCTTGCCCATGGGCACAATTGCGAAAGGACGGCGATTGATTGTTTGACGTAACCAAGCGATTTCTTGATTGACCCAAACAGACAACGCTTGCGAAGCGCAAGATCGTCTAAACGCACATCAAGAAAGGAGTAATATGCCCAGGGGCGAGAGGAGGGTGGATGGAGAAGTTCATCAGATTCCTAAGCGTGTTGCTGGTGGTATGCGGAGTGAGTTTGACGCGAGGAACATTGGCCGAGGAACGGGTCGGGCAACAGAGAAATCAACAGGAACAGCAGAAAGGACAGCAGCACGGCGACCAATCACAGCAGCGCGGCGGACACGAGCAGGGAGTTGGCGGCGGGCACATTCCGCAGCACGGGCCGCCTCCGATGAGGACTCCGCCCACGAAACAACCGCAACGGCAGCCGCAGCAGCAGGGCGAGGAGCGTCGGACTTATCAGGATCAGCAAGGTCATCCGCAAGCGCCTCACGTTCACGCACAGGACGATCGCTGGGTGGGACACGACACAGGGAGGAACGATCCTCACTACCATCTGGATCATCCCTGGGAGCATGGACGTTTCACAGGAGCGATTGGACCGCAGCACATTTGGCGCCTGCGCGGAGGTAATCGCGAGCGCTTCGACGTGGGCGGATTCTTTTTTCAGGCAGCGCCATACGACTACGACACCTGCAGCGACTGGCTGTGGGATAGCGATGACATCGTGATCTATGCGGATCCGGACCACGATGGATGGTACCTAGCATACAACACGCGATTGGGGACCTATGTGCACGTGCTGTATTTGGGGCCAGGCTAGAGGTTGGAGGTTTGGCAATCCAATCAGTGCGTGAAATAGGGAAGTTACGTCAACAATCGGGACAACTGCGCGCGTGGCGGGGCAATTGATGCCATCACTTTTTGGATAACGAGAATCTTCGGTCGTCCATCAAAAAAGTTATTTCCCCCCCGCGAGGTGCACGGCATCAAGAATGTCGGAAACCCGGCCATACGTCGCGTGCGCATCTGTCCGGATGTAGATGTTTCTCTCCGAGCCTCCGTTGACAGCTTCGCGAATCCCGGCCCGACGTGGGCTGTTACCGGCGAGACGAGAAGGGATTGTACCGGAAGACTCTTCGACGGCGTAAGATTGTCTACTTTCCGCATGATCCGCTCCGCCAACTGAACCGCAGACGCAACGAGGTTTTCCGTGCGCGGAGTTGGCCGTGTTTCGGACAGGTCCACGTTGGAAGTGTAATTTGTGACCCAGAGGTTGCTTCCATCGAATGCGATCGCCGCAGGGTTGGTCCCAGCCGGATAGGTTTGCGGGTACGAGATGCCGGCGCCCAACGATTACTACCCATGGACGTTGTCGGATTGCCTCGGCCTTGCCTCCCAACCCTTGCGCAAACCGCGAACTGCGCTATAGGCTTGCCTCCCCATCAGGGTCGTTCAATTCGATTGTGAGGAGATCTCAGTGACGAGCAACGGCGGTCGCAGGGATTGCGTAACAAGCATGCGGTTCAAACTTTGCGTGGCGATGGCCGTCGCTGTCGCTTTCCTGGCAGCGTCAAGCAGTTCTTCCGCGCAAACTGCAAGCGATCAAGATGGGTATCTTGCCCTGGTGAAGCTCTTTCAGCAATGGCGGGAATTCGAGCATCCGGTAATGAAGAACAACGTCCCCGACTACAGCGCGAGCGCGATGGCGGCCAGGGCTGCAGACCTGCCGCAATGGCGTAAGCGGCTGGATGCCATTGACCCCAAGGCGTGGCCGATTGAACAGCAGAACGACTACAAGCTCGTGAAGGCCGAGATGAACGGACTCGACTTCAATCTCAGGGTGCTCCGTCCCTGGGCTCGCGACCCGGCTTTCTATGTGAACGTCTTCTCCTCCCGCAGCGATATTCCTGGGCGTGAAGGTCCGGTCTCGTACCCGGAAATCGAACTTTACAAGTATCACTTCCCGCTGGATGCCGATAGCCAGAGAGACTTGACCAGCAAGATCGGCATGATTCCCGCCTTTCTTTCGGAGGCGAAAGACAATCTGAAGGCAAGCAATGCGCGCGATCTCTGGGTCTATGGCGCGCAGGAGCTTCGCAATCAGTCCCAGATCCTGCAGTCGCTGGAAGCTGGCACACTCACGGTCCGCACGTTAGCCGAACACCAACACGCCGATTTGACCGCAACTAGCCCGGAGCTACGCGCCGCCGTGGCCAACGCCCGCAAGGCTACTGACGAATTCGTCGCATGGCTGGAGAAGCTGGCGCTCACGAAAACCGGACCCTCTGGAGTGGGGAAGGAGAACTACACCTGGTATCAGCAGAATGTGCACTTCATTCCCTACACATGGGACGAAGAGGTCGTCTTGCTGCGCCGCGAACTGGAGCGCGCGCACTCCGCCTTGCGCCTGGAGGAGCACCGCAACCGCAATCTACCTCCACTGGAGCCTGCCGCCGATGCCGCTGCATTCGACAAAATGACGCACGATCGCTTGGATAAGTTCGTCGCCTTCCTCATCCAGAAGGAGATCATCCCCGATAAGCCTTATATCAAGCCGGCGCTCGCGGAGGAACTCGGGAGTTTCGTTCCGGAGGATCAAAGGGTCTTCTTCACCCGTGTCACCCACCGCGAGCCGATGCTGCTTCTTTCCCACGACTATCACTGGATTGACCTGGGGCGGATGCGGGACGAACCGAATCCAAGTCCGATTCGCCGCGAGGCTCTGCTCTCCAATATCTGGGACAACCGCGCCGAAGGCTTTGCCACCGCTTTCGAAGAGTTAATGATGCACGTGGGCCTGTATGACGACAATCCACGTGCTCGCGAGCTGGTCTGGATCATGCTCGCAAATCGCGCTGCGCGTGGTCTCGCCTCGCTTTACGTGCAGGCCAACCAGTTCACCCTGGAGGAGGCAGGACGGTTCCATGCCGATTGGACGCCCCGTGGCTGGGCCAAGGCCGGCGATACGCTGACTGCATTCGAGCAGTTGCTTTACTTGCGCCAGCCGGGCTATGGCAGCTGCTACATCACCGGCAAGCTGCTGGTCGACCGGGTAATCATGGAATACGGCCACCAGCAGGACCTCACAGGCAAGCCGTTTGTGCTGCGCGATTTTCTCGACCGCTTTAATAATGAGGGCATGATTCCAGTTTTGTTGATGGAGCCGGAGATGGTTCCCAACAGCAGCGCGCGAGCCTTCGAGCCTCAACATCCCTAACGGCGCGGTCTCTTTCGGTGAACCTCGTTGCATGAGAGCTGATGCACCCAATTTCGCCCTAGCCCACCCGCTTTTAAGCGCTTGATACGACTGACAAGAAGCTCAATCTACCCATCTTGAAGACCGCTGCAGCGGAGACCGCACCCGGGTTCCTCTGGCGATCTTCAAAGCGGGGGGACTGTGTCTCCCCTCCCTCATCTTATCCACCCTGTATCTTTTTTCCCCGGGATCTTCGTGCGTGTTAATTGAGTGTAGGAGCATTGACAGCACCGTGAACAAACCTTCCTCTCCCACACAGCATCCACGTTGCAGTAGAGATCGGAACCCGAAATGAGCAAAAAGAATGGTCTCGCAGACCCCTCCCGCCTCAAGCCTTTCGACTCCGATGACAAGCAATTGCTCCGAGTAGTCATCGAAACTCCCAAAGGAAGCCGAAACAAGTTCGCTTTTGATCTCGATGAGCGCATCTTCGAATTGAAGAAGGTATTGCCAGCGGGCATGGCTTTTCCTTATGACTTCGGATTCGTTCCTTCAACCAAAGCTGACGACGGCGACCCAGTAGACGTTTTGGTTCTGATGGACGAGCCTGCATTTGCAGGGTGCGTACTATCGTGCCGTCCTATCGGTGTGATCGAGGGCGAGCAGGGGGACAAAAAAGACAAAGAACGCAATGATCGAATCATTGCCGTTGAGAAAGATGCGCACAGTTGGGCAGACATAAAGACGATTTCTGATCTGGGGAAGGAATTCTGTCGAGAACTGGAAGAGTTCTTTGTGAACTACCACAAGCTTTCCGGGGAACAATACCGCGTGCTGGGACTAAAGGGCCCGGATCAAGCTCGAAAACTCGTGAAATCAGGCATGCGATGAGGGATCGAAACAGATAAGCCAAATTCTCATCCGGTTCCTCGTTGGAGGCGCATTCGTATCTGCGTTCGCAATCATAGGCGATCTGTTAAAACCGAAGAGCTTCGCAGGGTTATTTGGCGCTGCACCGTCAGTCGCGCTTGCGACTTTGGGGCTGACGATAGCGACCGAAGGCGCATCCTATGCCGCCACTGAATCGCGCTCCATGATAGCGGGGGCAATAGCATTCATGGCTTTCGCCTCTTGCGTCAGTTGGGTCATGATGCGTTACAAAGTGAGCGCTCTGTTGGTCACGATCTGCTCAATTCCTCTGTGGTTTGGGATAGCGTTCGGACTCAAGTACATCTGGCTGAATTAGCGATGCAGATCAAGGTCGATCCTTCGGTTATCGGGCAAACCAGATGGTATGAGTACGCCATTCGATTCCTTTTCGGCGGACTAATTGCGGCTGTCGCAGGTATCATCGCCAAGAAGTTTGGTCCTGGCATCGGTTGCTGTTCCTAGCGTTTCCGGCGATCTTTCCAGCCAGCGCAACGCTGATTGAGAAACATGAGAAGGAGAAAAAAGAGAGGGAGGGCTACGCGGAACTCTGCGTGGAAGAGAGGCAGCTAGCGTCGATGCCGCAGGTTCGGCGATGGGGAGCGTAGGACTGTTAGTTTTCGCTTCGATAGTTTGGCAATTCGCGCCCCCGCTACAGCACATGGATAGTGCTCATGGGCGCCACTGTAGCTTGGCTGACGGTTTCCGTGCTGATCTGGTACGCTCGAAAGCAGGTATAGCAACCTGTCGAGAGGACGTCTGTTGATTTCCAACAGAATGGCGAGTCAGGTCGCGCCATTTCTGCTTTAGCGGTCTGGGTAATATCCGTCGCGTGCTTGCACCACGAAGTCTTTTTGTTTTG
>Ga0206930_1165_pt1 | contig 10441 bp, 9 predicted proteins | sample Alteio_BWOrgHeat_20_FD_152939 | JGI IMG/M metagenome (GOLD analysis project Ga0206930, IMG submission 152939) | Enriched cells from forest soil in Barre Woods Harvard Forest LTER site, Petersham, Massachusetts, United States -... | ecosystem: Environmental > Terrestrial > Soil > Temperate forest > O... | reverse complement strand
TTCGGGTGGAAATGTAGCATACTGATCTGTTACGATAATAATATTATTGAAAATGTGCGGGCGGTGAAACTGCGATATTATTTTTATGCCACATGTAACCATGTGCACGCCATCAACCCGGCCTGGTGCAGGTTTCGTCGACCCAAAGCTGTGGGAGAACAGGGAAACCGACCCTACCAGCTTGCGACAAGAATTTGACGGATTAAAGGGGCGTGCCTGGTTGATGAAATGGCTGCCTGCAAGGGCTTATGATAATGCTATATACGCTATCTTTTCAAATCCAATCGGCATGGATGCCGACCAGCTGAAGAATGGCTGCTCCATGATTATTGACCCCTTCGGTGATATTATTGCGGAGTGCAGGAGTTTTGATAACGAAATTGCGATGACTTTAATTACCCCTGAAAAGCTGACCGCTGCAGGTGGTTATCGCTATATCAAGGCAAAAGTATAACCTGTTATGGAACACTCATGAAAAGCGATAATATCTGCGCCCTGTAAGGCTGCTTTAGCAGCAAGCTGCTCAATAATGGATAGGTTATAAGCCTTATCACCGCTTTTATTTTCAAACTGTGCGGTGGCAATTTTCAGATTTTTCATTTTTTAATTTTTTCTTCAAAAATAACTGCCAAAAAAAGTTGGGGATTGTACGTTCCCGACAAAACTCAATAAATATAGCAATCGGTATGTTAGTTAACCCTTACCAGGTTCACGGCAAGTGTACCTGCTGTTGAAAGATACTGAGTAGGCGTTAATCCAGTGATCTGCTTAAAATTATGGATGAGGTGGGGCTGATCGTAATAACCCGACTCTAAACCGGCCGTGGTAAATGATGCTGTTTTATTTGCCGAACGGATGATCGACAGGAAATGATGTAATCTGACGATCTGCAAATATTTGAGAGGTGATAGTCCTATCCCTTGTTGAAAAAGCCGCTCAAGCTGGCGCTCTGAGTATCCCGTTAATCCCGTAAGTTCGCTTACTGCTAATTGCCCTTTCGAGCGGAGGATGGTCCTAACAACAGGACCAAGCAGGCGGGTACTTGCTTTACTGTCCTTTTGTATTCGGGTAAAGTAGCTTTCTATAAGGGAGATCGATTTTACGTATGACGGTTCCGACCTTAAGGCATCGGCAAGTAAACAAACTCCGCGACCAAATATCGAAAATGCATCAAAAATACCCGCTTTCAATTCATCTGCAGGTATGCCAGATAAGCTAAAATATCCGTAGGGCTGAAAAACAATAATCAGCAGCTCTGTACCATCGCTGCTGAAAATGTCGTGATAACGATCCACCTGGCCGTAAACAAAAACCTCAGGTAGAATCTCTGTATCAAGGTTTTCTTCCCTGCGGATTTTCAATTGCCCGCTAAGTACAAAGACCATCCCGGTATTCCCGTCAGAAAATAAGCGCAACGGCCCGGCATGTTTGCATTTCAAAAACAAATAGTGTTTGATACAAAATGACCAGGCCGCTGATGGTGGAGATTGCATTATTTATAACGAATATGCAAATATAGCACCTTCCTGTAAAAGTATTAGTTACTCATTTTTGCTATCTGGAAAGCCTCGTAAGCCATCTTTTTATTATAGTCTGATGCAAGAGTTTTATGATTAACCAGGTCGACGATCGATCCTATCAAACATAAGCCGCCGGTAAAAAGATATAACAACCCCATGCCCACCTGGCCAACAATGAAACGTTGCAAACCCGGCACCAAAAATGTACCAATTATACAAAAGATAAGCATATCCTGTTCTGATTTACGCTTAGTGGTGTATGACATATAGAAATACTTCTGCTGGTTTTCAGTAAGCCCCACTGTAGCTTGCTGTATAAAGTTCAATTCTTCTGGTGTGATGCCGGGCAGACCCATATAAGGATTTTGAAAAGGTTCCATGATGATTTGTTTAAAAGTTGAGTAAAACTAAGATAGAACTAAAATATCTGAAACACAAAACTGGCAGGTATTACGGCAAAGTCGGTAAATAGCCTGATTTTCACGGTGAAACGGTAAACCTGTTATTATCATGAAGCCTTAGAACTATCAGGGTGTATATCCGGTAAAAGATCACAGCAAGCGCCGGGATACCCAGCCAGTGAGCATGCAGCGAATTGCGGATATTGCCATGAAATAGCCATGAAATGGCATGCCCCAACCCGCAGCCCGGGCACCAGGTGATGCCCAAGGCCTTTAAGGGACATAGGGTAAAATGTGCATTGCCGGATGGGTCATTAATAGCCAATGATACCAGGGCGGCTACCCAAAATAATAACTCAAAATATTTTAAGAAAAACTTTTTAACCAATTTTCTTTTTTTTGGTTGCCAATAATAAAGATACTGTTAAAGCCGACAATACGCCAACCAGCAATGCAGCAAAAATGCGGCCCGAGAAATCAGACCAGTTGGTATCCTTCGATTCGATATAGTTGATATAAACTATTCCTACAAAAACCACCAATATACCGGCCACTATTAATATTTTAAAGCAGTGCAACAACCCCTCCAGGAAACTCATTTTTCCACCAAGCTCACCATCACGATAAACCTTTAACCCCCAAAATAATCCGACAATTGGAATAAATACCGAAATCAGTTCGACAGGGGCTACATTATCATTCGAAAAAGCCAGTCCCATTTTGCGCATAACAAATAGCCATGCGCCGCTTAGTATAGCAATGATCAGTGCGGGTAAGAATGCGTTTTTCATATTGTTTAGTTTAAGGTCTTTTTGGGCAGTTGCCCTTTAGGTATGAATGGTTATTTAAATATAAGTGTTATTCAGGTTATATTATCTATCTTAAAAAGTAATTTTAGCGATATTTTGTTTTTAATAGCTACCTATTTTTACCACTAATGGTTGCCAACTCGTTTAAAAATAGGTTTTTTGCTATATTTGCAGCAGTTTGAACATCCGTGATATTTTAGAGCGATATAAAGCTGATGAACGGGTAACAGCCTTGGCCGAAGCGCTGAACGCTGGTAAAAACCCCCGGATACAGTTACGTGGTTTGGTCGGATCAGGAGATTCGGCGGTGGCGGTAGCTTTGTATTTTTTGCAGCATCAGCACATGATATTTGTGCTGCCCGATAGGGAAGAAGCCGGATATTTCCAGGCCGACCTCGAAAATCTGACAGGGAAGGAAGTTCTGCTTTTTCCATCATCTTACCGCAAAGCATTTGAATTTACCCAGCCGGATAGCAGCAATGTACTGGCCCGCGCTGAAGTCTTGAATGAGCTGAACCATTCGTCGGAATTTGGCCAACTCATTGTAACCTATCCTGAAGCGCTTGCCGAAAAGGTGATCGACAGAGCCTCGCTTGAAAAGAATACGCTTGAAATAGCCATCGGCAATAAGCTAAGTATTGATTTTATCAATGAGTTTTTGGTTGAGTATGATTTTGACCGGGTTGATTTTGTATATGAACCTGGGCAATTTTCCATACGCGGCGGCATAGTTGATATCTTTTCCTTTTCACATGAACTACCATATCGTGTAGAGTTTTTTGGCGACTATATTGAGTCGATACGCACTTTCGAAATAGAGAGCCAATTGTCTGTTGAACAGGTAAAGACCATTACCATTGTGCCTAATGTACAATCAAAATTCCTTACGGAAAATAACATCTCTCTGCTGGAATATGTGGACAGGGGTTCGCAGGTATGGATAAAGGATGTTCAATTTACATTGGATGTCATCAGGGATGGCTTTAAAAAGGCAACTAACTTATGGAAAGCCTTATCGGCTGAGGAAAAGAATAAGAATCCGGATTGGATCGATCCAAAATTTGGTTTTACTGATGAAAAGCTGATAGCCGACCAATTACACGATTTTCCCGTAGTTGAATTTGGCAAGCAATTCTTTTACCAGGGCGCTAAAGAGGTTGATTTTGATATGCGGCCGCAGCCATCTTTCAATAAGGATTTTAGCCTGCTCATCCATAATTTTAAAAATAATGATGCCGAGCATATTGAGAATTACATCCTCACTGATTCGGCCCGGCAGGTGGAGCGGCTTTATGCCATTTTAGAGGATCTGGATAAAACGGTAAAATTTACGCCGATAAGCATTTCGATACGCGAGGGTTTTGTAGACCGGCAGCAAAAATTGGCCTGTTATACCGATCACCAGATATTCGACCGTTATTATAAATATAAACTGAAGAAGGGCTATCAGCGTTCACAAGCCATCACCCTAAAAGAACTTCGCGAATTAAAACCTGGCGATTACGTCACTCATATCGACCACGGCATAGGTAAATATGCGGGACTGGAAAAGGTTGAAGTAAATGATAAGATGCAGGAGATGATCCGCCTGGTTTATGCGGATAACGACCTGCTCTACGTCAACATCAACTCGCTTAACCGCATCTCCAAATATAGTGGCAAAGAAGGTACTGTACCGAGAATGAACAAGCTTGGTACCGATACCTGGGAACGGTTGAAGAAAACCACAAAAAAAAAAGTTAAAGACATAGCCCGCGATCTGATCAAACTTTACGCCCTGCGCAAGGCCAAACAGGGTAATGCTTTTACGCCCGATAGCTACCTGCAAACGGAATTGGAAGCCTCCTTTATTTACGAGGACACACCCGACCAGGAAAAAGCTACCGCAGATTTCAAGAAGGATATGGAGTCGCCGCACCCTATGGACAGGCTCATATGCGGTGATGTGGGTTTTGGCAAAACCGAGGTGGCCATCCGTGCGGCGTTTAAGGCCGTTGCCGACAGCAAGCAGGTAGCCATATTGGTGCCGACCACCATCTTAGCTGCCCAGCATTATAAAACCTTTACCGACAGGCTTAAAGGCTTTCCCTGTAACATTGATTATGTGAATCGTTTTAAATCGAGCAAGCAAATAAAAGATACACTGGAGAATTTAAAGAATGGCAAGGTTGATATAATCATTGGCACACACCGCTTGGTGAGCAAAGATGTGAAGTTTAAGGACCTCGGCCTGATGATCATTGATGAGGAGCAGAAATTCGGCGTATCAACCAAAGAAAAACTAAAGCAAATGCGTGCCGATGTGGATACGCTTACCCTTACTGCAACACCGATACCGCGCACGCTGCACTTTTCATTAATGGGCGCACGGGACCTTTCCATTATATCAACCCCACCGCCAAACCGCCAGCCTGTGGTTACGGAACTGCATGTATTTAACGATACATTGATAAAGGAAGCCGTGGAGCATGAGATTGATCGTGGAGGACAAGTATTTTTTATCCATAACCGAGTTGCCGATCTGCCGCAACTGGGTGGCCTGATCCATAAATTGGTGCCCAAAGCAAGGATAGGCATAGCGCATGGTCAACTGGAAGGCGATGCGCTGGAAGATGTGATGCTGAAGTTTGTAAACGGGGAATATGATGTGCTGGTAGCTACCACCATTATTGAAGCCGGGCTGGATATCCCCAATGCCAACACCATTATCATTAATCACGCCCATATGTTCGGCCTGAGCGATCTGCACCAGATGCGTGGGCGTGTGGGGCGCAGTAATAAGAAGGCATATTGCTATTTGCTGAGTCCGCCATTATCAACCCTTACTCCTGAAGCGCGGAAACGGTTAAGTGCCATTGAAGAGTTTTCGGACCTGGGCAGCGGTTTCAATGTAGCCATGCGAGACCTGGACATTCGCGGCAGCGGAAATCTTTTGGGCGCCGAGCAAAGCGGTTTTATTGCGGAGATCGGTTTTGAGATGTATCACAAAATACTGGATGAGGCTATACAGGAATTAAAAGAAGACGAGTTTAAAGGCGTTTTCCCAGATGATAAGCCAAGGCCATTTATTGCCTTTACGCAAATCGATACGGATATGGAAATCCTGATCCCCGATGAATATGTGACCAGCATTGCCGAGCGATATAACTTATATACCGAACTATCTAAGCTCGAAAATGAAACGGAACTAAAGGCGTTCGAACAACAACTGCATGATCGCTTTGGCCCTATACCGCGACAAGTAAACGATCTGCTGAATACCATGCGCCTGCAATGGCTGGGCAAGGCCATCGGGTTTGAAAAAATATCGCTCAAGAAGAATGTATTGCGCGGCTATTTTATCGCCAACCAGCAATCGCCCTACTTTGAAACAGATGCCTTCCGCCAGGTTTTAACTTTTGTGCAGGCCAACCCAAGGCGCACTAATTTGAAAGAAGTGAAGAATACTTTGAGGCTGAGCATTGAGGGTGTGAATTCTATTGACCAGGCGGTTTTGTTGCTGGAGGAAGTAGCTGGATTGGTTAAGGTTTAGTTGCTATGTTAATGATAATAGCTTTTAATTTAGAAATCAATTAACCTTTCGTAATAAGAAACTTGTTTTTGTTGAATACCTTCATATTGCTGTATACCTGGATATTTAATTGGACCCTGGGTATGTTGAAGTTCCATGTACTTACTATTATACTGTAAAGGTAATATCACGTTAGTTCTAAAAGGGACGCCATAATATTTGGCCGGGGTCCATTTGTCGGTTTTTTTTAGTGCTGTTACCAACGCCTCCTTAATGTTTGATTTTTGCGTACCCAAAACTTCAATTTCGTTAAGTGTCCCATCTTTTTCGATAATAAAAGATATCTGAATAGTATCCAGGCTAATCTTTTTCCCATCTTCCCCTATTGGCCATTTTAAATGCCCCTTAAGATTTTCAATAAAATCAGTTAACTCTCCTTTATGATAAGAGGCATGTTCAAAAGCTTCATTAAAAGGATATGCAATTTTATCTTTATACCCCAAGGATTTTATCAAATCACCCTTTTTATAAAAATAAACATAAGTTATTGAATCCGGACGTAATGTACGTCCATGCCACTCTCCATCCTCGTAGCCATTTTTAATATTTCCTTGATTTATTACATTTTTATAATTTTCATCATAAAGTAACCATAGTCCATTACCATTTTGACATATCATATTTCCTTTGTCATCATAGCACTCCCAAAATAAAGTTTTCTCATAAATCTCTTGAAATAGTATATGTTTTATACTACAGTAGACTTTCCCGTCAGGATAAAATATATATTCTACACCGTCCTTGTATCCTTTTGAATAATGAACAGTGCTTTCTTTCTTACCATTAGAATAGTAACTTACGCAATCCCCATCCAGAACGATCTGAGAAGATTTCAAATTGCTAATTGTTTCGGATCCTGATTTTCCAATTAATTTAGCTTTTCCATTTTTATAAAACTCCTTAATATTAGATCGATCATCATTTTGATCTGGCGGAAGTATAACCCTAAAATAATCGGCCCTCTCTGCATTTGTAATTAGTGCATCCTGAGGTTGTGCATACTTGAAATAGTAAACGGTGGTGTCGGGTTTGATTTGGCAAATTGCCGTGTTAATCGAAATTATAAAAATCGTAAAACAAAGAGTGCATTTAAACATAAAAGCCCAGGTTGTAATTTGAACAATTGAATTTAGGATAATTAATCAAGCTTTTTTACATTTATGTAAGAAATTAAGTTCCCCTAATCCTGGATCATATGAAGCGCATAGCCCTCATATTCGTTTTGTTCATCCTTTGTAAAACTGCTTTTGCCTTGCCCGTCCGTTTGGATACTATTGATAAAAGGCTGTATGATCACGCAAAAAACACCCCTGAAAATATTTCACAAGATATCGATAAGCTTGTTGAGTATTTAAAGCTTCCGGTCGCCAGCAAAAGAGATATTGCAAAAACGTTTTCCTACTGGATAATGCAAAATATCAGCTATGATATCGAGGCATTTTTTAATAATAACTATAACCAGGATGGCATCATAGGAACATTAAGGGATAAAAAGGGTGTATGCCAGGATTATTCAGAACTCTTTAAGGAAATGTGCGACAGGGCCGATATACCATGTTACATTATTTCAGGGTATGCAAAAGCCTTTAACTATATCCCGGGGACTAAGTTTACTAAATCAAATCATGCCTGGAACATCATTTTATTGGATAACGATTACTTTTTGATGGACCTTACCTGGAGCAGTGGGTATATTGCAAATATTGATAACACCTGGCGATATTTTCTCAAGCCCGATCCTGCAGAATTCTTTGCTGACCCTGCCATATTTATTGAAAAGCATTTACCCGCCGACCCGAAATGGCAATTATTAACTCATCCGGTTTCTATGAACGCATTTTTAAGGTCAGACGATCACCAACAGATGTTTAGCGATCCGTCCCGGTATTTTAATTATCGGGATAGTATTAATATGTTCGAAAAATTGAGCACGGATGAACAGGAACTTAAATCGGCTGATGATGCTTATAACTTTTATCCTGTAATGTCCGATTATGCCATTCAATATTATAATTCGGCGGTGAATTATTCCAATTCGGCTATCGATTTTTACAATACCGCCGTCAACTCATACAATAAAGCTATATCTGATAAAGATGCGGTAAAACCAGTGTTTGATTATAATGAAGAAGGGATATCCAAGGCAATAAATAATTACAACACAGCAATCCGATTGCTGGCCAAGATCCGTCATTATTCAGACAATCAGATAGATGCCGATGAGCTGCTTGGCCGGTGTAATAAAGGGATAGAAGCGTTAAAGGATCTGTTGCTTACCCTAAAATAGGCTTATACCTTTTTATAAATGCCTTTTATATTCCGGCCCAATTCCTTATAATCCAGCCCGTAGCCAACTACAAAATCATTTTCTATCTCGAAGCCGATATATTTTAGTTCAGGCATTACGCCTTCCAGGGCCTTTGGTTTCAAAAGCAGGGAGCATACAGCGATGGATGCAGGCTCGCGTACTTTTAATTTATCGATCAGGTAATGCAGGGTATTTCCGGTATCAACAATATCTTCAACTAAAATAATATCACGACCTTTTATATCTATACTCAAATCAAAATCGTCCCTTATTTTGCGGGAGCTTGAGGTGCCGCCATAGTAGGAGGCCAGCTTGGTAAAAGTAACCTCAACCGGAATATCAATCTCTTTGATCAGGTCAGCAGTAAACAGGAAGCTGCCGTTTAATACGCCCACTAATACCGGGGTTTGGCCCTTGTCCTTATAGTCGGCACTCAATTGTGTGGCCAATACCTTTACCCTGTTCTCGATCTCCTGATAAGGTATCAGCAGTTCAAAATCGAGGTCAGCTACTTTAATTTTCATCCGCTAAATCTAACAATTATTCAATATACATCTTAGATAGATTTAGTAAACTTTATTTTATTACTCTTCAATAATTTTAAATCCCCAGCCCGCCAAATCAACCTTCGCGTTTGAAGATATAGCCGCGCCGCTTATCAATTCTTTACCCGCTTTATAGGGATAGGTAAATGATACGGGGTCGCCTGAGTAGTTGAAATAATAATGAATAGTTTTTCCTTGTGCGTTAATACCTGATTTTACTATTAAAGGGAATTTCAGTTCCTGATCGGGGCCCCACAAACCGGCTATCTTTACCACACTTTCCATGATCTTTTGGGTAAGGGCATCGCTGGTCATGCAGCCAATATAAGTGGCTAAACCTTTGCCGTAATTGTTTTGGGTGATGGCCGCATATTTGCCCCAAACCGGGTGATCATAGTAAGCCAGCACTTTCGCAGTTTTCGGGGTGATGAGTTCCATCCAGGTTTTAACGATATTGTCCTTACCAACATGGAAAGGATCATCCTTCAGGGAAACATTCTCGGGAATTGTAAATTGGCTGTAAGTAATGCCGCAGGCTTCGCTGATGATGCCGGGTTGCACTGCGGTTCTCACCTTTACGTTCTCGTTGGAGAAGCCGCTTTTGAAAGTATACACGATATGACCGCCATTTTTAACGAACCTGTTCAATCGGCGCAGCAAGCTATCAGGTGCTGCATACAAGGCTGGTACCACGATCAACTTGTAGTTTTCTAAATTTTTGCTTGTGGGATCGACAAAATCAACACCCACATTCATTTTGTATAACGCATCATACAAAGGGCGTAAAATATCATTGTAGGTCTCCCTCGCACCCCATCCGAAGGAAAATGCATCAAAACCTGTTAAGGCTTCATTGCTGAATAAAATAGCCACCTGGTTTTTCTTATTCAGGTTGATAAGATGAGCGCTCAACCTGTCAAAATCAGCGCCGATGGTTTTGGCTTCATCATACGTTGGATTCGGCTCAAAGTCATGACTTAGCAATCCCTTCCAATAGGTCTCTACCGAATTATGAATGGAATGCCAGTGCCAGTATTCGACCATATTGGCGCCGGATGCGAGGTGGCTGAACGCTTGCAACCGCAGCTGACCAGGATAAGGCACCCATTGCGGAAAGCCCTGCGCCTCGGTTTCGATCACCAAATAGTTTTGGCCACCTTTCATGGATCTGGCAACATCACCGCCAAAGGAAATCTCGAGACCGGTTAAATTATCTTGCGTAGGATGATAAATATCAACACCTGCAATGTCCATCGCCTTGGCGGCGGCAAAATGGTCCACATCAGG
>Ga0206930_1164_pt1 | contig 10536 bp, 9 predicted proteins | sample Alteio_BWOrgHeat_20_FD_152939 | JGI IMG/M metagenome (GOLD analysis project Ga0206930, IMG submission 152939) | Enriched cells from forest soil in Barre Woods Harvard Forest LTER site, Petersham, Massachusetts, United States -... | ecosystem: Environmental > Terrestrial > Soil > Temperate forest > O... | reverse complement strand
TTGCGGGAAGTCCCTAACCCTCACCTGAACGAATCATCGAAGAATCGGGCGGGACGGCAGACAGTGAGTCCGACTCGTGGATTAATTTTTCGCTCGATCGTTCAGATCATTTCACTCCCGATATACCGCAGGAACCGCAAGACGCCAAGAGCAGTGCTGAACCCCGCTGGACGTCCAGATGCACCGCTGAGGCAACGCAAAGGAGCGCGCTGAACGGATTTTTGAGGAGGCTGAGACCGTCGGGTTATTGGGGAGCAACCGTTCACCGGAGTTCCGGTCGTGAGATTGACCTTTCTGATTCCGGCGTATACAGCTTGGAGTGACAATAAAGAAAAAGAAGGTTGGCGCGAAGCGAAAAAAGGGTCTATCCGGAAATCGTGAGGAAGCGGAAGAATCAGGACTCAAGGTTAACGTCGCTACTGCGCCGGGCAGAGGAATTGGTTTGGTGGGTGGGTTCGAAAACGCCTGACGGAGTAAAGTGACAAACGAGACGCTAAGAATTTCACAGCGAAACGAGTGCCGATAGCGGTGCGAGAAATTCGGAGTTTTCCAGAATCGGGCTAGCATTTCCGGAAAACGACCTCGATTCTTGCGGTGCGACGGTGCAATCCGTACGGGCTTGCGTTTCGGAGAATTCCAGGTGATGCGGCAACCGAGGTGGGATTTCTGGATTTCCCATGAAAATGGAGACCAACTAGAGCTAACCAAAAGTCAGTAGCGCGGAGTCCTGAAGCGCTAGCTTTTTCGACCGAGCGCAAAGCTGAGAGAACCGGACGCGAACGACCCTGAGGATTTGTAATTTCGTGTCCGGGACGTTTCGATCATTGGGGTTCAGAATGGTGTCTTGATTCCCCCACGTGTGCCTGAATGCCGGAGTAAAGCACCGCAGAGCAAAGCGTCGAGGCTTTGAGTTCGATCTTTCCCGCAGGGATGAGATCGATACTGGCATGTTGTCAGAAGGGCCTGGCACTCTCAGCTCAAACTGGTATGTTGGCGTGTTGGCCCACGTGGGGGAGAAAAATTCACGCACAGTTTTGATTGTGGTTGTCTTCCCGGAGAGCCCTAGAATCAAGTGTCGCAGGAAGGTGCTGATAGGTGATGGCTACTACCTGGAAAACGATCACTCTGGAGAATGCCAAATCCGCCATAAAGCTGTACAACGATGGCACGTACGGCTGTCTCAAGAATCCTGATCTCGACCAACAAGCTCTCGGCATGTTTGCTGATGGCCTTGGGTCCACGGCTGGCAAGATTCTGCGACAAGTGGAATTCATAGGCCGGGAGTACGGAGGCGTTGCGGGATTCCCATCTGCGATCAAACTGGCTGAGAGCATTGCCAGTGATATTTTTAAGAACCGCGAAGAGTATGAGAAAGCTGCCTATGCCGCCCTGCCTATTCTGAGCGAAGTGCCAAGCCGAAACACAATCGAGATTCTCTACGGCCCGTTCATCAAGGCGCTTCAGGGGAAAAAGAACTGGCAAGTCTGGGGATCAAAGTTCTGGCATTTTCTGAATCCGAATGCCTTTCCCATCGAGGACAGCCGCGTCGACAAATTCTTTGTGCTTACGGACCTGAACTCAGTCGATAAATACCTGAAATTCTTGAATAGGTTCAGAGAGTTCGCGCTGTCTCATCAGGGGTGGCTCCCGGAACTGCGGCAAGTGGATGGCGGTCTTGCTTGGTGTGACAACAAGTTGTGGGACAAGATGTGCTATGGCCTGGGGGAGTAGAACTCTCTGCCTATGCGGTGCCTTCGTCGAATTGACGAATGCTCAGATTGCTTTGAAGAGTGAGCAATTCTGAACGGTTCACCTTTTGCCTTCACGCACATCGGCTCAATGAGCGTAAAACGCCGTTAACATCAGCTATCCGGTTGGCCTATGAAAATTGTGCCTCTAATCGGTGCGCTGGTCGCGTTGGTACTCTGTATTCACGCATTCTTTTGGTTTTCCGAGGTAGCCTTACAGGCGCTCCAAGATAACGGTCGAGGAATTCCTCCATGCCAGTAGAAGTTTGGAAGTCAATTTTTGATTGGGCAACTGTAGTCTTGATAGCCTTCACGGTCGTCTCAGGCGCAGGCGCTCTGATTACTGGAGACATTATCAACAGACGCCAAGAAACCAGATTGCGCCAGTTCGACCAAGACCTTACCGGAGCTAAGACTGAACTCGGGAAGCAACAAGAACGGGCTGCAAGTGCTGAGCAGGCTGCAGCCGAAGCCAAGAAAGCGACCGAAGCTGAGCGATTGGCGCGAGTAGAACTAGAGAAACTGGTTTCTTGGCGAAGTATCTCCCTAGAGAAGAGAAACGAAATCGGGCTTCGACTCAAGAAATTCAAAGGGATTCGGATTGCATTTACCGTGAACGCTGGCGACCCTGAAGGGTTCGCGTTTGCAACACAGATCGCAGACGTAGCGTTACAAGCCGACTGGCAGATCGTCGCGTTCGCTCCTGTGACAAACTTGGGCGGGTTTCAGACCGGAGTCAGGGTCACGACAACAGGAGATAAAACCTCGATGGACGCCTCACTCGCCCTTGTAGGAGAACTTAAGGCGTTGCACTTTGCAGCCGAACGATCGCCGGAAATTGACACTCGCCCAACGGACCCCCTTAAGAGACAGCTCGTGTATGTGTTTGTCGAGCTTAGGCCACAAGCAGTGCCGAACGAAGTCAGTAAGACGATCGCAACGCAAAAGTAGGGAATCCAAGGCGCTAAAGTCGAATTTTGGGACAACACCGGTCACTCAACAGATTCGTTAGAACTTTGAAACTGGCATAACATCCCCATTTCACTCGTTGACCCATCGCCGGTGCTTGGGGACTCGTTTGCAGGTCCATGATCCCGGTACGAGCCGTTATTGAATCGCGCTGGCCGCCGCCGAGAACGCATTGTTGGCGTTGGAACCAACGAGCCTGACGGTGCCGACCACCAGCACCAGGATCACAGCCAGCATGACCGCATATTCGGCGATATCTTGGCCTTGATCGTGTACCCAAAATCTGACGAGGAGCGCGGACATAGTCACCTCCTTCTCGAATCGCGGCTTCTCAGGGGTTGTCGCCGATCGCCTTATTAAGAGGCACGGGAAGCATAGACCTGCACCCCAGGCGGTGCAATCCTTCGAACTGATGAGGACGGGGGCTGGGTGTGCTGCTGAGGGGAGGCCCCGGCTCGGCGAGACTCCTGCGCGAGCTCATTGTCCGGCGAAGGAACAAGCGCTGATGGAATGGTGTAATTCAGGCCAATATTCTCGTTCCAAAATGACTGCCCTGTGGCGCTTTTGACCTGACCCGCTGCCGTTTACGCAAAGTGCGAGAGCGGCGACGAAGTGGAATCGACTGATGAAGCGCGTGGGCCATATCTTTGTGAGGGATTGCACCAAATAATGATAACGCAAGCGAAGATACCCACCTCGGGTTGATTGGCGTAGCATCCCCATATCACCGACAAGGTTCTGAACCGAAATATCTTTGGAGCAGATACCAATGTTTACTCTGAGGATCATTGCAGACGTGATGTTTGGGATGTATTTGTTTTCTTTGCTTAGTGGTTTCGCGAACGGCTTCGCCGAGCGATTTGATGACCCGCACCGCGTCAGAGTCCGGCTTGATTACGCCCTTGGGTTTATCTTGCTGGTCGCGGTTGCACTAGTCAGTGAACTTTAGGACTGCCGGGTAGGATTAACGTAGCGATACGGCATTGTTGGCGAAAATCCCCATTTCACCAACTAAGAGCCAGACTCCTACGCTGGACGATGCTGGAGGTTCTGGGAGGCTGTGGGTGGTACTGACCCCCGCTGGATGTCCAGAAGCACCGCTGAGGCAATGCTAGACGGCGCGCTGAAGGGATTTTTAGATGGCTACGATCCCGTAATTTGGCTATTCGAGAGATTCCTGCGCGCAGGACACCAATGGGAAGATAAATCTTTGATCCCGTGTCCGTGCTTCTCTTTCTCCTCCATGTAACCATAAGTCTTGATTCCCACACCTGCGCCCGTTTCCGGGGAGCTGAATCCTGGAAAGCGTTGATGAGAAACCAAAGTTACTTTCTTGGGACTCGACGACTTCATTGCTGCTGAATGTTTCTGGGGAATCCAAATCCAGTCTTAAGATAAGCAAAGACAGAAGCCTGAAAAGCTATGCGGACGTTGTTTGTTGTATGGAGTCTCCTGATCTTCGCGCACCCTGTGGCGTTTGCGCAAACGTCTTCCATCACAATTCCTGGTGTATCCGAGCCTCCGGAGATGACGGGGGAACCGAAGAAGATCACCAAGCCGACAGATGCGCAGCGGCAGTTCGGGGAGATAATCGGCCAGCTCAAGGGCGAAGAACAGGCCAAGGCCGTACGAGAACAGCTCACTGAATTCATCGAGCGCAACCCGCGATATTCGGATGCTTACCTCCTTCGGGTAATATGCGATCTCTGCATGTTAAACAGCCGGGATTACGTGTCGATCGCGAATGACCTCAAGAAGGCTATTTCGGAACACTCGACCGACAGCGAAAGCACGTATCGCAACCTGAGCGACCACTACGCTCAGTTGGGAAAGGTAAATGTCATCACGGGACAGCATCGTGATGCGATCGACGATCTGGAAAAGGCGATGAAGCAGGACCTCAGTTCGGCGGCCAACATCTTCGGCAGTCAGGGGGTGGAACCGGAGAGAGCGTCGAAGCCTTGCATTTGGAATCTCACGGACCTCGATGCACTCGTCGCCAAGTTCCCTCATGATTACCGAGCCTGGCTTCTCCGAGGACTCTATTTCACGTTCTTTACCACCTTCAAAGAAGACTTCTACGCGAACGCTCGGGGAGAGTTTCAGAAGGCCGCAGCCGTCAATCCGAAGTCGCCGCTTCCTCACTACTTTATCGGGAGGCTCTACTCGAAAGCATCATTCTGGACGACGGCCGCAGCGTCTTCGGACGCAGTGCGAAACGAGTTTTACAGGAAAGCGATCCAGGAATACTCCGAGGCAATTCAGATTGATCCCGGATTCGCCCCAGCCTTCGAGATGAGGGCTAGTGCCTACGAGGATTTGAAAGAGTACGAGCATGCGATCAAGGATTACGGCAGAGTTCTCGAACTTGATCCCGACAACGTCATCGCGTACGCGGATCGTGGACTGGCGAAACTCGAAACCGGGCGTTACCTGGGTGCAGTAGTCGATTTTGGAGATGCGATTCGACGCAAGGGTGACCAGGACACAAGTGTAGGAATGTCCTATGAATATCGGGCTGACGCATACATGAAGCTGGGTGAGTATCGAAGCGCAATCGCCGACTACAGCAAAGCGATCGAGCGGCAGCTGGCGAACCAAACTTTCCTTCTGAGCCTGAAACAGATTCGTGGTCTATATCCCGAATACGACCAAGTGTCGGATGAGACGTTGTGCAAGAAGATTAATGCCCTGTTCTGGCCTGAGTTCGATTACAGCGTGATTGCGAAGAAACTTCTTGAGGAGAACGGCAGCTGGCAAATAAGCCTTATAAACGATCTATACGAAAAGCGCGGAGACGCGTACCTGCAAGCGAACGATTTTCGCAAAGGCGTGCTCGACTTCAATCGAATCTTTCATGGTATTCCGAACTTTGCAGACACTGTCGACCGCTGGCGGATGTTGGGAACGGGCGCGAATGGGGAGAAGTTCTATCTGGACGTGAAGAGCGTCGAATTGCCGGACAACGGGGCCGCACGGCTGTGGCTAAGAACCGTCAGCAAGAAGGGGTCGTACACAGTTCAGTCCTACGATCTGGAGTGCAAAACAAAGCGAATCAGCCAGACGTCAATCGTTGCATACGACGCTGGGGGCAAGATTCTGACTAGTTCCGAGAGCGGCGGTGGGTGGGAGCGAATCGTTCCAGACACAATGGGAGAACGCTTCTACGATGGACTCTGTCGAAGCAATTGAACGAAGACTGTTGATCCAGTGTTGGGTTCGCATAAGGGTGCCTTTCGAAGAATAACGGAGCAAGTCGAAACGTCGATTGGGCGAGGCATGACGAAGCAGCAGTGGGAGGAGGACGCGAAAGACAGATTCATCGTCGCCTTGAGTGCGTTGCAGCGAGGCAACTGGAGTGTTTCTGACCGAGACGTGGTCGTAGACGCAGCAACTGGGCGAAACTTCGACTACGAGTTGCAGTGCGAGACTGCACAGCAGAGCATCGCCCTTGAGATTTTTCGGCTGGTCGATGACGAGGAAGAGATTGCACGTCAGAAGTTGTGGGCCAAGGTTGCCAACTCCATCGCAGCGGAGCTACGCAAGAGAGGCATCACGGGATACTCGATTATCACCCCGCGTTTCACGGTTCAAAAGAATCGCATTCCGGAATTTGTCAAAAACACCGCTGACGCGATCGAGGCCGGCATTATGCAGAATGCCGATAAGGAAAAGTTCAGGATCAGTGAATTTCAGCTTTCGCAAATTCCTGACTTTCCGGACATTTCTCTATCCTCCTTCGGACCAGGCGGCGCGGTAGACCCGCCCGGAATTGCGTTAACGGCCCTAGAGGAAAAACTGCGCATCAAGAATGAACAACTAGCGATCGATGACCATGAACGAGTTCTCCTCGTGGTGAATTGGACGCGAATAGTTGACTTGCGGGACATGGTTTCGGCATGTAGCCAGGTGGATTTCTCTCAATTTGCGAATGTCGACCAGATCTATTTCGAGGAGGAGCCTGGAAAAATCAGCCTAGTTTACGATCGCCGAGTCTTTTTGGCGCTTTCCGAAGGGGAGCAACCTCTCGCCGAAGTGGAGACTCTGTTCGTGGAATGGCTGGGCAATCGACTGGCGCACTTGGAGGCTGCGGCCTTTGAACAAGTCAAGAAATTGACGACACAACGGGGTTCGTTGCACTGGTTGCCGGACTCATCTCGTGAGCAACTGATCTCGTATGGGGAAGAGTTCCTGCAGAAAGGCGAGTGGGAGAACGTCAGATGGATCGTGGAAAATCTTAAAGACGATCCGAACCCGGTGATCAATCGCCCGCCTGAGGAGAACGAGAGCACATTCAGTGAACACTGTGGAATCGAGCGTGGCGAGTCCGGTTGGTTCATCCATTCAGTCCGGGGACGGCTCTGCTGGCTGCTTCAAAAGATCGTGGCGGTACCGAAGACTGAATACTACGAATCGGTCCTCGGGATAATCGAAGAGTACGCCACGGGTGCGAACCTGTACATTCGGCAGCAGGCGATCGTGCCACTCATTGAATTGACGAAGCGCCGTTTCGCAAAAATCGGGGGAACCGGCGAACGGTTCATGACGGACAGCCTTGCGAAGCGCACTAAGGACCTGGCGGTGAGGCTGCTCGATGAGAACGAGAAATATCCGGTCTTGCTCGAATGGACTTCTCACGTACTTGTGTTCATCAGAGATTTGGATGAGGAGACGGCGTGGTCCGTTCTTAACCGTCTTCTGCCCATCGCCTCCTCCGATGCATCAGACGACATCGCTTACATGGCTATTTATTTTGGTCTATTCCGCGAAAGGGAATTCGGGAAATTGGGCCCGTTCCAATCGGAGAGGTTCAAGGAGTTCCTTTCTGAAAATCTGCGATACGGCGTTGGGAGGTTCCGGGGAACTGCTGCGATGCATCTGAAGGCGATTTTGGAGCAGGGGCAGGCCCAGTTCCAAGAATTGATGCCTTATCTCGAAAGCTTGGCGAGAGGAGCCTCGGAGTCGGTGGTCACGATCCAGTTCTATCGGATAACGGCCTTGGCGGCGCCCAAACACCCCAAACAGGCTTGTTCCCTTCTCCAGACTCTTGTCGAAAGAGAAATCGAGAAACTCGCAACGGAAGGAGGCGAGATTTGGCATGGAAAGGAATTCGCGGAGACGCTGGACGGGATCGCTAAGGCAGGGCCGGAACACGCGGCCTACCTCGAAAGGATAAAGAACTTGATGGCCCCACATCTACAACTAATCTTCGACATAGATGCCTGAGCGACACACCTCTACTGGCACCGTTGTGTGTGCTTGGCATGTGGACGCTGTCGCCGAAGGATGTTGGTGATTGTCAAAGCCCGAAACTGGTTTGAAAATGAAGAAGGGGACGTCGTGAAAAAGTGGCGCACGCTGTTGGGCAATGGCCATGCCTGTGTTATTGATCTGCCAAGCGGCTTTGATCTCGGCAAGGCTTTGCACCGGGCGGAGGAAATTCGGCTTGCGACGGCTTTCGCGCACCGAAGTGGGTGGAAGCACCTGTCTGAAACAATCGCGGCGGGGCCGATGACCGTTTCGCTGCTGACTGGTCTCGATTGCTTCCGAACGGAACCTGCCGTGCTGAGAGATTGGTTGCAGTTCAAGTCCGCGGCGCCCGATCGCGTCGAAGCAAAGCTGGCGTCGGATCAAACCTTTTTCCACCCGAAGGTTCTCATCGTGTCGTCGGGGGCTTCACTTGCAGATTTCGCGATAGTGGGGTCCGGGAACCTGTCCTGGGGAGGTCTGCACAACAACACGGAATGCTCGGTATACACCGACAATCCTGGCACCCTGACGGGACTGCAGGAATGGTTCGACCATCAATTCGCGGTGGCTGTGCCGTTGACCGATGCCATCATCAAAGAATACGAGGGGGTCTACAGAAAGAATCATTCCCGACGGGTAAAGCTCGATCGGGAACAGCGCCGTGTCGGCAAGAAGTTGATCACGATTGGTCAGGCATCGATGCTTCATTGGAAACGGGCGGTGAACGAAGCGGAAAAATATTTTCAAACTGACAACTTTAAGCGCGAATACCAAGTCAGGCGTGATGGTGCAGACCAAATCCGAAGAATGCTTAAGGTGCCCGACTTTGATTTCGACAAGGAGGCGTGGGCGAAATTCTATTCGATCAAGCCACTGGGAAGACTGGACCCTCGATACCGAGACAGGGTCTTCGTCAAATCAGGTCGACTTCGGAAAGCCCTACGCAGCATGGTGAAAAATGGCAGATCAGCACTGCCATCAATCCTCAACCACGGCGGTAGTCTTGCAGTTGCTGGTCTTGGTCTGAACACAATCTCGAAGATTCTTGTGGCCCTCGATCCCAATGCTTGGGCTGTTTTTAATACACGTGTGGCCGAAGTGTTGAACGAGTTCGGTTATACGGCACGTCGTGGCGCGGGCGTGGCTGAGAAATACTTGGCGTACAGCGATGCGATGGCACAGTTTCGCAAGGAATGTGGCGACCGGCGGATCGATTCCCTAGCGCTCGATGCCTTCTTCTATCACTGGTCGAAGAAGCCCAAAGGCGATTGAAATTCGACTGACAAGACCTCCGCAATGGAAAATAGTGGACACGACGAAAAAAGGCTCGGAGCGGCGCGGAGCAAATCCTGGCTCTCGGTCCGCATTTTTGAAACAACTGTGCATCGAGTTAAAGTCGCCTGTTGGGGATCGGCAAGGCGTGTGGGGCTCGTCTCCGGCGGGTAGGAAAAAATATGTGCAATTGGCCGGTTCCTATTCTTTTCCCTCCTTCGCGCCAACTTGTCCTCCATCGACAGAAGCACCTCCCTGTTGCGCTTCTTTGGATTGTGGCTGCCGAAACGGCGATATTCTTTTCCGACGCCTCAACCTTCTCTCACCGGCGTGCCACTCCCTAATCCACACTCTCGACTCCTTCTCAATTTCTGATGTGTCCTTCGTAAGGAAATCCTGGGCGAATTCTGACTGCCTCTCGATGAAACGGGTAACAGCTTTTCGGATGCCCTCAGCAGAGAGCTCTTGTTTCGATGGTTTCGAGCTTGGCGTGGCAAGGGCGAGAAGGAGAGCTGTTTCCGTGTGATTCGCCTCCGCAAGATTTCGGAATGATGGAAACCGCTGTAGCAGCACGACAAACCACGTGCTGATCGCCATGGCACCGGGGATCACAATCGTGGCCAGTGGACGAAACACTTCCGACCCGAAGGCGGAGAAGATTTCCTTCATGCGACTGCCTCAAACTTTTGCAGCACTAGAACCTGGACGATTATTTCTCGTCCCTACACGAAATACTGGTACGCACCTTGGTTCGTGGCAGGGATCGAGTGCACGGCGAGGGAGTCAGGGTGTTTTTTCTCGTCCCGCTTGCAGGATCAGGGTGTGCAGAAAAAACGCATTGCAGTGTTCTGGATGAGAAAAAACAGGGGGAGCTAAATACTATTCTTATGAATAAACATAAACATAAACAAATAGAGTAATGATTTGAGGAGGTGCGTTGGATAAGAAAAGTTCAAACTCAAACTATGATTCCTTCCTCTCTTCACCCCTTTTTTTTTCTGCGCCCTTGCTTCCTGTTTTTTCTCACTGCTCTCACTTTGGATCATCGTGCCCCGATCCCAAATGTTTTTTCTCGATGCCGTATGCTCGCTGCGAAGATGCGGGGAGATTGACTTTCGGAGAGTAGTGTTTTTTCGTGTATTGGGGAAATTCTCCCCGAACACTCCCGGATGCCGAGATGCCTAGACGAGATCAAACTCCAGAATGCTGGACGGTCCCCAGTCGCCGCTGGTCCCTAACCCCGCTCGAAGTCTAAACGCCCCGCTGAAGCAACGCTAGACGGCGCGCTGATGGGATT
>Ga0206930_1149_pt1 | contig 10572 bp, 9 predicted proteins | sample Alteio_BWOrgHeat_20_FD_152939 | JGI IMG/M metagenome (GOLD analysis project Ga0206930, IMG submission 152939) | Enriched cells from forest soil in Barre Woods Harvard Forest LTER site, Petersham, Massachusetts, United States -... | ecosystem: Environmental > Terrestrial > Soil > Temperate forest > O... | reverse complement strand
GTCTTCACCATCTGGTAGCGCTTTGAAAAGCCAACCCGGTACCGATGACCCGGAGCTGCAACAAATGAACGGGCTGCTGGAAAAGATACTGGATATTGAACATCCCGAAATGATCAAGCCTAAAGCCAGCAAGCAAGCCGACACCTTAACCCGCCGCTTTAAGGCGATCCCAGCGGTAATTGACGGGACACAAAAGATCACCGATGGCACGGTGGTGCGCATCAAACTCATGGATACGGTTACACTCTGCGGGCAACTCGTCCCCAAAGGGCAATTGCTGTACGGTAGCGGCACCCTGTATAACCAGCGCCTGACGCTGAACCTTAAAATCCTGCACCGGGGCTATAATATTATCCCCATTGACCTGACTGTATATGATATGGTGGATGGGCTGGAAGGGATCAGTGTACCTGAAGCCATCACAGGCGACGCGGCCAAGGACGGCGCCGTAAACGGCGTTGACGGTATGGAATTTATGAGTATGGACGAATCCATGGGCGCACAGGCGGCCACCGCGGGGATCAATGCCGCCAAGGGGCTGCTTTCCAAAAAGGTCAAGCGCGTCAAAGGTAAACTGAAAGACGGGCACGCGCTGTTGCTGCGCGATAACCTGAAAGTAAAAAACAGCCACTAACCCACTTATGATGACCATACACGAGCAATTGATCAACGACCTCAATCAGGCAGTAAAGGACGGCAAGCCCTGGGTCGCTTTTAACGACCAGGGGGATACGGAATTGACCCCTTATACTATACACGTCTTTGCCTCTGCCAGAGAAGCTGAGCGTTTTTGCGATGAAGCCAACGGAGGGTTCGACTTCGCAGAACAGGTCTTCAATTTTGAGAATTACATTTATATGCAGTCTGCAACTTTAAAGGCCTCTTTAGCATTTGAAAAGCAACAGATCAATCCAATAGCTATTGATACTTCGGCGATTGCGCAGCAGATGGCAGAACAAAGCCTGTATTTACCGGCAGGAAAATCATTTGATGACCTGGAAGCCTCGCTTTCACGGGGGCTGTTTTATCCTGTTGTTTGGCAGCACGCGGTTGATCCGCTAAAGGAGATCGCCGAATACCACGTCGTGGGCCATCAGCACAATGGCGGCCAGGTCTATGAGATCGGGCACAGCCACCGGGTGTTGGAATCATTTGGCAGTTTAAGGGAAGCCCGCACTTTTATGGATGGTGCGGTATTCTATAATGAGTTGGCCGACAAGGGGACTGATTACCTGATCGTAGGGCGTTTTCATGGCAAATCGCTGGAATTGGACATGGAAGGCTACGCAGCCCCCCATTCCGGCATAACGCTGGTGACTGCCCACCATAATTACAACGATGGTCACGACTGGCACGAATTACATTCCCTGTCTGAACGGGCGACGATCAGCCAGTATTTTTTCGTCGGCCTGCACGATGGCAAGCTGGTCCTGTACAGTGACAAATTAGAACCTACCACGCTGGGAACGGCAGCGCGGTCGTTTTACCCTACGTATTTTATAAGTGATTATTTAACCATTAAAAATTCAAGCATTATGAATGAGCAAAGTTTTGATTATGTAAAGAACCAGTTGTTTTACCTGGGTTTTGGCGAAGAGATCGCTAAGCCCCTGCGCGAAAAAATGGAACAGAACCTCACTGAGTTTACATTGCCGCATAGCCGTAAGTTCGGGCAGGATGAAACCAGTTCCATCCTGCATTTCTCCAAAGGAGATCAAAAAGATAAGGATATGACCTTCTTTAACAAAGCCGATGTAACGCTGAAGCAGCCTGGCAAAGAAGACCTGACGCAAACATTCTTCTTTGGGAAGGAATATAACTACACGCTGCAGGAGCGCTATAACATGATGGACGGGAGAGCAGCTTACCGTGAGCAGCCAAAAGTGGCACCTGTCGAGGAAAACGGCGAAGTGAGGATGAAGCCGACCGGCGAAACTTACTTCGGCTGGCGCGGGCTGGATTTTAAGAATGCGGACCAGTATGGGAACTTCAACCCGAAAGTGATGTTTTGGAATCACCAGAAGGAGGTGGGCAAGTACCCGATCAAGGGGATTGAGGAAAACTATGATAAGCAGCGGTTGATTGCCAAGCTGGAAAAGGGTAACAAGGTGGATGTGATCCTGCTGCGCGACGGTCAGGAAATGCCGGCAAAAATGGTGGCTAATCCGCGCATGGCGCGTTTGGATTTCTACGACAGCAATGGTCAGACGCTGATGGTGCGCAAGGTGGAAAAACAGGCCCTTGACCAAACGCAAAAGACGGAAATGACGCCGCAGGAAGTTCAGAAGGCCGCCATCGCCCGCGCGGCGGAACAAAAGCAAGATCAAGGCCAGGTTCAAAAACCCGGAACTGATGATGAGCAAAAGAATAATACGGCCCAGCGTAAAAAGCACGGTGTACATGTCTAATCGCTAAGCATTTCGAGTGGAAAACTTCAAACCATTATCGGGATTTTTTGAAGCAGCCAAAGCCGACGGTAGGATCACTATTAGCCATATCGGGCTATATGCGGTGCTGCTCCAGGCCTGGCAGGAACAAGATTTTCAAAACCCGGTAATGGCTTTTAGCCATGAGATCATGGCATTGGCAAAAATGTCCGCAAGGGCGACCTATTTTAAATGTTTGAATGACTTGAATGACCGGGGTTATATTCGTTATGAGCGGTCTTTCAAGCGGAATGTACGCAGCAAGGTGTACTTATTATATTAAATCATTATTAAATACTCGTGTGAGATGGGATTAGAAGTATTAACGGAAAGCGATTTAGAAAACTTTCGTACCAGATTATTGGCTGATATCGAAGAGTTGCTAAGTATGAAGCGACCAAAGAAATGGCTTAAAACCAATGAAGTGATGGAACTGCTCGGTATGTCCGAAGTGACCCTGCAAACGTTGCGTAACCGAAAACAGATTCCTTTTAAAAAACTCGGTGGTATCTGTTATTACAATGCCGAAGAACTGGATGAGTATTTGACCAATTTATAAATAAGCGGCGCTTAAATCAAGGCGCCGTTTATGGCTTCCGTAATAATACTGTCTTCTATATCATCTAAATAAGTCCGGGTTTGTAACTGCGTTTCGTGCCCAAGAGCCTCCTGGATAATTCTAATATCGACCCTGGCCTCATTCAAATGGCTTGCAAAACCATGACGCAGCGCGTTTGAGGTAAAAGTCTTGGTCCAACCTATAGCTTTCGCCATAGCCTTACTGTCCTCGTTGAAATCTTTCAAAGCAGAATCGATTCGCGCATCGATCTTCATGGCGTTATCATGTTCCTTCATCAGGAAAGGGAAAATATAACCGGCATCTGATTGTACGGGGTATTCCTTGAACAGATCGAGCACTTTTGCGGCTTTCGGGTGCAATTCAAAATCATAAGCCCTTTTGTTCTTTGAACGCTTATAAGCAACGCCCCGGTTCTCAATATGCTCCCATTTTAATTTGAGCATATCATTAAAATTCATGCCCCTGGCATAATACATAAACTGCATCATCAGGTGTGACCGGTAAACGCGGGTGTCTTTAGCTGGCTTTAAATTTAAAATGCGTTTCCAGTACTCTGTTTTGATTGAGCGCTTTTTGGTGCGTATCCTTTTATAAGCTTTGAATTTAATATACTGTTTTGGATGATGGTCTTTGGTAACCAGTCCGTCTGCTATTGCTAGGTTCCATACCCGATAGTAAGTGCGCAGATAGGTGCTTTTTGTCGATTCCGAATTCCCAGCCATTTGTCTTTCATACGCTTCGTGATCCGCGCGGGTAAAAGCCAGGAACATCATATCCTGGTTTTTCAATAGCTTTTTTAGGGTGAGATTGCAGTTATGAAAGATATTGGCGTAGCCTGGATTTTCGTCTGCACGGAGTTGGTCAATGATTCTCTGTGTGTAAGCCATGATTTTGTTAGGCTTATCGACAGGGACCGTGATCGTTATTTTAGCGGTAAGGTTTGTCTTTATTTCAACCGCAGTAATCGGCCGGCCGGATTTTTCCGCAAGTTTGATTTCAAAGTTGATATCCTCGGTAAGTTTTTTAATTTTGTTTGACAAGCCTAAGTATTTAGGATGGGCCAGCTGCGGGCAGTCCTCTTTTTCATCCCAATGCTCAGCAGAGCTGCTGTATCCGGTTGCCATGTAAGTGTACTTCCGGTTTTGGGTCATCCTCATCCTTACTTCATGTTCGCCGGCTACCTGATTTGTATCACTTTTTTTGATGGTTTTGTATGTCCAAAGTATCGCTTTGATCGAAATTTCCATTGCACTTTCTCCTCTCTTGGGTAACACCCAGGTAATACAAAAATAGGAAAAAGGGGTTTAAAATGCCAAAATTTTTGGCAAAATATTTTCTGTAAAATATTGATATTTAGTCATTTGCATGAAATTTACAACCGGTTTAAATTTGCTAATAACCCGATGGCATGCAAGAGGTCATCGGTTCGACTCCGATATTCTCCACATTGAAAAAAGGCTTTGCAGATTACTGTAAAGCCTTTTTCATTTAATTTTTCAATAAGCGAATTTCACCTTTTCAAGTGCAATAACTATCATGTTTGCCAGGCTTATCACGGGGTCAGGAAAATTCATGACAGACCCACTTCGTAAATGAATGAATTTAAAAAAGTGATAAATATCACTTTTTGTGTTGATTTACTACACTAAATTACCCTTCTGCAGAAACTAGCTTTGCAGGTCATAAAGATTTACCCATTTTATCACTTCCTGCCGGTAATGGTTAATGAAATTAAAGATCAAACCTGATGAAATGGATTATATTATGTTAAGGCAAACGTGATGTTTAAACCAAAGCTCATAGATACTTTAAAGAATTATCGTAAAGATCAATTCTTCAAAGATGTGATTGCGGGGATAATTGTTGGCGTGGTTGCACTTCCACTGGCGATTGCATTTGCCATAGCCTCCGGCGTTTCTCCTGAAAAGGGAATTTTCACGGCGATTATAGCTGGGCTTATCATATCGGTCCTGGGCGGCAGCAGGGTGCAGATCGGTGGCCCTACAGGAGCCTTTATTGTAGTGGTTTATGGTATTGTACAGCAGTTTGGGATTAACGGTCTCATCATTGCCACTTTTATTGCGGGTGTGCTGCTTATCATTATGGGCCTCACCAAATTAGGCAGTGCCATCAAATATATCCCTTACCCCCTCATTATTGGCTTCACTACCGGGATTGCCGTCATTATCTTTTCATCTGAAGTGAAAGATTTCCTGGGTTTGAAAATGGGAAGCGTTCCCGCTGACTTTGTCAGTAAATGGCTCGCTTACGGTCAACATTTATCTTCCATCAATCTTTATGCTATAGCTATCGGCGCCTTTACCTTACTGGTTGTTTTTCTGTTGCCAAAAATCACCCATAAGGTCCCGGGATCATTAATAGCCATTATCCTTACTACTTTTGCGGTTAGTTTTTTTCATCTTCCTGTTGAAACTATTGGCAGCAGATTTGGGCCTATTCCTTCATCATTACCCTACCCGGTTATTCCGGGTGTGAGCTTTGCCACTGTGCAGCAATTGATCAGGCCGGCTATCACCATTGCATTGTTGGGCAGTATAGAATCCTTATTATCCGCAGTTGTAGCAGATGGAATGATCGGAGGCAATCACCGTTCCAACACCGAACTTATCGCACAGGGTATTGCCAATATCTGCTCCTCTATCTTTGGAGGTATCCCCGCTACCGGCGCTATTGCGAGAACAGCGACGAATATAAAAAACGGGGGCAGAACGCCTATAGCTGGAATAATCCATGCACTAACCTTGCTGGTTATTATGTTATTTATTGGGAAGTGGGCGGCCCTGATCCCCATGGCAACACTGGCTGGGATACTGATCGTTGTCGCCTGGAATATGAGTGAACTTGAAAATTTTATCAGCGTGTTTAAAGGATCAAAAAGTGATGCCGCGGTCTTATTGACTACTTTTGGACTGACCGTATTGGTAGATCTGACCGTTGCTATAGAAATAGGGATGATCCTTGCGGCATTCCTGTTCATGCGGAAAATGATGCAGGTAAGTTCTGTGGAGCAAACCGTTTTCACCTCGAATCGGGTCTCGGACGAATTGTTTGAATCGCAAGTTATTCCCGATGGGGTTGATGTCTTTGAGATCAACGGCCCCTTGTTTTTTGGTGCTGCTTACAAGTTTAAAGATGCGATGAAAGTGATCGAGAAGCCTGCACGGGTGCTGATCATCCGGATGGGAAATGTCCCGGTAATTGATGCCACTGGTATCAGGGTGTTGAAGGAGGTTCACATCACAACAAAAAAGCAGGGGACAAAGCTAATTCTTGCCGAAGTGAATAGTTTACAAGTGACCGGAGAATTAAAAAAGGCACGTTTATTATTTCAAATAGGCAAAGCTAACGTCAAAGATACTTTCGAAAATGCTTTAGCGCGGGCAAATGACATTTTATCTGAGTAAAACTGCCTCTTCAGGATGAAGAATCACATAAATCAGCTTCTTCAATTTTAAACCTTTCTATTTCTCCCAGGCCGCACCCCTTACCTCCTGCCGCTGCGACAAATTACCATCCGGCACGATAACGGCTACCCAGGGTTCATCATGTGCTGTAATGTGAGCAGTCAATTCGAAACTTGTTGGTTTGCCGGCTTTAAGTTCGATATCTTTTGAAGGTGATGTGACTGCAAGATTATCTGTACGGATATTAAAATGATGCTTACCTGTACCTTGCGCTATTAATTTAATGGTCACTTCATCACCCGCCAAAGCTTTCTTTGAGACCTGATAACTTAACATAAGGTCACTGCGGCATTCTAAATGATAAGAAGAGCCCGGAAGGAAGGTTTGGATCTGCCCGTGGCCATTACTGGTTACGATATATTTTCCTTCAGGGACAGTTGTCTTAAAACGGCTTGTCGATCTGCCGGGTTGTATTGTGATACTTTGATGTGTGTTCACCTCCTTAAACGTAACCGGTGCGTTTGCCTCACCTTCTACCATCGCCGGGCCTTCAATATCCTTTAGCAACCATATCCAATTCGTTACAGGGTGGCTCCATATTTCCTTGTAGGTCCACATGCTTTGCACGGGCCAGTAAGGCACATCCTCCTCATCACGGGTTTGTATTCCTACAGGCAGTGCGCCAACAATATGCCCTGATGACGGCGTATAAAGCGGCGTATAATCATACCCCTCGCCATACATGGTGCTTTGTGCAAAGGGATTGCGCCCGATGATCCACTCCAGCTGGTGTTCGGATAATTGTGCCGAAGCCAGGTCGCCACGAAGATGTGCCGCGCTTGCCAATGCCTGGGCCTGAGGCAAAATGGTTCCGAAATTCCCGCGGTAATCCATCCACACAGCAAATAAGCGCAGGTAATGCCCCTTACCCAATGGAACCCCGGTCAGCACTTGCTTGCGGAATGATTCCCTTCTGCTTTCGGGCACATGCATGTATTCCGTATCGACATAAACAGAGGCCGGCATCATATTATAAGGCGCAGTATATTTTGATAAAGTTTTAAGGTATTCTGAGTAAAGCGTTACTGTTGAATACCATTTCATCCAGTCCGGGTTATCCGGGAATGCATCGCAAAGTGCGGTAAGTGCCATAGTTGGAGCCTGTTCGCGGCCACGGTGGCAATAATGGAGTATTCTTTCTTTTGCTGTCGAGGTATAAAAGAAGCCTGTAAGCGGCGTATCCCAATCAGGGCGCTTGCGTTGCTGGGCATTCATAATGATGGGCGCTAAGGATGTTGCCATATCAGCATACTTTTTATTACCCGTTGCCTTCCACAAGGCTATTGATGAGAGGATTGCCTGCGATGGGAACTCATCTTCCACATTATTTGAGTCGAACGTACCCCGCCAAATATCTTTTGCTGGCTTGACTGATGACATGCCTTCGGCAGCAAATTTCCAGTCAGATTCAGCAGTTCGTAAAGCATAGGCTGCGAACTGCGGATCGATATCTTTAAATACACGATAGCCTATAGCCTCAACGGTAGCAGCTTCAAAATTCATCAGGGGACTGTTTTGGGCTGTAGAAATGAGGTCGTCATCATCGCCTATAATATTATTAGTTCTGCGGCTGTTGTTTGACCCTGTATTGCGATAACCATCGCCAAATCTTGTCTTCAATATCCAGTCGAGCCCCCACTTTGCTTCCTCAAGCACACGATCATACAATGCCGGATTGGTGTTCCTTGCGTGCAGCTTTTCAGCCATGCTTAATAAAGAATAGGTTATCTCCTCCGTTCCTTCTGCGCTCTGTGTCATATCCCCGGCATCGTGCCAGCCGCCGTTAATAATCATTCGCTTGTTTCCGTGTATACAAACCCAATCCTCGTGTTCCTTGCCATGTACTCCCGGTATTTCAATTCCACAACGTTCGGCGTAAAAGAAATTCAATGCCTTCCATATGGTTTCCTCATAAGGATCGGCATCAATTTTAAAAGGTTTTGTGCTCACACTACCAGCTTTCAATGTATATGTTCCGGGTGTTCTTACCTCCGTAAAATCCATCACCTGGAAACTGCCGATCTGCGAAGTAACCCTTTCGATAGGCTTAATTAAAACTACATTTCCTTTATCATTGATCACCTTAAAATCTTTCGCGTCAATATTATTGGCAATAGCGCTTTTTTGTGCCCCAGTCTGATATCCGGTATGGGGGTAGGAAATTCGCCCTGGCCATACATCCCAACCCTCCACTTTATCAGGGTCGACTTTTTCGAGTTCCATCTGGTCGAAATAAAGCTTGATATGGTCGGCCTCCTCAGGATAGTTACCAGATAAACCATATGACATTTCGAAGCTTGTGATCTTATCCCTGGTTACATTGCCAATTTCCCATACCACGTGGTTCCATTCATGATTTTTAAGCACAAGGGAAGTTTGGCCTTCCTGGCCGAAAATTGCCGGCAGCTTCACCTTACCATCATTTGATAGCTGGCAATCAAGGGCCGTTGTATAAAACCCCGGCAGGTCGGGATAGATCCAGATGGAAATGCGGTTGTATGTTGTCCAATCTTCTCCATTAAATATCCGCCTTACACCCGACCGGCCCCAGCCGCGCCCGTTCTTTGGTGCCGGGCCATCAAGCCTTACCGGCGTGGTCATTAATAAGGATTGGCTCCCTTCATGTACAAATTCTTTTGATAATTCAATGGTGGCAACTGAGCTGCTTGAATCTTTTGTTGTGATCACCTTTCGCGCATCAACTATTTCGACTCCTGATGTTGTGAACGTGCGCCAGTTATCCAGGCTCTCCATATTATCCAAAGTTCGCTTATTAAGCACCTTTTTATTTAGCCAGCGGTATTCGGCTGAATTCTTAAAATTTGCCTCCATAGGTTTGCGGCTCAGATAAAAGCTGCATAATAAAATAACAATGGGAACAAGGAAGAGATATCGTTTCATCATTATTGGTTCAATCTAATAAATTACTGACAAATTAAGCCGGATGATTATTTTTTTCTATATTTAAGCAACGGTTAAGTTCAGTACAAAAAATGGTTAATTTTTATCATGAAGCCCTTTTTATTTGCCTTAAAAGAAAATGTAAATATTACACTCAGGCCCGGTTTGTTTGTTTAAATATATTTTTGCAAGTTCGGTAAAACATTCTCTGTTTCAACTGCGTACAAGCTTTACCCTAACTAAAATAATGAAGAGAATTTTAATTATTGAAGACGAACAGGATATCGTAGATATAGCAACTATGATATTGGAAGACGAAGGTTACGAAGTTTGCAGCTTTATGGAATTTCGCGACTACGAAAGTAAGGTAAATGAAAGCCATGCCGACCTGGTGCTGCTCGACCTCAATTTACAGGGTTTCCATGGCAAGGATATTTGCAAGTATATCAAGGGCAATGAACACCTAAAAAAGACCTCGGTGGTCTTAATGTCGGCCAACAGGGATATACAGGCAGTGAAGGAAGAGGCTGGGGCCGATGGTTATATTTGTAAGCCTTTTGACCTTTCAGATTTTATTGAAACCGTAAAAAGGTATGTTAATGGTAACGAAGCCGTTATAAAACCTATTGTTTGCTAACAAAATAAAACATTATTTCGTTAAAGTTGTGATTGATATTTAACTTTATAGTTATCTATTATCTTATCATGAACAAACGAATTTTACTTCTTGAGGACGAAAAGGACATCCTTGAACTTATACAGGAGATTCTTGAGGAAGAAGGCTACAACGTAATTGCATTTAACCACTACGAATCTGTAGAGGAAATAATAGAATTTGCCCCACAATTAATATTGCTCGATATCAGGTTATCCAACGGATATGGCCACTTGCTATGCGGCGATCTGAAAGCAAATCCAAAAACTTCACATATACCCGTAATATTGGTATCAGGCGCCGGAAACCTCGAAAAGATAGCCAGAGACTACAATGCTGATAATTTCCTGGCAAAACCTTTCGACATGGAGGATCTGATCGGCATGGTTAAACAGTACGTTTAAGCCGCTATGTACCAAATGTAATATCTGTGTTGGAATCATCCTGAACGGAGTTTGATTAAAGAAAATAATTACATTTAAATTTTTATTAATCCTCCTCCCAAACATTGTATGACCATACCAA
>Ga0206930_1161_pt1 | contig 10950 bp, 7 predicted proteins | sample Alteio_BWOrgHeat_20_FD_152939 | JGI IMG/M metagenome (GOLD analysis project Ga0206930, IMG submission 152939) | Enriched cells from forest soil in Barre Woods Harvard Forest LTER site, Petersham, Massachusetts, United States -... | ecosystem: Environmental > Terrestrial > Soil > Temperate forest > O... | reverse complement strand
GCGGGCGAAGGCAAGGTTCCCAAGGGCGTTCCGCACCTGGACCACGTTTTCGTCATCATGATGGAAAACCACGGCTACAGCCAGATCGTGGGCAATCCGAACGCGCCATTCACAAATCAGTATGCGAACTCGGTCAATTCGGCGACCAATTATTTCGCGGTCGCGCATCCCAGCCTGACGAATTACCTGGAAGTTGTGGGCGGATCGAATTTCGGCGTGCACAGCGACAACAATTCCGACTGGCATAACAGCCAGTGCTCTCCAGATCTGGTAGCGGGCACGGTGAACACCGACAATCCGGCGAGCGGAAATATCTGCCCGATCTCAGGGACGGGCACGGACGCAGAAACACCGGTGATCGACTACACGAATGAAACCCAGGGACCGCCGGGAAATATCAACGTGGACGGCAAGATCGGCTTCCCAGCCGCACATGGCATCGCAGGCAAGACGATTGCCGATCAACTGGCAGAACATCACGGCAGCTACAAGAGCTATCAGGAGAGCCTGCCGGTCGGCGGCGCGGACCTGATCAACAACAGCGACGGGTTCTTCAGCAACCTGACTGATTTCAGCAGCATTTTGCCGGTACTGAATCCTCCGCTGAGCTCTTCCGACCTGGTGAACCTGTATGCGGCGAAGCATAACCCGTTCGCCTACTTCCAGAGCACGCAGGAAGGCACGAATCGCCGGAACACGTTGCAGAACACTGTGAACTTCGACGCGTTTTATGGCGATCTGGCTTCGGGAAACGTGCCAGCGTTTTCGTTCGTGGTCCCGAACCAGTGCAATGACCAGCATGGACGGGGCAACGCGGGAGCGTTCTGCAATTTCGATCCGCTTTCGAACGGGACCCAGGCCGGCCTGAACCCGGCGTTGATCTATCAGGGCGACGTGACGATTCAGCGGCTGGTGACGGCGATCCACGCGTCGCCAGTGTGGCAGAGGGGCCGGAGCGCGATCGTGGTGGTGTGGGACGAGAACGACTACAGCCTTTCGCCGAACACGAACCAGGTGCTGCTGACCGTGGATACCAACTACGGATCGCACGGGCGGACGAGTTCGCGGTTCTACACGCACTTCTCGCTGCTGAGGTCGATCGAGTCGGGGCTGGGGCTGCCTTGCCTGAATCATGCTTGCGACCGCAGCACGAACGTGATGTCGGACCTGTTCGGCGGCGGAGACGAGTAAGAGGCGTGGCGTTCCCACGCGGCGAGGGCAAGATGCCCTCGCGACAGCCGGCGGGACGCCGGCGCTACGGTCTCGCGACGGCGGCGGGACCATTCGACTGCGCTCAGGGCAGGCTGCCGGCGCTACGGTCTTTTTCGCGGATTGCATATTGATGTTGCGGAGCCCGGGCGGGCTCGCTTCGAAGCTTGAGGCGAGCCCGCTGCTTGCTTAGGCGTGTTTGGGGACTCCCTGCCCAACGGAGACTCCCTGTCCAAAAGGAAGCATTCACGCTTCGTTTGTGCGTGTAGGCGTGGAAAGACGGATTGGGTTAGGGCTGATGGACCGCATCGGGCTCGGTGTCTTCCCATTCGCGGCCGCAGGCGTGACATCTCCCGACCCGTGTATGCAGCTGATAAGGCTGTTCTGCGTAAGCGCTTGTTGGGACCAGTGGCTTGCTGCGATCCTCGAGGCTAACGTCTGGAGAGTAGCAGGCCGGACATCGTGGTTGCCACGATTCCACGCTGTCGGCAGGGTCGAACGTCGCGGACATGGGCTCGTCCAGAATCTCCTCGGCCGCAGCGACGTCCTCCGGCATCACTTGGAGCCTTACGCCTCCGGTGAAAGTAGAAACAAACATGCGCACCATGTTCTCGTCGACGAGCTGGCATTCAATGCCGGCGGATTCGAGGCTTCCCTTGGCGAGCAGGGCCTCGGGAAGGTCGCGATATTTACGGATGGTAACCAGGTTCCGGTATTCGGCTTCGTCGTGACCTTCGGGCGGTGCTGGTTCGACGTGCAGGTTCCGGCGTTGCAGTTCGGCGGTGAGAGCGCGGGCGGCATCGGTGAGTGAGTCCGGATATTTGGCAATGATTTCCAGTTCGGCGTCGGTCATGGCGGAGTAAAGCTGGGCCAGGCGTGCGGAATCCTCGGAGTCGGTGCGCGTCATGGGCGGATGATACAGGAGCGGTTCTGCGGATCGAAACGAGGGGTGGGGAAATTTCGGCGGAAAAACAAAGCGCCCCTGACTCGTTCGAGTCACGGGACGCCAGTTAAACAGCCCTCCCCCAAGTGCTGCTCGAGGAACACTCTACGTTTCGCTGGGAGAACTGGGAATGGCACCGATGTGCTATGTGAATAGCTCGAACGTGCCGGGGTTGTGGAAATCGGGAAAACCGCGAAAACAGGGCAAAACCCGCATCCGTACAGGTGCTTCCGTAACCTGCCTCATACGGAATAGAAGTGCGATATTCAGCATGGCCAATGGCCAAGCTTTCGCCCTGAACGAATGCTCCGGGGAGCACGGGCGGGAACCTAAGGAAGGTCGGTACTCCATGCTGCAGCCACCAGAAAACAAGAATGCGGCGCCCGTGGCGTCGAACCAGAACTCCTATGTGCCGGTGAAGACTTCGAGCGCGCCCATCGAGCAGGCCACGATTGGCCGGACGCTGGTGATCAAAGGCGAAATCAGCGGCGGCGAGTCGTTGTTTGTCGACGGCCGCATCGATGGCACAGTCAACATTCCAGAACATCGCGTAACCGTCGGCCGCAATGGCGTGGTAACCGCCGACGTGAATGCCCGTGAAGTGGTCATCATGGGCAAGGTCCAGGGCAACATCATCTGCAGCGACCGGCTGGACATCCGCAGCGAAGGCTCGGTGACCGGCGATGTGGTGGTGCAGCGCATCAGCGTGGAAGACGGCGCCATCCTCAAAGGCAGCGTGCAGGTGCAGGCGAGCGAGCAGAAGCACAAGCAGCCGCAGCCGCAGCAAACGAAGTCGTACGAGGCTCCGAAGCCGGCGGCGAGCGAAGCGTCGAAGGCGGCGGCGGCCTCAGCGGGCGCCTAGTTTCGTCGCGAGAAATTGGCGGTGGAAGGAAGGGCACGAAGTTCGTGCCCTTTTTGTTTTTGAGGTTAGTGGCCGGTGGTCGGTGATGAGTTTGCCAGTCGCCAGGCTAATTCTCGTCAGGTGAGGGCGAGACGCCCTCACGACAGCCGGCGGGACGCCGGCGCTACAGGCTCCCGCGTTACAGGCTGCTGGCGCTACTTCTTCTCTCCGGGCTCGGGCTTGAGGTCTAGGGCGGCAGAGTTCATGCAATAGCGCAGGCCGGTGGGGGCGGGGCCGTCGTCGAAGACGTGGCCGAGGTGGGCGCCGCAGTGCGCGCAACGGGCCTCGACGCGGGCCATACCGTTGGTATTGTCAACGTGAGCCTCGACGTTTGCGGGATCAATGGGCGCCCAGAAGCTGGGCCATCCGGTGCCTGAGTCGAACTTGGCCTCGGAGGTAAACAGCGGGGTGCCGCAACCCACGCAGTGGTAGGTACCGGGATCCTTGGTCTTCCAGTACTTGCCGCTGAACGCTCGTTCGGTGCCCGCTTCGCGGGTGACGTGGTACTGGTCGGGCGTGAGCTGCGCGCGCCATTCGGCTTCGGTCTTGGTGATTTTCGGGGTGGTCTTTTCAGCTAATTTCTCGGTCATCGAAGCGACCTTTCTTTTTTCAAGTGTGTGTATTGCATTGGATGCGCGAGGCGGCGGAAAGTGACAGGCGCCAGCCTCGAGTGCCCGCGGGCTAAGTCGCGTTTTATCACAAACATCCTCGAGTGATGGTCCGCACAACCATGCGTGATCCGTAACCTTTCTCCGCGTGTATTCTATAAGCTAATATCATGTCACAGTGTAATTACTTTCTGGGGGATGACATGGGGGATTTAAGCGCACATTTTTCGCGGCAGGAGCTGGCGTGCCGTTGTTGCGGACAGCTGAAGCTGGATTCGCGCCTGCTGGACGGGCTGGAGGCATTGCGGGCGCTGGCGGGCGTGCCGGTGATCGTGCATGCGGGGTATCGCTGCGAGCGTCACAATGCCGAGGTTGGCGGGGTGCCGCACAGCGAGCACACGCGCGGGCTCGCGGCAGATATTCATCTGCCAGGACTGACGTTGCAGCGAATGTTTGAGCTGGCGGTGGAAGTGCGGCAATTTGCGGAAGGCGGGATTGGAGTCTACGACGGCGGCTTTCTGCACGTGGATGTACGCGATCGCCGGGCGCGCTGGGCGCGGGTGAGCGGGAAGTATGTGGGGATCGGGGAGTTGGTGCGGGAGCCGGAACTGGTGGCGGAGGGAGTTCGGGAAGAGGGTTTGCTGTGAGGAGGTCTCGCATGAGTGCGCGGGCAGGATGCCCGCGCGACAGCCGGCGGGACGCCGGCGCTACGGTCTTCGGGGCGCTACGAGGGCTTGTGCCGAATGTACTGAGCGTCGTGGCGAAGATCGGGAGCCTACTGCAGGTGATCGCTCTCCGCTTTCGCTTCGCGGAGAAGCGGGCTGGGATCGGCGTCTTTCCAGAGGTGGAGGAAGTCCTTGTAGGCGAGACGGGCGGCGACCTTGTTGCCGGCGGCAGCGTAGGAACGGGCCAGTTGCAGGTGGACGAGCGCGCTGAGAGGGTTGTTGGAGAGAACGCCGCGGTGGTCGATGAGCTTCTGGAATTCGACCGCGGCGGAGTTGCCGTCACCCTTCTTGAGGTAGGCGAGGCCGCGCAGGTAGGCGGGGTAGAGAGTGCCTCCCTGAAAGGGCGGCGGGGAGCCGAGTTCGTAGCGGGCGGCGACGCGGAGATGGTCGAGAGCTTCGTCGATGTGGTTGGCGGTGACGGCCATGGCGGCGTGAATGGTGGGCAGCCAGTAGAGCTGAAGAAAAGTGCTTTGGGGAAATTCGCGGTTGAGGCCGTCGGCGATCGGGGCGGCCTGGGTGGAAACGCCGGCGCGGGCGAGGGCGAGAGCAGCGACGATGCGGACGTCGCGGCTGCGATCGAGAGTAAGCGCGAATGTGGCGTCTTTGCGCGCGGTGGCTGTGTCGCCAGTTTCGGCGGCAAGCAAGGCAGAGGCGGCCTGGCGAAGCGCGGCAGCACCCTGGGCATTGTGACGCAACGAGGCCTCGATGGACTGCTGCGCGAAGTCCGCGGATTTGGTCAGGCGTCCGAAATAGCCGGCGGTATCGGCCTCAAGGGAGAGGAACAGATCCTGGCTGGCTTGGTTGGCGGCGCTCCAGGAAAGCTGACGATCGATTTCGGTGGAGTCGTTTTGCAGGAAGGCCATGATGTACATGTTGGCGTGGAGGATGGCGTCGTCGATTTTCTTGTCGACGGCGGCGCTCAAAATCTTGCGTGCCTGGTCAAACTGGTTCAGGGAGCAGTAGTAGCTGCCGAGGTTGGAATAGTTGTCGACATCGCTCGGGTTCAGCCGCAGCGCGTTGCGAGTTTCGTCGATGGCCTTCTCGTACTGGCCAAGCGCGTAGTAGTCGTACCCCAGGTTGTAGTGCGGCAGCATGTCCTGGGGATAGGTCTGTTTCCAGAGTTCGTAGGTTTGAATTTCTTTTTCGGTGTCTCCAGTGGTGGACTGGTAGTAGTGGGCGTCGATGTAGAAACGCTCGCGTTCGCTGACGCGGTCGCGCAGGGCATAGGCGTTGCGCGCGTACTGGCTAGCAAGGTCGGGTTGGGAGAGATTGGCATAGACGCTGGCAAGGGTGGCGTGCGCCACGGCGAAGTCGGGATCGAGTTCGATAGCGCGCTTAAAGAGCGGGACGGAATCGGCCTCGCCTTTGTCGTCGCGGGTTTTGCGGCCGAGGCTGTAAGCCTGGAGGGCTTCAAGGGACGTCGTGGTCGCCATGGCGACGGGCGTGTCGTAGCGCTGGATGGAGGCGAGCGATTCGCCAAGTTTTTCGCGGAGGCGCGCGGCGGCCTGATCGAGCGCGCCGAGGACGTGCTCGCGGCTGTCGGCTTCGACTTCCTCGCTGCCGAGAGAGTCACCGTTGCGGCAGTTGATGGCTTTCAGACCGATCGCGTAGTGGCTGCCGAGGCTGGCGATGGAGCCGCGGATCATGACCTTGCTGGCGGAGCGCTCGCAGACTTCGCGAGCGACGTCGGGAGTGAGGCGAGTGTCGGCTGGGCGTCCCATGAAGCCGAGGGTCTCGCGGATTTTCTGGTCAGCGAGAATGTTGAGGAAGGGCGATTGCTCGAGCTGGGCGGAGAGCGCCTGCTTGAGAGTCGGATCGAAGATGGACTCACCGGTCGAGTTGTCGAACTCCGACAGGACGATGGTGTCCTTGTCGCTGAGGGCCACAGTGTGGTGGCGACCCAGGAAATACCAAGCGGCCGTGGCGACGAGCAGGAATACCAGGAAAGCCGGCAAGATCCATCGCCAAGGCGATGCCGCTGGTTGAGCGAGGTCAGCTCGATCGGCGGGCCCTGGCACGGAGGCGGTGACGCGGGGGCGGGTGGCGTCGTCGCTTCCGGGAGGCGTTCGGCGAGAGCCACTCGGGCCAGGCGCGACAGATCGGCCGGATCTCTGCGAGGAAGAAGGAGTTCCGGTGGAGACTTCGGCGTCGTCGGCGATGGGGATGGCGCGCGAGGAACCGGAGTCGAGATCACGCTTGAGGCGCTGGAGGTCGGTGCGCATCTCGGAAGCGTGCTGGTAACGGAGGTTGCGATCTTTTTCGAGCGCCTTGTTGATGATGTCCTCAAGCTGGAACGGCAGGTCGGGATTCAGGCGGACCGGCATCAAAGGAGCACGATTCAGGATGAAGTCGAAGATCACGCCGGAAGTGTCGCCGCGAAAGGGGGCGAGCCCGGTAGCCATTTCGTAGAGGACGACGCCGAAGGAGAAGAGGTCGGAGCGAGGGTCGAGGTCCTTGCCCCGCACCTGCTCGGGCGACATGTAGGCGACGGTGCCGAGGGCCGCGCCGGGACGGGTGAGGTGTTGCGGGCTGACGGTGCTGGCGGCCTGCGTGTTCTCGGTATCGCCCCGACCGCCGCCCATGAGTTTGGGGGACAGCTTGGCGAGGCCGAAATCGAGAATCTTCACGTGACTGCGCTTGGTGACGAAGAGGTTGCCGGGTTTGATGTCGCGATGAATGATGCCTTCGGAATGAGCGGCGTCGAGGCCGTCGGCAATCTGAATTGCGAGGCTGACCAGGGTCTCGGCGTCGAGAGGACGGCCGGCAATCATGGAGCGCAGAGTGAGGCCGTCGAGGAATTCCATGACAAGGTAGGGGTGACCTTCCTCTTCGGCGATCTGGTAAATGGTGCAGATGTTGGGATGGTTCAGGGCAGAGGCGGCGCGGGCCTCGCGGCGAAAGCGTTCGAGCGCCTGCGGGTCGTGGGCAAATTCGTCAGGCAGGAATTTGAGCGCGACGAAGCGGCCGAGTTGCAGATCTTCGGCCTTGTAGACGACGCCCATCCCACCGCCACCGAGTCCTTCGAGGATACGGTAATGCGAGATGGTCCGGCCAATCATGGGGACGGGGGCGCGCACCCGATGGCGGCAATCTTAGGCGGGGCGGGAAGGGCAAGTCAACGCGGCGGGCAGCTCTCACAGCCCCATGGCGCCGGACGCTGTGCCTTAGGAGCTCGGCGTCCGGCGGCGTGAGATTAGCTTGCTTTTGCGGCTGGTTTGGACTGGGCCTGGAGCCGGCTTTCGAGTTGCTGGGCGATCATGTTCAAGCCACCTACGATGGCTCGGGCACGATTCGCGCCAGGGTCGTTATGGCCAGGATCCAGCGCGAAGCATTTTTCCAGGTGCGTTTTGGCTTCGTCGATCTTGCCCTGCCGAAGCAGCGTTTCGCCCAGGTTGGCCTGCACGCTGGTATCGTTCGGGTTGAGCTGCGCAGCCTCGGACAGACTCTTGTAAGCGGAGTCCAGATCCGGTGGCCGCTTGGCCAGTGCGACGGCACCCAGTCCGGCAAAACCGTAATAGGACTGGGGATTCATCACACTGAGGCCGGCGAAGAGCGTCTCGGCTTCCCGCATTTTGCCTTGCTCGTACAGGTTGTAGGCCAAGGCTGTGGCCCCTTGGAACTGGGTTGCATTGAGCTGAATCACGGGTGTCTTTGCTGTCTCGTCTGCCATTGAATTTAGCTCCTCACCGAATGTTCTGAATGATGCTCTTCATGGTTGCGTCCTGCTCGGCAAACATCTGCGACATCATCTGCATCGCATTGTTGTACTGAGAAAGCGCGTGTTGAGCCTGAGCGATCTGGCCGGGGTCTCCGCTGGCCATGGCGTTCTGGAGATTCTGCATCAGCTGATTCTCCTGGCCGGTGCCACCGCCAACGCCCCCAACGCCCCCAACGCTTCCGCCACCGCCAAATCCGCCGCCGCTGCCGCCAAAGCCCCCAATGCCTCCGCCTCCGCCAAGACCTCCGCCAAATCCGCCGCCCCCATATCCACCACCAAAGGGGTTGCCGATCGAGCCCCACGGATTGTTCAGGATTCCCTGCGGCAGGCCCCCGGGCGAGAACGGAGATGGAAATCCACCCGCAGAACCGGGGTTGAATTGCCCACCCTGGTTAGCTAAACCGCCTACCAGGTTGGCAATGTCGCTGACCAGACCCAACCCGGGATTCATACCCATGAGACCATTCACAGCCGTGTTGACAAGGCTCGACCCTGCCTGACCGAGGTCGTTGACGGCTCCACCGACGTTTCCGGAGAGCCCGTCCACAGCTGCTTTGCCTACATCCTCTACGGTGTTGACCACACCGCCAATTGCATTACCGATGTCTTGCGCTATGTTGCCCATGCTTCCTCCATTACCTCTCGATTCGCACTCGGGCCTGAATTCACTCCAGTTATCGACCGACCTTGCAAGAAGTTGCGACTATTTAGTGCGGGGCTAGCAGAGCTGAGTGGCGAAACATCGCCATCTCAGCAATTGACCGCGGTTTTGGCGAACAAACGGCGCAAGGGGGTGAGAACGCCTCTACTACACTCACCGTCGTCGTGTAGAACAACCCGTTTAAGAATCCGATTACTTTGAACCGTAGGCTCGGGGTTATGATCTTCGTCTGGGGGAGGATCATCCGCGTTGGATTCAGTCGCATCATCGACACATCGTACCTTTCGCTTCGGACCGTTTGAGTTATCGGAACGAGAGGGTGAGCTGCGCAGGAATGGCGTGCGAATCAAGTTGCAGGAGCAGCCTTTTCGCGTGCTGGTCGAGCTGTTGGCCAACGCCGGCAGAATCGTAACAAGGGAAGACCTGCAGCAGAAGATATGGCCGGCCGACACCTTTGTTGATTTCGATGTGGGTCTGAACACCGCCGTCAGGAAAATTCGCCAAGCCCTGGGTGACGACGCCGATCATCCTCGCTATATCGAGACCATGGCCAAGCGCGGCTACCGGTTCCTCGCGCCGGTAAACACGCCGCTAAGCGGCCCAACCGCGATTGAGGTAGCTGTAGTTCAACCACCACCCGCGGTGGCAGAGGTGGGTCGTCGCCGTTGGCCATGGATCGCAGCGACAGTCGTTGTTCTTATCGCAGGAATCGTTACCGGTATTCGTATCACTCGACGCCCTCCCCCGCATCGGAGTTTCAGCCAGCGCCGGCTGACGGCGAATCCGGCTGAGGACCCCGTCCTCGGGGCGGCAATTTCGCCGGATGGAAAGTATCTCGCCTTCGCCGATCCCACGGGCTTCTATCTGCGGAGCGTGGCCACGGGGGAAACTCACGCGGTCCCGCTGCCGAAAGGTTTCAATGCGAAGCCTGCAGCATGGTTCCCCGATGCCACTCATCTGGTCGCGGTATCGAGCAACGGCCCAAGCGCGCCCCCCAGTTTGTGGGACGTGTCTGTTCTCGGCGGCACGCCTCGTCAGCTGGCAAATGCCGGGGTTCGACCTGCGGTGTCGCCGGACGGAACACAGATCGCCTTCATCACTCGCGAATTCGGAGAGCAAGAGGATCTGCACCGCCAATACCAGGTTTTCCTAAATGCGGACTACGGAAACATCTGGCTGATGCAGGCAGACGGTGAGAACCCGCGACCGCTTACAAAGGAAGCCAACTTCTTCGGTACCCCAGCCTGGTCTCCCGACGGCAAGCGAATCGCGTGGAGCCAAGGCAACCTTCACCCGGGCGCGGAAGGGATCGATACCCAACTGCTCACGATTGATCTTGCCACTGGCGAAAGCCGTGTGGTTCTCTCCGCTCCTGGTCTTGGGCAGTCACTGGGCTGGAGTCATGACGGTCGCCTGATCTATCCGGTGCAGGAATCGCCGCCCAATCAGAGCGACTCCAATCTCTGGGCCCTTCGGCTCGATGGAGGGACCGGGCAGCCCCTGGGACCGGCAGTGCGGCTCACATCCGATACGGGCAGGGTGGGGAACATCAGTGTTACGGCGGACGGACAGCGGATCGCATTTCTCAAGCTCACGCTCCAGCCGGATGTCTACATTGCCGATTTGCTCGATCACGCCTCGCGGCTGAGTACGCCGAGGCGCCTAACTCTGGACGAGCGCCAGGACTTTCCTTTCGGATGGACGCCCGACAGCAAGAGCGTCATCTTCGTTTCCGACCGCGACGGCGTCTATCACATCTTCGAGCAGACGATTGACCAGCCCGAACCCGAGCTGCTGGTTGGCGGAAACGAGCCGCTGATGGTTTCTCGTTTAGGCGCTGACGGAACATCGATTCACTACCTGGTAAGCCCCAAGCTGGGCGAGTCTTCGACCACGACGCGCTTGATGCGCAAAGCGCTGGCGGGTGGGCCGCCGCAACTCATTCTGCAGGCCAACGCGGTGAACAACTTGCAGTGCGCGCAATTTCCAGCGACGCGCTGCGTGCTCAGCCAGATCGTAGGCAACCGTCTGAAGTTGTTCACCTACGATTCCGTCAAGGGGATAGGCACGGAAATCCCCAACACCTGGGTCGAAGGAGAAGCCAGCCAGTTCAACTGGAGTTTGTCTCCGGATGGGAACACGCTTGTCTTTCCCAGGAAAGTCGGACCGGACGGGCTCTACCTCC
>Ga0206930_1160_pt1 | contig 10999 bp, 6 predicted proteins | sample Alteio_BWOrgHeat_20_FD_152939 | JGI IMG/M metagenome (GOLD analysis project Ga0206930, IMG submission 152939) | Enriched cells from forest soil in Barre Woods Harvard Forest LTER site, Petersham, Massachusetts, United States -... | ecosystem: Environmental > Terrestrial > Soil > Temperate forest > O... | reverse complement strand
CGTCGGCGCGCTGGCATACGCAGGGGCGTCCCGTTGTTTATCTGGCGGCGAGCCCGGCTGGCGCGCTCGTCGAGGTGCTGGTGAATCTGGAGTTGGATCCGGCGCGGCTGCCGGGGAATTACACGATGCTCAAGGTGGAAGCGCCGGATGATATTCCGATCCGGCGCGTCGAGATGGGGTCGCTGCCGGAAGGTTGGGCGAGTGATCTCGCTACCAGCAGGAGCCTGGGCGACGAGTGGCTGGCGAGTGGGGAATCGGCGTTGCTTGAGGTGCCGTCGGCAATCCTGTCGGATACGTGGAATGTGCTATTGAATCCGCTGCATCCGGATGCGGCGCGGATCAAAGTAGTCTGGCAGAGGGCTCATCCGTATGACCGGAGACTTTTCAAGGTCAGGAAATAAGGCGGTGGATGAGTGGACATGAGTATCCGCTCCACACGGCCACTAGTGGTCGGGGACGACCGGGTAACGGTGTTCCTGATCGTAGAACTGATGGCTGGGATGGTCGGAGTGAGCGTCGGCGACGGGTTGCTCGCCAGCAGAGATGAGGGCTCCGGCTTTTTGTGCTGTCGAAATTCCGCCGGTGGTCGTGTACATCGGTTCGTCGAATAGCGTTCCTGAATTCGCCTGAGCGCTGGCGAATATGGCGAAAGCCTTGACGCCAGAGTATGCGGTGGCAACGTAATCGCCGACCATCAGGCCGGAGAAAGTATTTGGCAACCACGACGGGGACATGGGCCCGGCGAGTGTCGCAGGAGTCGTCCAGGTACTGCCGCCATCGGGCGAAGAAATGAATCCGGTGTACAGAGCGCAAGTCGACGCGTCGCAGTTCGCCGATCCGTAAAAATAATAAGTAAGCGCGAGGTGGGCACTGCTGCCCGAAGTTGTGGGCTCGACAGCCAAGCCAGGCACGAAATGGTCTAGGGTGCTGCCGACGGCGTCGATGGGAATCCGGGCCGGGGCGCTCCAGGTGACGCCATCGGTTGAGGTGCTCATCACCATGTCGTTCGAAGAGCATGCGGTACGGAAGCGGCAATCTTGCCAGATTGTATAGACCGTGCCTGCGGCATCAATCGCGGCCGAGGGCAAGGCGGACGTCCGCAGGTTCGCGGCGACCACGTGATCTGTGATTGAGGATATGGTTACAGTCGCCTTCCAGGTCGCGCCGCCGTCGGTCGAACTGAAGGCCAGCACTTCATCGCCGGTAGCATTCTCGATTGGCACAATCACCGTGCCGTTGGGCTGCACGACGGGCTGGCCTCCGATACCGGTAGCGAAGTCGGCGGTGTTCAGGGCCGTGCTCCAGGTCAGTCCTCCGTCGGTCGAAGTGCTCATCCAGATGAGGTTGCGTGAGCTGGGATCGTCCCATTCGACATAGCAATGGCCGTAGTAGGGGCTGGCGGGGGTGTTGTCGCAGGCAATCCAGTTCTTGTCGGAGTCCGGCGTGTTGCTGACGATGATCGGATTGCCCCAGTTAACGCCGTCCGGGGAGCGGCTCACGGTAACCTGGTCAACGTTACTGATGGCCAGGGACGAGATGAGCCACGTTGCGTGGGCGGCGTCGAAGGCCACCACTGGATCGCTGGCCGCGCTGAACGCACCCTGCATGTAGATTGTAATGCCGGGCAGGAAGCCGGTCGCCCAAATGGCACCGTTGTCGGAAGTGGTGGCGAAGCCGATGTCGGATGCGCCGCCGCTGAAAATGCGCCCAACCTGGAATGCACTCACAATTGTCGAGCCCGAGGAAAAAGCGCTGGCTTCAACTTCGGTCGCGTGCTGACTGCTGGGGTTGGTAAAGATGTCGTGACTGATCTGCGTAAGCGGTACCGAAGGCGGGGGAACCGCGGGTGGCGGAGGCTGTTGAGACGACTGAGAATTGGATCCACCGCCGCAAGCGGCGATGATCATCAGAATTCCCGATAGAGCGGCGGCTTGCAGAATTTTCATCGGACTCTTTATCAGATGCGCTGCCGGAGCGATGCAGTAAGGGGATTCAACCATCGCCGACATAATCCGACCTTACTCGCCGAACATGGGAACTTGGCCAGTATCGAGCGCAACGCCACGGCGCTGGCGCCGGGTTGCCCCGATCACGGCCAAAACGGTCAGTGACTCGAGCGCGCTGCGTGGCACGAATATTCGCTGAGTGTTCGAGCGCAGGTCCGGCGGATTGATCAGAAACCCCTCGGCCGTGGTCAGGGAGAGGTCGTTCGGCATCATGCCTTCGAGGACTTCGTTGTCTTTGAAGCGCAGCCGGACCCACAGTCCCTCGGTGCGCGGGCGCGTGGTAAAAGTCTTGCGGCTGGGAGAGTCGGCGTCCCCAAACTCGCGGACAAAATAGACGACCTTAATATCCTTCAGGTCGATTGCGACGACGTTGCCTGCGGTGTTGAGCAGTTCCAGCTTGCCTTCGCGCACAAAATCGGCGGACGCGACATAACCATTGATGGAATCGCGATCCATTTTCCGGACTACCACCTTTTTGTGGGTGGAGGGCATAAGAATTGGCCAAAGTGGCCCGGAGAACGGTTTTCGGCAGCCGGGCTTGCTTCAGATTCTCACACGTTTGCCTCGAACATAGTGAGTCATCTCATTCACAGTAGCCAAATTGTTAACATTGTGTTATTTTCTGTAGTTTGCTGCTGTCCATCTCAAATCGTCTAAGTCTCGTCTACAGAGCGGTTTACGTAGAAGGTGCCGGAGGCTGCAGGGCAGGCTGTACTGGGTCCTGTGGAAATCTTGTTCCGGCAACCCTTGGGAGTTGCAGCCTGGTAACTCTGAGTTCTGAATAAGGCATGGCTGATTACATTTACACCATGGAAATCCGGCTGACCCCCAACCAGCAACGCGGGGTCACGCTGGTACAAGACATCGCCCGCGACGCCGGCATGAACATTTACCTGACCGGTGGCGCGGTTCGCGACATTATCAGCGGTTTCCCCATTCGTGACCTGGACTTCACCGTTCAGGGCAATCCCCTTAAGCTGCAAAAGCAACTCGAGCACGCCGGCGCCCTGGTCGCATCGACCGACGACGACCTGAAAACCGTGTACCTGGTGCTGCCCGGCAATGTGCGCGCGGAGATCAGCACGGCCCGGACCGAGCGCTACGAAAAAACGGGGAAGCCTCCGATCATTGCGCCAGGAACGATCATCGAAGATTTACGTCGGCGGGATTTCACCATCAACGCTATGGCGTTGTCGCTGAATCCGGGGTCGCGCGGTTTGCTGATGGACCCATTCAACGGCGCGGCGGATATTGAAGCCAAGCTGATCCGCATCCTGCATAATTATTCGTTCATGGAAGATCCGTCGCGGCTGATTCGCGCCACCCGTTTTGCGGCGCGCTTTCATTGGCCCCTCGAAGAGCGCACCCTGGCCCGGGTCCAGTCGGCGAAAGAAAACAACTACATCGAGTACATCACTGACCGCGCAATCGGGCAGGAGATCGAGCAGTTGGCGTACGAGGACGATCCCCTGCATATCGTTCGCGTACTGGAAAAAGAAGAGTGGCTCAAGGTGCTGAATCCCCACTGGACCACTGCAAAAGTGGATGCGGCGGGTCTGTCGGAGCTGATGAAGACTCGGCAGCAAATGAATCAGCTGGGCTACACGCCCGATCCCTCGCCTGCTGTGTTGTACTTCCTAACGGCGCGGCTGGGCGATAAAGATATTGCGGACATGCGCAAATTGATTCCTCGCAAGGATCTGGTGGCGGCGTGGAAAGATCTGGAAGACAACGCCAAGGATCTCGCCAAGCGCTTGACCGGAAAGGAAGCCGCGACGCCTTCGCGGACGTGGAAGTTGCTGTCGGAAGCGCGGCCGGAGATGGTGCTTTTCTTGGATGTGACCGCAAAGCAGCAGGCGGTGGCGCAGAAGATAAAGAACTTCCTGGGCAAATGGAGGCAAGTCCAACAGAAGCTTCCATTGCTCGAGATGACGGAGCTGCGCATCACGCCGCAGATGCCGGAGTATCCCAAGATTGCTCACGACGTATTCATGCTGTTGCTCGACGGAAAGATGCATTCGCGGACGGAGATTCTGAAATTCCTGAAACCGCTCGCGCCTCCGCCACCGCCTCCGCCACCGCCTCCGCCCAAGCGCGGACGGGCAGCCAAAGCGGCGGTTGCCGCGCCGCAAGCTGCCGCTGGGACAACTCCCGTTGCCGGCAAGAAGAAGGGCAAAACTGCGGCTGCAGTCGCGCCGGTACCACAGCCCGTCACGAAAGCCGAGGCCGCGAAAGCCCCCAATCCGCCCAAAGTCGAAAAGCGCAAGTCGCCAAAGAAGGTCGAGCACTCCTCGAAAAAGAAATCCAGCGGGAAGAAAACAAAAGGGAAGAAAAAGCGGTAAAACTCACCCCGGCACCATTTGCTTAAATTGCCAACTCCAGGCGCAGACGGTCTGCGCGTTCCCTGGTTTCCCTTGTGTACCTTTGTGCCCTTTGTGGTTCAGGCATTTGCGGCTCGTCAACCACAAAGGACACAAAGGTACACCAAGGGAAAGCGTTTTCAGTCTTCATCCTTTCAGTTCCTACAAAAACATACTAGAATGGCGCGCCGCAATTGAACGCCGCGCCGAGGCCTTTAATGAAAAAAATAGGAAAGGTATTGCTCGTTGTAGTAATCGCGGGCGCAGTTCTGTTGATCGCGGGCATCAGCCTGACCGTTGGCTGGCGACCGTTTATTGGCCCGAAGGCGCGTTCTCTCACCTCGCGGAAGTTCGATGCGACGCCGCAACGCTTGGAGCGCGGACGGTACTTGTTCGAACTAACCGGGTGTGAAGGGTGCCATTCCCAGAACGATTGGCACACGCATGGGGCCCCGGTGATTCCCGGCACGGAAGGCGGTGGACAGTGGTTGAATATGCCCGACCTGCCAGGTCACATCGTCGCCCCGAACTTGACCCCCGATCCGCAAAGGGGTGCCGGTGCGTGGACCGACGATCAACTGGCTCGGGCGATTCGCGAAGGCATTGGGCACGACGGACGCGCCCTGTTTCCCATGATGCCCTACCAGGATTTTAGGAACATGTCGGACGAAGATCTCGCCTCGATTATCGTTTATCTCCGGTCCCTGCCTCCGGTCCGCAATCAGTTGGAAAAAACAGAAATCATCTTCCCAGTGAAATATCTGATTCGCAGCGTGCCAGAGCCCTTGACCACGCCTGTCGCCAGCCCAGACCCGACCGATCGTGTGAAGTACGGCCAGTACCTCGTCACTCTCGGCGGCTGCGCAGACTGCCATACCCCGCAAGTGCGTGGCCAACCGGTCGCTGGGTTTGACTACGCAGGCGGATGGCTAATGAGAGGTCCATGGGGAGAAGTCAGTACCGCCAACATCACGCCCGATCCGTCGGGCATCAGTTACTACGATGAAGCTCTGTTCCTCGAAGTGATGCGTACCGGCTACGTAAAGGCGAGAAAGCTGAACTCGATCATGCCGTTCGGGGCATTCAAGAATCTCACCGACGACGATCTGAAAGCTATCTTTGCGTATCTGCGCACCGTGAAGCCGGTGAAACATCGAGTGGATAACACGGCGCCAGCAACGTATTGCAAGCTCTGCCGGTTGAAGCACGGTGGTGGGGATCAGAACTAGAAGTCGGGTGGCGTGACTGTAGGTTTGCGATCATGCTCGATCGATAAGGATTACTTGCAGACAAAGTTGGCGGCATCGTTCGGGTTGCCACTGCCCTTGTAGACAGCTTCTTGTGGATAGGGGCACAAGGGACGCGTAAACTCGACGCCGTGAACCGGTGCGCTGTCGATATGCGTTGCAATGATTCTCTCCGGCGCAATGTCTTTCTCAACCCAATCGACCAGCGGAGTGAGCATGTCGAACAGGTTTGCGCCTGGGCCACCCTTGCAATGGTTCATTCCAGGTACCATAAACAGCCGATAAAACTCCTGAGTTCGCTCCACTGACTCGGCAGGAGATGACTCCTCCGGATTCGATTCGCCAGGGAATTTTACGACGCTCTCGAAATAGTTGATGCTGGTCAACGGCGGTACTTCGGGATCGCTGAACCCGTGGTACTGGATAAGCTTGCCGCCGTGCGCCCGGAACCGGCTCAGGTCGGGGTTGATCGAATTCAGCACCGACGCCAAAGTCTGACCGGCGAGCACTATCTTGTTGTCCACGTAAGCCGGGTCGGATTTCCAGTCGAAAGTTCGATAATCCCAGTTGGGATTGTCGAAGACGAAATACTCGAAAAAGGGAATACCAATCGCCGCGTGACTGTCCGTTTGCGGCGCGGGCGGCGGCAGTGGAGAGATAGTGTAGGGCCAGCCATCCGCTTCGCCGCCCCGCTCAAAGGGCGGGTAATAATCGTGCTGGTGCACCATCTGATCAGGACCGGTCCAGATACTTCTGACCGCCTCCACCTGCTCTGCGGTAAGGCAGCTCGGAGGCTTTCCGGACCCCTTGCACAGGAGTTTCTCGGGATTGTAGCGGCAGCGCCGGGGGTCATTCAGGACGCCATCCACGACGCCATCAAGTGCGTCGCACGCGGCGTTGACGGCGTTGCCAAGCAGCGTGTCCTGCGTCGTGAAAACCGTACTGGCTGAATTGTTGAACATCTGCCAAACGACCCACAGGTTGCCGCCGACGTGATGATGCGTGTAGTGAGCAACGGGATCACCGGCAACGATGCCGTCATAGTCGTTCGAGAAGCGCTGCGCTTCCACCAGCGCCTGCCGCCCACCGGTTGAGCAGCCGGTGAAGTACGAATGCTCCGGACTCTCGCCATAGAATGCGCCGGCAATCTGCTTGCCCCTGACAGTCATCAGATGGATCGAGCGATATCCAAAATCAATGATTTTTTGCGGGTGGCCAAGTGCAAAGGATCCGTCAGTAGAGGATCCAACATGGCCAGTGTCAGTGCTCACGGTGGCGTATCCGAGTTGGACGCCAGGCGCCAGGGCGCTGTAGTCGATCGATCCTGCAAAGCCGCCGTTCCCGACGCCCTCGAACCTCCCGTTCCAGCTTGAGGCCGGCATCCACACTTCGATTCCGATGTCCGAATCGCTGGTCGGCGCCAGGGTAGCTGCCACGCGGCAGAATGCTGGCATATTTGTGAAGACCTGGCCATTGGGAGCGGTATAAGTGCCCGCGGGAATCGACTGGGCTGCCGTGATCGTGGTTTCGGGGAGTTTGAGGGATCCCAGACTCTCGCAGGTCGCGGCAGCAGCCTGCCCAACCGTGAATGCGGCAAAAACGAGTGCCCAGGCTATCTTCTTCACGGACCTATTGTCTCGTCCTTTCTTCATCGCAACTATTATAGTGTGATGCTACCTTGGGTAAGGACAAATTGATGAACACAAAAGCGCACCAACCATCGCCATCCCCGGGATTCGGGCCCTGCATATTAAACCTCTATCGAAACTAGTTCTGGCACATTCGCTTGCACCTGGCGTTATAATATTGCTATGCGTCGCTGGCTGGCAGTTGCGGCCTTGGGCGCGGCTTTCCTCACGGTGCCGGCGTGGGGACAACGTCGCGGAGGAGCCTCGTCGGGGGGCTTCGCGGGACATGCCGGATTTTCCGGAGGACACTCCATGGTCGGCGGTCGCCCGATGATGAGATCACCATCGTTTGCTGGTGTGCAACGGGGCGGCGTGCACATCGTGAACGGTTTCATCCGGGATCCTCGCCATTTTTCTTCCACCATCATCACTACTTCGTCCGTTCGTGGCCCTACGCCGGATATTACGGGTATCCGTACTACGGCTATCCCTGGTATTACGGGGACGATTCTTATTCCGCCGATTCTTACAAGAGCTACCCGCCCAACGATTATTCGGCTGCTTATGCCGACAACAGTCGAGAGCAGGCGGAGATTGATCGCCTGGAGAATGAAGTCGACCGCCTGCGCGCCGAGCGAGAGGTACGGGAATCCCAAGCGTCGAGCCCGTCGCAGGCCCGGGCGAAGCCAGAGTCGCAACTGACCGAGCTTGTTTTCCGCGATAAGCATACCGAGGAAGTCCAGAATTACGCGATCGTCGGCCAAACATTTTGGATACTGAATGCCGAAAAGGCGAGGAAGATTCCGATCGCCCAGCTCGATATTCCCGCAACTCAGAAAGCGAACGAAGAACGCGGCGTGGATTTTCAATTGCCCGACTAATCGTTTATTGCTCTGCGTACTGGCTCGTCCGTAGTGACGTAGCTCGCTACGTCTCTACGGTCTGTGGATAACTCGCCGTCTTCTTTTGTCAATCTCCAATTAGAATACGCATGATTTAGAATCAACTCCGAGCCCCCATGTCCCAATTCGTTCATCTCCATCTTCACACTGACTACTCGATGCTCGACGGCGCCTGCGACGTAGACAAACTCTGCGAGCGCGCGAAAGAACTGGGCATGCCCGCCGTTGCCATGACCGATCACGGCAATATTTTCGGAGCCGTGCATTTCGTGAATGCGGCCAAGCAAGCCGGGATCAAGCCGATCATCGGCTGCGAACTCTACATCTGCAAGAAAGACGATCACAACATCCAGCGCACTCCGCCCGACGGCGACACCTACAACCATCTCCTGGTGCTGGCGGAAAACGAAGAAGGCTATCGCAATCTGGTGAAGATTACCTCGGAGGCCTCGCTGCGCGGTTTCTACTACAAGCCGCGCGTGAGCAAGAAGTTTCTGGCGGAACACTCCAAAGGATTGATCGGACTATCCGGCTGCCTCAAAGGCGAGGTTGCCGAAAGATTGATGGAAGAAAAGTACGACGCCGCGCGAGATGCGGCAGTGTTCTACCGCGACATCTTCGGCAAAGATAATTTCTTTCTGGAGATTCAGGATCAAGGTTTGGAGATGGAACACCGCATCCATTCGAACCTTTTCCGGTTGGAGAAAGAATTGGGCATTCCGATGGTGGCTACGAACGACAGCCACTACCTCTGCGAAGACGATGCCCATGCTCAGGATGTGATGCTCTGCATTCAGACCGGCAAGTCCATTCAGGACACTAACCGCATGAAGTTCCAGGGCTCGGATTTCTACGTCAAGAGCCACGACGAAATGTTTCGCGTGTTCAAAGACGCGCCCGATGTGCTCTCGCGCACCCTGGCCATCGCAGAGCGCTGTAGCACGCGATTAGAGAAAGTCAGTAATCCCTTTCCGCATTTCGACGTGCCCGACGGTTACACGCTGGATAGTTACTTCGAGCACGTCACGCGCGAAGGCTTTGCGCGGCGGCTGGAACTGCTTCGAACGTTGCAGGCGCAGGGACGTGTGAAGCACAGCATTGCAGAATACGAGCAACGTCTGGCGCGGGAACTCGCCATCATCCAGCAAATGCAGTTCTCAGGATATTTCCTGATTGTCTGGGACTTCATTCGTTACGCCAAAGAAAACAGTATTCCAGTGGGGCCGGGGCGTGGCTCGGCAGCAGGGTCGCTGGTGTCGTACTCAATGAACATCACCGATCTCGATCCGCTGCAGCATGAGCTATTTTTCGAGCGCTTTCTGAATCCCGAACGCATTTCGATGCCCGACATCGACATCGATTTCTGCATGAACCGCCGCAACGAGGTGATCGATTACGTGACCCGCAAATACGGGCGCGAGAACGTAGCCCAGATCATCACTTTCGGCACGATGGCGGCCAAGGCTGCGATCAAAGATGTAGGCCGCGCCATGGATATTCCATACGCCGACGTGGATCGCATCGCGAAGATGGTTCCGACCACGCTCAACATCAAGCTGGAGCAGGCGATCAAAGATTCCCCCGCGCTGCAGCAGGCTTACGACAGTGAACCGCAAGTGCGCCAGTTGCTTGATACTGCTCGCAAGCTGGAAGGCCTGGTGCGAAACGCCGGCGTCCATGCGGCTGGCGTGGTAATTTCTCCGCGTCCGCTCACCGAGCTTGTCCCGTTGTTCAGGACCAAGAACGATGAAATCGTCACCGCCTTCGACATGGTGGCCATCGAGAAGATGGGCCTGTTGAAGATGGATTTTCTCGGCCTGACCACGCTCACCATTCTCGATGACACGCTGAAGCTGATCGAGCAAACGCGCAACCAGAAAATCTCCCTGATCGGGATCCCGCTCGAAGATAAAGAGACCTATGAGAGCGTCTTTCACAAAGGCCTGACTTCCGGCGTATTCCAGTTTGAATCCCACGGCATGCGCGATGTGTTGCGGCGCTACCAGCCAAACTCGATCGAAGACCTTACCGCTCTGAATGCGCTCTATCGTCCGGGGCCGATCCAGGGTGGCATGATCGATCACTTTATCGATCGCAAGCATGGCCGGAAGAGCATCGAATACGAACTGCCGGAACTGAAGGAGATGCTGGAAGAAACCTGGGGCGTGATCGTTTACCAGGAGCAGGTGATGCAGATCGCCAACCGCCTGGCGGGATACTCACTGGGTGAAGCCGACCTGCTACGCCGCGCCATGGGCAAAAAGAAACCCGAGGAAATGGCGAAGCAGCGCGAGCGCTTTGTTGAGGGTGCCGTGCAGCGAGGTTACCCGCCAAAGAAGATCGAGAAGATTTTCGATCTGCTGGCCAAGTTCGCCGAGTACGGTTTTCCCAAGGCGCACTCGGCGGCATATGCGTTGCTGGCCTATCACACCGCGTATCTCAAGACCCACTATTCCGTGGAGTTCATGGCCGCTCTGCTGACTTCGGTTACAGGCAACACCGATGACGTTGTGAAGTACATCAACGAATGCCGTGAGATGGGAATTGCCGTCGAACCGCCTGACATCAACGTGAGCGACGCCAACTTCACACCGCATGGCAGCGCGATCCGCTTTGGTTTGGCCGCCGTGAAAAATGTGGGCCACAACGCCATCCAGTCGATCGTGGCTGGACGCAAAGAGCTAGGACGCTATCCTTCAATCTATGAATTCTGCGAGAAGGTGGACCTGCGGCTATTGAACAAGCGCGTTCTGGAATCTCTGATCAAAAGCGGCGCCATGGATTCGCTGGGGCGTCGAGCACAATTAATGTTCGTGCTGGATAAGGCCGTGGAACGTGCTGAAAAAGCCCAGCGTG
>Ga0206930_1159_pt1 | contig 11090 bp, 7 predicted proteins | sample Alteio_BWOrgHeat_20_FD_152939 | JGI IMG/M metagenome (GOLD analysis project Ga0206930, IMG submission 152939) | Enriched cells from forest soil in Barre Woods Harvard Forest LTER site, Petersham, Massachusetts, United States -... | ecosystem: Environmental > Terrestrial > Soil > Temperate forest > O... | reverse complement strand
CACTGGCTCCTGTCAACCACGAGATTCAGCGCAAAGATAAGCCGATACGGGAGCAAGGATTTCAGCCAAGTAAGGGCGGAATCATCATTGAAGAAGATGTTTGGGTTGGGGCGAACACGGTCATCCTGGACGGGGCACGTCTGGGAAAAGGTTGTGTTGTAGGAGCCAGTTCCCTCGTCTTGGGAAAACTAGAACAGTACTCAATTAATGTTGGGTCACCTACTCGCAAAATTGGGTATCGAAAATGAAGTTCACGCTCGTCGGCTCTGAGGGCTTCATAGGATCGCATCTGCAACAATGGTTGCGGGACCAACGAGTTGACTACGATCCGGTTGGGCGCAATGACCCATCCATCTTCAGCCGCAATCTTCGGCATGTCATTTATTGCGCTGGCGTGACGGCGGACTTCCGGCAAAGACCTCAGGAGACGGTCGACGCGCATGTTTGCTTCGCCTCTCGCGTTCTTCGTGAGGCTCGATGGGAGTCTTTTCTCTATCTGTCCTCAACCAGGATCTACACAGGCGCGACCGACAGCTCGGAGGACCGTCCGCTTGTGCTGGATCCCGTCAACTCTGGGGATGTTTACAACGCGTCCAAGATTATGGGCGAGACGCTTTGCTTATCTACTGGCAGGTCGAACGCGAAAGTAGTGCGGCTTTCGAACGTCGTCGGCTGCAATTACAGCTCAGATGACTTCCTGCCGTCGATCGTGCGCGAAGCAATTGAGCGTGGTCGTGTAATGTTCAATACCACGCTTGATTCCGAGAAAGATTACATCGCCGTGGAAGATGTTGTAAAACTTCTGCCGCAAATCGCCATTTCCGGGCGGCACCGAGTTTACAACCTCGCAAGCGGGAGGAACACGACAAATAGAGCACTGGCGAACCTGCTCTCTGAAAAAACGGGGTGCAGCATTGAAGTAGCGGCCAATGCCCGAACCGTAGGGTTTCCTCTCATAGCCACCTCGCGTGTGCAGCACGAATTTCCATTTGCGCCACGTCCCTTGGCCGAATCTCTGGATGAAATCTTGAATGGGTATACCCAGTGGAAAACAAATGCTATTCGTTGATCTACAGAGCGGCAGCGTCAAAGTCGAAAATGGGACGGGAGTGTTAGAGTACCCCATCGGCAGCCCGGAGGCGTTTTCATTACTCTCCGAAGCGTGGCTCCGCTCCGGCTGGGACAATAAGTATGTCTACAGCTTCACTTGGCTGGGTCGCCCCATCATCCAGCTTCCCGAGGATATGTTCCGCATCCAGGAACTGATCTACAGCGTGAAGCCGGACGTGCTGGTCGAAACCGGGGTGGCCCACGGCGGTTCCCTCGTGTTCTACGCAAGCTTGTTCAACGCAATGGGGAGAGGGAGGGCAATCGGCATCGATATCGAAATTCGCCCGCACAACCGCAACGCGATCGAAGCCCACGATCTGTCCAAGTACATCTCGCTTATCGAGGGCGGTTCCACTGACGAGCGCACCGTGGAACAGGTCCGGCGCAAGCTTCAACCCAACGATCGGGTCCTAGTTGTGCTGGACTCCAACCACACCAGAGACCATGTCTTGGCCGAGTTACGGGCTTATTCACCCATGGTGACTCCTGGGTCCTACATCGTCTCGTGTGATGGTATTATGAGCAAACTTAAGGGAGCTCCTCGCAGCAAGGAAGACTGGGGATGGAACAATCCCCGAGAGGCAGTGCGCGAGTTTCTAATGCACACTGGCGATTTTGTCCTGGAAGAACCGGCGTTCCCCTTCAATGAAGGCAGTATTCGCGAACGTGTTACTTACTGGCCGGATGCGTTCCTGCGCCGCGCGAGATGAGCTCGCGCGGGTCACGCCCTGCAATATGAAATTTCCTCTTCGACGTTACACATGAGTGTTCCCACCGCGGCCACGCAATCACCGAAGAAACTGCTCGTGTGGGGTATTGCCTGGACTTCCGTTTTTCAGGTCTTTCAAGCCCTGCTGAGCTTCGGGGCCATGCTCATTCTGGTCCGAGTGATTCCACCTGCGGAATATGGTCGGGTCAGCGTTGTCCTCGGATTTTTGTTGTTGATGAACACCCTGAATAGTGGCGTGTTCGTCCGCCAGGCCTTGCAGTTACCGAATGGGGTCGAACCCGATTGGAACCTCCATTGGTCGGCGGGCTTATACATCCAGGGCGCGCTAACCCTGCTCTGCCACGGCATTGCTGGCGTATTTTGGTTTCTCCCGCACTATCGACCCGTCGCACCCCTTATGCACATTTCAGCCATCGGCGTTTTTCTGGACTGGCCCAACCGCTTCGGAGGGACGATGCTATTGCGGAATATGGACTTTCGCCGGATCCGCCTAGTGCAGGCAACCGGCAGCCTGCTGAGCGTTGCCACAATGGTGCTGCTGGGACTCGCCGGGCGTGGTGCTTATGCAATTGTGATCGGCGGAAATCTGGTGACCGCGCTGCCCTTCGGTATGGATCTATTGCTGGTCCGCCGATGGCGGCCGTCGCCGGGTTGGTGGCGCCCGCCGCGTTGGAGCGATTATCGGGACGCGCTGCGCTTCGGTCTGCAGCAGGCGGCGTCGGGTTCGCTGCTCTTTCTCCGCGGGGCAGTGGAGGCCGCGGTACTGCCCGGTGCCGTGGGACTTGTCGCAATGGGCCTATGGAACCGTGCTCAGGCTTTGTTCAGTTCAACGTTGGGACGGGTTCAAGGCATCGTTGTCGAGACGTCGTACCCCCTTTTACCGCGCTACGCCACGGATGACGCCGCCTACCGCCGCAATGCAACCCTATTCGCACAGGTGATCGTCTGGATGATGCTGCCGGGAGCGATTTACATAGGACTCGGCGGACCGGAACTCTCGCGCTTTGTTTACGGCAGGAAGTGGATAGCGGCAGATCCGCTGATCTGGCCGGCGTCGTTAATCGGCTTGGGCATGACTTTCTATGCGGTCGGGGTGAACATACTTTTGGGCGCCAGCCGCCTGCGCGCGTGCATTGTCCTCGATGTACTCGCGGGGACCGTGGCGGCTCCGCTGGTCTTTCTCGTGTGGGCTGGTGTGGGTCTTAATTCTTACGCCTGGGCCCTTGCCGTCGCGCAGATGACTGTTGGCCTTATTTCCCTGACCGCGGCGTCATCCCGCATGACCGCAGACTCGCTGCGTTCCGTTCTCATCGCACCTCTCGCGAGCTGTGCGGTGCCAGCAGTAGCGTGTTGGAACTTGATCCGCTGGTCGTGGCCCGGCCCTGTTTCCCTGCGAGTGTTCCTGCATGGAACGGTGTTTTTCGCCATCTTGCTGTTAGGCTTGCGAGTAATCTTTCGGGCGGCCCTGGCTGCGGTCTTGGACAGGGTACCTGGAGGGTTCCGCTTGAAGGCGTACTTGTTCCTAAATACGGTCCAAGTTGCCCCGGCCGAGGTAGCAAGAGGATGATGAGATCGTAGGCTGCATTCCTCCGTGCGCGATTGCGTTACGAGGCGCCCCTCCGTCGATTACTCGGCGAAGTGTTTGTCGTCACGGCTCACGCTCGGTTTTACATCGATGGGATTGTGGAACCGTGCGCAGGCATTTACACGAGCACCTTCGGCAGCATTGGCTGACTAGGGCTGGCAGCGTTCATGGTAGGGTCTTTCGGTTCTGCTGGCAGCAAACCGACTGCGACCCTGCGTTATACTGGATGTCCTGTCCGCGAGTTTCCTCGTACCAATGCTGGGAGTTACCTGGATCGGTGGGGACTCGTGGCGTATGCCTGGGCCGTCGCGAGTGAGCAGATCGTAGTTGGGCGCCATCGCTCTTTGGAAAGCCGGATCCTCGCCGGAATGCGAACTGGGCCAGGGAGGTGCTGCTGCCGCCCCTGGTTAGTTCGATCGTGGCGTCTTTGGTCGTGTGGTCTTTGAAGGCGGACTTACTGGCGGCGCACATCGTAGCGCGGCTTGCTGTGTGACCATCACATGCGGGATCGTTTTCCTGGTGGTGAGTCGACTGATTTTCTGGCACTCTTTGGTGAAACTATTGTCCTACGTACCGGGTGGACCACGCCTTCGCCGCGTGCTTGTAGTTCCTGTTGTAACCGCATTCACCGTGGGGCCGAGTCAATGATCGCAGGACCCGTCGAAAGCAAAGGGCTACTGAAGGCTTCACCGAGGGTCGAGGGACTCGCCCAGTTCGGTTTGATCATTGCCGTGGCGACCGCATTCTCCTTTGTTAGCGAAGACTGGATCGCGGGTCTCGCCATTCTCGCTCTTTGGTTAGTCTGGAAGATCGTTCCTGCCGGACAGGGGCCGCCAGTCTTGGGGTTGGCGCTGACTTTTCAATGGGCACAAGTTGCTGCTGCGCCATTATACCTTGGTCTCACAGGACGCCGGATTCCAGAAATGGATGCAGCTGACTACCGGCCAATGGTCATCGTCGGCCTGGGGTGCGTTCTATGTTTAGCGATCGGATTGCGGGTAGGCGCCAATTTAATTAAGTACAAGCCGGCGGCAGTCAGCTGGTCTCCGGGAGTGGGATTGCCGACGTCAACCCTTGTGGTTGCATATTTGGCAGCGACGGCTGGCTCTGGAGCCTTGACACGCCTGGCATGGGATATTCCCCAACTTACCCAGCCACTGCTCGTTCTTTCTCCCTTACGCTATTCGGTGTTCTATCTCTTAGCCCGCCGGTTTGTCTTTCCGCGCTTCCGTTGGCGCTTAGTCGCAGTATTACTGGGCTTTGAAGTGCTCATTGGATTCAGCGGCTACTTTGCTGGGTTTCGGGAAGCTGAAGTCCTGGTCTTCATGGCCATTTTGGAGATTCTCGAACCGCGGCGAATCCGGCATTGGCTCGCGCTGGCAACCGTGTTCGCACTGGCCGGGTGTACCGCAATTCTTTGGCTAGCCATTCGCACTGAGGTTCGTGCGGCGATTGACACCGATGAAACAATTGCCGAGTCGCAAGCCGCCCGGCTTCGTTTTGCCGAAACCCTATCCTCCAAACAATTCGAAGTGTTTTCCGATGGATTTGGGCCGGCCTGTGACCATCTCATTAGTCGGCTGTGGACAATTGATTTGCCCGCGCGCGTACTCGAAAGAGTCCCGTCGGTTCTGCCATACGAGCACGGTGCGATTTTTGAGGCTGCCATCAAGCATATTGTGACGCCGCGTATCTTGTTCCCTGATAAGCCGGATTTGCCGTCTGACAGCGAGGAGGTGCGAAAATACGCCGGTGTCTGGGTTGCCGGCCCCGAGCAAAACACGAGTATTGCGTTCGGATACGCCGCCGAATCGTATGTGGATTTCGGCATTCCGGGGATGTTTGTCCCCGTTCTCGGATTTGGCATTGTCATGGGCCTCGCTTATCGATTCTTCCTTCACACGATTCACGATCACGAATTGGCGACAGGCTTCGTGGTTACAACCTTCTGGTTGTCTCTCTACCTGTTCGAGCGCTCCTGGGTAAAGACACTGGGTCTCGCCGGAACGGTGATGATCTATGCGGGGTTAGCGACGATTGTGGTTGATCACTATCTACGCTCTCGGGATCATCGGCGGAGGCACTGGGGCCAGCGCATACCTGTGACTCGAATTTCTCACGGTTGAGCGTCGGTTTCGTGAGGGTTCTGCACATAGTCGCCTACTTTGCTCCAGCCTTTGTATACGGTGGCCCTCCTCGCACGGTGCTTGGTCTTTGTCGTGCGTTGCAGAAGGCCGGCGTGGATGTAGAGGTATTCACCACGACTGCAAATGGGTCGAACGATTTCCCGCCATCCCCCAAGTCCGGCCAAGCTTTCGAAGGCATTCCTGTCCATTATTTCGCCCGTCATTTTCCCAAACAATTCTTCCGCGCTCCTGATCTTGCCGCCGCCCTGAGTATTTCGGTTCGCCAGTACGACCTGATCCATGTCCATGGTTTGTGGAACTTTACTGTGTGGTCGGCAGTCCAGGCTGCTCGAAAAGCTTCGGTTCCTTATATTGTTTCACCTCGTGGAATGCTGGATTCGGGCTCTCTGGCTCATCAGAAATGGCGAAAGATCGTCGGTTATCACTTGATTGAACGGAGTGGTTTGAAAGGCGCGGCTCGATTACATGCGACCTCTGACTATGAAATGCGTCACCTTGCAACTCTCGGTTTTGCTGACAAAACATTTGAATTGCCGAATGGTGTCGATGTGCCCTCAGACACTCCGGTACGTGGTTGTTTCCGACGCAAAATAAATGTTGAGCAGTCGGCACCGTTAGTTACCTACCTAGGCCGTATTCACCCGACTAAGCGCCTTGATCTGCTAGCTGCCGCATTCCAGCGATTACACGCTAACTGTCCTGCGGTTCGCCTCGTCATTGCCGGGCCTGACGACGAACAGTCTCTGCACAAATTACGCCCTCTTTTTCAACCGTTCGCTGCCGCCGTGACGTGGGCGGGCGAACTCACGCCCGAAGAGAAATGGGCACTCCTGCATGACTCGACTGTGCTGGTGATGTGCTCGGATTCGGAAAGCTTTGGCGTAGCCGTTGTGGAGGCTATGGCTGCCAAGGTTCCTGTGGTCGTCACCCGGACCTGCCCGTGGCAAGTGATCGAAGAGGTTCAGTGCGGATTCTGGGTGGAGCAAGACGCCGCTGCCATATCCGAAGCGCTCAGCCGAATCGTGTACAATCCGTCCGAAGCAGCAGAGATGGGCTTGCGCGGTTTTGCGCTGGCAAAAGCGCAATACAGCTGGAGCAGCATAGCGGCTGCTATGCTCAATCACTACGGAGAAGTTCTTGCGGAGTGCCGTGTTGTCTGAGATCAGCCTGCAACATTCAGAATCCCAAAGCTCCGCTTCGCTGCCGCGGACCGGTCGTGCGCTACTCGTCACGCCAAGGCTGACCGGAAGGGACGGCGTATCAAACGTCTCGAGGCAGGTAGCTGATTTCCTCTTCGGTAACAGCAGTCGTTTCCAACAACTAGTGGTTTGGTCGCTAGCCGACGAAACCTGTCCGTGGGGGTTGATTTCGGTGGAAGGCTTCTCGGGCGCAAAGTGGAAGTTCTTGCGCAGGGCATTGAGCCAAGCGTTTGTTCCCGCCAATGACCTTTTCATTTTTATGTTGCATTTGCATCTTGCCCCGGTGGCTTTGCCGATCGTTGCTCGTGGAGGTCAACTCGTCACTTTTCTTCATGGGGTAGAGTGTTGGCAAAGGGTCAGCCTGTTGCAGCGAGAGGCGTTGCAATGCTCCTCGTTTGTGATTGCCAATTCCGAGCACACTAAGAAGAAGTTCTTGTCTTTCAATCCTGTATTCCAGGAAGAGGACATTCAGGTCTGTCATCTGGGGATCAACGCCTGTAATTCTCCTGTGGTTGCAATCGATCGCCCGTCAGCCCCGTTTGCTTTAATCGTTGGCAGGATGGATGCGCGTGAAAGGTATAAGGGTCACGACCTGCTCTTCGAGATCTGGCCGCGATTGATCGCGGAAATTCCTGGCGCCCGGTTGGTTGTAGTTGGAGACGGAACTGATCTTGCTCGCCTTCGGTCCAAGGTTCTCGGACTGGGGCTAGAGAATGCTGTTGAGTTCGCGGGAAGCGTTTCGGATGTGCATTTGTATAGTCTTTTTCGGGACTGCTCGTTCTTCGTGATGCCCAGCTCGGGAGAGGGATTTGGCTTGGTGTTTCTCGAGGCGATGCGGGCAGGGAAGCCGTGCATCGGGGCTGAAGGATCGGCTGAAGAGATTATCGAACATGGTGTCTCTGGTTATGTCGTCAGACACCAGTGCTCAGACGAGCTGTTCGAATACCTGAAGCGCCTTTTCTTGGACTCTTCACTCCGTGAACAGATGGGGAGTGCCGCGTTGCATCGGTTCAAGTCTCATTTCACGGTTGATCAATTTCAAAAGCGTTTGCTTTCGGCGTTGGCATACCACAACGATGGGCAACGTGGAAACAGCTCAGGGTTTCGTTTGCGTGCACACAGGGCGTGAAATAGGTAAGATGCGCCAACTGACCAAGGTTGAGGCTCTGGAGTAGTCGTTTGAACATTCTAGGAATTAACGCGTTCCATGGCGATGCATCGGCGGCGGTACTGCGGGACGGGCAACTGGTCGCGGCCGTCGAGGAGGAGCGACTGAATCGCATCAAGCACTGGGCGGGGTTGCCTTTGCTTGCCGCCAAGGCGTGCCTCCAGGGAGAGCAGCCAGACCATATTGCGATTTCGCGCGACCCAAAGGCTCATCTGTGGGACAAGGTATTGCGGGCAGCAGTAAGGCCGCACCGATGGCGGAGCCTTAGCTCCCGGGCTGCGAACAGCGCTCGCGTTGCGCGCGTCGGCCAGGAGCTCGCCGATGGGGGCATCGTGTCTCGGCAAAACCGCCAGGTGCATTTTGTGGAACATCACAGGGCACATCTCGCCAGCGCCTTCTTCGCATCCCCGTTTGAGGAGGCCGCTGTCATCTCCATCGATGGCTTCGGTGATTTCAGCAGCGTGATGTGGGGTGTCGGAAGGGATAATCAAATCGAGGTGCGAGGGTCGGTTTCCTTTCCTCATTCGCTGGGCATCTTTTACACCGCCTTCACCCAATTCCTCGGCTTCCCCAAGTATGGTGACGAGTACAAGATGATGGGTCTTTCGGCTTATGGCGAACCTCGCTATGCCGACAAGGTGCGGCACGTGGTCCGGACCGAGAACGATCAGTGCCGTCTCAATCTGGACTACTTCACGCATCACAGCAAGGGTGTCGAGATGACTTGGTACGGCGGGGAGCCAAGTCTAGCCGGAATCTTCTCACACAAAATGTCTGAGGATTTTGGCGAAGCACGCGTGCCTCGCTCCGAAATCCACCAAAGGGACAAGGACCTCGCGGCCTCCGTGCAGTTGGTGTTGGAGGAGAATTACTTCGCCCTCTTGAATTTCGTTCAGAAGCAGACGGGCGCGACGGCGGTTTGCCTCGCAGGTGGAGTTGCGCTGAACTGTGTCGCTAACGGCATGATCTTCGAGCGGACGAACTTTCGGGACGTCTACGTGCAGCCAGCAGCGCACGACGCTGGCACCTCGATTGGCGCGGCGCTCTACGTACAGCATCATGAGTTGGGGCTGCCCCGGTGTTTTCAGATGCGACACGTGTACTACGGGCCCGAGTATTCGGACGCCGAGATTCTCCTCGCGCTGGAGTCAGCTGGATGCAGTTTTCACAGGCTTGCAGGGGAAGATCTGATTGACTCCACTGTAGAGGCGATTGCTGACGGCAAGATTGTGGGCTGGTTTCAGGGGCGCATGGAGTTTGGGCCGCGCGCTCTGGGAAACCGGAGCATTCTTGCAGATCCGCGCCGTAAAGACATGAAAGAGATTCTCAACAGCCGCATCAAGTATCGCGAGCCATTCCGGCCGTTCTGTCCGTCGATTCTAGCGGAGAGAGTGGGCACCTATTTCGAAACGGACTATCCATCTCCTTTCATGGTGATGGCCTACAAGATTAGACCGGAACAACGCGAACGGATTCCTGCGGTAACGCACGGCGACGGAACGGGCAGACTCCAGACTGTAGAGCGCGAAGTGAATCCATGGTATTGGAAGCTGATTCGCAGGTTCGAGGAAGTTACAGGTGTGCCGGTGCTGCTAAACACTTCTTTCAACGAAAATGAACCTATCGTGCAAACGCCAGCCGAGGCAATCGATTGTTTCCTGCGGACGCAGATGGATGTGCTGTCAATCGGCAGCTTCCTTCTGCGCAAAGAAGACAACTCGCACTTAAGTGATAAACGGGAGGTCTTTGCAGACTTACAAAAAAGGTGAGTTTGCCAAGGCGATGCCGACAGTACAGCCTGATCTGACTGCGCCTTGTTTGAATGTGATCGTGCGTCTCTCTGGCCGATGTCGCACGTGATCGGATTTCCGGATGTGCTTCTCGCAATGAATAAAAAAGATGTCTCTCCCGGCAACTGCACGATACAGCACTGCTGCGGCAAGAACGGTCTTACGGCTAATGAATGTTTTGATTCTTAATCAGGCCTTCCACCCCGATGTTGTTTCGACCGCCCAGCACGCCAGCGATTTAGCCCTGTCTCTCGCGCAGGCTGGGCACGAAGTCACGATAATCTGCAATTCTCGCGGGTACGACGATCCTAAGGTCCGCTTTCCGAAGCAGGAAACCTGGAATGGAGTAAGGATCATCCGCGTGCGCTCGACGGGTTTCGGAAAGCGTGCTAAGTGGCGCCGTGCTGCCGACTTCGGCACATTCATGGCCGCCTGCATCTTGCGTTTTTGGTCACTTCCACGATTTGATGTCGTAATCGCGATGACTTCGCCGCCTCTGATTTCCTTCATTGCGAGTCTAGCTGTACCGCGAAAGACTCGAAGCTTTATATTTTGGTCCATGGACCTCAATCCGGATGAGGCCATCGCGGCGGGATGGCTGCGAGAGACTTCGCCGATTGCGCGTCTGCTGTCATACATGTTGTTGTACAGTTTGAAGCGAGCCGATCGCATCATAGCGTTGGATCGTTTTATGAAGGAACGCATTGCGAAAAAAGGCATTGACGCGGCTAAGATCCTTGTTGTGCCACCTTGGTCGCATGACGATTACGTTAGGTTCGATTGTGTGGGCAGGGATGAATTTAGAGCGGAACATCAACTCTCCGATAAATTCGTTGTAATGTACTCGGGGAATCATAGTCCATGCCACCCTTTGGAGACACTTCTTCAGGCAGCGGAGCGGCTAAGCCACCGAGATGATCTGGTCTTTTGCTTTATTGGGGGTGGAAGCGAATTTCAAACTGTCCAGGATCGCGCCAAAAAACGGGCGATGCAAAACGTATTGATTCTCCCTTACCAGCCGCTTGAAAGACTGTCGAGATCGATGTCGGCCGCGGATCTGCAGGTTGTGGTGATGGGGGTTCCTTATGTTGGTATCGTGCATCCGTGCAAGATATACAATATCTTAGCGGCGGAGCGGCCGGTTCTCTACATAGGTCCATCTGAAAGTCACATAACTGATATTCTTAGCCAGAATAGTGTTGGGGGATATGTGTGTTCCCACGGCGATGTTGACGGCGTGATTAGAAGCATTCTACGAGCAATGCAAGATTGCTCGGCGAATCCATCGTGTGTCGTCAGGAGAAGCAATCGGTTCGCGAAAGAATCGCTCGTTCCGGAAATGGTCTCTGCGATTGAGCAAT
>Ga0206930_1158_pt1 | contig 11157 bp, 14 predicted proteins | sample Alteio_BWOrgHeat_20_FD_152939 | JGI IMG/M metagenome (GOLD analysis project Ga0206930, IMG submission 152939) | Enriched cells from forest soil in Barre Woods Harvard Forest LTER site, Petersham, Massachusetts, United States -... | ecosystem: Environmental > Terrestrial > Soil > Temperate forest >... | reverse complement strand
GTGCTGATACGAAAGGCAAGCATGCTTGATAAGGTGAACAAAAAAAGCCGTGAGATACTGACAAGAGATGTGATACATAATATTCTGAAACAGATACCCGATGAATGGCTGGAAGAAGACAGCCCTTTCGCCACAGCGGCAGAGAACAGGCAGGCATACGAAACCTACCTTGTAAGCCGCATACAGAATGCAAAATTGTTTATAAAAGAAGTAAAGCATGCAAGAAAAGAAGTCGTATGAGTACGCGGTAATTCGCCTGGTGCCCAGGGTGGAGCGTGAGGAATTCCTGAACGTTGGTGTGGTACTATATGCCGCCGGCCAGAAATTCCTGGACGTAAAATTCAGCCTGGACAAAAAACGCCTGCGTGCTTTTTTCGGCGATGTGGATATTAAAGAAACACAAAAATACCTGGAGTCTTTTGAAAGTATATGCAAAGGCGATAAAGAAGCGGGCGCTATTGCTGCCCTACCTATAGCAGAGCGTTTCCGCTGGCTGTCTGCAAACCGCAGCACTATTGTGCAAATATCAAAAGTGCATACGGGACTAAATGCAGACCCTGCAGGGAAACTTAAGGAATTGTATGAGCAGTTGGTGCTGTGATAAATTGCCCTACGCGAGTATGCGCGAGTCCCTGAAGGAGGAGACTCGCGCAGGACGAAATATGCTATAGTCAAAAAGAAAAATAGTGCTTTTGCCAAGTACTTGAGATTACGAAAATGGAATATTAAGCCACCTCGTATTCTACTTTGGTAGGATTTTTCATTTTCTTGGACGCATCTAAAATTTCGATACCAACAATAGAACCTGTTTTATCATAATCAAGAATTACGCCGGGCTTTTCTTCATCACTCTCAGCAATTTTATTATCACTGAGAACTATGTATAGAATATCTACATCCTTGTCATATTTCACCTTCATAATATTTACTGATTTTTGATGTTTTGTATACCGTAATTACCAAATTGGGGTCTTTATGATAATTTATAAAGATACTGAAATGTCCTATTTCTTTTTTATAGCTTGACCTCTATATCTTTCCACAAATTCTTTTGCATCTCTAAGATTAGTTGGATATGGAATATAGGTGTCCGAAGATTTTTTGTGATATTCATTTACTCCGTCCGCATAAATATGCTGAAAATAAAAACCATTCTGAATTAAAAAGAGAACTACTTCCCACGAATTATCGTCAGCCTTTTTAGGTGGCCTGAATCTGTGGGGTAATAACGTCATTGGCTTACTACATTGGGGACACGGGCTTTGCAATTCGGCACCATTGTCGTCAATCCTATTCAGAGTCACCCTACATTCTAAACAAACTTTTTTATGCCCCATATTCTCATTTCGTTTATGATTTTAATGATAAAAATATGAAATTCAATAATAGAATAATTTTTTCTTCCCCATTTCCTTCCCCTCCCTTACATTCGCAGCCCGAATAAATATAAGACATGATAGAATTTTCGCAGAACATAGCGCATAAACTGAATATAAAGGAGCAGAACGTAATTGCCGTGCTGAACCTGCTGGTAGAAAATGCAACAGTACCTTTCATTGCCCGCTACCGCAAGGACAAGACAGGCGCGCTGGACGAGGTGCAGATAATGGCGATAAAAGAGGAAGCGGAATTCCAGAAACAATTTAGCGAGCGGAAAACTTTTATTGAAAGCACCATCAGCGAGCAGGGCAAGATGACGGCTGCATTGCAAGCTAAACTGGATGCCACCGCCAGCCTTGCAGAACTGGAGGATATATACCTACCCTACAAACCCAAAAGAAAAACAAAAGCACAGAGCGCACGCGAGAACGGACTGGAACCTCTGGCACTAAAAATACTGGAACAAACAAGCTTTGACACGGCAATAGAAGCAAGCGCTTATATAAATGAAAATGTAAAAAGCGCTGATGAGGCATTGCAGGGTGCAAGGGATATTATAGCCGAGATAGTGAACGAAGATGCAGAAGCACGTGGCAAGATACGCAGGTTGTTTGAGCGTACTGCCACTGTGCAAAGCAAGGTGTGGACCGATAAAGAACAGGAAGGCATTAAGTACAAAGACTATTTCGATTTTACAGAGCCGATATCCAAAATACCATCGCACCGCATGATGGCCGTGATGCGGGGTTTTATGGAGGGCATATTGAAAATGAATATCGCGCCGCCGGAAGAAGATGCTTTGCAGTTGCTGGAGAAGCAATATATAAAGGCCAACAATACGGCTGCAGAGCTGGTGAAGAAAGCCATAAAAGATGCTTACAGGCGCCTGCTGCATACCAGCCTGGAAACAGAATTCAGGACGGCGCTGAAAGCAAAAGCTGATGAAGAAGCGATAACTGTGTTTGCAGAAAACCTGAGGCAATTGTTGCTAAGCTCTCCATTGGGTGGCAAGCATGTTTTGGCTATAGACCCGGGTTACCGCACCGGTTGCAAGGTGGTATGCCTGGACGATAAGGGCGACCTGAAAAAGACCGAGCTTATTTATATACACGAGAAGGGAAGACTGCCTGATGCCGAACATAAAATAAGGGCACTCGTGAAAGAATATAAAACCGAAACCTTTGCCATAGGCGATGGCACTGCAGGCAGGGAAACTGAGCAGTTCATAAAAAAACTAAACCTGGGCCTGCCGATATTTCTGGTGAACGAGGACGGCGCCTCTGTGTATTCTGCATCGGAAGCAGCGAGAGAGGAATTTCCGGAGCAAGATATAACCGTGCGCGGGGCCGTGAGCATAGGCCGCCGCCTGATGGACCCATTGGCGGAACTGGTGAAGATAGACCCCAAGAGCATTGGTGTGGGCCAGTACCAGCATGATGTAAACCAGTTCAGGCTAAAGGAAAAGCTGGACCAAACGGTGATAAGCTGCGTGAACACGGTGGGTGTGAACCTGAACACAGCGAGTAAACATTTGCTGGCTTATGTAAGCGGCATAGGCCCCGGTATAGCAGAGAATATCGTTGCTTACCGAACGGAGATAGGACAATTCAAATCGCGCAGGCAATTGATGAAGGTGCCGCGCCTGGGCAGCAAAGCATACGAGCAATGCGCAGGTTTTTTACGAATAAAAAATGGTGACGATCCGCTGGATGCGAGCGCGGTGCATCCCGAAGCTTATGATGTGGTGGCCAGGATGGCAGCCGAACTGGGCGTGGATGTGAAATCGCTGATAGGCAATGAAACTTTGCTGAAACAGGTGGACCTGAAAAAATATGTTGGCCCCCAATTAGGCGAACATACTTTGAAGGACATTATTAATGAGTTGAAGAAGCCGGGACTTGACCCGCGCACTGAAGCACAGGCTTTTGAGTTTGCCGAGATCTACAGCATAGAAGATGTGCGCGTAGGCATGACGGTGCCGGGTATTGTTACCAATATAACCCGCTTCGGCGCCTTTGTGGACATAGGCGTGAAGCAGGATGGCCTGGTGCATGTGTCTGAAATATCGCACACCTATATTACAGACCCCAATGAGGCTTTGAAGCTGAACCAGAAAGTGACAGTAATAGTTACTGAGTTAGACATCGCGAGAAAGCGCATAGCCCTGTCCATAAAACAAACGCAGCTGGCACCTGCCAAAAAAGAAAAACAGGCAGCGCCCAAACCATTTAATAAAGCCAAAGAACCCGAAAAGCCGGCGAGCATGAATGATGCTTTGAGCATGCTGAAGAATAAATTTGGGAAGTAATTCTCAATTTCTCAATGCTTAATGGCTCAATCGTAGCAAGCCGTCAGCACGCTTTTTCAGCGTCAGACGGCTTTGTGTGGAGACCTCACCCCTGAGCTACGCTCGTTCACTTGCGTTCACCTCTCAAACTTGGAGAGGGGAAGTGTGGCGCATGCAGGAACAGATAACACGCAGCATAGCCCGACCCTCTCCTTTGGAGAGGGCCGGGGAGAGGTCTCTCCATATTCAACATATTTCCCTCCAAACTCATCATTTTGTTGCACATATCAATGTTATTTCGTGTATTTACAATATTATCTAACAATAAAAAACATTTTATATGAAAAGATCATTTTTCGCTTACCTGGTATTCTTTGTTCTGTTCACATGTTTCGCAAGCGATGCTTTGGCCGCTACTAATCCTATACCGGGTGTTGATGTTGTTGTCAGGAAGCCAAGTGGGGCAAGTCTTACTACCAAGAGCGCCAAAGATGGTAGTTTTACTTTTACAGTAAAAGAAGCCGGCGATTATACTATCAGTATCAGTTGGGGCGATGGAGCAGCAGCCCTCGCTACCGCCAGAGACTGGGACCGCAACAGTTTTACCGTGACTTATACCGTTCCTGGAACGCCACCAGCAACAATTAAAGTCACCGAAAATGAGTCAGCCCGTCCGGTTAGCTTCACTGTCACTTCAAAGACGGGAGCTACTATCACAGGCCGCATTATGTACCAAGCTGTTGCAATGCCTACAGGTGGGGTTAAATAATCCTCAATAACTCAATGCTCAATTGCTCAATTTTTTATTAAACAAAAAACTTTTTTATGAAAAGATCATTCTTTACTTACGTTTTATTCTTTGTTCTATCTGCATGCTTTGCAAGCGATGCCTTGGCATCCACCGATCCAATACCGGGTGTTGACGTTGTTGTGAGGAAAAAACCAAGTGGCGCAAGTCTTACTACCAAAACCAACCAGGACGGCGGTTTTAGTTTAACCGTAACCTCGCCCGGCATTGCGGATATCAACGGCGTTTGGGAGATCAGCATAGACTGGGCCACTGTGCAAAAAGCCCTTGCCAATGCAAAAGACTGGGATGGTAAAAGTGCTACGCTTACTTATAGCTGTCCGGGATTAACGAAAGTAGGAACAGGAACATTTACTATCTCTAATTCAACATATAGCAATAGTATAACAGTCAGCTCAAAGACAGGGGGTACGATCAGCGGCAGGCTGACGTACGAGGCAAAGGTGAGTGGCATCGGTGGGGTGAAATAAGACCTCACCCATAACCCCTCTCCATAAATGGAGAGGGGAAGTGTTGCGCAGGTGGCAAGGCCGTCAGCACGCTTTTTTCAGCGTCAGACGGCTTGTTTATAATACTTTCTCCATGACTATTGTTTTGGGTTCATTAAAGCCCTGATTCCTGTATATAGGTTCTCCTTCATCGCTGGCGTGCAGGTCTAAGTTATCGAGTTGCATTTCTCTTGCTGTGTCAGTCAATTTTTCGAGGAGTGTGGTACAGATGCCTTGCCTGCGGTATTCGGGCACAGTGTACATGCCCATGATATAGCCTGATGTTCCGCTCTGGCGTTTATAACTTGCCGGGCGTTGCCATATAGCCATGCCACTTATGCCGGCCAGCTTATCTCCGTCCATTGCCATCCAGCAGATATAAGTTTTGTCAGCAATGGCTTTTTGAAAGTAGGCCTCCATGCTTTGTTTTAATGCGGCAGTAGTAGCTGCGTCCCGCTCGCCTGATATTGCATTTAGTAAAGCAAAACGGTATTTAACAACGAGGGCTATGTCTGCAGGAGTAGCGAGTTTGTAATTGAAAGCGTGGGGCATGTCGGGACATTTTGTATTTCTAAATTAAAGAAAATAAGTAAAAGCACTCTCAATTACATAATAAACCATTAATATATTCGTTACCTTTATTAACACAACTGTCTAACTATGAAAAAACTTATCCTCTTTCTTACACTTGTTGGCAATTCTGTATTGTATGCTCAAAATGGTTTGTTTATCCAACCTATGCTTGGAGTAGGGGTAACTAATAAAAGTACGGGCAATAGTTTCGTTTCATACTCTAACTAGGAAACTATACTTAATTCGTATTTATTTATTGGCTACAGGCTAAATAATTTTATTTTCAGAACAGGTGTAAGCGACTTGAAAACCGGTTATGCCGGAAAAATGCCGATATCCCCGTTTGGCGATCAGTTTTCTTTTTATGAATACTATATTGCAATCCCTTTATCAATTGCTTACAATATCTCACTCAGTCCGCACATTTCACTTGTTCCTTCTGTAGGCTATTCCTTTGGCTTTAATACCAGTTACAAGCTTTTTCATGAGTCAGAAGAACTTCCTTTTTCAAACGGGGTGAGAACGGGGATGGGTTCGGGAACAAATTCTTTTGGCACACTGGAACTGGAAGCCGATTATAAGCTTAATTCGAGATTCACTTTATGTTCGGCAGTAGAGGCACAGTATCTTTTTCCGGAAAACTTGCGTTACCCTGAGGGCACAGATCCCCTACATTATTATTTCAATGGATACACTTGCACCTTTAATGCCGGTGTAAAATATTACTTCATACATAAGCATATTGAATCACCGAAATCTAAGGAAACAAACAAACAATAAAATGAGAAGGATCATATACAGCGCCTGCATTTTAGTGTCGGTGTTATCATGCAATACAAAGAGCGAACCCAAGGCTGCCGACAAGAAGGATAACAAAGCAGCAGATACCATTTCATATCCATATAAAGCCACTTATTCGTCTGACATTACGGTGCCGGGCCGCGCTGATTATGCCAAAACGGTGCTTACTGTTTGGAAGATGTTTGAAACCATGCAGATAGATGCTATGAAGCAATACTATGCCGACACTGTAACTTACGAGGATGCAAGCGGCATGTATTTTCATGGCAGTTCTGCTGACCTGCTGAAGTTTGCAGGGGATGATATAAAAGATCTTGACTCACTTCGCTTTGATATATCCACCTGGCAAAGTGTACATATAAATGACAGGAACGAAGACTGGGTTTATATATGGGCGGCAGAAAGAAGGTATGAAAAAGGCGGCAAGGCTGATACAACTTTGATACAAGAACAATGGAAGGTGGAAAATAATAAGGTCTCCTATTTTAACAGGTATTATTCAAAGCTTCCAAAGAAACACTAAGCTAATTTCATAAAAGACAAGCATTATGAAAGAGTTCATGTTATTGATACGCAATGAGGCTAACAGCAAATCAGGTTTTTCTGCCGAAAAAAGACAGGGAGTTCCTGGACGCCTGCAAAGTGTATATAGAGGCACTGCAAAAAGAAGGAAAAATTATTAGCGCACAGCCGCTTATACGGGAAGGCAAAATGGTATCAGGTTCCGGCGGTTCCTGGCATGAGGGGTCCTTTTGCAGATGGAAAAGAAGTGATAGTGGGTTATTACCATATTCTTGCCAATGATCTTGATGATGCTATTGCTATAGCAAAAGGCAATCCTGAATTTGCTTATACTACTACTGCAAGGGTTGAGGTAAGGCCTGTTAAGATGAAAGAACTAACAACGGGCTATGTCTATCCTGATAAAAAATAAAAAATGTGGAGAATGTGATGTAATGTGAGGAAGCAATGTGATGTAATACAAATAATAATATCAGATCATTTTACCAATTTTTTCGCAGAGGCCGGCATCTATGCCTTTGGCGCCCCATTTGTCTTTAGATTTCTCTAAAACCGAGCCAATGCCGTCCACCTGAATGCGATAGAGGTTCTTACCTTTCTTTTCTTTATCATGTAGTATTACGGCATATTGCTTGCCACCATATATAACCTTCCCTTCTAAAATAACCATAAACCCTGATTTATCTGCTAAAAGTACACAATTCCCGCCAAACATGGCGATTTCATTTAAGTATACCCTATACTTCAGTCATTTCCCCTATTTTTGTTCAAATTTTTTAAGATGCGCTATTTACATATTACACTGCTGTTTGTCGCGATAGGCCTTGCAAGTTGCAACAACACTCCAGGTTCTGAAAATGAGAACAAAGCGGTCGCAACTGCTTCATTGCCTGTGCAAAGCAAATTAAATGAGGCCGGCACAAAAAAGCTTGCAGATGTTATTGCTGATTATTATGGCTTGAAGAATGCATTTGTGGCTACCAAGGCGCCGCAGGTTGATTCTTCGGCAGCTAAGTTATTGAACAGTGCAAATACCCTTATCTCTTATCTTAAAACAGACTCTTCCAACGGTGGCGCCTTAAAGCCATATCTTGATACGATTGCAACTGAAACACAGGACCTGATCGCAACTAAAGATGAAACCTGCGAAAAACAAAGGCTTCCCTTCAGCAAGGTATCTGATATGATGTTCACCCTGCTGAAAAATGCCGGTGTAAAGAATGCAGTTATATACCAGGAACACTGCCCTATGGCATTTGATGGAAAAGGCGCGAATTGGCTGAGCGATGATGCCGATATTAAAAACCCCTACTTCGGCAAGAAAATGCTGGAGTGCGGGGAAGTAACTGACTCAATTAAGTAAAAAGTAAAAAGGCAAAAATCAAAAACCTGTCGCGAAACTTCGGGGACCAAATTCAAAATCGAAAAATCCAAATCACAAAGTACAAACTTGAGCAAAGAATGTTTTTAAAGACTGGCGTACGGGTTATAACACTGCTTCTTTTACTGACAATACCATTCGCTTCATTTGCGCAAAAGAAGGTTACCCTGAGCGGTTATATGAAAGATGCCGAAAGTGGGGAATCGCTGATAGGCGCCACTGTTTTTATTAAAGAAGCTAAAGTATCTGAGCAAACAAATGCTTATGGTTTTTACTCGCTTACAGTGCCTGCGGGCAAATACGTAGTCGTTTTTGCTTATGTGGGGTATGGCACCATGATAGATACCATGGCCTTGATAGAAAGCAGGTCGTTCAATGCCGAATTGCACAATAAGTCCATATTGAAGGAAGTGGAGATAACCGCTGCCCGTAAAGATGAAAATGTGAAGAGTACGGAAATGGGGAAAATAAGTATGTCTATTGATAAGATAAAAACCCTGCCAGTAATCTTGGGCGAAGTTGACATCATGAAGACCCTGCAGCTATTGCCGGGTGTAATGTCGGCAGGGGATGGAAACACGGGTTTTTATGTGCGTGGCGGTGGCCCCGACCAAAACCTGGTTTTACTGGATGATGCTGTTATATATAACACCGGCCATCTGTTCGGCTTCTTTTCTGTTTTTAATTCGGACGCTATAAAAGATGTTACCTTAATAAAAGGAGGAGCGGCGGCAAACTATGGTGGCAGGCTGTCATCAGTTGTTGATGTGTCTATGAAAGACGGCAATATGAAAGAGTTTCATGCGGAGGGCGGTATAGGCCTTATCGCCTCGCGACTGACACTGGAAGGGCCTATAAAAAAGAATAAGGGTTCATTTATGCTGGCAGGGCGCCGCACCTATGTTGACGTTCTCACGAAGCCTTTCATTACCGGAAATGCAAAAGGCTCGGGTTATTATTTCTACGACCTCAACCTTAAAGCAAATTATATTTTGTCTGATAAAGACAGAGTTTACCTGAGTGGCTATATGGGGCTTGATAAATTTACTTTTAACAGCCCTGATGGCAAATTTTCGGCCAACATACCCTGGGGTAATACCACCTTAACTGCCAGGTGGAACCACCTTTTTACCGATAAACTTTTTGTGAACACTACTCTATTATATAATGACTACCATTTTAATTTCAGCTCGGGTGAAGACCTGATAGGAATAAAATTATTCTCCGGCATCCACGACTATAATGCCAAAACAGACCTTGAATATTATCCTAATTCCAGCAATCATATAAAAGCAGGTCTAGCTTACACTTATCATACGTTTACACCCAACCAGATATCGGGAAATATTGACAGTGTGCAGTTGCAACCTAACAGCGCATATATAAAGCATGCACACGAAGCAGCCGTGTATGTACTGGATGATATAGATGTAACAAAATGGTTCCGTGCAAACATCGGGCTTCGTTATTCTTTTTTCGCGCAAACGGGGCCTTATACAAGTTATAAATACGATAACAACGGCAATAAAACAGATAGCACAGTTTATGGTGCCGGTAAAATAGTTCAGCCTTATGGAGGCCTTGAGCCACGTGTCAATTTTCGCTTTGCATTAAATGACGCCTCTTCAATAAAAACAAGCGTGGCCAGAACCTATCAATACATCCATCTTGTATCGAATAATGCCACTACCTTACCTACGGATGTGTGGGTGCCAAGCACCGACATTGTAAAACCTGAAATTGCATGGCAATATTCCGCCGGTTATTTCCGTAATTTTTTTGGAGAACACACTGGAGACTTCTGTAGAAGTTTATTACAAGGAAATGCAGAACCAGATAGAATATATGAATAATTATACGCCCAATACCCTTCAGGACCCCCAGTATTCTTATGTTTTTGGCAAAGGTCAGGCCTACGGAGCCGAATTTTTCATTAATAAGACACAGGGGAAATTTACCGGATGGATAGGCTACACCTTATCATGGACTTACCGCCAATTTCCTGACCTTAATTCCGGGAACGCTTATCCTGCAAAATACGACCGCCGTAATGACCTCTCGGTAGTAGCTTCTTATGAATTAAGTAAAAAGTGGACTTTCTCTTCGGTATTTATATATGGTTCCGGCAGCCCTATTACTTTGCCCATCGGTGTTTATATAATCGGCGGCCGGGAAGTGGAATTATTCGGACCACTAAACTCCTACAGGCTGCCTGCTTATGACCGCCTTGACATTGCGGCGGTATATACTCCGCAACATAAAACACCCAAACGCTGGCAGAGCAATTGGACTTTCTCTATCTATAATGTCTATAATCGCGCAAATCCTTTCTTCTACTATCTTGACCCGGAAGGTACCGCCAGCACAGGCATAACCAATACGGTAAAGGAAGTGTATATTTTTCCTATTATACCAAGTGTTACTTATAATTTTAAATTTTAGGGCAGATACTCGCAGAAAACGCAGAAATCTTTATTTTACCGCAAAGACGTAAAGGCCATTTTCCCGCTGATACTCACAGAAAAACGCAGAGTAGTATGGTGGGTTTAATGTATTAGCCAAGATACTCGCTGAAAGCCTGAGAGAACTATATTTTACCGCAAAGGTGCGGAAGCGCAAAGGAAGATTATTTTGGCTAAAGCCGGAATATCTGGTTGTTTTAAATCCCCGACCTAAAGGACGGGGCTATTATATGTATTTTGAAAGTTTGATTGGATTTACAGTTTTTCAACTTTGAAGGTGATCTTTCTGCCCATTTTTTGCCTGATGGCAATATTGTGCCAGCATTTGGCCATTTCGTCCATGAGCAGTGTGGCATCATTGTCGCCGAAATCGTAGATGTTTTCCATACCAAGGTCTTTGGATATTATTTTTACGATCTCTTTTGCTTTTTTGCTTTCGCCCACGACCAGCATGT
>Ga0206930_1156_pt1 | contig 11364 bp, 10 predicted proteins | sample Alteio_BWOrgHeat_20_FD_152939 | JGI IMG/M metagenome (GOLD analysis project Ga0206930, IMG submission 152939) | Enriched cells from forest soil in Barre Woods Harvard Forest LTER site, Petersham, Massachusetts, United States -... | ecosystem: Environmental > Terrestrial > Soil > Temperate forest >... | reverse complement strand
CGATCAGAATGGCAGCCTTATCATCCCAATGCGTTTAATGTCAGGTAACGGTAACACTGCAGCATGGCAGCAGGTGAAGATCGAATATCGTAATAATGCTAACGGTCAAATCAAAAATGATTTCTTTAAAGTAAGGGTACAGGAGTTTTCAAAATTCAAAGCCATCTTAACAAGCCCTAACTTAGTATTAGCTGCTTTCCAGAAAAACATCTACGTACCAGTATATATCAAGAATTCAGGAAACACGGCAAATGAATATACTATAGTATGTAAGAACGAATACCTGCACCTCGACAGCAAAACCACTATCACTGTAAAAGCAGGTGCTGATACTACTTATTCTCTTCCACTCACAATGACTGAAAAAGAATATTCAATGTTGAAGAAAGAAGAAGTGAGTGTAGTAGTAAGCTGTAAGAAAGATGTTTATAACCTGCCACAAATTATTTGCAAAATAGGTTCTGTAGAAAAAGAACATTCATCTGCTTACCAGGATATGCCTTTGCAACTGGAAGCCGGCGCTATTTACCAGGGTAAAGGTACCGCTCCACAGTATTACGGTGGGTTATATGGTAGTGTTGACCTGGATAAGACAGACAGGATATCAGTAGCTTACAGGAGCAATACTATATCAAGCACTCAAAATGTTGATAACGGTATGATGAAACTGGATTATACAGGCGCACATCTAAGTGCAAGTGTTGGTAATATCCAGGAAATGAGCGATTTTCCTATGAATGGTTACGGTATCAAAGCCGGTTATAACTGGAACACTACTGACAAGCTTGTAGTATATGGTATAGTAAAAAGCAAAAACGGTGATAACAACATTATGGGTGGTGTTTACCAACACATGATAAGCAAGAAAATTAAATTGAACGAAAACGTTTCAACTGATATTGACAGAACTGCAAAATTAAACAGCACTATTGTTCGTCAGACAGTTGATGTGCAAATAGACGAGCACACTAAAATTTCTGCAATAACTGCCGGAAGCCTTGAACAAAACACTGCCGAAATGCTAGGCGGTCAAAATAATGTACAGGCCGGTTCTGCTTTCGGTTATGATCTTCGTTATTCAAACAAATACCTGAATGTGGTTTCGAGCATCGTTGATAACAGCAATGGTTTCGCAGGTATCTATAAAGGCCAGAGGGTACAGAATCATGATCTCAGGCTCACAGACAAAACAGTTTTCGCAGGCGCTTACTACGAAGGCAATTATAACAAACAAAACTATTTTGTTGACAGCGTTTTATTGAAAAACATTTTCAATATCAGCACTACTAATTATGGTGTAAGAACAGGCTGGAGCGGCAAACATGGCAATATCGTATTGTCTGCAGGTAACCAGAAACAAACTCAAAGCGGCGAAGGCAACAATTTCGAAACTAATTATAACTACCTTAACGCTAACACATCAATATTTTTAGCTAAAAAAATAAACCTGATGTTCAATACTTTCGCAGGCGAGGGTTCAATAGCATCTAAGGGTATCAGCAATATCTTCAGCACCAGCACACAGGGTACTTTACAGGTTTATAATGGCGGTATGACTTTTCAGTATAATAAAGGCCCTTTTTATTATAACGATTATGTTACTTACCTGCAAACAAAACAAAGCGTTTCTCATTTCATATTCAGCCCTTATACTGATATGAACTTCATGAAAGGCGCTTTCACCGGCCGTTTACAGTATAACTATTCAGGTGCTTCTGACGGTTCTCCTGCAACTTCAACTGTTCTGGTAAATCTTGCTTATAACAATTTCAGCAAAGGATACGATTTCCATCTTACAGGTATGATACCTACAGGCACCCAGACTACTGTACAGCCTTATGTTACTGCTACAGTTCGTTGCCGCATCACTACTGCTTTCCCGCTTATCAAAAAATACCACACCGTTAAAATATTCCTCTTTAAAGATGTTAATAACGACGGTATATGGGAACAATATGAAGATCCTATCGTAGGACAAACTATCTCTATAAACGGTAACCTGTTTGTATCTGACGAAAACGGCATGATCACTTATAAGAATGTTGAAGACGGGATATATAAAGCTGATATGGGTTTTAACAGCAAAGTAAAAGGCTGGACCCCAAGTGCAGGTAATGTGCAGAAGATAGAAGTTTCAGGCGATAACGCAATGGAGCACATCGCTTTCCGTAAGAGCCGTGTATTGGATGGCAGCCTGAAGGTGATCATCGATTCAAATTCAGGTTTAAAATTCAGCCCGGGCAGCATCAAGGTTACAGTTACTACATCAGGTTCTGAAACTTATACGACTCTTACCGATGAGGATGGTAATTTCTCTTTCAATCTTCCGGAAGGTAATTATACAGTTAGCATCAGCCCTGCTTCTTTCGACGAGTATTTCCGTCCAACTGAATTCTCTAAGAATGTTGATCTTACTAACAACACTTCTAAAAAAGTATTCTTCGAAATTCGCCAGAAAAGAAGGCAGATCAATATTAAGAAAGGTTAATAGTTAGTATTGATCCTTATATAAGCACCTCCGGCAATACCTTCTATACAGACATAAATTACAACCCCGGCCTTTTCTACAATGGCGGCAACTATAGCCTGGGCCTTGTTTACACCCTTACCGCTCAGTAATATTTTCTTTCTTTCCTGTTTGGTGACGATCAATTGCATCCTCCTAATCCTTAACCCAGCTCCACTAATTCATCCTCTAATCCTTTAATCAAGCGAATCAAGGTCCTTAATGGCTTGTTAACTGCTTACAAAGGCCGCGTTAACGGGCTCGTTTTATTTAATTGATTATCAGCAGCATCGCATCTTTACATCGTCAATAACGACACAAACAAAAACAAACTAAAAACAAACAAAACAAACGATGAAAAAAATTATCATTCTTTCCGCAGCAGTTTTAGGCTTCAACATGGCCGCTAAGGCACAGGCAACTTCTTCTGCTAACCAGAACGTAGCTTTAAGCCTTTCTAACGCAATCGCTATCACTTTCGTTTCTACAGGAAACGCAACAGGGTCTGCTGTAAGCATTCCTTTCACTACTGTTGCTGATTATACAAGTGGTGTTACTTCAGCTGCTCAGCAATTGAAAGTACAATCTAACAAAGCTTTTAATCTTACAGTTAACGCTAACGCGGCTAACTTCACATACGCAGGTTCTACCACTCCTGCTCCTACAATGCCAGTAAGCGGTGTTCTTGCAGCACAGGTTACGGCAAACGCAACAGGTGGAACAATTGCATCAGCATTCAACAGCGCTTATGGTGGCTTAACCAGCACTGCACAGAGCTTAATATCTACTTGTGCTAACGGCGGCAACCAGACTTTTTCAGTTCAATACCAGGCTACACCGGGTTTTGCTTACCCCGCAGGTACTTACACTACCAATGTAGTTTATACTGCTACTCAACCTTAATCTTCCGATCTTTTATAACATACTATATGAGTCCCGTATTTTCGGGACTCATTTTTGCAAATCAAATAAAAGGCATCTTATTTTATTAAGCTACAGGTTTGTATATTTGAGGCTTAACATTTATTTATCTGTCAGGCAAATGACCCATAGATTTCATTTTTTTAATGTTTTTTTGCTGCTCATAGCGTTTTGCGCTCTGGGTATACCAATGCGTTCACTTGCACAAAATTCCACTAATTACCTTCAGTATAATAATAACACAGCCCTTACTTTTAATTTGAATACTACTTCCCTTTTGGAAAATGCGCAAACCATAAGTGACGCATTTTGCCTGCATTTAGAAGCTGCTTCAAATACAGCACACATTTATGCAAAGGCAACTGCATCCACCAATACTACAACTCCAATGCCGGTAAGCAACCTGGAACTTGCCTATTATTCCACAAACAGCACCAATTATTCAAGCCTTACTACTTCTGATATTCCTTTGAGTGGTACCAATCAGTTATTATTTATCCAGGCAAAGGTCAGCACAGCATTTAATTTCTGTTATTCGGTTAAGATGCCCGCAGTTGGTTATACCTATGCCCCCGGCACTTACACCTTCACCATCACCTTTACAATGACAGAACCATGAGAAAACTGATATTCATAGTTTGTTTTTGTATTCTGTCCCAAACCAGCTTCGGGCAATTTAGCTATAGTGCCACAGCCACAGCCACGGCCACGGTCAGCTCTACATATACCTTAAACTATACGGGCCTGGTAGGCACCAGTTCTATAACCACCCTCAGCGATTATCTGAATGGGCAAACAACAAGCAATTACGCCACATTCGCTATAAAAAGTAATATACCCTGGCTCCTGGAGTTTGCTGCCAATGCTGCTACTTTCACGGCTACAGGGGGTGGCGCCAGCACTAATATGCCATGTAGCGTCGCCAGTATCCGGGTTACAGGTACCTCTGCTTTCAAAATACTCTCCACCTCCACGCAAACCCTCAATACCGGCAACAGGGGCCCTACCAGCACCAGCGGCAATACTTTTAATATAGATGTTAACTATAATCCTGGCTTAAATTACAATGGGGGTACGTATAGCCTCAGTATCATGTATACACTCACTAACCAGTGATTGCTTTGCCGAAAAAATGTGAATTATCCCAAACCCGGGTACTAAGTACTGGGTTTTATAAAAAACCCCTGTAGTTCCGCCCTCTTATAAAATAGTATATCTGTCCAGGATATCCCCTGTCTGATAATAGGTCGGCGTTGGCGGATGCGTTGGCAAACCGATCATCACAAGTGTGCCGCCCAATGGCGATTTACCTTCCAGCACTATTTCATCCCCCCTTTCCACATCACTCAATGGCATAACGCCGGGTTCAGTCAATGAATTTGAACAGACCTCTATACCATTTCTTTTAACTATTACCTTCAGGCTGCCCCTTTCCAGTTTAAAAACCACTCTTACTGTCGTGCTACCCATGGAATATGAGACTTTCTTACAAAGTTTGTAAAAGTCACGCTCTGTATCTAATTATTCCACACCAATCGGAACCTTTTTCCACACCAATTTTTACCCGTCAACGAGTGAAAATTGGTGTGCTGTCGGGTGCTTCATTACCCGATAAAGGGCTTATTTCGGCCCTTTAAAAGTTTTAACCATTTAAAATTAAAATGTTATGAAAAAAAATTCCTTTATTTATGTAATTGCTATTGCGTTAATTACAATTGTTGCATGCTCTAAAGAAAGCAATGATTTGGCGCCAAATGCTAAAAGGCTCAACCCCTTGTCTGTAAGATCACTCGCCCGTTGCACAGATACTGCTCATTATCAATTTATCCCAATGGATTCCGCAAACCGCATGATTAACAGCTATCTTTATAGTATCAACTACACTATGAATGATACTGATTTGAGGTCGCTTAGTATTAATGCAGATTCGATCCGGCTCTACCTGAATTCGAATCCCGGCATCTCAAGCGTAAAATTAATGTTCGCGCACACCTTGAATTATATAAATTCGGGTGGGGAAGGGCAGTACGCAGGTTATCAAAGTGGGGCATTGACTATTATAATGGCCGGTTACGATAGAAGCGGTAATTATATTTATATGCCAACTGGTATGGTAATTGACCATGCCACTCCCTGCCCCGCATCGTGCCCGACGGTTGGGGACGCAGCTTTTGATTTATTAAGGTAAAGAAATGAATATTGCATATTTGATATATTATTTCACTGTATGTTGTGCCTCTTTATTAAGCATATACCGTTTTAAAATGCTGGATGCTGCATCAAAAGTATTCAGCATTTTAATTTGCTTTTCATTTATTACCGAATTGACCACAAATTACGCTGCTAAAAAATATCAGAATAACGAAAGTATATACGCGATTTATGAATTGCTTGATTTTGGGTTGACCTGTCTCTACTTTAATTACAGTATTGATGTTTTCAGGAGAAAGAATATAGGCATTTATATTGGGGCCGTGGGCATTTTTTTAGGTATCATCAACATACTTTTCATTCAGCACATCAGCAGCCAAAATTCTTTCTTCCTGCTTTTTGAAGGCATTATGGTGATTGGGATGTCGCTATTTGCATTCTCACGTTTATTATTAAATGATGAAAGCCTGCACCTATATTCTTATCCCCATTTTTGGATACTGTCCATATTGACTTTTTCCAGCAGCATTACTTTTTTAAACTGGGGCTTGTACGACTATTTTGTTATCACTTTAAAAAACAAGATATGGATCATTGACATTTTCTTACTCATAGTTAACATTATTAGCTATATTGGTTTTTCCCTTGTCTTCTTATTCTATCCAAAACTAAAACATGGGAATGACTGAAACTTATATAATACCGGTTTTTGTGGGTGGCACTTTGTTGCTTACCCTCTTCGTTTTTTTTATCATCTATTATATTTTAGTGCAAAAGCACAAGCAGAATAAGCACCAGTTGGAAAAACAGAGTTTGCTTTTCGAGAACCAGAAGAAAATCTTTAGCGCCCGGATCGAGGAACAGGAAAATACCATGTCCAAAATATCAGTAGAGTTACATGATAGCCTGGTCCCCAAATTGTCGCTGACACAAGCTAATTTAGGCCTTATAGAAAATGAAGCCAGCACAGAAAAACGGGCTCTTATGATAGAAGAAACCGATGCCATCCTTTACGGCCTGCTTGATGATGTGCACAATATCAGCCATTCTTTAAACAGTAATTTTATTAAAAATATAGGACTTGTAGAAGTGATAAAAAAGGAATTGGAGATGCTTGGGTCGCATAAACAGACCGTATTTTCATTTTCTGTTACGGGAGCTTACCTGCCAATGGAACCCGAAAGAGAATTGCTCATTTACCGCATCGCACAGGAACTGCTCTATAATGCCACAAAACACGCTCAGGCTTCCGTTATCAACTTAGTCCTGACTTACGAACCTGCACATTTTTCTATGTCTGTTACGGACAACGGAATTGGTTTTGATAAAAACATTATCAAAGAAATGAAAGGCCTTGGTTTTTTTAGTATGCAGGAAAGAGTTAAATACTTAAATGGTACATTTGACATCCAAACCGCATCCGCTCAAGGTTCCCGGTTCACTTTAAGCATTCCATATGGAAACACGGACATTAACTAAACTGGCCTTTGCCGACGACCATGAGATGTTTCGTAAAGGAATATCGGCCATCATAGCTTCGTTCGGGGGCTTTGAGGTTATTATTGATGCGAATGACGGGCAGGAACTATTGGACAAATTTGCCGCTGCAAGCATTTTGCCCGAAATTGTTATTATGGACATAAGTATGCCCAGGTGCAACGGCTATGATACGCTGAACATTGTCAGAAAAAAATACCCCGATATGAAAGTGCTTATCATGAGCATGCATAAACATGAGCTTGCCATTATAAAAATGTTGCGGGACGGGGCCTGTGGCTACATCCTCAAAAATTCTAAGCCCAGGGAATTACAGTTAGCTCTGGAATCAATAAAAGAAACAGGCATCTACCTTTCAGGCATTGCAGGCAAGCATTTATTGCGCACCATTCAAAATACCGACTTACTGCCTTCTTTGTCGGAAATGGAGATACAGATTTTAAAACTATGCCCCACAGATCTTGTATATAAGGAAATGGCCGACAAATTGAAAACAACTGAAACCGCTATTGTCGGGCATAAGGATAATCTCTTTTTCAAGTTCGAAGTCAATAGCAGGACAGGCCTTGTTATATGTGCAATAAAAATGGGCCTCGTTTCAGTAGATTAATAAGCTATTCTCCTGCATAGAACCAATTATTCCAGAACCTATCCAATCATCCAAATCATTCCTTCACTATCTTCTTTATTTCCCTGCTGCCATCGGTGGCACTTAATTCTAAAATATAGTTGCCCGCAGAAAAAGAAGCGGTATTGATGGTGACCTCTCCCGACCTCTCCAAAGTAGAGGAGGTGTTGATTGTGGCAGAATAAACCCTTTGCCCGATAATATTATATATGCTTATTGTTGTGCCTGGGGCTGCACCTTCTATAAATAATTGGTTGCTGATGGGGTTGGGATAAACTGTTATGGTGCTAAGTCCCGACTGCAAACTGCTAACCGAACTTGTCAGCTCCACACATTCCTCCAAACTGTCGGGGGATACACATTGTCCCGAACTGTGAATAAGAAGGCATATAGTATCACCAAGGTTTACATTGCTGCTGCTAAAGATATAGCTGTTGGCGCCGGGTATATCTATGCCGTTCTTTGTCCATTGGTAACTAAGGTTGTTATTGGGGCTTGGCAGGCCGGTAAAAGTTACAAGGCTGCCTGTTGTATAATTTATTGGGTATTGGCTGATGCTGAGTGTTTGCGGGGTAACAGGTATCACATACATGTGTATGTTATTGCTCGTAGCGCTGTCCAGCGCCTGGCATTGCAATACACTGCTTACTTTACACAATACTATAGCCCCGTTTGCAAGGCTGCCGCTGCTATAAGTCGGGCTGTTGCTGCCCACATTGCTTCCGTTCAGATTCCATTGGTAGGCAGGGCTGCCCGCATTGCTAACTAAGGCTGTGAAGCTTGTGTTGCCACCTGCGCATATAGTATCTTTGGGCAGCACAGCAATACTTATTGTTGGCGGTCCGATACTCGGGTTTACCACCACACTTGTGCTTGCAGAATCCCTGCACCCGTTAAGGTCTGCAACTACTTTATATGTGCCGCTATAAGTGGTCTGCGCATTCAGCCGCACAGGGTTTTGAAGTGCAGAATTGTAACTGCCAGGTCCGCTCCATGTATAAGCAAGGCCTGCCTGCGGATTGCTAAGCGCAAATATCAAACTATCGCCTGCGCAAACAGGGCTATTACTGCCGACTATGGGCACAGCAGGCGAAGGGCCTACATGCACCATTACCGAATCGGTGGCCTTACAATTATTTAAGGATGCTGTAACTACATAATAGCCCGAATCAATTAATTGCACATTACTTACGGAAGGATTGTAAATGCTGCTTGAAAAATTATCGGGTCCTGTCCATTGCCAGTTTAGCCCGCTCAGGCTGTTGCTAGCACTTAGCTGTAAAGACTGCCCCGTGCATACCGGGCTGCTATAGGAGATAAGTGGTGCGGAAGGCTGTGCCGTAACAGCTATATTGACGGATGCCGTATAAACACAGGAACCCGTATCGGTGGCTGTAAGGGTATAGGTGCCGGCGGCAAGCGCGGCAATATTGTTTAGCAGGGCATTTTGCGAAGTGGAGCTGAAACCATTGGGCCCTGCCCAGCTATAGGCTGCAGAAGACGAGAGGTAAGAACCGCTGCCGTACAGGTGCAGGCTATCGCCGGCACAAAGGCTGTCTTGCGCGGCTGTGGCCGCTACAGTGCCGGGGCAGCCATACGCAAAATAAAAATCATGCCCAAAACCGCTGGTCCCGCTTTGCATGCTTTCCTCGTAAATATAAACAGAATCAATAAGATATGCGGGGTGTGCATCAAATTGAACTATGGGGAATAATAAAGGATTTGCGGAATCAACTATATAGCCATTATATGCAAAATTTGAGAAAGAAGAGGGGGAACAGGAAACTGTTGGTGTATAAGCCGAAAGATCGGCATTAGTAACGGTATAAGGCGAAGCATTTATATCGATGCCTGCAGTGTCAGTTGGGCCTATAGATGTAAAATGCGCTCTTATGGCAAATACGGGGCTGGAAAATACAAACTTATGTCCTGATAGTACTGGCCCCACAGGATAGGTACAAAAAGGGCTTATGCCACATAGAAAAGTCAATGTAGGAGTACCTGTTGTACTAACGGTTACAGTAAGGCTCCCAAATGTTTGTGTGCCACTTGTTACGGTAACCTGGTTAAAAACTGCCTGGGCATAAAGTTTTTTCCCTGCAAAGCAGCAGAGAAAAAAGAAAAAAAGAATGGATATTTTTGTCATTATAATAAAATTTAGCCCTCTTTCCTTATAAAAATATAAAGATAAAAAATAATTTTTAAAAATTATCCCGCGATCGGTATAAAGCCCCGATCACAGGATAATTTATTTAAACCAGGGCTTATTCTTTCACAAACTTTGTGGTTTTCACCTCAGCGCCTTGCTCGTAAATGTGCAGGATATACATGCCTGCAAGCAAAGGGCCTATGTCCACTTTTTCGCTACCATTATTAATAGCTGTATTCATCATTTCACGGCCCAATATGTCGGTAATTATATATTTGCCCTGTTCCACACCTGCAGGCGCAGTAAGCAGCAGGTAATCTGTAGCCGGGTTAGGCGATACCTGCCAGTCTTTGTCCCTGGCAAGGGCAGGCACAGAAGCGGGCTTCCAGTAGTACCAGGCAAAAATATCCATTTTATCATAAATAGCTGCATTATTGAAATCCCAGCCCGCATAGAGGAATTGAGTATGGGCGCCGTTTGTATTACAGGTGCCGGCCAGCGTTATGCTGCCCGTGGTGCTGGATGGGTATGTGGTAGGGATAATAAATGCATCACCGTTGCTTGGCTGCGAGGGATAGGCCCAGTCCATTTGTGTGGATAAAAAGCCAAGCAGGGGTACCATTGCATAAAGGGGATTGGTAGAATAGCCTACAGTGTAGTAAGGACCGGGGCCTGCCGCCACTGTGGGGTAAAGGTTTAGCTGCCCGAAAAAAGGCTGGCCTCCCCAGATAAGTGGGTAAGAAATATCAATGGGTGTATACGTGCAGCTCAAGCAGTTAAAATTATTATACACAAATATATCCGGAACATAGCTCGACCCGCCATAAGGTAGATATACGGGCACTGTAACTTCAAAATAAGCATAGCTTGTGGGGTACTGATTATAATGATAATCGTCAATGGCATCTATGCGGGGCGGGCTTGCATAGCCATAGGTAGGATTATCGAGCACATTGCTGGCTGTTACGGTAAAAGTAGATAAGTTTTGTTCATCTTCCATCAGGTAATTGCCGCTGGTCGGGTCAATATAAGTAAAAATGGCATACGGGGTATAGGCAGAACCTACATACCATTCCACGGCTGCCACATCCGGCTGGTAGGCGCCGGGGTCCGTATTTACTTGGGTGAGGTGAGAGGCGCCGGCCTCATTTACATTATAATAATAACTCTGGATGCCGGGGGTGGGAGTGCCGGAATTTTCGGACCAGGTAGCCACATATTTGTCGCAAAGCGGCAGGCCACCCGCAGATGTGGTGTTGGAGTATTCTGCAATAATATCAATATGCGGATCGCTGCTTACAGCGCCGTAATTGGTTGATATCATTACCGGGCTGCAGGTAATGCAGTTAATGCTTATACTGCCTGTGCCTGCCCCTGCAACCGAATAATCAAGAAGAAAAACCTCATTTGATGTATAATCGGTATAAACAATGTCCACCAGGTAATTACCTGCCCTGTAAAGGCCAAGGTCATTTCCAATCACCACATCGGGTGCACCATAAACACCCGGCC
>Ga0206930_1155_pt1 | contig 11470 bp, 8 predicted proteins | sample Alteio_BWOrgHeat_20_FD_152939 | JGI IMG/M metagenome (GOLD analysis project Ga0206930, IMG submission 152939) | Enriched cells from forest soil in Barre Woods Harvard Forest LTER site, Petersham, Massachusetts, United States -... | ecosystem: Environmental > Terrestrial > Soil > Temperate forest > O... | reverse complement strand
TGCAAATAGCCGCCGATAAGCATGGTAATATTGTCCATTTATATGAACGTGATTGTTCTGTACAACGCCGTTTCCAGAAGGTCGTGGAAGTAGCTCCTTCTTCCACATTAAAAAACGAAACGCTTGATAAACTATATGGCTATGCCGTAAAGATCGCTTCTGCGGTAAATTATAATAACCTCGGCACGGTTGAATTCCTTGTAGATAGTGGTGAGCATATCTATTTTATAGAAGTTAACCCACGCATCCAGGTGGAGCATACCGTTACAGAAATGATAACAGGTATCGACCTCATCAAAACCCAGATATACATAGCTTCGGGATATAAACTATCAGACCCTAAAATAGGCCTTGGCGAACAGGCCGCCATACCTAAGATTGGCTTTGCGGTGCAATGTCGCATTACTACCGAAGACCCGACCAATGATTTCAAACCGGACTATGGCACTTTGGTAACCTACCGTAATGCTACAGGTTTTGGCGTGCGCCTTGATGAGGGAAGCACCTACCCCGGAATGAAGATCAGTCCTTTCTTCGATTCCATGCTGGTGAAACTAAGTACTGCCGGCAAAACGCTGGAAGATGCAACCTTAAAAATGCATCGTGCCTTGCGCGAGTTCCGCATCCGTGGTGTAAAGAATAATATACAGTTCCTCGAAAACCTTATCACAAGTCCGGATTTCATTTCCGGTAAGGCTACCGTAAATTTCATACAGGAACATCCTGAACTTTTTAAATTTTATACCAGCCAGGACAGGGGTACCAAGATGCTCAATTTCCTGGCGGATATTACAGTGAATGGCAACCCGGACGTAAAAGTAAAAGAACCCAATAAAAAATTCGAGAAGCCTATAGTTCCATTATATAATACAAACGGCGTTTATCCTAAAGGCAGCAAAGGCTTACTTACAGACTTGGGCCCAGAAAAATTCAGCGAATGGCTGAAGAACGAAAAGAAAATACACTATACTGATACTACTTTCCGGGATGGGCATCAATCCCTTTTAGCTACCCGCATGCGTACGCAGGATATGCTGAAGGTTGCTAAAAGCTTTGCCATGAACCATCCCCAAACCTTTAGTATGGAGGTATGGGGCGGCGCCACTTTCGATGTCTGCATCCGCTTTTTAAGAGAAAACCCCTGGCAGCGGCTCGAACTGCTTAGAAAAGCCATCCCAAATATTCTATTACAAATGCTCATTCGTGGTTGCAATGGGGTTGGCTACGCAGCATACCCGGATAATCTTATAGAAACATTCGTAGAAAAATCATGGGAAAAAGGCATAGATATTTTCCGCATTTTCGACTCACTCAATTGGATGCAGAATATTGCACCATGTATAGAGATGGTGCGGAAACGGACAAAAGGGATAGCTGAGGGTGCACTATGCTATACCGGCGATATTCTTGACCCCAAACGCAGCAAGTATTCTCTTGAATATTATTTAAGATTGGCGAAAGACCTTGAAAATGCAGGCTCTCACATACTCGCCATAAAAGACATGTCCGGTTTACTGAAACCTTATGCCGCTAAGATATTGGTTGAAGCATTAAAAGACACTGTGAAGATACCTATACACCTCCATACCCACGATACTTCTTCGCTGCAGCCGGCAAGCTACCTGATGGCTATTGATGCAGGAGTTGATGTAGTAGATTGCGCGCTTGGGGCTTTGTCCGGCCTCACGTCCCAACCCAATTTTAACGCCATTGTGGAAATGATGAAATTCCACGAAAGAGAAAACCCTTACGATATTAAGTCATTGAACCAATTCTCTAATTATTGGGAAGCCGTGCGTGAATATTATTATCCTTTCGAATCAGGCCTGAAAGCAAGTACTGCTGAAGTATTCCAGCATGAGATACCGGGCGGGCAGTACTCTAATTTAAAACCGCAAGCTGTAGCACTGGGATTAGGAGACAAATTTGAAGAGATAAAAGAAATGTATGCCACCGTCAATGATATGTTTGGCGATATCGTAAAAGTAACGCCAAGTTCAAAAGTGGTGGGCGATATGGCCCAATTCATGGTGGCAAATAATTTGAGCAAGGAAGACGTGTTTACTAAAGGCGAAACTATTTCATTCCCGGAGTCGGTGCAGCAATTCTTTATGGGTGAAATAGGACAACCGGAGGGTGGTTTTCCCAAAGATCTGCAAAGGATCATCCTTAAAGACAAACAAGCCTTTACAGACAGGCCTAACAAGCATCTTCCGGCTATTGACTTCGAGAAAGAGTTTGCAACGTTCAAAGACACATTTGGCAACGACCTTTCTTTATTGGATTTCCTTTCTTATAAATTCTACCCCAAAGTTTTTGAGGATGGATTGAAATTCTGGAGAGAATATGGCGATGTTTCAGTAGTGCCTACCCCACTCTTCCTATATGGTATGGAAATGGGACAGGATACCACGATCGAAATAGCAAAAGGAAAAACATTGCTCATACGCCTGCTCAGTATAGGCCCTGCGGACGACAAAGGCCATCGCACTGTATTCTTCAAACTCAATGGGCAAACACGTAATGTGGAAGTGCAGGACAGGTCTGTTAAAGTGCAGAGAATAGAGAATAAGAAAGTAGACAAGGCCAATGAAAAGCAAATTGGGGCGCCATTGCAAGGCATGTTATCTAAATTGCTGGTGAAGAAAGATGATAAGGTTAAGAAAAACCAGCCATTGTTTATTATTGAAGCCATGAAGATGGAAACCGTTATTACCGCGACCCATAATGGCAGTATCACTCATATTGAATTAGCAGGCGGAACACTTGTAAATACCGGTGATTTGGTACTGGAGATGGCTGATTAAATGGCAGGCATAAATCCATATTGAAAGACCGCTATGGTCAATGAAAAATACCACAAAAAAATCTCAAACATTTCCGCCGTTGGTTGGTATGTAGGGCGGGCTTGTGCGCCAGTAATACCAACAACCCTGGCAATTCATAAACTAATTTATAGAGGGTATCTAAATAAAGAAACCATCCTCATCAGGATGGTTTCTTTGTAAAGAGTATTTGAAAATAATTATTTAGTTTCAGTTTTTGTTTTTACTACTTTTTTATGCACGCTGGTACCATCACTTTTTTCTTTGTCTTTGGTAGTGGTGGTGGTGGTGGTCGTTGCATCACCTGCATTTGTATTTGCCGGAGTTGTAGATGTTGATGATGTAGTAGTTGTGCTGCTATTAGCTGCTGCTGAATCTGCTGCTGAATGCATAGCTGCATTTGCTGCCGCAGTATCCGTTGCTGCAGGGGCTACTGTAGTTGTAGTAGTTGTGCTCGATGCTGCTGAGTCAGTTTTAGAAGCATCTCCACTGCTGCTGCCACATGATGTCAGACAAAGGCTGGTACAAAATGCAAGTACGCTTAATTTCAAAAATTTCATAAGTTTTGATTTAAATTGTTCTTAGGTTAATGCCTTAAATGAAATTAAGTAACCCAACAATTTTAAAAATATTTTAATATTATATGTAACTGATAAACGTTCCGACTCTTAGGTTTAAATCTATTTTTGCCCTTGTCGGTATTCTCTGTACCGCCATTTCGTCTTGCTTGGTGTTCCCACACCGCCGTTGTTAGGTATGTATGGCAGCTATGTGTGCTGGCAATACCAACAACCGTAGCTTAGCCTTTCATACCATTATACAATACAGGCCGCTCCTAAAGGAGCTATTGAGCATGGTATATCCTATGCTATAAACAGAGCATTCCTACGGAATTATATTATTATCTATAAAGCCTCAGAGAGGCTAACTGTTTATAGAAAACGCATAAAAATCTACACAAACTCCTTTAGGAGTGACCAGCTTGGATATTGCCCTTAGATATTCACATATAGCTAAGCAAAACAGGCAATTCAATTAGCGCATCTTGATGTCGCGTCAAGTGTACTTTGTCAGTCAAAGAAAATGAGTTGTCCCTCAGGGACATGATATTGGTAGAAACATAATAGTAAAACAACCCTCGTCCCGAGAGGACGAAATATTTTATGCATTAATTCAAATATGACACTACACCACACATTTTGTGGAGATCTTTATTTGCCTCCTACCCCGGAAAATCGTAAATTTGCACCAAAATTCAACCCATTTAGAAGTTCTTTTTAAAGCGTGTTTTTACCCAAAATTTGGCATCTTCCTTAATAATTTAGGTTTCAATGCAATCCACATTTTCCGCTTATCAAAAATTTACTCAAAATCGGAAATTAATTTGCAAATAATTGATTATCAATTTTCTATAACAACACTTCATCTCCCCTCACCGGAAAAAACCGGAAAAAAGCGGAAATTTGAATGTGGATTATTTACAAAAAATATTGGTGGCAAACGATATAATGAAGTATGGAAACACAAAAAAATCGCAAACATTTATATAATAAACATTTGCGATTAACTGCTGAGGTCGAAAGCGGATTCGAACCGCTGTAGCAGCTTTTGCAGAGCTGAGCCTAGCCACTCGGCCATCCGACCTTTAAAGGACTGCAAATGTAATAAAAATTTGCTTCTTTACAACTCATCAATTTTCTCATTCCCAAACTATTTTAGGCTCTTTTTTACAAATTAACCTTTCAACTAATCAACTAATCACGCTACTTTTACAGGCATGTACCCCGATTTTCAAGTATTATTTCAAAGCCTTTTCGGCACAGAGATGCCCGCATGGCTCAGCATATTTAAAACTTTTGGCTTTTTCGTAGCGCTTGCCTTCATAGCTGCAGCATGGACCACCATTCTGGAATTAAAAAGGAAAGAGCAGCAAGGGCTTCTGGTCTCAACAATAAGCATCATAACCATAGGTGAACCAGCTTCTACAAACGACTTATTCTGGTCGGCTCTCTTTGGTTTTATTTTAGGTTATAAAATAGGGGGCTTCTTTGGCCATTTGGCAGAAATATCGCCCAACCCGGCAGCCTACCTTTTTTCGGCTAAAGGCAGCTTGATCGGCGGCGCTGCAGGCGCTATAATAATAGCCTACAGTCGCTACATAGAAAAGAAGAAGCAACAGTTGCCCGAACCCGAAACTAAAAAAGTTGCTATTTATCCTCATCAGCGCATGGGCGAGATATTGGCGATTGCCGCTATTGGCGGCCTGGTTGGCGCCAAGGTTTTTAATGCTTTCGAAAGCTGGGACGATTTTATAAAAGATCCCGCCGGCAATCTTCTATCCTCTAGCGGCCTCACCTTTTATGGTGGCTTAATTGTGGCTACAGCGGGTTTCTATTTTTACTCGCGTAAGTACAATATTCCTTTCAGGCACCTATGCGATGCCACTGCACCCGGCCTTATGCTGGCTTATGGCATCGGGCGCCTAGGCTGCCATTTTTCCGGCGATGGTGACTGGGGAAAATTTAATACAGCTTATGTAACAGGACCGGATGGGGCTTTAAAATTGGCTGGAGCTGGGGATAAATACGGCATCATTCATCAATTACCCCGTGTGCAGGAAGTTTTTTTTGCAGCTCCAAGTTGGCTGCCACGATGGACGGTTGCGATGAACTACCCCCATAACGTAAACCATGAAGGAATGCAGATACCCGGCTGTATGGGCGACTATTGTAGTGTATTACCTGTAGGCGTATTCCCTACATCTGTATACGAAGCTGTCACCTGCATTTTATTGTTTTGCCTGCTTTGGTCCTTGCGCAAAAAGATCAGGTATCCCCTGCACCTTTTTGGTATCTATCTCATGCTTAATGGAATTGAACGTTTTTTTGTAGAAAAAATACGTGTTAACTATAAATACGACCTCGGTTTTATTCACCCCACCCAAGCCGAGCTCATCTCTGTTGTCATGATGCTGGCAGGCATCGGTATCTTACTTTTCTATAAGAAAAAAGAAATAGTGAGCGAACAGGTAAAGCCATTTATTGAAGAGAGAAACAGTTGACAAGGTGAATAGAGTAAGCAAAAGAGACAGTATATTGGAACCTAAATCAGCTTTACAAAAGTGGTATAGTGTAGAAAAATAAGTAACTTTACTTAAAGTAATTATATGGAAACCACTATAAGGATCAATACAGATATGCTTACGATCGACATTGTAGACGGAATAAAAAAAATGTTTCCTCATAAGACCGTTGAAATAACGATACAGCCTGCCGATGATACCGAATATATCATGAGCAATCCGGCCTATGCCCATGAATTGCAGGAAAGGATAACAGAATACCAAACTAAAAAAGCATCCTAATTCTCTATTCCCATTATGAGGCTTAATTCTGTTGTGCCGGAATCATAATAGAATGACAAAGTTGAGCAAGGATCGGCATTATGAAAATGGCGTTAAGAAAATGGGCCAAAGAAGTATTGGCTAAAGACGCACATGTTTGGATTTGTTATTAGCTGAGTAAACACAAATGATGATAGAACTATGTATCTGATCGGAGCATTGGGCGGCTTTTATCCTCGGCTTGGCTCATTTTTAGCCATTTTCATACAGCCTTGAACTTTTGGTTCTTTTCTTTCAAGAGAAAAGAACATTAAAATATTAGAATTGAAATACCGGCCATTGATAGACATAGAATAATTCTACTCCTCAATTCCCCATTCCTCTTCAACCTCATTTATCGTTGTACTATTCCCAGTTAATTCTGCTAACCGCTCAATAACCCTTTCCACCAGAGCATCGGGGCAGGAGGCGCCGGATGTCACCATAATGCGCAATGCTTGTTTGGCGGGGATATAATCAGAGCTGGTTTTTTCACCATGGGTATGAAGATCAAAATGGCGTATCTCATTTCCTGAGACAACGCAATATTCATCCTTAATAAAATAAGTCGGCAATTTTTCTTCGCACAACTCTACAAGGTGAGAAGTATTGGAACTATTGTAGCCGCCTATCACAATAGCCAGGTCCGCTGCTTCTTCCAGCATGCCCCGCACAGCGGTCTGGTTATCATTTGTGGCATAACAAAGGGTATCACGTGTATCAGCAAAACGCTCATTTTCTTTCCCCGCAGCTACATTGTAATGGCTTAAAATTACTTTCTTCAAATAATCGGCAATCGCCTGTGTTTCTGATGCCAGCATGGTGGTCTGGTTTACCACCCCTATACGCTGCAGGTTTTTACTCACATCAAAACCCGCGGAATACTGATCTTTGAAATCTATATAAAATTGTTCATGCTTTAGCGTACCTGTAATATATTCAGCAAGCTTTTGCGCCTGCTCCATATCCTTTACAATGAGTGTTGGCGTATGTGCCACGCTATGGGAAAATGTTGCTCTGGTTTCTTCGTGTTTAGGTTTGCCGTGAACTATAATGGTGTAGCCATCATCCCCTATCTTTTCTGCCCTGTTCCATACTTTTTCCACAAAAGGGCAGGTAGTTTCATAAAGTGTGGGCTCTATCCCTTTATCGCGCAATGTCTGCTCCATTTCCAAAGTTGTTCCGAAGGCCGGTATGATAACTATATCATCGGCACTAATATCTTCCCAGTCAAAAAGCTGTTTGCCCTGCGTATCCATTATAAACTTTACCCCCAGGGCCTGCAGATCCGCATTCACACCCGGGTTGTGTATCATTTCGCTCAGCAGGAATATCCTCTTTCCCGGATTTTCCGTGATGGCACGGAAGGCGATCTCAATAGCGTTCTCCACCCCATAACAGAATCCAAAATGCCGCGCAAGGATAATACTTAGAGAGCCAAAATGCAGTATGGTAGGCCTATAATCCTTTTTCAGCTTATCCTCTGCCTTTCGTTTCTGCTTAATAGCATTTATCAGCGGGCTACGATAATGTACCGGAACGTTAAATGATTTCATTATTCAATATAAAAACTGCAATTTACGCTAAATTGCGTTTAAGAGATTTTCGAAGCGGCAGATGCGGTATAAAAAGAAGTTAATTGTGTTGTCTATCCTGATCATTGCTTTAATGGTCATACAATATCTATTAAAAACGGCTCCGAAAGCTCTGGAAATATATAACACCTGCATATTTTTCCCTTACCAGTTCTTCCGGACTTTCATGTTCAAATTTATTCCTTTCAGCATCGGCGATATACTCTATGCTGCCGCTATTTTATCCCTGGTCATTCTTATTATACGCTGGCTATATTTATTAATAAGGGTCAGAAAATATAAATATGCCATCCTGGAGTCTGTTTTATATGCTTTAATAATATTTACTTCAGTGTATATCTACTTTCTTATTGCATGGGGGGCGAACTATTATAAACCTGCTTTAAGCAGCTTCTGGCATTTGGCAAAACCTAAAAGCAGAACAGAGGATTCGGCCGCAATTGTATCATTTGATAAATACCTGGTTGATAAATTAAACACTTATGCACCCCATTACCACAGCATACCTTTCGATGAAACAAATAAAAAGTCGCTGGATTATTATAAGCTATATACCGATTACAAAAACAAACCACAAGGGCTAAAGGTTAAGCGCTCTCTTTTTGGCAGGTTAATTCAACACCTGGAGATCGAGGGTTATTATAATCCTTTCACAGGCGAGTCGCAGATAAACGAACATCTTCCTGCTTTTATCATGCCTTTTGTAGTATGCCACGAAATGGCACACCAGGCAGGTATAGCGGCAGAAGGTGATGCCAACCTGCTTGCCTATGCTATCGGCACCAGCGCCCACGACTCCTCATTTAATTATTCCTGCTACCTCAACATTTGGTTCTATACCCAGTCGCGCCTCAACAGGCGAAACCATGTATTGGCAAAACAATTGGAGTCTCAGTTAAACGACCTTACAAAAGCACAGATAGATACTCTGGAGCAAATAAGAAAACAGTATGTAAGCGAATTCAGCAAGTACAGCAGCGACCTTTATGACAATTACCTGCGCCTTCACCAGCAAAAAGAAGGCATCCACAGCTATGGCAATGTAGCAGCAAGCGCATGGGCATGGGAAGAAAGAAAAAAGAAAATGCCCGATTCATTGATCACTATACCATAAAAGAGGCAGGGAAATTATTACGAAATAGTTTTCAAAATGAAAACTATTTCGTAATATTGTGGCTTGTGAACATAATTGCTAAAGGCACATTGCTTTACTATATTGATAAATACCCAAAAGCAAAAACCGCTTTATTGACATGGTATTATGAATTTACAAAAGCTGCCTTTAGTAATTTTAATGAATTGAAACAAGTATATGGAAATGCAAGTATTTTGCAAAACAGCAGGGTCATTTTCAATATAAAAGGGAATGATTTCAGGTTGCTTGTAGCAGTTAATTTTCGAAAGCAGGCAGCCTATATTATCTGGTTTGGCAACTCACAGAGAATATGATAAAATAAATGCAGAAACAATAAATTTTGATACTGGAATTCTGAATTATAAAACAAAATGAACAACTGGAAAGTAATAAAAACAAAAGCCGAATATAATAGGATGTTAAAGCGTAGCATGAATATTTTTAATGCTACTGAAGACAGCCCGGAAGCTGAGGAATTGGAGCTCTTACTGGTTCTTATAAAAGACTATGAAGACAAGCATATTACATTACCTGAACTTGACCCGATTGATGTGATAAAGTTAAAAATGAAAGAACATGGCATAAAAGCTAAAGACCTGGAAGCATTAATTGGTTCTAAAGGGCATGTATCATCTATCCTGTCCGGCCGGCGAGAACTTACTTTAAAAATAGCCCAAAAATTAAAAAACTACTTCCAATTACCTGCCGATATATTTATGCCTGCCGCTTAGGTTTTACAAATTCTCCGCTTTAGTCACCTGACCGACATATTTTTAATGATACTGCCCCTATCGCGTATTGTCATTAAATCAAAGAAAAAGTCCGAAGGACTGGTATGATTATAGCAAAAACAGCAATAAAATAGGGGTAAACCCCAACGGGGTGACATCATTTCGCCAAACAAAATCCTTTCCATCACTTTGGGTTGCCTGACCAACAACAATGTGTGATAGATAATCTGCTTCCACTCTACGGTTGTTTGTATAGCCTGCGCACATCGCCTACCCTACACCAACAAAGACATAAAAATTGAATAGCCTAATCCACTTTCGTAAATTTCAAATAATTTACTGCATTTTTTATCTGTATAGGCTCATCACATGTTTTACCTTGCAAAGGGTTGTTAATGTAAAAAGCCTTATCAATAAATAAATCGAATTTTCCATTTAATGTTCCATTCTCAATACAATCTTTTTCAAATTTTACATGAACAATCGAGTCTACAATCCTATTTAAATAAGCATTATTCTCTTTAAATATGATTTTGTAAATGTGATTATCGTAATAGAGGTAGTTATAAGTTCTACTTTCATAGGCAGGAGATGGCAACGATTGGCAATAGTAGTATTCTATTTCCAATATACTGATTACCTTTCCTTTAACATACATTTTGACTTCATATTCTGTTTTAATTTCGCCGTGCCCATTACAATACCTTTTTAATTCATTCTTCTCTTTTTCGAGATCCTGAATTACATGTGATAATAAAATATCCCCATTTTTACGTGGGATAATAAATTTGTATTTATTCTCTTTCAAAGTATCATTATGTATTTGGTCATAAGGAGTACTATTCATTTCTTCATTTAAAAATGTACAGAGTTTTTGATTTCCCTGAGAACGAGCCAGAAAAGATATTAAAAAAAATGAGCAGAATAAAATGTTGAACTTTTTCACTGTCATAAATCTATTCTTTGCCATTGTTGCTGAAAACCTCAACCTCTATACTCTCCCCAAACACTCCTCAATGTATCAGAAATCTCCCCCAGTGTGCACAAATGCTCTACCGCATCTATTACAAAGGGCATTAAGTTTTCGGTAGTGGTGGCTTTTTGTTTTATTGTCTCCAGGCAGGCTTTAGCTTTTTCATTATCTCTTTTTGCACGCAGGGTTTTTAATTTTTCTGTTTGCACTTGCCTTATGGAGTCGTCGATTCTCAATAATTGCGTTTTATCTTCTTCTTTGGTTGTAAACTTATTTACACCTACTATTACTTTCTCCCCGTTTTCTATAGCCTTATTGTATATGTAGGCAGAGCGGGCTATTTCTTCCTGCATAAAGCCCTGCTCTATCGCCTTCACAGAGCCACCTAATGCATCTATCTTTTCTATCAGCTTCCATGCTGCCGCTTCTACTTCATTAGTTAGCGCTTCTACATAATAAGAGCCGGCAAGTGGGTCAACCGTATCAGTTACACCGCTTTCAAATGCTATTACCTGTTGGCTCCGTAAAGCAATATTAGCTGCTTCTTCTGTTGGCAAGGACAATGCTTCATCATAGCCATTTGTATGCAAGGATTGCGTGCCACCTAATACTGCCGACAACGCCTGCAGGGTGACACGTACAATATTATTTTTAGGTTGTGGCGCTGTCAAAGTGCTGCCTCCTGTCTGAGTATGAAACCTTAGCATTTGCGCCTTTGCATCTGTGGCCCCCAGGGAACGTGTAATATTTGCCCACATCCTCCGCGCTGCCCTGAATTTTGCAACCTCTTCAAACAGGTTATTGTGAGCATTGAAAAAGAAGGATAATC
>Ga0206930_1154_pt1 | contig 11523 bp, 11 predicted proteins | sample Alteio_BWOrgHeat_20_FD_152939 | JGI IMG/M metagenome (GOLD analysis project Ga0206930, IMG submission 152939) | Enriched cells from forest soil in Barre Woods Harvard Forest LTER site, Petersham, Massachusetts, United States -... | ecosystem: Environmental > Terrestrial > Soil > Temperate forest >... | reverse complement strand
TTCTGAGCAATTTATATCGTTCCTGTTCTCGCCTATAACATAAATAAGATCACCGGCATGTTTAAAGTCCAATGTCATTTTTGGTCCATGGAATCTAAAACACCTACCATACCAATAGTTGGTGTAGGATAAACAGGCCCGTCTTCTGATTGATTGTAGAAACTTACATTACCACCGGTAACAGGCGTATTGAATTTTGTACAGGCTGCGCCCATACCCTTTATGGCATGTACAAACTGGTAATAAACTTCGGGGTTATACGGATTGCCAAAGTTGAGGCAATTGGTAATAGCCACCGGTGTGCCGCCGCTGCAAACAATATTTCTTGCCGCTTCGCTTACCGCTATCATGGCGCCTTTATAAGGGTCCGCAAAAACGTAGCGGCTATTGCAGTCAGTAGTTACAGCCAATCCTTTTTTTAGAATCATGCACACGTACCACAGCCGCGTCACTTGGTCCGTTGGTGTGGGTATTGCCTGTGCCTACCATAGAGTCATATTGCTCGTACACCCAGCGCTTTGACGCGATGTTCGGCAACTGTATCAGCTGGTATGCTACCTCTTTAAGATCAGCAGGCACAGCGATGTCTGCGGCATTGAATTTCTTTATTTCTGCAAAGTATTTTGGTTCGCTGTATTCGCGCTCGTAAATAGGTGCCCCGCCCCCCAATACCAAACTTTCTGCAGGCACATCAGCTACCAACTCATCATGCATGTAGTATTTCAGGTTGGTATCTTTTGTTACCTCTCCTATCTGCACACAATGAATATCCCACTTGTCAAATATTTTCTGAATGTCTGCTTCACGGCCCTTTTCCACCACTATCAGCATACGCTCCTGGCTTTCGCTCAGCAACATTTCCCAGGGCTTCATATTGTTTTGGCGTGTAGGCACTTTGTCAAGGTGAATGATCATGCCATGTTCACCTTTGGCGCTCATCTCACTTGTGGAGCAAGTTATACCTGCGGCACCCATATCCTGCATGCCTATGATCGCCCCTGTCTTTATAGTTTCGAGGCAGGCCTCTAATAATTTCTTTTCTTCAAAAGGATCACCTACCTGCACAGCAGGCAATTGTTCTGCACTGTTCTCATTAATATCTGCCGATGCAAAAGAGGCGCCGCCTATGCCATCCTTGCCAGTAGAAGCGCCCACGATAAATACTGGGTTGCCCGCGCCATGAGAGGTGGTGTATTTGCCTGCCTGCTTGAAAGTGCTATGCCAAACGGCCTCGGTTTCAGCATCCATACAGACAAAAAAATTCGTAAAGACGCATTTCTTTTTGGCGAGGGACAAAGCCGGGTAATAGTAAGTATCAATCCTACCCTCCATAGTATGTTCGAAGCAGAACTGAAAGGCGCCCCTTTTACCAAGATAGGGAAGGTGAACGCAAATAAGGAAATTTGCATTGATGATGAAGGCTGGGGCTATATCAGTGATTGGAAAGAGGCTTACGATACTTCTCTTGAAAAATTGCTGAATAGTTAAAAAATCTCCTATCTGTTAAACATTTCAAACGGTAATTATTTCTTAAACTTAGCCTGAGAGGCCGTTTTTGCGGTATAGCACATTGGTTTTTAATACCTTTGCTGCTCCATAAATTAATCTGGACAAAGAAAATAACAGCAGCATGAAGCGATTGGCGATTTTGGGTTCTACAGGTTCTATAGGCACACAGGCCCTGGAAGTGGTAGCTGCTAATCCCGGTTTATTTGAAGTAGAGGTGCTAAGCGCCCATAGCAATGCAGAATTGCTGATAAAACAATCACGCGAATTTTCTCCGAACGCCGTTGTCGTTACAGATGAATCTAAATACAAACTTGTAAAAGATGCCCTGTCCGATTTGCCTATCAAAGTTTTTGCTGGTAATAAGTCGCTGAGCGAAGTAGTGCAATGGGAAAGTATCGATACAGTGCTTGGTGCGATAGTTGGTTTTGCAGGCCTGCAGTCTATACTTGCAGCCATAGACGCAGGCAAGAGAATTGCCCTGGCAAATAAGGAAACACTTGTTGTGGCCGGCGAACTGGTAATGGGCAGGGCAGCAGCAAAAAATGTCCAGATCATACCGGTGGATAGTGAGCATTCTGCTATTTTTCAATGCCTTGTAGGCGAGGACCGGCAGACCGTTGAAAAAGTGGTACTAACCGCGTCAGGCGGGCCTTTTCTGGGGCGCAAACAGAATTTCCTTGTAAATGTAAAAGCATCTCATGCACTCCAGCATCCCAACTGGACAATGGGCGCCAAAATAAGTATAGACAGCGCCACCCTGATGAATAAGGGGCTGGAGGTGATAGAGGCTAAATGGCTGTTTGGATTAAGGAATGAGCAGATAGATGTGGTGATACATCCTCAATCTATCATCCACTCCATGGTGCAGTTCAATGATGGTTCCCTGAAAGCGCAAATGGGCCTGCCGGATATGAAATTGCCTATCCAGTATGCTATCGCTTACCCCGGCCGCATAGCTAATAATTTTAAACGTTTTGATTTTAAAGAGTTTTCCAAACTCAGCTTCGAGCAACCCGATTATAAAACTTTCCGTAATCTTGCCATAGCGAAAGAAGCCCTGGACAAGGCCGGCAATGCCCCTTGCGTGATGAACGCTGCCAATGAAGTAGTTGTCCACGCATTTTTGCAAAACCGGGTAGGTTTCCTTGAAATGAGTGATATGATAGAAAAAACATTAGAACGTGTGGATTTTATACAACACCCCACATTAGAAGACTATATGCGTTCTGATGAAGATGCGAGGGCCTATACCGCCGAATTTTTGAAAAAAAGCCAATTATCCATTTACTAAAATTATCTTTACCATATCATGTATTTGAATACTCTTTTATTGTTTTCCGGTGGCGGTGTACAAGCTTTACAACTGCTTGCTGCCCTGTCATTACTCATATTATTGCACGAATTCGGGCACTTTTTCTTTGCGCGTTTATTTAAAACACGTGTTGAGAAATTTTACCTGTTCTTCGATTTCTTTTTCCCTTTTTCCAAGGTTTTCAATTTCGCTTTGTGGAAGAAAAAGGTGGGCGATACAGAATATGGCCTTGGCTGGTTTCCGCTTGGTGGCTATGTGAAAATATCGGGCATGGTGGATGAAAGCATGGATAAGGAGCAAATGGCGCTCCCTCCGCAACCATGGGAATACCGCTCTAAAAAAGCATGGCAGCGTTTATTCATCATGTTAGGTGGTATTATTATGAATGTGCTGGTGGCAGCTTTCATCTACATGATAATCTTTAGTATCTGGGGCGAAGATTATTTGCCAACCCAAAATGCCAAATATGGCATCATGGTTGACAGCACGGCAGAAAGTATTGGTTTACGGAATGGCGATATGATCACGGCTGTTGGCGGCAAACCTGTTGCGCGTTTCAATAAAATTGTTGCTGAAATAATTTTCAGCGAAGCAGGTACGATAGACGTAAAACGTGACGGGGAAACTAAAACCATTATGGTTCCTGCAGGCACTATCAATAAAATAATCAAGAGCCAGAAAAATTCGTTTATCGAGCCGCGCATGCCTTTGGTTATTGCAGCGGTTTCTAAACATACTGCAGCAGACAGTATGGGCCTCAAAGCTAACGATAGCGTGATTGCTATTAATAACCAGCCTGTGCGGTTTTTCGATGAATTCCAGAAGATAAGGAATGCCAATGTCGGGATGCCCATTTCTGTAACGGTGATACGCAATCACAGCCTTGTGCAGCTACATGGCAACGTGCCGCAAAACAAATTGTTGGGCATTGAGCGTAAAGGCCCTGAAGATTTTTTTAAATACGACAGGATAAAATACTATCCGCTCGAAGCTGTAGCAAAAGGCTTTACTTATACTTTCGACCAGTTTGGCAACTACTGGCGTCAGTTTAAAATGATATTTACATCTAAGGAGATAAAAGCATCAGAAAGCCTGGGTGGTATTGTGAGTTTTGGAAAATTATTCAACCCCGTATTTTCATGGTACGACTTCCTTACCCTTACTGCATTTATCTCGGTTATCCTTGCCTTCATGAACCTCCTGCCCATACCGGGCCTTGATGGTGGTTATGTGATCTTCCTTATTTTTGAATTGATAAGTGGCAGAAAAGTGAGCGAGAAGGTAATGGAACGCGCTACCACAGTAGGGCTTGTATTACTCCTTGGCTTGATGTTATATGCCAACGGGCTGGATGTTTTCAGAATGTTTAAACATTAAAAAATGCGTTGGGCACTGTTTCTTTTGTTTTTTTCTCTTTCGGCTAACAACGGTTTTGCCCAGATAGTGATGGGCATCAGGCCACCAAGCCCTTCGGTAGAATTAAAAAATACCAGCGACAGCGGACACTGCAATAAACTGAAGATAATATTCAAAACACCGGATGCCGATACCGTCAAAATTTCCATCAGGGAAGACAGTGCTGGCGTTCCCGGCAAATGGCATACTAACAGATCCAATCCCCGCGCCGTAGATGCCGATTATAAAGGCCTGAAAGAACATCTGGACTACGATTTCCAGATCGAGGCCATTAATAAATACGGTAAGACTCTCAGCCCCATATTTACAAGGCATAGCTGCCGTTAGAAATTTAAAAGATTTCAATTATTTTTTTATTATGTTTGTAATTCAATACTCTTGAGTTTACTAGCCATAATTATATATTATCATTAAACTTTACTTTTTATGAATAAAAAATACTCGCTCTTAGTTTTTGCGCTTATTATTTCATTGTGTGCACAGGCCCAATCTAATCTTATAGGTCTTACCAAAGCCAGGTATGATGGCAGCACTGATTTTACTATCATAGGCGATACTGCATGGTATATGTATTCCGGAACTAACGATACAAGTAATGCCGGGGCATTGGCTTACGACAGTTCTTACCTGCTTACCTATCTAAATGGTTTTACAACCGGCAATTTCAGCTACAGGTATTATCAAACCATGGACGGGCATAACAATATAGCAACCATCCTCAGCCAGACTTACGATACACCTTCCACAAGCTGGATAAATTACCAGAACAAGCAAAATGTTTATGATGCAAACAATAACCCAACCCTTAATTTGCTCGAGACATGGGATAATACAGGATTGGTTTGGGACAGTACACGGAAAACAATGAATACTTTCAGCGGAAATAATAACACTATTAAAATAGTACAGTTGTGGAACACAACGAGCAATGCATGGAGAAATTCAACTAAAGACAGTTTTTCCTATAACATTTCGAATAATCTGCTATACCACCTTGCTCAAACATGGGACACTACCAACCTTGTATGGATAAATGCAAATCAATATACTTATACCTACAACACCAACCTTGTTGCTACATCTATCCGCCAGATATGGAATACGGTGACTCTTGCCTGGCAGAATGTTACCAATACCATGTATGATTATAATGCTAACAACTTTCTTTCGAACACTATTGTTCAAAATTGGGATACCGTTGCCAGCGCCAATATATGGGTAAATTCCACCGCTGATACGGTGACTTATTATGGCACTACCGGCAACAAATTCCAGGAAACAAACCTGAGGTGGGATACAACTTTCTGGCTTAACCGCACATTGAATGTTTACACCTACGATGCGAATAACAATGCACTTTCTGATACTACCTATACCTGGAGTGCCGCGAACAGCATTTTTAATTACACTAAGTTGAAGACCTATACCTATAATACCCACAACCAACCCCTGGTCTATACTACAGCGACCTGGAGTGCCACAAACACGGCATGGTATTACAGAACTACCGGCAGCGCGGCTAACCAGGATGTGCAATACCGTTATTATTATGGATCCGGCATACCTAATGGCGTGAATACAGTATCAAAAAACAACAATAGCCTCATGGTTTTTCCTAACCCTGCCAGCGACCTTTTGAATATTAAAATAGACTGGGATCAGAATGCATCTTTCGCTATCGAGATATTCGATATGAATGGCAGCCTAATGCGTAGATGGAATGAAACGCCTCAAAACAAATACACAAAGCAAATAGTAGTTAACGACCTGCCTGCAGGTAATTATATTATTAAAGCAATAAGCGCTTCTTCTCATCTTACACAGAAATTTTTGATTGTTAGATAAACATAGAAATATTCTAAGAAGAAAAAATGCCTGCATGCCTCCATGCAGGCATTTTTATTATTTGGGAACATATCTGCTCTGTTGTAAATTTATGTCATCTTAAAAGAACCAAATGGAAACAACACCTTTTGTAATTGAAAGAACATACAATGCTCCCGCAGCAAAAGTATGGAAAGCCATTACTGATAAAAATGAAATGAAGCAGTGGTATTTCGACCTTGCAGAATTTAAGCCTGAAGTCGGCTTTGAATTTCGTTTCTATAGCGGCAAAGATCCGAGCGCCCCATACTTGCATATATGCAGGATAACTGAGGTGGAAGTCGGCAAAAAACTAACACATAGCTGGCGTTACGACGGCTACCCTGGCGATTCATTTGTGAGTTTTGAACTCTTTGATGAAGGCAACAAAACAAGATTAAGGCTTAGCCATAATAAGATCGAAACTTTGGGTGATAATCCTGATTTTGCAAAACACAATTTTGCAGCCGGCTGGACCCAAATTATAGGCACTAACCTCAAGGAATATTTAGAAAAACAGCCTGAAAAACTATATTAGCAGTATAAAAATTGCAGCAAAGAAATGCCGGTATCTTTTGAAGATATATGTGACAAATACCCCGGGAAGGTTTCTGAATTAGCCTTTTCGCTGAGGAGCTTTTTGTTCAAACACTTGCCCGATATTGCGGAATACATCGATAACGCGGCTAATTTGGCCGGCTATGGTTACGGTAGCGGTTATAAGGATACTCTTGTGAGCATGATATTTTCCAAAAAAGGACTGAAACTTGGCTTTTATAAAGGTGCCACCCTTCCTGATCCCGCTAAGCTATTGAAGGGCACGGGTAAAGTGCACAAGTATGTAGAGTTTATGTCGGTAGATGATATTTCAAATCCCATGTTTCTGAAATTGCTTAAAGAGGCCCTGAAAACATACCGCGACCGCAATACTAAATGAAGACTATTTGATACCTGCTTATATAAGCTTCATTGACATATAGCAATTGCTCCATTTATGACATTATAGATTTACCTTTGTGCTTTCAATTGAGACTAAAATATAATAATGGACAGAAGATCCAATTCATTCGATAAAAAGCCCGGAAACCACAAACCTTCCAGAAGTAATGACAAACCCAGGTCGTTTAATAAAGGGGCAACACCCTTTAAAAAACGGGAGGACGGTGATAAGCCTGAGCGTCCATTCAGGAAATTTGACGATGAAAAAGGAAAAGAAAGAAGATCTTTTGACAAGCCCGGGTTCAAGAAACGCGAAGATGGTGACAGGCCGGCAAGGTCTTATGGTAACAGAGATGGTTTCAAAAAGGATTTCAATTTCTCAGACAGGCCAAAACGTTCTTTCCCAGATAGAGACAGCCGGGACGGAGATAGAAAACCTTTTGAAAAGAGAGAAGGTTTTAAAAAAGATTTCAATAGTTCTGACAGGCCAAAACGTTCGTTTCCTGATAAAGATAGCAGGGATGGTGACAAGAAGCCATTTGAGAAGAGAGAAGGTTTTAAAAAAGACTTCAATAGTTCTGACAGGCCGGACAGGGATAAAAAGCCCTATGGTTCAAGAGCTTCTTCTTCCGGCACAGGTGGCAAAAGCACCCCTTACAGCGGTCGCTTAGGCGCCAAAGCCGGGACATCTGAAGATACAGGCAGGAAACCTTTTCAGAACAGTGAGGGTGGCAAAAAACCTTATGGTAAAACCTCTTCTTTCAAACCCAACCGCAAACGTTCATTTGAAGGCGATGAAGACAAAAAGCCATTTGAAAAGCGTGAAGATTTCAAAAAAGATTTTAGCCCTTCCGACAGGCCAAAACGTTCTTTTGATAAAGACGATAAACCCAAGAAACCTTTTGTAAAAAAGGATGAGGATGCAGCAGAAGAAAAACCGAAGACAGCATTTAAAACCCCGCATAAATTTAAAAAGGCAGGTGGTGAAGTTGAAGAAGTGATAGTGAATGTACCTGCGGAGAAACCACCACACAGGAAAAGAAAAGTGCTGGATGAGCCGGATGTTGAATTGCCTACAAACCAGCTAATGACCCTGAATAAATACATTGCACACAGCGGCGAATGCAGCAGGCGCGAAGCAGGCGAACTGGTGAAGCAAGGCAAAGTGAAAGTGAATGGTGAACTGGTTATGGACCCCGGCTATCGTGTGCAGGAAACAGACCAGGTAAGTCTTTTAGGCAAAAAACTAAAACCCATCAGGGACCTGGCATATGTGCTGCTTAACAAACCCAAAGGCTATATAACAACCACGGAAGACCCGCAAGAACGTGCCACGGTAATGGAGCTTGTTGAAGGCGCGGGTGTAGAAAGGCTATACCCCGTAGGCAGGCTGGACAGAAACACGAGCGGCCTCTTATTACTCACTAACGACGGAGACCTTGCACAAAAACTATCGCATCCCAGTTACGAAATAAAAAAGGTGTACCAGGTAACTCTGGACAAGCCGATCACAAAATCGGACTTTGACAAAGTGGTTGCCGGCGTTGAATTGGAAGATGGCATAGCGCACGTTGATGAACTTGCCCAACTGGAAGACAAGAATGAACTGGGGCTGGAGATACACAGTGGCCGCAACCGTATTGTGCGCCGCATATTCGAAGCACTGGGTTACCAGGTTGAGAAGCTGGACCGTATGATGTATGCGGGGCTGACAAAGAAAAACCTGCCTCGTGGTAAATGGCGTTTCCTGGATGAAAGGGAAATTGTACTTCTCAAGCATTTCAAAACTTAGTATCCAGAAGTCAGTAACCAGCATCAAGTATCCGGTATGTTGATAAGCGCAAAACAAATCCACAACGGGCATACATGGCTTCCTGAGGGTAGTGTTATAGACATATCCGAAAGCGGCCACGTTAATGCCATACATGATCCTGCCATACAGGATGAAGCTGTTTTTTATGAAGGCATACTTACGCCGGGCTTTGTAAATGCGCATTGCCACCTCGAGTTGTCGCACATGAAAGGCGCAATACCTGAACTGACCGGCCTTATCCCCTTCCTGCAAACCATTCCAAAACACAGGAATAATTTTACCGAAGATTTTAAGAAAGATGCCCGCCACAACGCATTTCACGAGATGCTGAAGAACGGCATTGTTGCCGTTGGTGACATCGCTAACACATCAGAATCGCTGGACCTCCGCTACCTCGACCTTATGCACTTTCATACATTTGTTGAGGCCATAGGATTTTCGGAAACTAATGTGCAGAAGCTCTTCGATCGCTCTGTGCATGTATATAAAGAGTTTGCGGCACAAGACCCCGGTGAAAAGCAGAACAGGCAGTCCATTGTCCCACATGCGCCCTATTCTGTTTCTCATTCGCTTTTCAGGATGATAGATGCGCATAAAAAAGACGCCATCATTTCCATCCACAACCAGGAAAGCAGGGCAGAGGATGAGTATTATTTGGTAAAGCATGGCCCGGTAAATAAACTATTGCACGGCCTTGGCATCGATGACAGTTTCTTTAAATCATCAGGCAAGAGCTCTTTACAAACCTACCTGGAGTGGTTGTCAACTTCCCACCCCTTCATTTTTATACATAACACTTTCACAAAGCGCAATGATGTGGAGGTAGCGCAGGCTTATCTTAAAAACGTATCGTGGTGTTTTTGCCCCAATGCCAATATGTATATAGAGCATCAATTGCCGGACGTAGAAATGTTTATGCAACAACATGCGCAGATATGCATAGGCACAGACAGCCTAGCGTCCAATCATCAATTATCCGTACTTGCCGAATTGCTTACGCTGAAAAAACATTTTCCTTCACTTGATTGGGAAACCATGTTTAGCTGGGCCACTTATAACGGAGCCCGGGCTTTGCAACTGGACAGCATAATAGGCAGCATTGAACCCGGCAAAAAACCCGGGATAATACAAATAATGAATTTAGACGCAGCAGCGCAGGAAATAAAGGTGCTCGCTTAAAAGTATGCGTTGTAATAAATATTAGTTGTAAGAGGCAAATTAAGGCTAGGAAATTTCACCAGGCTGCCATCGTACAAGGTAAACTCCAGGTTGGAATTAGAATAAGCCTCATAATACCCAACACCATATATATTTCCATCACTGGGTATGGTGATAAAATCTGTTCTTTGGGCTGCTGTCCCGTAGTTCACATCGATGCGTGTCACATTCAGGCCCGAAGTATTCTTTGCATACACATAAAAATAGTCGGAGGATACATCTATAGGAATGACTTCTGTGCCGGATGGAGGGAAGGTATAAGAACTAAGGTCCCATGAAAGGGCAACCCCTGGGTTTAAGCCAAAAGAGCCGCCGGAAGTTGTTACGCCACCGGTAATAGCGCTGCCGGCAGATGATGAAAAAGTAAGGCTGCTGCCATAGGGTATTGTAACAGATTTGTTATTTAGCGTTACGGAAATATCCGTATTCGTGTCGTTTTGTATAGTGACATTACTTATGGGGTTGTCCTTATGACAACTTGTGACCGTTAATAATACGAGTAAACCTAACAAAGCAAAGAGTGAGTTCTTTTTCATAAATCGGTTTTTATATTGAAAGTGTTTAAGTAGTTTCTTTACAAATATCATACCATTCGCTTAGCATTATTCTTTTCTGCGCACTCTTATCCTTTATTTAACAGTCTTGCCAAGACAGTCGAAGCCCTGTCCTACTATTTCAAAGGCTCGGATACTGCCAATTGAAAATTGCGTGTTACATTAGTATTAGGGCCTTCCACATTTTTACCATCTTTATCTACCAGGCTAAGTGTAACATGAGATTTGCCTATGCCCAGGTTTTTAATAAAATTAGGTTTCCATTCTGTTATTGTAATAGTTGTATCGTGCGTGGCGATATCCGGATTAGTTATTTGGGCGTTCACTTTATAGCCGTCTGGAGCTAAACTGCAATTCCAAACATAAAAATCCAGGAGCACATTGGCTGTGTCCTTGCCAAGATAATCTCCTTTGGGACGGCTGTAAAATACCATAGGTGTTTTAGGGTCGTCCATTTTTTTCAGGTTGCCTTTTTCGTCTATTTTGAAATGGTAAACCAGGGCAGCACCTTTGTTCTTTAAAGACTCATGATAAGAACGGGAAAGGAATGCCATTAAATAATGCTCGGTGTTATTAGCAAGCACTATTTCGTTCTTAGGTTCGTATAGGGCCTGGTAAGGCTGGTTGTCGAGTATGAAATGGATATGCTGTCCTTTTGCAGAATTGTTGCATAGTTTGCTGCCGGTATCAGCAGTCTGCATTTTCAACTCATAGTTCTTAACAGCGAATTCAAAACTCAGTTTGGCAGAATCAGTACCTTGTTTTGTTGCGCTAACTTTCGCGATGCTTAATTGAGCATCAGGAAATTCGGGAGAAGCACCCACAGCAGCCAACTGAATTGCCGGGTAAGGCGCTGCTTTCGCGGAATCTGTTGCTGTTTTGTTTTGATCTGTATTGTT
>Ga0206930_1152_pt1 | contig 11627 bp, 10 predicted proteins | sample Alteio_BWOrgHeat_20_FD_152939 | JGI IMG/M metagenome (GOLD analysis project Ga0206930, IMG submission 152939) | Enriched cells from forest soil in Barre Woods Harvard Forest LTER site, Petersham, Massachusetts, United States -... | ecosystem: Environmental > Terrestrial > Soil > Temperate forest >... | reverse complement strand
AGGGAAAACGGCGATCCTAAAGCATATCAGCAAGTGCTGGGCATCGTTATTTACTGATCGTGCGGTAATTTATCGACTCCAAAACGGCTTTGACCACCGTAAAGTGCAGTTGGCAGTGGTTGTTCAGAAGATGGTCTTCCCGCATGCATCAGGAATTTTGTTTACTGCCGACCCTATAACTGGTAACAGGAAAGTGGTATCTATTGATGCGAGCTTCGGACTTGGTGAGGCCCTGGTTTCCGGCCTGGTAAATGCTGATAACTATAAAGTGTATAATGGCGAAGTTATCGACAAGAAAATATCCAACAAGAAACTGGCCATTTATGCCTTAAAAGATGGCGGTACTAAAGAACAGGAGATCGAACCTGTGCAGCAGAATAAGCAAGCACTGACAGATGAGCATATTTTACAACTTGCACTTATAGGCAGAAAGATCGAAGCACATTTCGGCAGCCCACAAGATATTGAATGGTGTTCGGTTGACAATACATTTTATATCGTCCAAAGTCGGCCGATCACCACCTTATACCCTATCCCCGAAACGAATGATAATGAAAATCACGTTTATATATCTGTCGGCCACCAGCAAATGATGACCGACGCTATGAAACCGCTCGGATTGTCCTTATGGCAGTTAACGGCTGGCCGACCTATGTTTAAAGCCGGCGGGAGATTATTTATTGATGCTACGCAAAACCTGGCCGCTCCCACCGGCAGAAAAATGATAATCGATGTGATGGGGGAGCATGATCCGCTTATAAAAGATGCGCTTATAGCCATTACAGAGCGGGGAGATTTTATAAAATCCTTACCGGATAATCAGGGACAATTGCTGCCCTTTAAAAGTAGCAGGGGCAAATCGTCAGCGGATATCCTGGCACAGATGGAAAACGATCCGGCAATTGTTACTGACCTAATCAGGCATAGTGAAATATCACTGGAAGAGTTAAAACAAGACATTCAAACGAAATCAGGAACGGATCTGTTTGATTTTATCCAGGATACCCAGCAGTTAAGGAAAAGCTTGTCTGATCCGCGAAATATGCTGGCGATTATGGCTGGTATCGATGCTTCAACATGGCTTAATGAAAACATGAAGGAGTGGTTAGGCGAAAAAAATGTGGCCGACACACTTTCTCAGTCTGCACCCAATAATATTACTTCGGAAATGGGCCTGGAGTTATTGGATGTTGCAGATGTAATCCGCCCTTATCCTGAAGTAATTGAGTATTTACAACGGACAAAAGGTGATGACTTTTTGGATGAACTAATTAAGTTTGATGGCGGGCAGGAAACCCGGGACGCTATATATGCTTATCTCAGCAAATACGGTATGCGATGTGCCGGTGAGATCGATATTACTAAAACACGCTGGGGCGAAAAACCGGCTATACTGATCCCCATGATCCTTAATAATATCAAAAATTTTGAGCCAGGTGCAGGCAAGCGAAAGTTTGAGCAAGGACGGCAAGAAGCTTTGAAAAAAGAAGAAGAATTATTAGATCGGTTAAAGCAACTACCGGATGGTGAACAAAAAGCCCGGGAGACAAAACAAATGATCAGCCTGCTCAGGAATTTCATCGGTTATCGTGAATATCCAAAATACGGCATAATTAGTCGTTATTTCGTATGTAAGCAAGCTTTACTAAAAGAAGCCGAAAAACTGGTACAAGCTAACATTATTCCTGAAAAAGAAGATATCTACTATCTCACTTTTGAAGAGTTCCGTGAAGTAGTACGCACAACTCAACTTGATCAGGAACTCATCAGCAAACGAAAAGAAGAGCACAAATTATTTGAAAAGCTAACTCCGCCACGTGTGATCACGTCTGACGGCGAGATTATTTCAGGTAAGTATAAAATGGAAGATCTGCCAGCTGGTGCTATTGCAGGCCTGGCTGTTTCTTCAGGAATGATGGAGGGACGGGCACGCGTCATCTTAAACATGGAAAACGCCGTTCTTGAAGATGGGGACATATTAGTCACCACCTTTACTGATCCCAGCTGGACACCGTTATTTGTATCCATAGCAGGACTGGTAACCGAAGTTGGCGGATTGATGACTCATGGAGCAGTTATCGCACGTGAATATGGCTTACCGGCAGTTGTCGGGGTGGAGAATGCTACCAAACTGATCAAAGACGGACAGCGAATTCGTGTGAATGGGACCGACGGATATGTAGAAATACTTTAGATTGAGTTGTTTTAGGTAGTGAAGCAAAGATGTTCAATTGTAATGCTTTTCTCACCACCAAAAGAGGTAATTGGTAAAACTCAAACCGAAATTATTCGCAATTATGGATAGTGTATCAGTTTGAGTTTTAATTTTCACTTGTCACCCCAACCCCGTATCGAATTGCCGCTTCAAGTATATTAATGTTTATATCTTTTAAATTTTTGAACTTAATACAATATCCGGTCACGCTCGCCTTGCCTAGTTCTTTCCCATATGTTTGGGCTAAGTATGTCTTATCTTTAATACCGAGGATATAGACAGAAATTCCGGTTGTGTTTGCACTCAAACCAATTTGAAAAAAATCTCTGGTTTTTCCATCAGCATATTTTATGGTGTAAAATCCATAACCTATATTGGGGTTACTGACAGTTTTATTTTCGCTGTTTTTACCATTGTCGAACCATAATTTACAACCTGGTAAAACTTGAAGTATGTGATGGTGCAACTCTTGCATGTCACTACCCTTTGGTTCAGGTTGGCTGGTAATATACTCTTTGATTTGCTCTTGTACGTTCATATGAAATATTGAATTATGGGTTGCTCACTTTGTTTTTAGTCATACACTAACTGAGACACTACCCGGTTATAAGGTTTTGAATTGATCAATAAAAGGTGATTTAGTCAGCATTTATTATCGCAATTTCTGCAGAGTTTATTTCTAATCAAAAAAATATTCGCCCGATTAGCTGCAAGCCGAAGAAATTACGCAATTGAACAAACAAAAATTTCTTTTCCTCCTGCATACAATTTGCCCCAATCGCAAAGATTTTCCAAAATCGGAACTAAATCGTCTCCTTTATTTGTTAAGACATATTTTATTCCAACAGGAATACTATCAGGGATTTCCATTTTTACCAAAATAGCATGGGTTTCCAGTTCTTTTAGCTGTCTTGCCAAAACCGTTTCTGATATATTGGGTAATTTTTTTTGCAATAAATGGAACCGGTTATTCCCCTGATAAATATAATAAACGATTTGCGCTTTCCAACGCCCGCTTATCATGTTAATAGCCGAATTACGTTCACAAACTTGAAACAAAAACTGTTCATTGGCATAATTTGTAGACTGTAGTTTTCTCATAATCAATTGGTTAAATACTAACAATTTTGTTAGTTATTGCACACAATAACAAATCTGCACAATTTTATAATAAAGATACAAAATATGAACAGATTGATATTTATGTATAAACACAACATCAGTAAACAATAACAAATTAATATAACTCAAATGAAAATCAGCATTTATATCGCAACTTCTGCAAATGGCAAAATCTCTAATCATAGAAATGTACCCGATTGGTTATCTCCTGAATATGGTCAGGGTTTTGCTTCAATCTGCCAAAAATTTAAAGCAGTAATTATGGGCAAAACAACTTATAACATCCTTGCTCCAGACTATTTGCCGCTTCAAGAGGACGGAACAACAGTTGTGTTAACGACAGATGAGCAAGCGAAATCCAACGATCCTACAGTAATTTTTACGAAAAATAGTGCTTCTGAAATTGCAGAAATGCTTACTAAAAAAGGCCATACGGAAGCCGTTATTATTGGCGGTACACTGACAATGAGTGAATTTATAAACGCCGGATTAGTATCTGATATTTACTTCGTTGTAGAGCCTGTTCTTTTCGGAAGTGGTTTGCCACTGATAAAAAATGTAGAACTCGAATTAAAGCTCAACTTATTGGAAGTATCGAAACTAAACGAAAATACTGTTCTACTTCATTATCAGGTACAAAAGCAATCTTAATATGGAACCCTGTGATAAAAAATCACGGCCTTATAGTGTTAAATTATGGTGTGCCGATGAAATGCTGGTATCGGTTTCGCCAAAAGACATTGCGGTTAAAATTCAGACAGTCTTTTAACTGAAATAAAATTATTTATTTAATTCAGTATTGATTTCGGTAACGATCCTTCTTATTTTCGCTGCCAGCTCCGTTTTTTGGCGTGCACGCTCGTGTAAATAATTTCCATAAAATACAATTTGATGCCTTACAGCAGGATCATTTAGTATTTGCGAGACATGAACAACTTTTTTTGAATCCATAGGCGCTTTTATACCAATGTAGGTATTATAGTCAGTCCGCCGGCTACTGTAAACCATATCGTCTGCGCTTACCTGGAATGGCATATCGCTGGTATATAAATTTGTAAGATCCTTTAAAAGAGTCTGGTTCTCTATCAGTCTAAGATAACCGGATGATTTAAAACTTTCAAAACGTCCGTTATCAAAAAGAAAATAAACCGTGTTGATTAGTTGGTAGCTATTGTCATCAATATAAGCTGCATCTGGTTTATTGTTTATAATTTGCTGCCAGACTTTGTCGTAGTAGCCAGATGTTTCGTTTAAGCTAAGTACAGCATAATCAAGGTTATGTGCTTCATTTTTTAGATCAGCAGCGGCACCGATCAAAAATTCCCTCTCCATTTTTCGCTCATTCCGCCAATCGTTCCAGTTATGCAGGGCTAGTGTAATGCTAACCGCGAATATGATGATGGCTATTTCTTCCAAAAGCTCCAGTATCTTTTTGCGCCATGGCTTTTCTTTGTTTGCGATCAGGTGCACCGCCGTTTGTGTGTGCTTAATTATTTTTTCTTCAGACATGTAATAATATAGCCTTAATCTTTGTGAATATCGGTCAAAACCTTTAAGAGGTGTTATCAGTTAATTTACTATGATTTATAACCAGCAGTAATAAATCAATATGCAGTCACTTAGTTTAGTAAAACCGTTACGCCTTGATACAAAAATATATTTTTTTCATGAGAGCTTGGCATAAATTCATCTGATTGGTAAGTAAAAACAGGCCACCGGTAAAATGCCAGCTTGTCTTTTTTGTTACATAATCAAAAAGCTGCTTAAAGTAAATTAATCGAGGTATAATTGCCTTGTCATATCTGCAATATGCGCTAAGAAAAACAAAACCATGAAAACAAATGCTCAAAATACTGCCCTGCTTATAATGGATATGCAGGCTTCAATACTTCAATCATTTCCGGATAGTGCGGGGCTTCTTAATAATGTTGCAAAAGCTATAGCAAACGCGCGCAGCAATAAGATACCTGTTATATATGTAACAGTAGGTTTCAGACAAGGGGCACCAGAAATAAATATGAACAACAAGGGGTTCTCAGCTCACAGGGAAAGATTTGAAAATGCGGATATGGAAGAGTTTTTGAAAATTCATCCCGATATACCCCCGCTGCAGGGTGAAATCACTGTTACCAAACGTCGCGTCAGTGCATTTACGGGCAGCGATCTTGAAGTCGTTTTAAGGTCAAAGGGCATACAACACATCGTATTAACCGGTGTTGCTACCAGTGGGGTTGTATTATCAACTACGCGTGAAGCAGCTGATAAGGATTACCGCATAACTGTATTAGCCGACTGCTGTGCCGACGGAGATGAAGAAGTACATCGGGTGCTTACCACAAAAGTCTTCCCCCGTCAAACTGATGTGCTTACGGTAGAGGAATGGAGTAAATAATTTGAGACAGTGCTGTTTAAAACAAGCGAGGTATTTGTACTATTAGTATAATCAGAAAAGTTGTGCCGGGAGGATATCAGGGCTTAAATTAGCTCCCCATAAATTGGTGTTCCAGCCCAGCACTGTGCCGCAATTCCCATTATCCCAGCTATTATTGCTTTGGCCATTAAACATGGTCCAGTTAACCTGGTTATTGCTGATGGTATTTAGCGAGCAGCCTCCGCTCGACTGGTTCCAGATATATATGCCTACATTACTTACAGTTGTTTGGCTGCTGTAAATCATGTTGTTAATTATCTGCAAATTATTTCCGCCCGCTATGGCCATCCCATAGTTGCCGGGGTTCACTAAGATATTATTCTCGGCTATTATATACGAGCCCCCGTTATCTCCCAGCATAATACCCCCTCCGGTCCTGCTTGGCCCGCCGCCACGTATCAAATTGCCGGTTATCTGGATGGGATCGGCTTTTGTCCCGTTACTCTTATACATACTGATCACATCCTCCGGATTGCTTTGGCCTGATATGTTTTCGCACCGGTTATTTAAAACCCTGTTCCCGGTGCCGCTCACATCATCAAATTGCACCATGGCTCCCTTAGGAAAAGGGCCCTGCACATTTTCCACGTCGTTATTGGTAAACTGTATTCCCGAGCTGTCCAAAGCATACATTCCCGTTGAAATGTTCGACATAACACAACTGTCAACCTTAATATTAGTACAATTGTGCAATTCAACCCCAGTTTGTAACGAAGGACCCAGGTTGCAATTTTTGATAGTAATATTGTAGCAGTTAACCAGGAAAATACAAATATCAGTAGGATTTTTGATCTCTAATCCGTTGATCACCATGTCATGTGCACCATTCAATATGAGCGGGTTTGATACGGTATAGGTCTTATTATTTATTATGGTAGTAATTGGAGGAGTAGTTACCTGCGTGATGGATTTTGTGGTGTCGGTTGTTTTTGAGCCCTGATTATTTCCGGTATTAGGATTCATTCCTGATTTTGAGCAAGAGCTAAAGAGATAGCAGATTAAAATCCAAATACCTGCTTTGCAAATACTTCTCATTGCTATAAGGATTAATCAGAGTTTCCCCCAAAGTTATTAACAATTTTAATTTAATTCTACAAATGTTTAAACATTTTATTTCCAACTTGCTGTTTTTAAGTAGTTTGTCCGATAAAAGCCAGGGGTGCAGCCCTTAAACTTTCTAAATTGTCTGAAGAAGAATGGCTGGGTATCATACCCTGACGCATAGCATATTTCCGATATATTTTTATCGGTTTCTATCAATTGCGTACAGGCGTGGTTGATCCTGTACTCGTTTAAATAACAAAAAAAGCTCTTCCGCATAAGTTTGCTAAAAAACCTTGAAAAAGCCTCTTCCGTCATTTTATTTCTGTCTGCAACCTCGGCCAGGCTTATTTTCTGGGCGTAATTCTTCCGTATATATTCCAATGCCAGGCCAATGCGTTCGTTATTATGATAGTTAAGCGTATGCATATCATCCTGTGAAGTAAGCAGGCTGATCTCATCGCATACCGATAGCTGTTGAAGTATCCCTAAGAAGTAATGGAATTTTTCAAATGAATCGAGCTTTGTAAGGTTTTTAAGCTGATGTTTAAAAGTGGCAGCAGCTCCTATATTAAATTTAACTCCGTTCAAAGCATATTGAAATAATTTTTTTATGCTGATAAATTCTTCACGGTCAAGCCACTTGTCATCAATAAAATCCTGGTTCCAATGGATAACGATCGCACTTGCTATAGCTTTTTGACCGGGGAAGTTCTTCCAGCAATGCGGCAGGTTCGGGCCAAGCAAAACCATATCGTTCTCTTTAAAATCTTCAAAATGGTTGCCCACATACCGGGTTCCGGTACTCGATAAGATAAAAGTAAGCTCATATTCAGGGTGAAAATGAAACGACGCATCAAATTCTTCCTTTTTGAACGTAAACGCATTAAAGGTATAGTTGGGTTTTGTCCCCAGTTGTTCAAACTGTGCCCGCATTGACTAACTTATTTTAATTAGAAAATAAATTTACAAACATAAAATCAAACAAAAAAGGCTAATAACTAATCAAAATAAGCAACTATGTTGAGTGGTTAGCCCAATAACTTTGATAGAATAAATAGTAATGATATGATCAGCAAGGCAGCCGTTATAATTTTACTGATGGTAGGAACCTGTACCCAGGGATCTTACGGGCAATCGGGCAAACAACAAAAGAACTTTAATCCGAAAAACTTGCACGTTGAATGGCGGTTTATTAAAAACAATTCCGATGGTAAATCAGGTGCCCTCGCTGCATTAACTTTTACCAATAAGGATCAGCAATCGGTTCCTCAATCCAACTGGAAACTTTATTTTAGTTTAAGGTATCACGGAATCAACCTGCACGCTGAAAATAGTATGTTCATTATAGATCATATTGCGGGCGATCTTTTTTGCATCAGGCCTACAGATACCTTTAAAGGCTTGAATTATGGTCAATCAACTAAAATGGAATATACTTGTCAGGGTACCATAGCAAACTACCAGGATGCGCCATCCGGTTTTTTTTGGGTCAACACACATAATGCTGCGCACATTATCCCCTCAGTAAACATTACCTATAACTCCGGCTCGCTAAAAGGCGCTGATGCCCGGGTCGTTTTTGAACAAAATAAGGACATAACCGACATACCGCTCACTAAATTGAGCGGCATCCTCCCCTCTCCAGTTTCCTTTAAAAAGGAAAAGGGAAATTTTATATGGGATAAAAATGTTGAGCTGGTAACCAACGGTGATTTTAAAAATGAGGCTGATTACCTTAAAGCGGAAATTAAATCACTTACCGGGAACTCTTCATCGGCAGGAAGCCGGAAAAAGGTAATTCTTCGTAAAAACACACTCTCCGAGGAAGCTTATGAGTTGGTGGTAAAGCCCGATAGCATAGTGATCGCTGCTTCTTCGGGCGCAGGAATATTTTATGGGATACAATCACTTAAAAATTTGTTGCCTGTAAGTACATGGTCAGCAAAGCATACCGAACTGATTGTGCCGTGTGTAACGATCCATGATGCCCCCAGGTTCCCGGTACGGGCATTTATGCTTGATGTGTCCCGAAACTTCCAATCAAAACAGGAGATTTTAAAGCTTCTCGACCTGATGGCGCTTTATAAATTAAACACCTTCCATTTTCATTTTATCGATGACGAAGGTTGGCGCATAGAGATCCCTGGGCTTCCTGAACTAACATCCGTAGGGTCAAACCGGGGCTATCCATTTGACCAGAATCAAAGGCTGCAGCCCTCCTATGGTTCAGGTGCAAGCACCGCTGACAAAATGGGAAGCGGCTATTACTCAAAAAAGGATTTTATCGAAATATTGAAATATGCAAAGACACGTCACATCAAAATTATCCCCGAAATTGAATCACCGGGGCATTCAAGAGCAGCTGTAAAATCTATGTTGGCCCGGTATCAAAGGTATATGAAGGCCGGTGATCGCGGTAAAGCGGAGCAGTATTTGTTAACTGATTTGAAAGATAGTTCTAAATATATGAGTGCGCAGTATTTTAATGATAATGTGATGAATCCGGGTCTGACGTCAACCTATAATTTTATTGAAAAAGTTGTCGACGGGTTTGTTTCCATGTACAAAGAAGCCGGCGCCGAACTTGATATGATCCACATGGGTGGCGACGAAGTTCCTGATGGCACATGGGAAAGATCTCCACAAATAAATAAAATGATGAAAACAGACACATCCCTGCACAATGTCAACGATGTTTTCCTCTATTATTTTATGAAAGTGAAGGATATCCTTGCACGGCACAATTTAAGGCTGTATGCCTGGGAGGAACTTACCATCGGTACGCAAAAGAATGATAATTCGAGAAAAGTATTAAAGATCCCGGGTTTTATTAAAGATGGAGTAAATGTTGATGCCTGGTTTAATGTGGTGGGCAACGAAGATATCCCCTACCAGGCCGCAAATGCGGGGTATAAAACAGTTTTAACCTGCCTTGATTATTTTTATTTCGATCTCGCCTGGCAAAAGTCGTTTCATGAACCTGGCGACGAGTGGCTTGGGTATTTAGATACAAAAAAAGTATTATCATTTATACCATATAATTATTACCGTAATGCGACTATTGATTATGCGGGAAAACCCTTTCCTGCCGGATACTTTGATAAAAAATTACAACTCACAGATGAAGGCCGACAAAATATTACAGGCATACAAGGTGCCCTTTGGGGAGAAAATATCCGCTCGGCTAAGCAAATGGAATATATGGTATTGCCAAGACTCATTGCCCTTGCTGAAAAATGCTGGGCCAGGGCGCCGCAATGGGAAAAGGAGAAAGACACTTCGCGCTTCGCAGCTTTATATAATCAATACTGGAACGTATTTGTAAATCAATTAGGTAAACAGGAATTACCTAAGTTGACGGCTTATCACGGCGGGTACACTTTTTGGATACCTTCAGCCGGGATAAGTGAAGTAAATGGTCAAATACAAGCAAATCAGCAATTCCCTGGAATGAAAATACGCTATACCACAAATGGCTCCGAACCAGATAACAACAGTCCTATTTACTTGAGGCCGTTTAAGGCAAAGGGTGTTGTTAAAATGAAAATATTTGACGAGAAAGACAGAAGCGGAGAAACCACAAGTATTACCGTTAATTGAGATGTTACACCCCGCTAAAAATGGAAAATCCGCCATCTACACAGATCATGGCGCCGGTAACAAATTTTGATGCATCACTGAGTAACCATACCAATGCACCTATTAACTCATCGGGATGGCCAAAGCGCTTAAAGGGAGTATTCCTGATCACAGATTCGCCTCTGGGCGTATAGCCTCCTTCAGGCTTGGTTAAAAGGTTTCTATTTTGTTCGGTCAGGAAAAATCCCGGGGCCAGCGCGTTCATTCTTATTGCATCGCCATAACGATTGGCCAATTCAACAGCAAACCATTGGTTATAACAATCCATAGCCGCCTTACCTATATTATAGCCAAGCACTTTCGTTACCGCCCGTTTGGAATTCATGGATGATATGTTGACAATGCTCCCCTTCCCCGTTTTTGCAATAGCCTCTCCAAATATCTGGGTAGGCAATAATGTACCCCATAGATTCAGATCCATCACCTGTTTCATACCATCCAGGTTCATTTTAAAAATATCTTCATCAGGCTGCAGAACTCCTTGTGGCATATTCCCGCCTGCAGCGTTTACCAAGCCATCCAGCCTGCCAAAAGTATCCCAAATCTGATCTTTAGCAGCTTTGAGCTCCTCTTCATTCAGCACATCAGCTACCAGGGCCACAGCCTTACCGCCTTTATTGTTAATAGCATCGGCTCTTTCGTTCGCAACAGCCTCATTTCTACCCAGTATTCCCACCGTTCCACCAGCTTCAACAATCCCGTTCACAAACGAATTGCCCAGTATACCTGTACCGCCGGTAACCACAATTACCTTATCCTTTAACGAAAATATATTTTCCAATTTTAGTTTGATTTTATTTGATGTCTGATATTGCAATAGCATCCATATCGGTATAATCGAGGTTCTCACCTGCCATACCCCATATAAAGCTATAGCTTGCTGTTCCGCTCCCGGCATGTATGCTCCAGGGTGGCGAAACAGCCGCCTCGTAGTTATTCATAGTAATGTGCCTGGTTTCATCCCCCTCTCCCATGTAATGAAATATCTTTTGCCCCACAGGCAGATCGAAATAGAAATAAGCTTCCATGCGCCTGTCGTGGGTATGCGGCGGCATAGTGTTCCATATACTGCCCTCGTGCAAAATAGTAAGCCCCATTACCAGCTGACAGCTTTTTATCCCATCCATATGGATGTATTTGTTAATGGTACGTTTGTTTGCCGTTGAGATATCTCCG